>ENA-OQDS01000030-OQDS01000030.1-human-gut-metagenome-genome-assembly--contig:-NODE-30-length-10593-cov-1.509650_pt1 | contig 10593 bp, 9 predicted proteins | sample MGYA00242785_ERZ504615 | MGnify/ENA primary metagenome ERZ504615 (study PRJEB26092, sample SAMD00036331) | human gut metagenome | host: Homo sapiens | study: EMG produced TPA metagenomics assembly of the... | reverse complement strand
TGTCTTCCTGCATAAAGTCCTGCTGGTGGGCGTTCAGGTATCGGTTCATTTCCATGCTGAATGACAGCTTATACTTCCCACTGCGATAAACCGTCATGGCTTCCGCCCACATCTGTTCGATATACGCCCTCGCCGCCGCTTCATCGTCCAGTATGTGAACCTCCGCCCGTTCCGGGTACACCGTCACGGGGAGAAAGCGCCGGTTGCCGGTGCGGTCACGGGGCAAAAAGTCCTGCCGGTTGGTCGTCCCTCCAAATACACATTGCCGCAGCCGGTCTGCCGGATGTGTCTCATACGGCACTTTGTAGGTTTCTTTCTGGCGGCTTAAGAATGACTTGATTTCCTCAATACTCTTGGCGTTGGCTGTGGCAATCATCTCCGACATCTCGATAATCCAATGCCCTTGCAGCTTGCGGTACACATTTTCATCGTCCAGCTTTTTCAAATCGTCTGAAAACCATTCGTCCCTGCCTGCCAGCAGCCGGAAAAAGGTAGATTTCCCGGCTCCCTGACCGCCAACCAGACAGAGCATGACCTCAAACTTGCTCCCCGGTCTGAATACCCGCCGGATGGCTCCCATCAGGAACAGTTTCAAGGCTTCATAGGTGTATTCGTCCGTATCGGCTCCCAGAAAGTGATGCAGGGCGTAACGGATGCGCTCTGTGCCGTCCCATTGCAGGCTGTTCAGGTAATCCCTGACTGGATGGTAGCGGTTTTCATTGGCAACAATCTTGATGGCGCTCTGCACCTTTTTCTCGCTGGTAAGCCCGTAATTTTCTTCCAGATACAAAAGCAGGTAGTTCATGTCCATGTCGGTCAGCGTGGTACTGGTGCGCTCCCAGCCCAGCGGCTTCACAATGTCAATCTGCTCCGTCAAAAGGTTCAGGCGCAGCGCCCCGCGAAACAGAGGGTCACGCTGGAACACCGTCAGGCAGTTTCGGATGCTGTTCTTCACGCCGCCTTTCTGCGTCCCCTCTAATGTTTCCCGGATTTCTGCCGGTGTCTGCGCCGGTTCCATTGTGTCCATCGTCCTTTTGACCGCTTCCTGCGTTTCCGGCGGCAAGCTCTGAAATTCGCTGTTCAAGCCGCAACACCTCCTTTCCCTGTGCGGCGATCAATGCCGCTTTTTCTTCTATTTCTCCGTATAACAAAATATCCAAAAGGTATTCTGTGTAGCTTATCCTCTGCAACGCTTCCACAAAAAGAGGATGCCAGATGGCATCCTGCGGCTGTGGGGCGTGTGCTGTTTTCCAATGCTCCAGCAGGCGCAGATAATCGCATAGCACCCGGAAACAATACCGTTCCGTTTCCTGAAATCTCTGCTCCGCTGATTTTTTGTCGGGGCTGTGACCTGTTGTGACGCTTCCTATCTGGCGGCGCATTGCCGGATTTCTCATAGGAAACGCCGAAGTCCTCCGCAAGCCTGACCGCAGCTTCCCGTTTCCCCAATCCATGCAGCAAAGCGGCAAAGTCGATCACATCCCCGGAAGCCCCGCAGCCGAAGCAGTAAAAGCGGCTGTCCACTTTCATGCTGGGCGTGCGGTCATTGTGGAATGGACAGCAGACCATGCCGTTTCTCCCCACCCGGATTCCATAGAATGAAGCAGCCTGCCGGGTGGTAACAGACTGTTTCACCGCTTCAAATACATACAAATGCTCCCTCCATAAAAATACTGGTAGCGGTAAAGCTGCCGGTTATATCATAGCTCCATCTCATGTTTCTTTCTCTGTACTGCCTGTGGCTGCTCCCTCCGGCGCAGTGCGGTATCTACGGCGTTCTGCACCTGCCGTAGCCGTATGACTTCCTCCCGGAGTGGCTTGTGCTGCGGAGACAGTTCGGCATACTCTGTTTTTAACTGTGCGTATTCCTGTTTCCATGCTTTCAGGGCAATGGGTTTTCCGTCCAGTTTTTCTTTCAAAATACGGCGGGCGGCATAAAACAGCCGTAACTCCGCATCGTGGGATGTTTCAAATTTCTCCCTCTGTTTCTTAAACTTGATATTGTTCAATTCCGTATGAACAGGTTTTAGCCGCTGGTAATTCTCGCCCTCCCGTATCAATTCCTGCAATTCCTTTATCCGGGCAGATTTCTTTTTCATGGAGTCGCTTAACGCTTCAAATTCTTCGTTGACAGAGGAAAGACGCTCCTGCAAATCCTCTAATGTGAGCAGCTTGTTTTCCGTCAGATAATTGACGGCTTCGGCAAACTGCTTTAAGTTTCCGGTTCTGGCTTTATTGCTCCATGCCCCTGCGTTGCGCTGGTTGTAATAAGCGATCAACAGGTCGGCAAGGCTCGGTGTCTGCGGTTTGGAAAGTTCTTCTTTTACCTCTGCCATCCAGACAAACAGGGCTTTGATCTTCTTCCTCACATCCTGCATGAGCCGGTTGGTGGCTTTAATCCAGCGGTTCAGTTCCCCTTTCTCGGTGCGGATGCCCTTTGCTTCCATCTGCCGGACATTAGCTCCCTCGTGGACAGTAGGTATCAGGTCAAGCCCCTGCCGCACATAGGAACGGTGGTCGATACGCACATCCAGCCCTTTTTCCTCAAATTTTGTATTAACGGCAGCCGCCCACTGCTCCCGCCAGTGTTCCAGCGTTTCCGGCTCATGCCAGTCTGTTGTATGGACAGCGTTAAACATATAATCGCCGTTTTTATCCCGGATTCGGTTTCCATCTTCATCAAGAAGATATTCCCGACGCTGTTTTTGTCCCCATGTGCCATCCGGGTTCAAAGGGCGCATGGTTGTCATCACATGAAAATGCGGGTTAGGGATGCCGCCGTCCTCTTTCTCCGGGCTGTGAAAAGCAAGGTCGGCAATCATGCCTTTTGTCACAAACTGCTCCTGTACGAACTTCCTCGCCAGCTCCATGTTTTCTTCCAGCGTCAATTCATTCTGCATGGCAATATCAAAGGAATAGGCAAGCTGTGCTTTTGGATGTTTCTCGCAGTTCTCCACAGCATTCCAGAGGGTCGCCCGGTCAAGATATATTTCCGGCGCATGGGGCGGCAGCATGATTTCCGAAGCGATCACGCCGCCCTTTTTGGTGTAGTCGCTGACTTCTCCATAGTAGCTGCTGTAAAGACGCTCCCCGGCTCGATAGGCTGCGCTGGCAATGGCGCTCTGACCGGCGCTGCGCTTGATCTGTGCGATTGAAAAATGATAAAGTGCTATCCTTAGTCACCGCCTTTCTCCTGCCCGGAAATACGGGCGTGGTTCTCTGTGGCAGACCGGATGAAATGCTCCGCCTGCGGCAGATTCAAAATGCTTTCCATGAGGGAATAAAATTCCGCTTCGGATAGCTCCTTTGTCTGTGGTGCAATACTCTCAATAGCTGCCCCACGGGTAATCAGCCGGTGCGTCCTCTGTTTCCGGGAACCGCTTTCCAGATACGCCTGCCGGTTTTTCAAACGCTGCATTTTCCGTTTTTCCTGTTCCAGCAGGACAGTGGTTTTTTCATATTCCTGCTTCAACTGTTCCAAAGATTTTTCCATGTTCTCACATCCTTTGCTGATAAGATAAAGAAAGACCATCCGCAGACAGTCCGTGTGTCAGTGCTTCTATAAAACCCGATGAAAAGGGAAAACCGCAGAGCGGATTTCTCTTTGCGGCGGGTACACAGGGGATAGCCGCTTTAGCGGCGCAAGGGGGTGTAGCCACCTTGTCGGAGCGAAGCGAACGCAGACCTCGGATTGCTGATTTTATCAGCGGCAGAGGTAAGCTCCGCAGGACGCACGATACATGGTCTTTAGACTATGTATAGAAGTGCGCCCTTAGTTCCTAAGGGATTTTGCCGTTTCCGGCAGTCTTGTCCTTTTTCTTGGAACGCTTGGAAAGATACTTCGGGCAGTCAACCACAACCGCCCGGAAGCTCTGTTTACATTCGTGCTGGCATTTCCGGCACAGTTCGTTGTAAGTGATACGGCTGCGGTCATTTAAGAAGAAAGACCATTCCAACCGCCGCTTGTTACTCATTCTTGCCATAACCGGCTCCTTTCTCCGTTTCTATCTGATGTACGCAGATAGGCTGTTTTGATGTAGCGTCTCGGTATCATTTTTAAGTTTTTTTCCCTCTGTATGCCCCTTTGGAAAGTGCGGCAGTATTGCAAGTCAGGGAATGATACCTCACGCTTATTTGTCGCTTCCCGGTACGGTTTCGGAGCCTTTTGCCATCCATTCAAAGAAAGCAATTTTGCTGACCTTGATAAGTCTGCCCCTGCGGAACGCTGGAAAGCCGGGTGTGTGTACCAGCTCATAGGCGCTCGCTCTTGAAATTCCCATAATCCGCTGAATGTCCGCCACATCCAGAACCAGCGGTAAATCCTCGTAGCTGTTCAATCTCTTTTTATCGTTCATTCTGTTCCTCCCATAAATCAAATAGGTTAAAATGCTTCCTGTTGCCGTTCTCCCCAAAAGCCGTTTTCCTGCCCCATTCCTGCGGTGTTTCCCTGCATTGGTGCGCCGAATGCGTCACTTCTCCTGCCGGTCATATCCCTTTTGGACGGTCATTCACTTGTCAAGGTACTGTGCGGTACGAAATTACCAACCGCAATCATCATAGCGTACTATCCTTGACAAAACAATGATTCTGCGATACCATGAGTGTAACGGATATAACTGAATTATATAATTACCATAAACAAAGGCAGGGGATAGGGATGGAGAATCAGTTTATACGGCATGAGCCATGTTTTGAGAGGATTTTGTTTGTCCTGACGCTGGACAGGAAGAAAATGAAAGAGCGGATTTTGATTGGGGAAGAACAGCAGATCCGCTTCCGTCTGAACGGGAGCCAAAACGCAGAGGTGCTTTGTGATATGACACGCCCACTGGGAACTTTTTTGATAAACTTTGAGCGTGACACGGACAGAGACTGGAACTTATACGGGCTTTCTCCGCTGCGGCAAGCTCTCCACTCCAACCGATGGAAACAGCCGGAGCTGGAGCAGGCGGCAAGCGAATTTCTTTGGGAGAAATATCTTAGCAACGACCCTCTGAAAATGTATGTGGCGTTCCGTATCTGGAACAGCTATCTGCTTGCCAGAGAACCCCGTGACCGTAACGCTGCCTGTGACCGCTTCATGGATAAAATGAGCAGACTGACCGGGGTATTCCAAAACGAAACCATGAGCTTTGACAGGGAGACAGGAAAACCGAAACAATTTCAAGCTGGCAGCCTTTATTTCAAAGGCGCACCGTCAGAAGATACCCGGCTTGACCTCTGGTTCCCGGACAACCGGCGCACAGAAGAATGTGTGTCTGCCTATGCGTCCCTCTACCCGTTGATTACCTATTATCTGAACAGGCTGAATGACTGGGGGCTTTGCTTCCGGCGGTGCAAGGTCTGTGGAAAATATTTTCTGGCAAAGAGCCAGCGGTATGAGCTGTGCAGCGACAAGTGCCGAAAAGCACAGGCGCTTCAAAACAAGCGGGAATTTGACGAGAGGTCAAGAGAAAATAACTATGACCTGCTTTATAAAAATGAATGCCAGAACTGGCGCAACAAAATAAACCGGGTAAAAAATACCGCAGGCTTTCCGGCTGACCGTCTGGAAAAAATACAGGCTTCCTTTTCCGACTTTAAGAAAGAAGCCTTACAGAGAAAAAAGGCTGTAAAAACAGGAACGGCCAGCCCGAAAGAATTTACGGACTGGCTGTATCAGCAGAGTAATGTAATTGTGGAGCTGAACCGAGATATGAAAAGCTTTCTATCATCAATTTCGCATTATTGCAATAACAGATTGCTTCTTCCATGAATGGTAATATTATCATCAAACTTTTGGAAGAACTATAAATGTCCGAGGTGCCTTTGATTTCGACAAAAAAACAGGCTGAATTGTTACAAAGCTCGGACATTTCAAAAATTTTTTGAGAAATGGCGAAAAAAGCGGGGCAGCACACGCCGCCCCGCCGATCCCATACGGTTATTCCATTGCCCGCATTTGTTCAATCAGAGATTGTTTTTTCTGTCTGCGGATTGTCCATACAGACAAGATTAGCTCCATTCCGAACAATACCAGAATGAACAGCCCCATTTCCAAAACCGGGAATTGATAAGGCACTACATTTCCGGCAAAAGCACCTACACTCATTTTTCTGCAAGCAAAGATGGAAGCCGGAAGCCCAACGATCAGCGTTGCCAATGTTGCAAAGAGCGCATAGCACAGCCCCTCACAGATGTTCATTTTACATAGCTGTTTTTGTGTTAGGCCGATAGAACGCAGAATACTGTTTTCCTGCTTTCGGGCGATCTGGTTAGAGAGTGTCGTGTTAATCAGGTTGATAACGCCAAAAGAGAAATACCAGCCATGACAGTACCTCCATACTGCCAAACGCAAAAGAATTTGTCATTTTTTCATATTCAATCACTGTATTGATTTCATCTAAGGCAATATTACTATGGCTGGCAACAATATTTTTCAATTCAGCTCCCACATAGTCCGTTTTTTTAGGGTCATTTACAATGCTCCATGAATAGTCAAAAGAGGTGATTTCCGGGTGCAGTTCGTGGAACAACGCTTCTGGTGCAAAAAGAGTTGCCCCATCTAAGTGCATCCTGCCATGTCCTGAATATACCTTTGCAGGAGCGTATAACCCCGATATGGTAACAGAAACGGATGGCTGTTCTTCTCCCAAAGAAATCTCAACCGTTGAACCAACACCCATATCCTCATTCTGCTTTAGCACATTATAGTCAATTACAATACTACGGGAATCTGTTGACATGGTTCCCTCTGTCAGAGCCGCTTCAACTACCGCATAATTCTGGTCGGTCAGCATATCGCACATACCACCAGCTTGATGAATCTCTGTTTTATAAGTTGCATGGAGAGATTGCCTGCTTGGAATTATATCTGTAACGCCATCAATAGATAAGATTTCCTGCTTTAATTCCTCATTCAATGGATTTCCCGCTGCCATAACCTTTTCTTCTGTCATTTCAGAATCCAAATAAATTTTATAGTCGCCGTCTGGGAAAAACTGTCTTGCAAGCGCCTCTGGTGAGCGCAGCAAAACAATGGAGGATACCACAAGCAGGATAATTCCGCCCAAACTCAATGAGGCTACAATAGCAACGGTCTTTTTTCGGTCACGCCTAAAATTTGCAATTCCCATTGAAACAGGATTGAGCTTGATATTCTTTTTCCGGCTGCGGATGTCCTTTTGCGCCGGGGTAAAATGGACGGCTTCAATGGGGGAAATCCCTGCCGCAATTTTCACCGGCTTACGGATGGAAACAGATACCATGATCCAACTGCTTATAAGCGTTAAAATAACCGTTGCCACATAGGAAACAGCGTTAAAACCCTTGGAAAACAGGAGGAAACCGCCGCATACGCCCAGCACTGTGCCAATCAGAATCCCGATACTGCCGAGTTTGCGTCCCTCGTTCTTTACAATCCGCTTGATTTGCTTTGGTGTCGCACCAATCGTCCGAAGCTGCCCGTAGCTTTGGATTTTGTCATTGATGGAGATACGGAAGATACTCTGGATCACAATATAGCCGCCAATCAGAACAAGGGCAATCACACCTGCCATCAGTGCAAAATCAAAGGATTTAGAAGCATAGGCAAAATACTTACTGTTCATTTTGGGCATAGGAAGCTGATATTCCTCTGCAATCTCCCTGCAATAAGAGGTCATCAGTTCCTCACCCAACTGATCGCTGTTTTTGAAATGGGCATAGGCGCGATAGCCAGCCGGGTCAAACCCATTCCATTCTGTTAGGGCAGCTTTGGAAAGAATGATCGCGCAGGTATTCGCTTCCTTTTCATTTACACTGTTCATAATGCCGGTAACGACATAATCACCATGAAAACTCTCGGTGTCTAAGGTCACAGTGTCCCCGATCTTGGCATTGTTTCCATAGGTGGAAAGAAAGTATTCGCTTACAACAACTTCATTTGCTTTTTCAGGAACCCGGCCCTCTAACAACTCCATCTGCGCCTTGGTAATCTCCATCATTTGCGCGTCGCAATACACATAAGACGCATGATAGCCCTGTTCTGAAAGCTCCTCACCCAGCATATAGTAGCCGCCTACGCGCTCAAACTCCGGCAGTCCTTTCAGGGTTTCAATGTCGTTTTCCTCTACGCCCAGCCAGACCGCCTCATAAGTATCGACAACCTGATTGCGCTGCATTTGTGTCAGGGAGGTAGACACAATTCCCGTAAAGCAGATCAGAAATGCCGCCAGCGCAACGGCAATCACCACCATCAGATTCCGGCGCTTCTCGCTTTGCAAACTTTTCTTTGCCAGCTTCTTTGTAATGGCGCTGGTATCATTTTCAAAAGGCCATGTCATAGCCTGCCACCTCCTTACTCCACAATCTTGCCGTCCTCAATGCGGACAATCCGATCTGCAAGACGGGCTATGTCGTCATTGTGGGTAATCATCACAACAGTTTGCCGGAACTCTGCACTGGTGCGCTTGATAAGCCCCAGCACCTCGGCGCTGGTCTTGCTGTCAAGGTTGCCGGTCGGCTCGTCGGCCAGCACAATAGCCGGTTTGGTAATCAGGGCGCGGGCAATCGCCACACGCTGCTGCTGGCCGCCGGAAAGATTGTTCGGCATATTTTTCAGTTTATCTTCCAGCCCCAGCAGGTGAACGATCTCGTCCAAAAACTTCTGATCCACCGTGTCCCCGTCCAGCTCCACCGGCAGGACGATGTTCTCATACACATTCAGGATAGGAACAAGGTTATAGTTCTGGAAGATAAAGCCGATGTTGCGGCGGCGGAAGATGGTAAGCTGTTCGTCGTTCATTTTCGACAGCTCTTTGTCCCGGACAATCACATTGCCGGAAGTAGGGGTGTCCAGCCCGCCCATCATGTGAAGCAGGGTGGACTTGCCGCTGCCGGAGGTTCCCACAACGGCCACAAATTCGCCGTCATTTACAGAGAAGTTCACGCCGTCAAGGGCGCGGGTGATATTCGGCTCTGTACCGTAATACTTTTTCAGGTCGATAGTCTGTAAAATTCTCATACTCAAAACTCCTTTCAAGGCTTTCTGCCTGTTGATAAGGCTATTGTAAAACCCAAATGTCCGCGAAAATGTTACAGCGACCAAAAAATTTCATTGAAAATCGGGGGTGAAATGTTACAACGCTCGGACATTTCCGCCGAAAAACTGCCACTGGCAGCTTTATCGGCACACTGTTGCGAAAAGACTTACGGCGGCAGCGAGAATGACCGTCCGCCGCATTCTATTTTGTCGGCAGCATAATGGAAAATTCCGAACCCTTGCCCGGCTCCGAAACCACTTTGATATAGCCGCCTTGCCGCGTTACGATCTCGCGGGCCAGATACAGGCCAATGCCCACGCCCTGCTGTTCGTGTACTTCTTCCTCACGATAGAAGCGCCGGAAGATGGCAGCCTGATTGCTTTCGGAAATGCCCTTGCCGGTGTCGGTCACTTTGACCTCCACATACATTTCCCACAGCACCACTGACACGGCGATTTTCCCGCCTGCCGGGGTGTACTTCACTGCATTGTCCAGCAGGTTAAAGAGGGCTTCGGATGTCCACTTGCTGTCATGGGAAACGGTCAAATCCTCCGGGCAGTCCACGGACACGGCGATTTCCTTTTTCTCCGCTGCATACACGATCCCACTCATGGCCTGCGCCACGGTATCAAAGAGGCGGCCCGGTTTCTTGTCCAACTGGATCACGCCTGTTTCCAGACGGGAGGTTTTCACAAGGGCCTGAAAGAGAAAGTCCAGCTTATCCGTCTGGCTGCGGATTCCCCGGATAAAGTCGGTGCGCTCCGCCTCGGTCATAGGCTTTTCCAGCAGGGTGTCCGTCGCCATTTTCAGATTGCTTACCGGCGTTTTCACCTGATGGGAAATATCCGATACAAGGGTCTGTAACTCCTGCCGTTCCTCGTCCACCCGGCGGCGGTTCTCCTGCATGATCTGGTAAAGCCTTGCCAGCCGGTGTCCGATTCTGGCAAGCTGGGTTTCGCTGTCCTCTGGCCGCTGGGGCGCTTCATTCCCGGCGATCATGTGGTCTAAGGTCTGGCACAGGTCAGCGGTAAACTGCGACAGCCGCTTTCCAAACGCCTGCGTCAGTACAAAAATCCCCACAAGGGCGCACAGCAGCAGCGTCCCGCCTGTCAGCAGCACCGCAATCTGTTTTGTCACAAGAAACAGGGCTATGGTGATCCCGGACATGGAGAGGACAAGCTCCATTGCCACCCGGCCAAACAGCCGCTTTACCGAGAGGTTTTGAAACTTCATTTTACCTCGCCTCCCGTCCATTGATACCCCATGCCGTAAACGGTCTTGATGTAGGGTGCGCCGCCGTCGGCTTCAATCTTGCTGCGAATACGGCTGATGGAGGTTGTCAGGGTGTGTTCGTCCACAAACCGCTCGTCTATATCCCACAGCTTTTCCAAAAGCTGCCCACGGGTCAGCACTTGCCGGGGATTTTTACGAAACAGGTTCAGCATTTTGTACTCCATCGGGGATAGGGTCAGGGGCTTGCCGTTTAGGGAAGCCGTCTGCTCCGAGAAGTCCAGAAACAGCCGTCCGTCATCGTAAATGTCCTTAGCCGGTTTGTGGTGTTCCAGCATGGCGAACATGGCTTTGATCTTCC
>ENA-OQDS01000029-OQDS01000029.1-human-gut-metagenome-genome-assembly--contig:-NODE-29-length-10612-cov-1.148307_pt1 | contig 10612 bp, 10 predicted proteins | sample MGYA00242785_ERZ504615 | MGnify/ENA primary metagenome ERZ504615 (study PRJEB26092, sample SAMD00036331) | human gut metagenome | host: Homo sapiens | study: EMG produced TPA metagenomics assembly of... | reverse complement strand
CTGATACACATCATCTGTGGACACCGTCAAACTGAAGAAATACTGTATTCAGTCCTGCTTTTTTTTAGTTTTCTGGCATATCCTGCTTCCTGCGCAAGACGGATTCCATTGGTATTCAATTGAAAAAATGTAAACCCTTTTTCTCTACCCATATGTATGATCTCCGGAAGATCCTCCCGCATGGTTGGTTCTCCACCTGAGAGCTGAATATTGAATGGTCCTCCATGATCCATCAGAAAATCATATTGCTTTTCTATTTCATCAATTGAAAGATCACCGTTTTCCAGACATTCTCCTGCCGAAGCAAAGCAGACCGGGCAGTGCATATTGCAGCGCTTTGTCACTTCCAGTATCATACAACAGCCTTTTCGTTTCGTGCTCCTCACAGAGTCCACAATTATCCGGGCAGGATTTCTCTTTGATTTGGGATTTACCGGAGTCTCCGCAGACAGGTTTTCTCTTCCCCAGGAAAGATACTCTGCTGCCGTTCCTTCCCAGATCAGTGTCTGAAACTTTCCGTGGATATCACATTCTTTCACCAGATAAATGCCATTCTTCACCGATACATTTTTTAGCCGTAAGTACTTTCATACATATCGGGCATACACTTTTTGTTTTACCCAGCGTAATCATAGTTCCAATATTCCCCGTTCTGTCAGTATTTCTATCACTTTCGTATAAGTATCTGCAATCAGCGCAGGACATTGCTCCATAATCAACTCCCCAATCCAAATTAGAAGTGATATCCTTACAATAAAAAGCACCAAATTCTTCTTCGGTCTTCTTATGGAACCACTGATATAATTCCTGCACAGCCGGTTTCATCTGTATATCTTCTTTCTCCTGCGGAGCCAGATTGCCAAGGAACAAACCTATCGCACAGGCTCCTCCTGTTAGGCAGCCACAGGTATCTCCACAGTAACCGATCCCACCGCCAAGACCTCCCAGAGCCTTTACAAGCTGTGGATTTTCCTCACCTATGGCTTCCAGTGTCATAATCATAACCATTTGTGAGCAATGATAACCCATACTGCTAAGTTCTATGATTCTTTCATAAAGATCCATGTGCTACTCCTTTCTGCCAACCAACATGGTATAGCGCAGCTTCTTTCCTTTATATTCTTTCTGCAGAAGCTTATACTCTTCGCAGCAGAACGAATCATTCCAGATTGCTTCCAGATAATATTCCCGCCAAAGTAACGTCTGATCCTCCTGCCGGAGAATGGTAAATCCTGTCTGTTCTGCCATTTTCAAAAGATTTCCGGTATCAAGATCTGACAATAAAAGAAAACCTCCCTTTTTCAAAACGCGCCAGCATTCAGATAGTGCATTTTCTTGATCTCTGCTGACAAAAAATGCACACTGGCTGATGCAAAGATCTATACTGTCTGATGAATACTGCAAATGCAGAAAATCGCCAATTTCCACATCACTGCCCCGTGGGAAAAGATCCACGCCATGTGCTTCCAGCCCAAATGATTTCAGGATTCGAACCGTGTCTCCTTCTCCTGCTCCAAGATCCAGTGTCTTTCATTTTCTTTTTTTCCATTCTATGTTCTCCAGAAGATGAAGCGTCTGCGCTTCCCCTCCCGGATGCCTGTTCATCTATTTATCCTCCAGTGCACGCTCCACCGCGAGCACTTTTCCAAGTGCGAGTTCTTCCGGAACATACACAAACCCACACTTTGGACAGACAGGCATTTCCACAGGAAACCCATTTTCCAGATACATAAATTTTGCTTTTCCTTTTACAAGAGGAACCTTACATTTCATGCAGGTCAGCTTTCCTTCCGGATCAATCGTATAATATGTTCTTTCTACTGCCATTACTGTCCCACCCTTTTCATAATATTCATTCGATGACTGTATGCTCTGTGTACCAGATATCCGTCTTCTGTTTCCACAAACCGCACCCAGAATGTGACATTTCCCAGTCTGCTTCTTGTCACCAGTTCTTTTGTTTCTTCATCTAGGATTGCCTCCTGATTTTCTCTGTAATCTGATAACACACGTTCCACATCACTTTTCAGTATCATGCGCTCATCCATCATATGGATTGCCTCTTCTGTATAGGCAACGGTATAGTCTTTTTTCTCCATGATCGGTTCCTCATTCCAGATGTTTTTTAAAAGTGTTTGTTTCAATATGAGCCTGTTGTAGCGTTTCTCACTGATATCAGGCATATTGCTGGCATTTGCCCCATACAGAAGTTCAAGTATATGTCGGGATTCTCTTCCCTCTCTGGCAAATCGGTCTCTGCATGCCATGCAGTATGTAATATATGGTGCATCGGAACGTTCCAGACACTTTTCTGTCATTTTCGCTGCCATATCTTTATTGGCATATGCCGTCAGACCTCCATATCCACAACATGGAGACAAATCTCTGGAATATTCTGTATCTTCAACGGTACATCCCATATCCAACAAAAGTTCTCTTATAATATCCTGTGTCTGTGCATCCCCTCTGGCACCACAGGCATCATGTATGGCAACCGGTATCTCCAGTCCTTTTGCCTGCTGTGGAAGTCCGATTTCTTTCAAAATTTCCCAGATTCCTATAACATGCGCTCCAATACTTTCTTTTAGCTGCTTCATACAGGTTGGACAACCTGCTATGATGATCGGATCACCAAGCTTGGCTAGTTCCTGTTTCAGCTGCTCATTTACTTTTTCTGTCATTTCATAGCGGCCTGCCCATTCGCTGATTGCACCACAGCATCCTAGCATCAGAGCAACACCTCCATCTACCCGATTACTTAAATCTTCGTATGCCTGCATAACCACATCCGGCGCTATCGCACCTGCCTGACAGCCTGGGAAAAATACATATCTGCAAGTTTCATATCCCGGCTGGAGTCTGCTCAAAAAAGCCTCTGAATTTGAAAATAACATGTCCATCAGTGCAAATTCATGTGGCGCCAGCGGCATCTTATCTGTAGATACCATATTTTCTCTTGCTGACTTGCACACCTGACTCATATCAAATCCATTCGGACAGATCACCGTACACTGTCCACAGAGGGCACAGGCATTCATCGGTTTGTTCATCGGATGATCTCCCATGATAATCTGCGTATTATTATAGATCTCACGGGCTAATAAACCCGGATGTTTTTGATATTCACTTAAATACACACAGCCTTTCATGCATTCGTCACAATGACACTGAATACATCGTTTTGCTTCTTCTACAGCTTCTTCTTTTGAATACCCATCCTGACCACAGAAAATCTTATTCGATCCATGGATTCCTTCCATGTTCGTATAAAGCTTGGTAGTCACTGCTCCTTCACTGCCTCTGTTGCTGTGCGGCGATAAATTCTGTACCAGAAGATCCACTGTCAAAGCTGCCCGCTTTGCGGCAAAAGCCGCATCCATCACAGATTCCGCAGGTCCGCTGACAATCTTTGCCTGTTCTCTTAACATAATCTCGACATCTGCTGCTTCTTCCGGAGCTAACATTTTTGCCACTTCTTCTGATGCGCATACCACATCTGCCAGTTCCATTTTTTCTCTGATAAACGAAAGATTCAAACTGCATCCAAATTCAAAAGAAAGATCCATAGATTTCAGACGTTTCGCTTCATTGCTGCGGTCTGATTCCAAAAGATGTCCGGCTGCCGCTGCAATATAGCTTTCATAATCTTCTTCCTTACAATAAATTGTCGTAGGATACATTTTCTTTTCCAGTCCCCTGCAAGAAACAGTGGAAATAATCCAGAACCAAAGATTGCTGCCCTTTTCTTCTTTCTCATGCGAAATACACTGCTTCGTCTTCCCGGTTCTCCATACCGGACAATCGCACGTTCTACTTCTCGTATGGAGACACCATCACCAAGTTCACAAAGCTTGCAATTATCTTCGCAAGGTGCCGTACATCCATCACAGAGAATCATTGGAAATGGTGTAATTTTCTCATAAATTGCCAACGCTTTCTTAAAAATTTCCTTTTGCAGCATAATACAGCATCTCTTTTGTATCCATTTTGAAAGGACAGGCTGCAACACAGTAGGCCGGCTGTTCATGGACGCAGAGACTGATCATATGATCCATCTCTTCTTTTGACATTCGATTTACATGATAAACGTGAGTAGAACCTCTCTCCTGTATGTATGTCATAACCTGCTACTCCTTTCGTCTGTAAAGGGGAGGCAGTTTCCCGTCTCCCCTGATTATATCACAGTTGGCAGCTCTTACTCCAACCACATTATGAATTAAGCTTATTTCTCAAGTTCTTTTAATGCTGCAAGAACCCTTTCCGGACGGGCAGGGATACGTGTAATACGTGCACCTGTCGCATTAAAGATTGCATTCAGGATTGCAGGATGTGGAGCATCCAGTGGAGCCTCACCACAACCAGCCGCACCGTAAGGACCACTTGGACGATATGTTTCATTGAAGTGAAGTTCAATATCATCCGGAGCATCCTTTGGATATGGAATACCACAATTCTTCAAAGTGGTGTCATGGTTCAAATCTTCAAAATCTTCCGAAAGAGCAAGACCGATACCCTGTACAAGACCACCATAGAAATTACCTTCTACAAGAAGTCTGTTCATGATCGTACCTACGTCAGCTACGCAAGTAAATTTCTCAACGGTAACTTTACCTGTTTCTGTATTAACAGCAACTTCCGGCAGGAAGATAGTATACATATAAGTTGCAAATGGATCGCCCTGTGCGGTATCCTGATCGATCGGATGATCTGCACAGAATGTAGTTACCCAGTTACCTTCATATTTTGTTGCAAGCCCTTCTGCTACCATCTCATCATAAGTACGGAATGTTCCGTCTTCTTTCTTCATTGCTGCTACAAGATTTTCTGCAGCCAGACGACATGCATTACCTGACATAACCTGTGAGCGTGATCCTCCTGCAGGTCCTGCATTCGGACATGTCTTCGTATCATTCATAACCAGTTTAATCTGTTCCGGTCTGATTCCTGCCTGACGCAGTGTTTCATGAGATGATACAAGAACACCCATATCAGCCCCCTGTCCATGATCTTCCCATGCAGCATACATCGTAACGGTTCCATCCGGATTTAATTCTGCAAATGCATTTGATGTATCAACACCATCAAGACCACAACCGTATACTCCAAGAGATACACCGATACCATATTTCATCTTTCCGTCAGAAGCTGCATTCTTTTCGGCAACACGTTTTTTCGCCGCTTCATACAATGGACGTGCTTTCTTAAACAAATCTTCCTCACAATATACCTCCGGTGGATAACCTGTCGGGATGGTAGTGCCCTCTGATTCTTTATAGCAGTTCATTTCACGGATATCAAACGGATCGATTCCCATCTTAGCTGCCAGCACGTCAATTGCAATCTCAGATCCCATATAAGACTGTGGTGAACCATAAGCACGGAATGCGGAGCCCCATGCATGGTTTGTAAATACGGTTGTTGATTTATTACGAATAGAATTAATTCCATAACCTGCGCCTGTAAACTGAGAAAGTCTCATGGTAAGCAGATCGCCAAATTCTGAATATGGACCGTGATCTACATAGTTGTTACCCCAAAGTGCTAAGAGTTTACCATTTTCATCTGCTGCAAGCTTAATATTCATAAATGCAGGAGATCTCTTTCCTGTATAAGTAATGTTCTGGAACTGATTAAATACCAGCGATACCGGACGTTCCAGAATCTTAACAGCTGCACCAATCAGAGCCTCATTTGTCGGTGAGAACTTGTAACCAAATGTTCCGCCTGCATGGTTCTGAACAAGTCTTAAGTTTTCCATTGGTACACCGATACCATCTGCGATCATAGGCATATGAAGATGTATACCGATAGATTTGGAATGCACTGTTATCATACCGTCTTCATCAATATATCCATAACCACAGTCCGGCTCAAGGTGAAGATGAGGCTGGCGTGAACAGTAGGACTCGATCTCAACCTGCTGTGAATCCGGAATGCTGTCCCAGTCAAAGTCCGGTCCCTTGATACAGTTTGTCTCAAAAAATGCGTTTGGAGTACCAGGATGGATCTCTGCTGCATCCGGTGCGATTGCATCCATTGCGTTCATATATGCAGGAAGTTCTTCGATCTCAACCTTAACTGCATCTGCTGCTGCACGTGCATGCTCTTCTGTGTCGGCAGCTACGATCGCAATCGCATCACCAAACTGAAAGATCTTTTCGTCGCAGAGTACAGGACGCTCAAATCCGTCTGTCTTATTGTGTTTCGGAAGCATTACAAGACCATTGATCTTGTTGGTTCCGCCTGCTGCCTTAATGTCCTTCGCTGTAATAACACGAACAACTCCCGGCATACTCTCTGCTTCTGTTGTATCGATACTGAGAATATTTGCGTGAGAAACCTTGGCCTGTGTAAGTGCAAGACGAAGAGTTCCCTCCGGCATCTTTAATGCATCATCTGCACCGAAATCCCAGGTACCTGTTACCTTCTGTGCTGCTGATGGACGGATATAGTTTGTACCGACGATAGAATCACCTGTCTGCTTGAATACGAGGTCTTCTTTAGTCATCTCGCCACGCATAACTGCTGCTGCCGCCATGGTCGCATCGATAAGCGGCTTGTAACCTGTACAACGACAGAGATTACGCTGCTTGTTAAACCAGTCCCTCACTTCTTCACGGGTAGGGCTCGGATTATTATCGAGAAGAACCTTTGCTGAAATAATAAAACCTGGTGAACAGAAACCACACTGTGCACATCCATATGCCATCCATGCAACCTGTATCGGATGCATATCAGAAATTGTTCCCACACCCTCGATTGTTGTGATCTCTGCATTGTCCGGAACACGGCTCATCTTGTAAATACAGGATCTTGTAACTTTTCCGTTCATAATAACATTACATGCTCCGCAATGACCTTCTCCACAACCGATCTTACATCCTGTAAGAAGAAGATGCTCACGAAGTACCTGAGCCAGTGTCTCATCCTTATCAAGAATAAGGATTCGCTCCACACCATTGATCTTCAATTGTCTTTTTTAATCATGTTTCATTCCTCCTTTTAAAAAAATACACGTTCCGATGTTACAAATCTTCTGACTTATGTGTTCCGCATGGATCATGATCGACTCCCTTACCCGTCAGATCTTTAAGTCTTTCCATTCCTCTGACAGAATAGAAAACAATGGAAGAGCTGCTTCCGTCCAGATTCTCACCGCTGAGTTTTAAAACATTCGCATTCTCATAATAATCAATCGGAAGTGTCCGACTGTATTGCTCTCCTGTGCGCTCATCTTTTACCTGTATCGTAACTTCTTTTGCGGTAATTTCAAAAATCTTATCCATGGAAACGTTTCTCCTGTTTACATTATTTTGTATAATTTCATGTTATCATAATTTTGTACAGTTTTACAAATTGTAAATAATTATTAGTTGGCTATTTTTCGTCCTTTTTTTATATTGTTTTTTATTACTTTTATTTAAAAATTTTTACTATTTTATCCTCACTTTTCATGCTATAATAATATCAAATTTGTACAATGTTATTTTTAGGAGGTATCTATGATGCAGACAGGTGCTCTCATCGTAGCTGCAGGGAAATCGTCACGAATGGGAGACTTCAAGCCCATGCTTCAGCTTGGATCCATTTCCATCGCGCAGCGTGTGATTAATAACTTCCGGCAGGCCGGAATCTCTAAAATAGTGGTGGTAACCGGATATAATGCGGATGCTCTGGAACGCCACCTTGCTTCCAATCATGTTATTTTTCTTCGAAATGAGGACTATGAAACTACTCATATGTTTGATTCTGTCAGGATTGGACTGGAATATTTAAAAGACAAAGTGGATACGGTACTCTTTACACCTGTAGATGTTCCACTATTCACAGCACATACCGTTACACAAATGCTTTCTCTTGGACAGCCTCTTGTCACTCCGGTCTGTAACGGAACTCCAGGTCATCCGATCCTGATTCGTTCCTCATTAATTGAGTCCATTTTAAGCAATGATGGAAACACTGGTCTGAAGGGTGCTGTAGAACATTGTGGAACTCCCATGTATTGTTTAAATGTAGAAGATCCTGGAATCATTCATGATGCGGATACACCAGAGGATTATGTAGAACTTCTTCGTGCACACAATCAAAGTCTGATCCGTTCAGAGATTCAGATTCAGCTGGCACGGGAAAAGGTCTTCTTTGATGAACAGCTTTATTCGCTGCTTACACTGATTCATGAAACAGGATCTGTTCGTGATGCCTGCGAACGCATGCACATTTCCTACTCCACCAGCTGGAATCTGATCCATACATTAGAATCTCAGCTTCATGAACCGCTGATTATTCGAAGTCAGGGCGGTGTAAAGGGCAGTCACAGTGAGCTGACACCATACGGAGAAGAATTTTTGAAGCGATATGCCCGTTTTTCAGAGGAAACACGTACCTGTTCCGAAGCAATATTTGAAAAGTGTTTCAGAGGATTTTTCAATGCGTAATCTTTATCTTATTCGACACGGAAAACCACAATATCCAGATGAACATTCTTACTGTATCGGTCAGACTGATTTTTCTTTATCTATGCTTGGACATCTGCAGTCAGTCCTTCTTCACGGAGAACTGGATGATAAAATAACTGCTGTTTACTGCAGTCCTTTGTCAAGAGCTATGGAAACGGCTGCACATATCACACCTGATCTTCCACATATCACTATCTCAGATTTAACAGAACGAAATCTGGGAGAATGGGATGGTCTTTCATTTGATGAGATACGCAAAAGATGGCCGGACATATATGAAGCACGTGGAATGAATCCTGATTACCCGATTCCAGGAGCAGAAACTCCTTTCGCATCTGGCATGCGTTTTTCGCAGGCAATTTATGAGATTCTTCGTTCTTCTGAGGGTGATATTGCGATTGTTGCTCATACAGATGTAATTTCTTCTTATCTGTATTTTCTTGATTCAAAACAGCATGCCAGACAGTATTTTCGTCTTCCATGTGGTTCCTATTATCATCTGAACGCAGACGATAACGATCATGTTACCTTATCTGATTCGACTTACCTGCTGCCTCATCCTGACTTGCATGACGAACTATGCCGGATGCTTCGCGATTCGGTGTCTCTTCCTCATCATGTACAGGCGCACAGTGATGCAGTGACTGAATTGGCTTGCCATTTCTGCGATCTGCTGGAATCTCATGGTTACTTTTTTAATAAAAAACTGATTCGCTCCGGAGCACTCCTTCATGATATTGCCAGACTTCAAAAACATCACACCAAAACAGGTGGTGATCTTTTCTTACAATTAGGCTATACTGAAATCAGTCAGATTATTTCACAACATCATGGTTTGCAGAAGACAATTCTGAATGAAGCGGCTATCGTCTTTTTTATCAGATAAACTGATTCAGGAAACCGAACGTGTAACCATCGAAAAACGATTTGCGGAAAGTCTGTGTAAATGTAACAGTCCCGAAGCTTTGAAATCTCATGAACGACAGCTTAAACAGGCTCTTGATCTGCAAAATATGATACAGACCATCTGTCACATGACGATATGACTTATAGAAAATTACAGGAGTTGTTTTATATATGAGAACTTTATTTCAGATCATACAACAAGAATTTCAAAAAGAAAACGACCTTGTGCTTGCATCCATCGTTGCTTCCTCAGGATCAACGCCAAGAGGTGCCGGTTCCCGTATGTTGGTTGGAAAAAAAGGCCGAGTTGCCGGAACCATAGGCGGAGGTTCTGTCGAATATCGTGCAGAGCTTATGGCGCTTGATATTCTTGAAAAGAAAGAATCCTGTGAACATGAATTCCGGTTGAATCGCAAAGATGTTGAGAATATCGGTATGATTTGTGGTGGTGATGTTACCGTATTTTTCCAGTATCTGGACCATAATGACCCTATTATTATGGAACTTGCAGTAACTGCTGAAACATTATATAAAGAACGAAAAGATTTCTGGCTGATCTGTGATCTTCATGCTACATCCGGTATGAGTCTTTACAGTGCATCCTATGGATTGACTGGAAATGCTGATGTTCCTTCTTCCATCTTATCTTCCTTATCTGCAAGACCATGCCGTCATCGCAATGAAACCTGTGACCTGTTTACAGAACAAATCGGTACATCCGGAACTGTCTATGTATTTGGAGGCGGGCATGTTTCACAAAAGCTGGTACCAATACTTGCAAGTGTTGACTTTCACTGCATCGTTCTGGATGACCGTCCGGAATTTACAGATCCTGCTCTTTTCCCGGATGCAGCGGAGACAATCCTTTGCGATTTTGATCATCTGGATCAGAGCATTTCTATCACAGATGCTGATTATTGCTGTGTCATGACACGAGGTCATGCCTATGATACGATTGTGCAGGCACAACTTCTTGCCACACCTGCATGCTATATCGGCGTCATTGGAAGTCTCGCCAAAAGAGCTGGTGTATTTCATCGTCTCGTAGAAGAGTATGGAATCGATGAGCGAGAATTAGACCGTATTATCACGCCTGTGGGACTTAATATTAAAGCAGAAACACCTGCTGAAATCGCAATATCTATCACAGGACAAATGATTCAGGTTCGAGCTGAAAGAAAGGCTGCTATGAAATGATGACAAAACATGTCTACAAAACTATTATATTCGGTGCCGGACAGATTGGGCAG
>ENA-OQDS01000028-OQDS01000028.1-human-gut-metagenome-genome-assembly--contig:-NODE-28-length-10746-cov-1.058198_pt1 | contig 10746 bp, 19 predicted proteins | sample MGYA00242785_ERZ504615 | MGnify/ENA primary metagenome ERZ504615 (study PRJEB26092, sample SAMD00036331) | human gut metagenome | host: Homo sapiens | study: EMG produced TPA metagenomics assembly of... | reverse complement strand
CCACCATTTTTGCAGCGGCTGGGCATTGAGATGCACAACGCCATTGTGCGGAATGCAAAAGCAAAGCCCATCGAGCGGACGTTCTACACGGTCAAGAGCCAGTTTTCCAAATCGTTCAGCGGATTTTGCGGCGGCACGATCTTAGAGCGTCCGGAAAGTCTGAAACGGCGGATCAAGAACAAAAAGCTCCCCCAGGACTATGAAGTCCGCAGTTATCTGAATGACTGGATCGACGGCGAGTACAATCTGGAGGAGTACGGCGGTTCTGAGGCAAAGTACCGGGGCATGAGCCGTCTGGATGTCTGGAACGGAGCGATCCGTTCGGTTCGCAAAGCGGCGGAGGCAGAGCTGAATCTCATGCTGATGCGATCCACCAGAACCCAGAAGATCAAGCGGAACGGTGTGTATATCACCTTTGCCGGCGAAAAGATCTGGTACATGAAACCGGAGGAAACTATTCTGCATCTGGGCGAAGAAGTCTATGTGCGGTATGATCCGGCAGATCTGAAAACCGTCCGGCTGTACAACACGAAAGACCAGTATTTGTTTACCTGGGAACTGGCAGACGCACTGATGCTGGATTATCTGACCTCTGATAAGATGGAAATTGCCAATGCAGAGCAGACGATCCGCCACACCAGAACGTTTGTACGGAATCAAGCCAAGGGTATCACGGCTGATCTGACCAATGCACAGCGGATCGATTATCTGGACGCTACGATCCGGAGAGCCGGAGAGGCAAGGAAGAAACATTTCCAGATCAGAATGCCCAAGACGATCGAACCGGTGCGAGCCGGAGAGCCGCTGGAGGAAAGCCGCATGGTTTCTGGCAGCGAATTTCTCCCCGTGTCTATTGATCTGAAGAAAATGCAGCAAAATGCGAAAAAGCGAAAGGAAGAATAAGCGATGGAATACACAGAACATCAACAGAACCTGCTCCGGAAGCTGGAGCAGATGCAAAAGGACGAGGGTTTGAGCCTGAGTGCATTGTCTGCACGTCTGGGCATCTCCAAGGGAGCGATCTCCCAGTTATTCAGCGGCAGCTATCAGGCGAATCCGCAGAAGATGTTTGCCAAGCTGGAAAGCTATTTCGGCGTGAAGGAACAGGCAAAGCAGACCTATCAGGAATCCGGCTATGCAGATACCAGCATCTCCACGGAGATCTATGACATCATCGGTGTCTGCCAGATCAAGGGCGGTCTTGCCATTGCTGCCGGAGATGCCGGCATCGGAAAAACCAAGGCGGCACAGCACTTTGTGGCAGAACACCCGAACAACAGTGTTCTCATCACGCTGAATCCCTGCCTGACCAGCATCAAGTCCCTGCTGCGGCTGATTGCCGACCGCATCGGTGCTCCCATGGAGCGTTCCAGAGATGCCCTGTGGTATGCGATCCGGCAGAAGCTGAGTGACGGCACGGTGCTGATCTTTGACGAATCACAGCATTTGCCGCTGAAAACCATTGAGGTGCTGCGGAGCTTTTCCGATGATTTCGCAGACCACGGGCAGACGCTGGGCATCTGCTTTATCGGGAACTTGGAAACGGTGACACGCATCGGCAGCAAGAAGGCAGAGTTTGCACAGATCGCCAACCGCACCAAGCAGAAGAAGCTGTACACCCGTTCCAAGATCCAGCGTGAGGACATTGCCAAGCTGTTCCCCATGCTGAACGGACGGGAAAAGGAACTGGATCTTCTGTATCGCATCGCACAGACACCGCAGGCACTCCGTGGCGTGGTGAATCTATTTTCCAATGCCTACGACAATGAAGATTACAGCTATGAGGGACTGGTGGCAATGGCAAAGTACATGGATATGGAGGTCTGAGATGAAAAACGGCAAACGTCCCACCAAGGCACAGAAAAAGATCCTGTCATTCTACGGATTCCATCCGGAGGACTGGCTGATCTCCAAGAACACCAGCACGGAGCTGGTCATTCTCCACCGGTACACAGAACGCACCAGACATATCCCGAAGCATCGGGACACAGAAACCATATGACCCTATGAGAGGAATATTTCCTCTCGCCTAATGCAGCCAAGGACGGTGACAAGCCCGTGAAAATGCAGAGTCGGCAATCTATTTACAATTCTTTACAAACGGAGGTATTTCTTATGGCAAAGGCAAAACTGACACTGAAACAGGAGGCGGATATGCTCTCCGCCGTCAATCAGATCAAGGAACTGGAAGCAGCCGGCAAGCAGCTGAAAAAGCAGGCGGACGAGCTGCGTAGTCAGGTCAAGGCGATGATGGACAAGAAGCATCTGGAGGAAATGGACGTGGGCAATTTTACCGTGCGGTATACCACAGTGGTCAGCAGCCGGTTTGACAGCCGTGCATTTCAGGAGACACACCAGTCCCTCTATGACCAGTACTGCGTTGCATCGGAAAGCAAGCGGTTTACCATTTCGTGAGGTGCGGCGATGACGAAGGAACAATGGGAAACCGCAGAGCAGAACCTGCAATCATCTTACCGCATCGTAAAGCTACAGGCAGACGGCTACACGCTGTCTTTGCAGACACAGCGGTACAAGATGCAGCTGTTCATTGCGGTCTATGTTGACGGTGAAATTCGAGGAGAATGGCTGACGGAGGACTGTGAGATCCGCAGAAAGTTCTTCCAGAAGCACAAACATAGTATACTCCCCCGAAAGGAGCAGGAAAAGCTGAAACGGAAACGGAAAGCCTTTCGGGAGGCGGTACTTGCCAACAGTGTTTACTATAGCTATTCCCCTTATTGGAGTTCTTTCCGTTCTCTGAAACGACATCTGTGCCAGAACTGCACGGACATCACGTTGTATGAGGAGGCGGAAGCATGAGAAAACCAAGCAACACGGGAAACGACTGTTTTGACCGGTTCTGGGCGGCGTATCCCCGAAAGGTGGGCAAGGAGAAAGCCAGACGTGCTTTTGAAAAGCTGCACCCCGGTGAAGCGGACTTGCAGCAGATGCTGGAGGAACTGGAACGGCAGCGGAACGCCTATCACTGGGGCAAGGAAAACTGGAAGTTCATTCCGCATCCTGCCACATGGCTGAATCAGAGAAGATGGGAGGACGAGACCATTGCCGCAGAAGATGACATTCCCGAAGATGACGACTACGGGGCTTTCCTATACTGATCTGATGCAGATGCGTGTAGACGCATACAATGCACAGCCCGGCACGCTGACCGGCTACGACTGCAAAACGTGCCGCAACAAGGGCATGACCGCAGCCATTCAGGACGGTTATGAAGTCATGCGTCCGTGCAGCTGCATGAAAACCAGAGAGACCCTGCGGCGGATCCACGAATCCGGTCTGGAATCCCTGCTCCGCATCTGCACATTTCAGAACTACACCGCAGAGCAGCCATTCCAGCAGCACATTCTCCAATGTGCCAGAGCGTACCTACAGGAACGGCACAAGTGGTTCTATATCGGCGGTCAGACCGGATGCGGCAAGACACACATTTGCACTGCCATTGTGGGCGGCATGATCCGGAACGGTTTTTCGGTGCGGTACATGGTATGGCGTGAAGCGTCCAATCAGCTGAAAGCTGCTCTGACGGACGGCAGCTATGCCGCACAGATTGCAGCGTACAAGGAAGCTGATGTGCTGTACATAGACGATCTGTTCAAGACCAGCAGCACCGCAGAGGTATCCGGTGCAGATGTCCGGCTGGCATTTGAGATACTGGACTATCGTGCCAGAAATCAGATGCTGACGATCCTCTCCACGGAATGGCTTTTGCCCAGCTGCGGCAAATTGACGGAGCAATCGGCGGCAGGATTATTCAGATGTCCAGAGGATATGCGTTTGAGATACGCCCGGACAACCAGAAAGATTATCGGCTGAGGAAGTGAAGCATATGGCAAAAGGACAGACCCAGGCACTGTACAGCCTTGCTGCTGTGCTGGGGCTGGTGGAATCCGGCAACAAGGAAGACCCTTTTCACATGATCGTCTACCGTATCAGCGGCAAGACCTCTGTCCGGGAACTCACCCCACCGGAGGCGGGCAGCGGTAGAGGCGGAGCTGCGGCGGCAGCTCCGGGAGCAGCGTCCCCAAAAAAGAAAGCGGCATCCCCCGGAGTATCCGGGGGAAAATGACAGCCGGACAAAAGGCGTATGCCTGGCGGCTGCTGTATGATCTGGCAAAGCTCTCGCCCTCTGCGGTGCCGGTGGGCGAACGCATGGCAGGCATCGTCCGAAAGGTATTGCAGGAAGACCCCTGCCCCGGTCATCCGCTGAACTGGGTCAAACGGGCGGACGGGGCGAAACTGATCGAAACGCTGAAACGGTATCTGCGAAACGCAAAACGAAAGGCGGCAAAAGAACATGACCCTGGATAAACTGACCATAGAACAGCTGCACGGCAGCCAGCTGGAAATTGCGGAGGTCATCGGCATCGAAGCCTATCGGAAGCTGGTCGCCAGCTACGGCGGCAGCAGCATCTATATCAGCAAGGCGGATTCTGTGATGAACGGTCTGAGAGATGCGGAGATCTTCCGCCGGTTTGACGGTTCCAATTATCTGGAACTGGCACACGCATTCAATCTGGCGGAGAACACCATCCGGGACATCATCTACCGCCAGAGCACCGAACAGGAAGCACACCAGATGACGCTCTTTTGAGAATCCCTCCGGCACTTTGTGCTACAAGGGAGGCATAGCAAAATTCATTGAAATTCCTGAAAAATCTGCCTTATTTGCAGCACCATTCTTTTCTGTGCTATCATTACAGTAGAAGTAATGATAGCACTTTTCTTTTTGGGGAGGGAATGCAGTGACACAGGAACTGATCCTGTTTATCATCACCACGGTGATCACCGTGATCCTTGGGATCATCGGCTATTTTCTGAAACGCACCATGGATCGCAATGACAAGAACGAAATGGCAGTGCAGGAGCTGCGTGACAATCTGCTGACGCTGTCGGACAAGTACGCCACCAAGGCAGAGATCCGGGAGATCAAGGCATCTATGGAAAAATTGTCGGAGAACATCGACTACATCAAGGAACACACCACCAAGAACGAGGATTTTATCCGCACCATGGCAAGGCTGGAAAGCAAGATCGACAGCTATTGCAGCAAGTAAGGAGGAACGGCATTGGAGCAGGCAGAAATGATAGAGCGAATCCGGCAGAAGGCATTTTTCAAGAATAACGGCATGGTGCTGAAAGCCGTGAATCTGCTGCGTGACAAGTTTGTTGCACTGACGGACATCCGCTATGCACTGGAACCCAGCATGACCGAGGCGGAATTCCGGGACAGCATCAACTATCTGACGGAATCCGGATATATCCGGCTGCGGCACATGGATTCCAAGGCGTGTACGACACTGGCAGACACGGCAATGGAACAGATGGAAGCCAAGGTGACAGCGGACGGCATCAAGATCATTGCCTGTGTCCGCAAGGACGAATGTATTGACGTGTGAGGTGCTGCATGGGACGCAGAAAGCATTCTAAGATCGACAATCTGGAACCGGCAGTCAAGGAAACCGTAGACGAGATGATCAAGACCGGTGCCTATTACCGGGAGATCGTGGAATATATCCAGTCCCACGGCGTGAGCATCTCTCTGGCAGCAGTGGGAAAATATGCGAAAAAATCTCATGAGCACGCTGGATGCCCTGCGGCTCAGTCAGGAGAACTTCCGGGCGATCATGGAGGAAACCGACCGTTATCCGGATCTGGACATGACAGACGGCATTCTCCGGCTGCTCTGCAATCAGATGCTGGATGCCATCAACAAGTTGCCGGAGGAACGGCTGTCGGAGATCGACTTCGACACCCTTTCCAAGAACGCCGTGGCACTCACCCCGTGCGGTGGCATACAAGAAAAATGTGGACACCAAGACACGGGATCTGCTGGAGAATGGTGCAGAGCAGTTCAAGGATCTGATCTATGAAGCCATGGCGGCAGAACGACCGGATCTGTACAAGGAAGTCAAGAAGTTTATCAAATCCAAAGCCAAGGAGGGAAAGGCATGAGTATGTATGTGGTGCAGGTGAAGCCTGGCACAGATCTGCAAGCAGCGGTGCTGCTGCGGAAAAGAGGGCATCTGGTACGCTGTCCGCAGCGAACCATGGACATCCGGAAGAACGGGAAATGGAACAGTATCACAGAACCTGTCTTTCCCGGCTATCTGTTTCTGGAGGAAGAAATCGACCGGCAGAAGTATGACAGCGTGGTACAGTCAGACGGCGTGATCGGATTTCTGAAAGTGTCCGGCTGTACGCTGGGCAAGTTGCAGCCCCACGAGGAAGCATATATCCGGTGGCTCTGGAACGGCGGCAAACCCATTGCCCCGTCCCGCATCTATACCACATTGCAGGGGGACAAGATGGTCTTGTCCGGCGTGCTCCGGGAGTACTGGGACAATGTGGTGCGGCTGGATCTCCGGCAGCGGCGTGCCCGTGTGCGGCTCTCCATCTGCGGACATGACTACACGGTCACACTGCCGGTAATCGGCATTTAAGAGCGTGTGTGAAACAAATCAGTATGCCTGTCATGGCTGTGGTTGATTCGTCCCACAGGGTGCGGTATATGGTATAAAGGCAATACTCCTTGCAGCTCTTTGGGCGGTATTGCCTGAACCCCGAACGGAACTTTTCCAAAAAGATTCCGAATGGCGAAGCATACCCTGTTTAAGAACGTTCAGAGGGTGTTTAGAATCGTTTGAAGATTTTTCTGCGAAAAACAACACCCAAAAAGAATACACGCAATATACGGGCGTACAGCGTCCGTATTTTTTTGACCATTTTTTCTGAAAGGAGTGACTGCAAATGAACAGCCGAAAGAAAAAGAGCATCCACCAGCTGGCGGACGGTATCCTGCAATTTGAGGACAAGCGGAAATCCATTCCGCAAGCGGACTTTACCGATTTGCAGACGTTCCTCTCTGCCTACCTGAATACCCCGGAGCCGAAGAAACGGAAAAAGCTGGCGGAGGAATTCCGGAAACGGCACATGGAGCTGTACGAATTCCTGCAAAGCAATCCGGAACTGATCCGGGCTGAAACCAAGATCACTGCCACCCTACAGGCGGCGGCATCCGGAGCAGCCGAAGAAGAGGACAACGGACAGATCACCAATCTGTTTGAGAAATTGCAGGAGGGACTGGCATGATCTATCAGACTTTTTCCCCCAAGCAGATACAAGCCATGCTCTGGTGGGCAATGCCGAAATTCCGGCAGTATGATGCCATCCTCTGTGACGGCTCTGTCCGTTCCGGCAAGACCATGGCAATGAGCATCGGCTATCTGCTGTGGAGTATGCGGAGCTTTGACCATGAGACATTTGCCTTTTGCGGCAAGACCATCGACAGCCTGAAACGCAATGTGGTCATGCCGATCCAGAAGTGGATGGCAGGCGTGATGCAGCCGAAGATCAATCTGTCCAAGAATTATATGGACGTAGAATGGCAGGGACACCACAACCGCTATTATTTTTTCGGTGGCAAGGACGAAAGCAGCTATGCACTGATTCAGGGTATCACCCTTGCCGGTGTCCTGCTGGACGAGGTGCACTAATGCCCCGTTCCTTTGTGGATCAGGCAACGGCGAGATGCTCTGTCACCGGCTCGAAGATCTGGATGAACTGCAACCCAGACGGCAGCGAGGAACACTGGCTGTACAAGGAATGGATCGACAGCGTACACGGGAAAGCCGGTGAAAAGAACCGGTTGCATCTGCACTTTACCATGGAAGACAACTACGCCCTTTCCGAATCTGTCCGCAAGCGGTATGAGCGAATGTTCTCCGGTGTGTTCTATGACCGCTATGTCCTGGGCAAGTGGGTCATGGCGGACGGTCTGGTGTATCCGCAGTTCCAGAAGCTGCGGCACGTCATTCCGGACACGGTGCCGGACGTGCATTCCGGCGAGTTCTATCTCAGCTGTGACTACGGCACACTGAACCCGACCTCTGTCGGCTTATGGCACCTGTCCGGAGATGGCTATGCCACCCGAATCCGGGAGTACTATTATGATGCCCGAAAAGAGGGACATTCCCGAACGGACGAGGAACACTATGCGGCTCTGGAACAGCTTGCCGGAGACATTGCCCCCTATGTGCGGTATGTGATCGCAGACCCGTCTGCTGCCAGCTTTATTGAGTGTATCCGGCGGCACGGGGTATTTCGGGTGCGGAAAGCCAACAACAGCGTTCTGGACGGCATCCGTGACACGTCCACGCTGCTGCAAGCCGGACGCATCCACATCTGTGAAGGCTGTACGGATATTATCCGGGAATTCGGGCTGTACTGCTGGGACAATCAAGCCAAAGGGAAAGATGCTGTGGTCAAGACCAACGACCACGCCATGGACGATATGCGGTATTTCGTCCGGACGGCGATGCAGCGGACACTTCGGGAATACCGGATGCCAGATGAGGAGGTGATGTTATGATCGATGCAACACAGATCGCCGCAGCCATGCAGGTGCCCTGCCTGCTCAGCGGCGACATGATACAGCAGATGCAGCTGTGGGAGGAATTATATCTGAACCGTGCCGGCTGGATCCGAAACCGCATTCGTTCCTGTCACATTCCGGCGAATATCGCACAGGAGCTGAAACGGCTGACACTGACGGAATTTTCCGCCACGGTACACGACGGGGCGGAACTGGAGCAGGCAGTCAGGCGTGTGCTGCCGAAGCTGCGGCGAAAAATGGACTTCGGGCTTGCCATTGGCGGCTTGCTGCTGAAACCCTATTTCACGGCACAGGGCGTTTCGGTGGACATTGTGCCGCAGAACGCCTATCTTCCGGTGAACTACACGGACGATTCCTGCGATGCGGTGGTGTGTCCGGAAGAGATCTCTATTGGCAAGAACTATTACACCCGTCTGGAGCTGCACGTCTATTCCCAGGTGCGGCAGACACATACCATACAGAACCGCTGTTTCTGTTCTGCCAGTCCCGGAACACTGGGCACAGAATGCAGTCTTTCCGAAGTGCCGCAGTGGGCGGACGTGCTGCCGGAAAAGGTGTATGAAAATGTACAACGTCCGCTGTTCGCCATTTTTTCAGACACCGGATTCCAACAACATCGACCCCACTTCACCGCTGGGCGTTTCGGTCTTTGCCGATGCCGTGGACTTTATCCGGGATGCGGATGAGCACTGGGAACGGATTCTGTGGGAACTGGAATCGTCCGAACGTGCCATTGATGCCACCGAGGATCTGTTCCGGTACAAGGACGGCAAGCCGGTATTGCCGAAAGGCAGAGAGCGGATGTTCCGCAGCTATGAGAAAACGGACGGGCAGTCCTTTATCAATACCTTTTCTCCGGAAGTCCGGGACACTGCCTATTTCCATGCGTTCAATCAGATTTTGCGGCGGATCGAGAATGCGGTGGGGCTTTCCTACGGCACACTCTCCGAAGTATCCGATGTGGAGAAAACCGCAGAGGAAGTGCGGAGTTCCAAGCAGCGGAGCTTTTCCAGAGTGAAAGACATTCAGGAGAACCTGCGGAACGCACTGGAGCAGATGCTCTATGGAATGCAGTTCTATCAGGACTACTACCGCAGTCAGAGCAGTCCGCCGGTCAAGGCAACCTTTGCCTTTGGGGACGGTGTGCTGGAAGATCCGGACGTGGAGTATCAGCGGCGTGTGCAGATGGTACGGGACAAGCGTATTGCGTTCCGGAGCTATTTCTGGCGTGGTACTTCGACTGCTCCGAGGAAAAGGCGGCGAAGATGATGCCGGAGCGGCAGGATGGATGGTGGTTTTATTTTCCGGTGGTGAGATCTGATGCAGAATTATGAGCCGGATGTGACTCAGCTGCTGGGGCTGTATCAGCAGCTGGAGGACGATATTGTGGCGGACATGGTGCGGCGTATGCTGAAAATGGGTTTTGTGTCGGAAAGTACGGCATATCAGGCGGAGGTGCTGCAATCTGCCGGAATCCTGTACGAGGACATTTTGCAGATGATCGCAGACCGGACAGATGCCAGCGTGGCACAAGTCCGGGCGTTATTTGAAGATGCCGGCGTGAAGACGGTGGAGATCGACAACGACACCCACGAAGCAGCCGGCGAAGCCCCGGCGGACATCCGGCAGGACGGCGGCATGAAGCAGGTGCTGGAAACCGGATACCGGAAAACCCTTGGCACGATGCGGAATCTGGTCAGCACCACGGCGAACACCACGCAGACTGCTTTCCTGCAAGCCTGTGACCGGGCGTATATGCAGGTGTCCTCCGGAGCGTTCAGTTATCAGGATGCCATACGCATGGCGGTGCGAAATCTGGCGGACGGCGGAGCGTATGTGACCTATCCCACGGGACACCAAGACCGCATTGATGTTGCGGTGCGGCGGTGTGTGCTGACAGGCGTGGGACAGACTGCGGCGGCAGTGGCGAAGAAACGTGCAGAAGATTCCGGATGCAGGTACATGGAGCTGACAGCACACGGCGGAGCAAGACCGGAGCACGGCCAGATGGCCAGGGGCAGCTTGTCCAGATACAGGGCAAACGCACCAGGAAGATCATTGACGGGCTGAAAGTGTTCACGCTGGAAGAGATCGGCTATGGGGACGGCAGAGGGTTCAAAGGCTGGAACTGCCGGCACAACTGGCACCCGTATTATCCGGGACTGTCCACGCCGAACTACACACCGGAGCAGATCGCCAGGCTGGACGAAAAGAGCATTTCTTACAACGGCGAAAAGTACACAGAGTATGAGATCAGCCAGATGCAGCGGAAAGGCGAGCGAAAGGTCGGGAACTGAAACGGCGAGCGGCGGCATTTGGACGAAGCGGCAAAG
>ENA-OQDS01000027-OQDS01000027.1-human-gut-metagenome-genome-assembly--contig:-NODE-27-length-11061-cov-1.279312_pt1 | contig 11061 bp, 11 predicted proteins | sample MGYA00242785_ERZ504615 | MGnify/ENA primary metagenome ERZ504615 (study PRJEB26092, sample SAMD00036331) | human gut metagenome | host: Homo sapiens | study: EMG produced TPA metagenomics assembly of... | reverse complement strand
CACGTGGACCTGCAGCTGCGGTGCCACCAACACCGGCAAGTTCTGCCCCGAGTGCGGCAGTCCCGCACCCGCCCCGGCACCGGCCAAGTGGTTCTGCCCCAACTGCGGCAGCGAAAACGGCGGCAAGTTCTGCAGCAACTGCGGAACACCCAGGCCCTAGCCCCTCCATCTGGTAATTGGCGGGGGATCCGCCGCCCCCGCATTTGCTTCTATGGGTTTCGTTCGATAAAGGAGGACACCATGAAGACAACGTTCAAAAAGTCCGTACTCGCATTCCTGACATGCGTCCTGGCGCTCGCCTTTGCCCTGACGGGCTGCAGCGGCGGCGGCAAGGACCCCAAGGCCAACTTCGTCGGCAGCTGGCAGTACTCGGGTGGAACCTTGGACGGCGAAGAGCTCACCGATGAGTACATGGATATGCTCAAGGAGTGGGGCCTCAACTGTATCCTGATCCTTGACGAAGACGGCACGGGCGTCCTCGACATGTTCCTTGAGGTCGCCGACCTGAAATGGGAGGCCAAGGACGCCACCACCGTAACGATTACCGCCGAAGATGAGTCGCACGACCTGAAGCTCAAGGACGACAAGCTCGTCCTGGAGGTGGACGGCGACAAGCTCATCTTCACCAAGTCCGACAAGGACCTGTCCGGTACGGTGAAGAAGGATCGCGAGGCGGCCGAGAAGGAAGAGGAGATCGATGAGGCCGTCGAAGACGACGATGTCCAAAGCGTCGAAATCTCCCCCGCCGTCACCGTCGCCGATGACGACCTGTGCACCATCACCATCACCGAGAAGTTCCAGGACGACTGGGGCGACATCGGCTTTGTCGTCAACATCGTCAACAAGAGCGACAAGGACCTGACCTTCTACGCCCCACCGGCAAGACCAACGTCAACGGCACCATGAAGGAAGCCTGGTTCTCGGCCCACCTGATGCCCGGCACCAACGCCACCGAAGAGTTCACCTTCTCGAAGGGCACGCTTGACAGCTTCGACAGCCTGGTCAACACGACCATCGGTATCGACGCCTACCTGACCGATTCCTACGAGGACGTCGCTTCCTACACCGCGACCATCGCGTAGCGACAGACACCGACAGCCGCGGATTGGCGGACACATCCGCGCACACCAGACGGGGCCGCAGGAGTTGTTCCTGCGGCCCCGTCGTTTTTATGCCGATGCGTAACGAGCGCTAGCGCTCCATGTTGGGAACGATGCTGCCCTCCGTTACTGCGTGCACGGCCAGGCGCATGATGTTGTCGTAGCCGGTCTTGTTGAGGATCTCCGAGATGCGACGCTTGATGGTGCCCTCGCTCATAAACAGCTCGGCCGCGATCTCGCGACGGCTTTTGCCCTCGCAGGCAAGGCGCAAGATCGACAGCTCGACATCGTCGAGTGCCGCCGTACCCGAAAAAATGCTTTCGGGCGGCTTGGGAAACGTGCAATAGCCCGCCAGCGTGGAGCGCATCACGGCGAACAGCTCGTCGATACCGACGTTCTTGTACACAAAGCTATCGACGCCCGCCCCGCGGGCCTGATCGACAAAGGTGATCTCGGGCATGCCGGTCATGATAATGATGCGACACTCGGGCAGCTGCTCCTTGATGCGCGCCGCCGCCACGATGCCGTTGGAATCATGCTCGGTGCATACGTCCATCAGTATCATGTCCGGGCGCTCCTTGAGCGCGACACCCAAGGCCTCGGAAGCATCGGCAATGGCGGAAACAACGGTCATATCGGGCTGGTCGCCAACGGAACGCGCCAGGCTCTCGCGCAGGATGGCCTGGTCTTCGACTATAAGGACGCGGATCATGAGCTTCTCCTTTGAGCTGTGGCGCTGGCGTTGAGCGGGATGGACACCGCAAGCGTAAAGGGCGGGGCGGCATGGATTTCCAGGCAGCCGCCCAGATCTTGCGCGACATGCCTCATACCTGGGATACCCGTTCCCTCGCGATACGATACGGGTGCAGGCGCGCCGTCGTTAGAAACGGTCATCCGCGCAACAGCGCTGTCTTCCGACGTCTCCCGCCACAGGCGCACATGGACCCGATGGGCCTGTGCATGCTTGGTGGCATTGGTCGAGGCTTCGCGGATAATCTGCAGAAAGGCTGCAGCGACACGCACGTCCTCAGGCAGCGCACCCTCTACATCGATCTGCACACTCACCAGGCCAAAAGCATGGACGATGTCACCCAGCTGCTCTGCAGGCTCGCTGGCACCGCCACTGCGCAAATCGGCGGCGATTGAGCGCAGCAACGGGTCAATCTGCTCGAGCGACTCATCGTCCAGACGCCCCTCCTCCAAATAGCGATGAAGAATGGACAGGCGCTGCCCGATCACATCGTGAACGCGGGCGCGCATACGTAGGTAGGCCGCATTGTCGGCAACCTTTTTAACTTCTTCGATCTGGGACTGGAGCTCTTGGCCCGCAAGCTCAAGTAGGTGGTTTGCTTGCGCCAAGCGGTCGTAGGCGTGTGCGTATTCCGTCACGTCCAGTCCGATAATGCGCTCAAAGAGGCGGCCCGAAACCATAACCTCGTCGTGCACAAATAGGCGAATCTCGGCGGGAGAAATCTCGATCACCGCGCGAGCATCACCAAAACGATCCAAGTTAATCCGCACACGGTTCCTACTGCTTTCGGGCATTTGCATGCTGAGTTTGCGCAGGTCGTTCCATGTGCCGCTCATGTCACCTAGATCGGTGGGCATATGAAGTTCCACTAGGTTTTTGCGCATGCAGCGGTTCATGAGCAGCGGACGACCCCTCGGGTCCAGATACAGGATGCCCACGGGAATCACGTTGATGGTCTCGATCGTCGAGAACGCGGTGATATCCTCCTGGCGGTTACGGACGTCCATCAAGAGCGCCGCGATGGAACGAAACAGGAAAAACGCTCCCTCTGCGATAAGGACAACGGTCCACGCCGAGCCCATGGCAAAAACCACCGGCGGCGTCACGGCGACAACGAGCAACAGTTCGGCCAGCATGACGAGGCGACGATAGTGCACCATAAGCACCACGCCGTAGGCAAAGATTGCGGCATTGAGCCACAGCGCTCCGCCCATTGCCCTGGCGCAAACGTCAAGCGGCGCCACCAGATACGAGCCAGACGACGCGAATAAGATGAGCGCCGAAATCATCAGGTGAAGCACAAGGCTCGCCTCGTAGGCGCAAATCACCTTACGGTTATAGGACGAACGGCGCGATGCGATGAGCGGGACGTGGATCGTCTGCAGACACGCAGCCAGGGCAAAGACAACATCGAGCGCAACGATTTGGGGAAGGATGAGCGAAATCTGCATCGTCACTCACCCGCCCTCGGCATCAACACGATCATACGCAACTGGCCGGGTTCGCCCTCAAGGCGGTATGCCACGTTGCGCCTTTGCAGAGCGCTTTCGAGCTCTTGCGCAGCGGGTGTCTGCGAAAGATCTGCATCATCGTTGGAAAAAAGCGTGGCGCGCAGCTCGACACTGCACCGGTCATGGTCGCCCAAGTGATACATAAGCGCCGGATGGTCGGTGGTGTAGGCAAAAAACGCAAAGTCATACACGCAGTCGTACAGGGCGCTTACCGTACTGGCGTGCATCGGGCGCCGTATGGCGATAATCGAGGCGCAATCGATATCGATGGTGCGCAGGTCGCTTGCGAGCTCGTTGGCAATGAGCTGAATGCGGTCGCGATCAAAGCCGCTCTCCCCGTGCTGCGCCAACGTGAGTGACCCCTTGCGCTTGCAATAGGCGACGAGCATCTTGGCGCGCTGCAGCATGCGGTAACGCTCGTGCGAAGACACTTCGTCGGTCAACGGCGGCAGCGAGCTCAGCAGGTCGTACATCCCTTCGAGCGCGCGGGCAAGCGCTTGGTCCACGTCTTGGACCAGCAAGGTCTCGGCCTCTTGATCTGCCAAATGCGTCTTAAGGTCGTAGTCGGCGGCGAGCAGCTCGTTTTGACGCTGCAGCTCCATGCGACGATGTGCCAGTTCACGGTTAAGCTCGTTGAGCTCCGACACGTCTTGGGCAAGCAGGGCCGATCCGCCCAGCAGTGGAAAGGCACGGTACATCACATCGGGATCGGACGCCACGGCAAAGGCATGGGCGCGGCCGTGCTCCTGGGTCCGCAACTCCTCGCGCACGCCTACCGGCACTGGCTTTGACACCGGCGTGGCATAGACCTCCTGCAGGTCGCGCGTTAGAACTTTGAGGTCAAGCGGCAAGGTGTCGAAGATGCCGGCGATGTCGTGATACGACGGAATGACACCGCAATCGAGACAGATTTCCATCGCCACCACGCACAAGACGCAATAGATGAGCGAGAAGTTGAGCCTCCATGCCCAGGGCACGCGCAACGCATAGGAGATGGCAAAGAATGCGCCGCCCAGCAGTACGAGCGCCGCCGTACCCGAGAAACGCTGGATGCGAAAGGACGAGGACCGACCAACCAGGATAAAAAAGGCCACGAAGTTAAAGGCCGTCCACACTAAGACGGCGAAATAACCCCAGCCGTACGTGTAGTCGTTGCTCCAGGTGTCGCTTGTACGGTCAAAGCGGAAGACCTGCTGGTGAAAATCGTTGGTGAGCACAAATCCGATAAGCAGGATGGCCACAATCCACAGCGCAGCGCAGCAGCGGCGACCCAGGCGGTGTTGCTCCAGGCCCGCAAGGCGCAGACCACACAACTGGTAGAGCAGCGGAATGAGCGTCATGGGCACGTAGTACAGGTACCACAGCACGGTGGCATAGAACGGCGTGAACGACTTGTACTTGAGAATGACCTCGATCATCCACAGGGCGCAGATGGTGGCGATGGCAACAAGACGGCGGCGCAACACATAGTCCAAACAGCGCAGATAGACCGATACGCCCCAGATCGAAAATACAATTGCGGCGACAAGCAACGGCAGAGAGCTCGAATGGACGAGCGCATCCACGACCTCTTCGGACGCCTCGCTATAGGCGGGCACGGTGTTAGAAAGTTTGGGGTCGAAGGCGAACAGCGCCGGCAAGACTGCCAAAAGCATGAGGAACAGCGCGGTGATGGCGCCGGCGATAGCAAAGACGCGGTGACGGTACACCTGATGTGTTATGCCAACAAGGAATCGCGGCATGGCGAAGAGCCTGCCGCCCCTGGGATCCGCCACGGGTGCGGATCGGGCGGCCGCGTGGCCGATATGTCGCTCGCGGGTACCCATAGTGCTTTTAGCGTACCGACAGGTGGGCCCAAAAAGCGGGCCACATGTCCCCAAAATCCGCAGACGGCAAGGCGCCCCGGCAGCCTCCCCCCGTCCAGCACTTCCCGATATCCGCCCGCCCCAAACCACCGCAAAGGGGACAGGCACCTTTGTGGTGGTTTGGGGCGATGCGCTAGTCCACGGCGATGTCGAGGTTCTTGCCGATGAGACCTACGTAGCCGCCCTCGGCAGCCTTGGGGCTGTCAGCATGGCAGAGAACCCACTTGTCGGCCTTCCAGTAGCAGTAGCTGTCGCCAGCCGTGGGCATGTCGGCTGCAGCCTCGGGGCGCGGGCCGTTGGTGCCGGCGGGCAGCGCCACCATCACCTGGAAGCCGCCGTCGTCGACCATGCAGGGCGTGTAGTGAAGCGTGGTGTTGAAAACCTCAACAAGCGTGCCGGCCGGCACGCGGAACGCCTTGACGCACGCGGTATCGAGCTTGCCGTCCTCGATCTCCCAGCGATGCGCCACGAGCAGGATAAAGTCGCGGGCGCCCAGGTTGAACTCGCTCGCGCGGTGGTACTCCAGGCAGTTGAGACGCGTGTTGTGGCCGTTGCACCAGCCCAGCTGGAAGGGACGACCGCCAAACATGAGAAAGCCCAGCTTATCGGCATCCATGACACCCTCGAGCTCGGGCGCGGAGGCCACATACTTGCTGCCCTCGGGGATGGGCGTGGAGGCAAGTGCCTCGAGCACGGGCGACGTAAGCTCGGACGGAACGTTATCCCAAACGTTGCCATAGGACTTGAACTCGGGATCAGAGACAGAGTAGATATGCATGTTCGCTCCTGTTCGTTTGTGTGACAGTATGAACATTCTAGAACAATCTTGTTCTGTTTTGAGCACTCGGCATAAAAAAGCGCTCCGCAAAGAGCGGGAGCGCTTCTGGCACAAACGTTATTCCTGCAAGCAGCCTTACGCCTGCTGATAGTGCAGGTGATTCTCGTCGATATCGGCCAAGTCGCGGTCGAGGTAGCGGCGCGCGAGCCAGTTTGCCATGGGAAGGTTCTGGTCCAGGTAGTTACCGCACTCCTCGGGAGCGGCACCGGGGATATCGCCCTCAAAGCCAGCGACAAACTCGAACAGCTCACGCACGAGCGGCAGAATCTCCTCGCTCGTCACCTCGCCAAACACGACGAGGTAAAAGCCCGTACGGCAGCCCATGGGACCAAAGTAGACAATGCGGCTCGACCACTCGGCATGATTGCGAAGGAACGTCGCGCCCAAGTGCTCGATGGTGTGGCATTCGGCCGTGTTCATAACCGGCTCCTTATTGGGCGTGGTCAGGCGCAGGTCAAAAGTGGTGACGGCGGCGCCGGTCGCCGGATCGCGGTCGATGCGGCTCACATACACGCCGGGCTCAAGCAGCAGATGGTCAACGGAAAAACTCGCGATGCGCTCCATGGCAGATCCTCTCGGTAGTTAAATTGGGACGGGGCTCTTTTAGCTGGTTCGAATGGTCGCACCAATCATACCAGTCAAAAAAGCCCCGTCCCAAATGAGCTACCCGGGACGGGGATCAATGAGTTTTAAATCCCCGTCCCAGAAAAAATCATCTAGGTAATCTAGAAGGACTTTTCCGCTCTGGGGTCTGGCGCCGTTCCGACTAGATCTCGCGCACGCTTTGGCGCTCGACAAAATAGGTCGATACGGCCGTCTTGCAGGTATAGCTCTTGGGATTGCGGATGTTGCCCACCAGGCGGCGCACCGCGATCTCGCCCACCTCGTGCTTGGGAACGTGCACCGTGGTGAGCGGCGGGTTGGAAAAGGCGCCCAACGACAGGTCGTCAAAGCCGATGATCGAGACATCCTCGGGCACGCGAATACCGTGCTCGTTGAGCGCGCGCATGGCACCCACGGCGAGCACGTCGTTTTCGGCAAAGAAAGCCGTCGGCAGGTCGTCGTGCGAGACGCTGTCGAGCCACGCGCCATATCGCGATAAGCGCCCTCGAGCGTGGTGCCCAGCGTGACACGCCATGCCGGATTGGCCTCGAGGCCCGCATCCTCAAGCGCTTGGCGATAGCCGCGCTCGCGGTCCTTAAAGTTGCGGATGCGAAGGTCGCCCGCCAGATAGCCGATTTGCTTGTGACCTTTCTCGATAAGGTAGTCCACGGCGCGCAGTACCGAATCGGTGTTGGCAATGACCACGGCATCAAAGTATTGGCGATCGCTCCAGCCGTCGAGCACGATCAGGTGGGCGGCGGCGTTGGCGAACAGGGCGTAGTCCTCCTCGCCCAGCTCGGTACCCATCAGCACGATAGCGGCGGACGGATCGGCGATCAGGCCCTCGACCTGCGGGCGCACAGCGTCAAGATCGCTAAAGTCGAGCGTGACAAAGCTCGTGCTCATGCCGTGGCGACGCGCCTGGCGCTCCACGCCCTCGATGACCGCGGGATGGAAGGTGCTCTCGTCCAGGATGGCGGCCGTCTTGCGCGCAAGCACAAACTGGATGCTCTCGAGCTGCGTCGACTGCTGGTAGCCGAGCGACTGCGCACACTCCAGGATGACCTTGGCGGTCTCCTCGCTCACGCTGCGCTTGCGGTTGAGCGCGTTGGACACGGTTGCGGGCGAAAAGCCGGTAATGCGGCTGATCTCGCGGACGCTTGCTTTAGCCATCATTCCCCCTAGCATCGGTCGCGGCCGAGCATCGTGGCTTGACCGCCCCGTGGCTCGGCAACTAAACGACCGCAAATTCAATCTAAACAGAAGAGTAAATGTTTATTAGCTAGTTTAGCCTGTTGTCAAGCAAAGTGGCGCGACTATTCCCCCAACGGGCGCATTTGTCCATCTTAACGTTATTACGCAAGGTCTTCGCCATTGCTTGCTATTACGCGTCGGTACCATTCGAAGCTTTTCTTTTTACGTCTCTCAAACGAGCCCGCACCGCTATCGTCTCGATCGACATAGATAAACCCGTAGCGCTTACGCATCTGTCCTGTGGCGACCGAAACCAAATCGATCGGGCCCCAACAGGTATATCCCATGAGTTCCCACCCGTCGAGCTCGACGGTCTCCCCTCATCGCCTCGATGTGGGCCCGCAGGTATTCAACTCGATAGTCGTCTTCTATTTCACCCGAATCTTCCGGCACATCAGGAGCACCCAAACCGTTTTCGACGATGAACAGCGGCTTTTGATAGCGATCCCAGATTTCATTCATGGTGACGCGCAGCCCTTTGGGGTCGATAAACCTCCCCCAAGGCTCCTGTTTTAGATACGGATTAGGCGCCGAGCGAAGAAGGTTCGAATCGAACTGACCTTCCGCATGCGCTTTTGCGACGCGCGTCGAGTAATACGAAAACGAGACGAAATCGACCAGGTTTGCAGCCAGTACTTCGCGGTCATCATCCCGATAGGGCACCTCAAAACCATGGCGGGCGTATTCCTTGAGAACATAGCTCGGGTACGCACCGCGCACCTGGACGTCGGTAAACATGTAATGGCTGCGATTCTCAGCCTGCGCAGCCAGCACATCGTCCGGATCACATGTAGCCGGATAGAAGACACCTGCGTTGAGCATGCAACCGATCTTCGCCCGGGGCACAGTTCGTGACACGCCCCGACCGCACGGGCACTCGCAACCAATACATGGTGCACGGCCGTGTGAACCGTTGCATAGCGATTCTCCCCTTGCTCGAAGATGATCCCCGCCGCCATAAAGCACGCCTGCGTCATGATGTTGATCTCGTTAAAGGTCAGCCAATAATTGACCAATCCCCGATAGCGCTCGAACACGGTACGCGAATATCGATCGAACAGGTCGACCAACCTGCGATCGCGCCATCCGCCATACGCATCGACGAGATGCATGGGGACATCATAGTGGTTGAGCGTCACCAAAGGCTCAATGCCATGCGCGCGGCACGTCCTAAAAACATCCTCGTAAAAGGCAAGGCCTTCTTCATTGGGCTCGGCTTCGTCTCCTTTGGGAAAAATGCGGCTCCAGGCGATCGATAAGCGCAGGCATTTAAAACCCATCTGGGCAAACAGTTCAATATCCTGCTTGTACCTATGGTAAAAATCAATGCCTTTGCGAGCGGGATAGAAGCTGTCGGGTGCCAACGCACGCGGATCAAGGTCTCCCCGCATGACGTCCATGCGTTGATCGCCAAACGGCAGCATGTCGGAATTGGCTAAACCGCGACCGCCTTCGTTCCATCCTCCCTCGCACTGGTTTGCAGCCAGAGCCCCGCCCCATAAAAAATCTTCTCTAAACATTATGGTGTCGTCCTTTCTATCAAATTCCCGGCCCACGCTGTCGAACGCAACGGACTCGGCAAGTGCCGTGCAACAGCACAGTACCGTTGCGCGGCCAAGGGTCGGACCGCGCAACGGCTGGGGAGCATATTTGTGCAGTAGCCTCTTATGCCTCGACGGATTCAACAGCCTCAGAATCGCCGCTCTTGGACTTCAACGGCATCTTCTCCTGTCCTTCAAATCCAAAAACCATCGCCAACGCAAACGTCACGGCACCGCCAGCAAGACACCCGATGGTGCCGGGGATGATATCCTGAGCAAACATGAGCACGTTCATCCATGGGAAACCAACGCCAGTGAAGATATAGACGTTGGCATGAAGAAGGCTTACCAGCAGACCACCGACAGCACCACCAATCATGTTCCAGGCAAGAGCTTTCTTGTCGCGAAACAGGATGCCGTAGATGATGGGCTCACTCACGCGACCGAAGGCATAGGTGATGAACAAGTTCCAGCCCGTGGCTCGATTCTCCTTGTCCTTAGCGCGCAGGCCATAGGCGAGCGCGATGGCAAGCGTGGTGTAGGCTACAACCGCGGCGCCGGGGTATAAGATGGCGTCGTAACCGTTCTGGAGCGCGGCGGGCAATATGGCGGTATAGATCGGCACGTGCATGCCGGTGGCGATGATCAGATTCCAGAATGCGCCGATAACCGCGGTCGCAGCGGGACCGGCAACAGAGGCGAGCCAAATGATGAAATCGGCCACAAGGCCCATGACAAATTGGACGGCAGGGCCGCAGAGGCACAGCGCGACCGGCAACATCACGAGCACCGTACCCACGGGTACGATCAGAACGCGCAACATATCAGGCGAGATCTTCTTAAAGAAGCGCTCAACATAGGACTGGGCCCAGGTGATCAAGATGACCGGAAGAACAGCCTGGGTGTAGTTGACGAGCTGCATGGGGATGCCGAAGACGCTGAAAGGCTTTCCGTCCTCAACAATAGCGAGCATGTCGGGATAAATCATCACAACAGCGATGAGCAGTGCCAGCACAGGACTCGTTTTGAACTTCTTAGCCGAGCTATAGGCGGCAAACACCGGGAAGTAGTAATACGCCGCATCGCCCACCAGGGAAAGGATCCGATACAGGTCGCTCGTTTCGGACATAAAACCGGCGCCTTCGGGCCCAAACAGAATAACGAGCATCTTGAAGATACCGGCGACACAAAAGATCGGAAGAATCAGGGTGATAGCGCCGCTCACGGCATCGAGCAGCTGATTGAAGAGGTGCTTGGGCGCCAAGCGCTCCTTCCAGCTAAGCTGAGGGCCATCGAGTTCCTCGTCAATCGATACCGTGACCTCGAATCCGCCCTGCTTACAAACCTCGTCGTAGACCTTGTCGACCGTGGGCCCGATCACCAGCTGCACCTGCCCTCCGGCGTGCACGACGCTGATGATAGACGAGATGTCCTCAAGCTTCTCATCATTCGAGAGGCTTTCATCCTTGAGGCTGAAGCGCAGGCGCGTCATGCAATGCGTAACCGAAGCCACGTTTTCCGCCCCGCCCACAGTGGAGAGAATCTGCTCTGCCACCTTTTTGTAATTTGCCATCATTGGCTCCTTTGCACAATCTTGG
>ENA-OQDS01000026-OQDS01000026.1-human-gut-metagenome-genome-assembly--contig:-NODE-26-length-11096-cov-1.057070_pt1 | contig 11096 bp, 8 predicted proteins | sample MGYA00242785_ERZ504615 | MGnify/ENA primary metagenome ERZ504615 (study PRJEB26092, sample SAMD00036331) | human gut metagenome | host: Homo sapiens | study: EMG produced TPA metagenomics assembly of the... | reverse complement strand
CAACAAATTCCTCCACTGCTCCAGCTCCTGCCTGGAAACCAGATATACCTTCGCATTATCAAAATACATATGATACCGTATGCCTGTCACACTGTATACCGGCGCGATCTCAAGAGATAACCCCTGATCCTTCTTCCGGATCATCAGCGTCCTGTTCGGAATTTCTCTGACAGAATGCCATGTTGTCTCCGGATTCATTGTTCATTTTGAACTTGAAACTTTTTTCGCCAAGTATAAGAAGCAAATCCTCAAGTTCTTTTCTGTCAACGGTAAGATCCCTCACCTTTTCCACAGCTATATTCTTCAGCTGTTCATATCTGGACATGTAAGTGCCGTGATGATTCTCGACCCATTCCCGGATAAAGGCCAGCACGCTTCTGGATCCTTCTGAAAAGGCTTCATCTGAATGGATAAATTCCAGATTTTTTCCATAAGAAACCTTCTCATTATGATCCAGATTCCACACAAAGGCCAACACATCCTTGAGGATATATTTTTTCTCACAGCCAACGCGGAATTCCACGGTAAAACAATTTCTCACAGAATTAAATTTCAGGCAGGTTTCCAGCTCCACCCTGCCAAAATACGGATCCCCGGAAAACGGAAGCATACGGCTGTATAGCTGGCGATTAAGGAGGCTTTTCAGCTCAACGGTGGTTTTCGTTGCAGGCTGCCCTGGTCCGGATAAAGCAGCCGGAAATGCTGTTCCGCTGAATGACTCTGCCTGCTTCTGTTCCTCATCCTGCTGTCTGCGGATTTCCACACGCTCATAGGCCTTACGGTCTCCATATTCCAGAAGCACTGCCACGCAATGCTTACAGATTCCGGAATAGCTGCGAAAGGCCGGGCAGTCACAGTATGCTTCTTTTATGCGGTCCGCTTCTGTATCATACTGAAATCCTGTATTGTATACATTACGCCCACTTCCCTTCACTGCTGCAGATATTTTATCCACAGCTCCTTCCGACTTAATATCCAGCGACTGGATCCTCTTTCCGGTACGGTAAATATCAAGACCTCTCTGATATGCCGTTGTATTACAAAGTGCCCGTATGGCTGTTCGTTTTAAGCATGCATCTTTCCCTTCTTTTCTTATCGCGTTTCTTCCATTATAAAAGGAGACCTGCACTGTGACAAGTCTCCTTATAGTACTCATTGATATCTCATTCCTGATCTGCCTATAGCATTTCCATAAAATCCCGCATCAGGTTCAGCTGCTCTGAAACTGAATTGCTGCATCAGACGTTCCCGTCATACGTTGGTACAGATAACTTTCTCAGCAGGCTTTCCTTCTTGCTTCATCCTCTTTCCGCTCTTCTCCGACTTCTGTCATCAGATACGGATCAAGAACCTCTTCCAGCTCTTTCTCAGTCATGATCCCTTGTTCCAGAACAAGTTCCCGGACAGACTTGCCAGTTTTTACTGCAGTTTTTGCGATGGTTGCAGACGCCTTGTAGCCAATATGCGGGCAGAGAGCCGTTGCGATTCCTGCACTGCTTTCCATCAGGTCTTTGCAGTGTTTGCGGTTTGCGGTGATTCCTGTGATGCAGTTTACGATCAATGTATCCACTGCTTTTTCCAGAGTCGTAATGGATTCAAAAAGATTACAAAATACAACCGGCTCAAAAGCATTCAACTCCAGCTGTCCGGCTTCTGCCGCCATGGTAATGGTGGTATCATGTCCTACGATGTGGAAAGCAACCTGGCTTACTACCTCCGGAATGACCGGATTTACCTTACCTGGCATGATGGACGACCCATTCTGCTTCGCCGGAAGGTTGATCTCCCCAAATCCGGTTTTCGGGCCGGAGGACATCAGTCGAAGATCGTTGCACATCTTGGAAAGATCCACCGCACAGGTTTTTACCACACCAGATACGGCAACAAAACCGTCCAGATTTTCTGTTGCATCAAAAAGGTCCTCAGCCTGTTTCAGCGGATAGCCTGTAAGCTTTTCCAGATTTGGCACGATCTTATAAAAATAAGAATCGGACACGTTGATAGCAGTTCCCACTGCAGTTCCTCCAAGGTTTACAGTGTACATTTCCCTGTGAGCCTTTTCGATACGTTTCCGGTCTCTGGAAACCATGGACGCATAACCGTGGAACACCTGGCCAAGACGGATCGGAACTGCATCCTGAAGCTGTGTACGTCCCATAGTGATCACATCATCGAACTGCTCTGCCTTTTTTGCAAGCTCCTTCTCAAGTCTTACCAGTGCTTTTTCCAGAGGTGCAAGAAGATCCAGAACGGTAAGCTTACCGGCCGTCGGGATCACATCATTGGTGGACTGTGCCATGTTTACGTGATCATTTGGATGGACCATTTTATAGCTTCCCTTCGGACATCCGAGGATCTCACCGGCTCTGTTTGCGATCACCTCATTCATATTCATATTTGCGCTGGTTCCGGCACCACCCTGAATGGCATCTACGATAAATTCCTCAGCCAATTTTCCTGCGATCACTTCATCACAGGCTCTGACAATGGCGTCTGCCTTATCCTCCGGAAGAAGCCCTGCATTATTATTAGTGATAGCTGCTGCTTTTTTAATCTGTGCCAGGTTCCTGATAAATACCGGATGAAGCTTTGTACCTGTAATAGGAAAATTCTGTTTTGCCCTTAAAGCCTGAACTCCGTAATAAGCCTCTGCAGGCACTTCCATAGTTCCGATCGAATCTGCTTCCAGTCTTGTTTCTGTTGTCATTTTATCATCCCTCTTCTTTCTTCTGATCCTGTGCACATCTGATTTGCTCCGCCCTCTGATCTCATTTTTTCAGTCCGACGGATATTCACTGTTTACAAATCATTCTGTTATTTTCATTTTTATCAGCAGCTGTTTTTCTGATGCCTAAGAAACTAACACTTTCTTTGTAGCTTGTAAATACTTTTAATGGAAAACCACGATTATCCGTGTTTTTCAATAGTTTACATTAATCTTTTTAAGAATTTCTTTTATTTTTCTTATTTTTATTAAGTCGTTTCTTGTGTTGTGATAACACACGCAGTATAATCAATACAGAAAAACATATTTTCAATCCACTTCCCTACGCAGCTCTGTACCAGTTACAAATAACATTTTTCATCGAAAGGATACATTCTACATGGAACACAAACTCGACAACATCGACCGAAAGATCATCGAAATGCTTCAGAAGAACGCCCGCACTCCGGTAAAGGAAATCGCAAAGGAAGTCTTCCTCTCATCCCCCGCTGTCTCCGCCAGGTCGAACACCTCGAAAAAAACGGGCTGATCACAGGCTACCACGCCCAGATCAACCCAGTATTTCTCGGTTATCATATAAAAGCATTCATCAACCTGGAAGTAGAACCCAACCAAAAAAAAGACTTCTATCCCTTCATCCAGTCCATCCCAAACGTCATCGAATGCAACTGCGTCACCGGCGATTACTCCATGCTCATCGAAGTAGCCTTCCGCTCCACCATGGAACTGGACCACTTCATCAACGAACTCCAGCAGTTCGGCCGCACCAAAACACAGATCGTATTCTCCACCAGCGTAGAACACAGAGATCTGCCTGTGGAGTAACCCCCACCGGCATTTTTTATAAACCATATCACATCGCTCTACCAGCCGACAGCGAAGCGCCTCGGCCAGCCTACCGTCAGACAACCGGAAACTCAGCCTTTCCTCCCAGCTATCCAGCGCAGCGCTGATAGCTCATCCATCTCCCGGCAAACCACAAGGAAACTCAGCCTTTCCTCCCAGCCATCCAGCGCAGCGCTGATGCCTCATCGCATTCCCGGCAGACCACTCAACCCAACATTTACACCCAAACTCCCGAGCAGCCACCCTCCCCTGACGCCTTGAAAAACCAGCCCGTGAGGCGTGTGCTGCCTGTCGCCGGACTCTGCAGGAGGGGAGCTGATTCTTGGCTGGCGGAAATCTGCGTTGTTTTTCAAAAGTCCGCTGTCTGAGCGGCTGCAAGACGCGAGTTCGGACTTTTGGAAAACGCTTTTAGCAGATTCCCGGCAGCCTAGAAGCCAGCCCCCGACGAAGCCGCAGACCAGACAGCATCCCCGACTCGGGCGTACGTTCACCCCCACCACCCTCTTCCCACAAAAATAAAAATCTGCTATAATACAACCACACAACAAAAATCAAAAATAACAAAGCGAACAATCACCAATCAATCGCATTCAAAATCCAAAGAAAGACAAGGTAAAACATAAATGAAATTTCCACCCAACATCAAAATCCCCGACTCCCTCAAAGGAGTCTTCAAAAAAAGCTCCACCCCGGATTCCCTCAGAAAACCCCGGCGCAACCCCAAGGACAACATCCCCCTTAACTTCCGCGAACGCAGCAATGCCCGTGTAAGTCTTATGGCATCCGTCATCGTCCTTGCGATCCTGGTCCTCTTCTTCAATCAACTGGACTACCGCCTCATCCGCAAACCAGCCATAGACGCCCAGAAAAAAGCCGCGGCAGTCAAAGCCAAGGCCGATCAGGAAGCAGCCGACACCACTGCCGAAACTACCACTGCCTCCGTCATCGCAGTAGGCGACAACCTCTATCACCAGAGTCTCATCGACGCAGGAGCATCCTCTGACGGCAACTGGAACTACGACAAGATCTACACCCACATCCAGGACGCCATCAAGGACGCAGACATCAAAATGATCGATCAGGAAACCGTCTTCACAACCGACCATGACAGCGTAAGCTCCTACCCATCCTTTGCAACACCCACAGAAGTAGGAGACGCCATTATAAAAGCAGGATTCAACGTAGTAGAATCTGCCAACAACCACATCGATGACTTCGGAGAAGGCTTCCTCACAGACACACTGAACTTCTGGAAAACCAAATATCCGGATGTCACACTTCTGGGGATCCACGACTCCCAGGAAGATGCCGACACCGTCAAGATCCGTGAAGTAAACGGTATCAAGATCGCATTTCTGGATTACACCTACGGCACAAACGTAGGCGGCATTGAAGGAAAAGACTACATGATCGACATGATCCGCAAAGACAAGATCACAGCCATGATCCAGAAAGCAAAACAGCAGGCCGACTGCATCATCTTTGTAGCACACTGGGGTACCGAAGACGAAACCATGCCAAACGAATACGAAAAACAGTGGGCAGCCTACCTTATGGAGCAGGGCGTAAATGTCATCATCGGCGGACATCCACATGTACTCCAGCCATATGGCCGCCTTACTGATGACAAAGGCAATGAAACTGTAGTCTTCTACTCTCTGGGAAATTTCGTATCCACCCAGCAGAAGCTGGAAGAACTTCTCGGCGGAATGGCAAAATTCACCATTCAGAAAACCGTACAGGACGGCAAGACCTCAATTGAGATCCTGACCCCTACAGTGGAACCTCTGGTCATGCATTACAACAGCGATGCCGGTGAATTCGGACCATATATGCTTTCCGATTACACAGAAGAACTTGCATCTCAGAACGGTGTACAGTCATACATTGGTTCCGGTGTATTCACTCTTGACAACCTGAAAAAGAAGTTCAACGAGATCATGTCCATGAATGTCACTCCATCCACAGGGACCAACCTCCTGGATGTGACTATTGACACAGACCTGAACATGATCGATGCATCCGGAAATGTCGTAGAAGATACCGACTCCATCACAGCAGAAAAATAATTACGCAGATAAAGGCATTGACATCACTTCCGAAGACTTTAACTCTGCTGATAATAACTCAGGCAGCACAGACGACTCCTCGGATGACGGTTCCTACGACGACAGTTATTCTGACGACGATTCCTACGATGATGGTTCCTACGACGATAGTTCCTACGACGATGGTTCCTACGACGACGGTTCCTACGACGACGGTTCCTACGATGATGGTTCCTACGATGATAGCGAAGAATAGCGATAACTCGTAACCAGTTTATACCCCGATCCATAAAATACCGGAGATCCGGCACCTCTGAAGCCAACACTTCAAAGGTACACAGATCTCCGGTTATTTTTATTTATCTTTTATATTTTCTTTCAAAGATTTCGCTATACAGAATATCAGTATGTAAATATACCAACTCCATAAGCTTCCAACGGATATGCAAAAGAAAATTCCCGGTTGTCACAATTTTTCTTTTCGGCTTTAAATACCTTGCCCTTCGGAAGAAGCCCCTGCTCATCCATGATCAGCTTGTACTGTTTTTTCTTCGGAACGCCTACACGGTAATCCGGACGTGCTACCGGTGTAAAGTTGCATACTATCAGGATATTATTACGTCTTGTAGGAGATTTTCTCACAAAGCTGAAGATACTTCTGTCGCCATCGTTGGCATTGATCCACTCAAATGCAGATGGATCATTATCTGCACCGTAAAGTGCCGGATATTTGCGGTAGATATGCAGAAGATCACTGACATACTGCTGCAGCTTCTGATGATTTTCCTCGCCAAGAAGATACCAGTCAAGCTCTCTGGCCTCACTCCACTCACGCAGCTGTCCGAAATCCTGTCCCATAAACAGAAGCTTCTTACCCGGATGCCCGAACATAAAAGTATATCCGGCCTTCAGGTTCTTGAATTTATCATCCAGCTCTCCTGGCATCTTCTCCAGCATAGAACACTTCAGATGTACTACCTCATCATGAGACAGAACCAGAACATATTTCTCACTGTATGCATAAGTCATAGAAAATGTCATCTTATTATGATTAAATTTACGGAAATATGGATCTAGCTTCATGTATTCCAGGAAGTCGTTCATCCAGCCCATATTCCACTTCAGAGAGAATCCAAGCCCGTCGTCTTCTGCCTTACCTGTTACCATCGGCCATGCGGTAGATTCCTCTGCGATCATGACAGTTCCATGATTTCTTCCGAGAACAACGGTATTCAGATGCTTAAAAAATTCAATAGCCTCCAGATTCTTGTTTCCGCCGTATTTATTGGCGATCCACTCACCGTCTTTCTTACCGTAATCCAGGTAGAGCATGGATGCAACCGCATCTACACGAAGACCATCAACGTGGCATTCCTCTACCCAGTAAAGAGCGTTTGCGATCAGGAAATTCTTCACCTCCGGACGTCCGTAATTGTAGATCTTGGTTCCCCAATCCGGATGCTCACCCTGTCTCGGATCTGCATGCTCATATACAGCAGTTCCGTCAAAGTTAACCAGTCCGTGTGCATCCTTCGGAAAATGTGCCGGTACCCAGTCAAGAATGATACCGATTTTCTGACGGTGAAGATAATCCACCAGATATTTGAAATCCTGCGGTGTTCCGTAGCGGGAAGTCGGTGCGTAATAGCCGGTTACCTGATAGCCCCAGGAACCGTCAAAAGGATGCTCTGCGATACCCATAAGCTCCACATGGGTGTATCCCATTTTTTTGACATACTGTGCAAGCTTCGGCGCCAGTTCTCTGTAGGAATAGAAACCATCCTCATCCTCTGCTGTCTGCGGATGCTTCATCCAGGAACCCGGATGCACCTCATAGATAGACATGGCACTTGTGTCCGGATCAAAGTTCTCGCGATTTTTCATCCAGGTATCATCTTTCCATTTTATAGTTGGTGATATCTGTAATACGAGAGGCTGTTCCGGGACGCATTTCAGCGGCATTGGCATATGGATCTGCCTTGTAAAGCTCCTCACCATGTGCACCTGTAATGTAAAATTTATACAGCTGTCCGATCTTCGCTCCCGGTACAAATGTCTCATAAACGCCAATGGGTCCAACTTTTTCATGGGATTCTTCTCCGTATCCCATTCGTTGAATTCACCTATAACAGAAACCGCCTGTGCATTAGGTGCCCACACTGCAAAATAAACCCCTTTTTTCCGGTTCTGCGTGTCCGGATGTGCTCCCAGCTTCCTGTAAATATCATAATTCGTGCCCTGACCAAACAGATACTGGTCAAGCTCCGTAAATTGTAATTTCTTTCCCATTTTCAGGTACCTCCCTTTATAGTTCTGCCACCGTCCATTCCCCAATTTTAAGTGGAGTTTTTATTCTATAATTATACCAATCCCCATATTTTCAGTCAAGGAAAAACCCTCTCCGGCTAATATGTGTCTATTATCCGACAGTGTCAGATAAAGTCAAAAAAGAGACCTGAATGACGCACATTTTGTCATTCAGGTCTCTCCTGTCATTTTTTAATATTCTTCGCTTCCATCGTCATAAGATTCGTCGTAGGAACCATCATCATAGCTTCCATCATCGGAAGATCCATCCGAATAATCACTTTCGTCAGAACCATCGGAATAGTCCCCTTCATCGGAAGATCCGTCACTGACATCAGATCCGTCAGAAGAATCACTTCCATCGGAGCCATCCTCAGAGGAATCCTCTGAATCGCTGGAATTTCCTGCATATCCAGCAACACGACCAGCCTGAAGAGAGCTGTCCCAGAAGTCAGAATAGGAAGCACTCTGTAACGTAACATCCTCGCTTCTGCAAGCTCGCTGACTGTTACAAGCTTATATCCCTGGTCGATCAGTGCCGGGATCAGCTTCTCTGTGGCACACTTCACAGATGGTTCATGAATATCATGCATCAGGATGATAGAACCATCTCCCAAGGAAGAATCATTCATGATCTGATTATAATCTGCATCCGCATCCATCAGCTTCCAGTCCAGAGAATCCGTAGACCACATGAAGAAAGGCTTGCCAACTGCACTCATCTGCTCATCTGTGATCGCGCCATACGGTGCACGACATACCGTTGATGCCTGCCCACAGGCTTTTACCAGTGCATCATCCGTCTTCTGGAACTCCTGCATAACAGAATCCAGATCCATATTCGGCAGCGTCTGTTCCGGATGATCCCAAGTATGGTTACCGATCTCGCAGCCAAGCTTTACCATTCGCTGTATGGTAGATTCACGGCCCTCCACATTCTGTCCCAGCATAAAGAACGTAACATGGATATTGTATTTCTCAACAGTATCAAGAAGTGTCTCTGTATACTCTCCAGGACCATCATCAAAGGTCAGAGCGATCATCGGGCGCTTCTTGGAAGGATCATAAGAGCCATCCTCATTAAAATAATAGTCCTTCACACCTTTCTCCACCCATCCGGTCTGCATGTATCCCTTTTTATCAAAGCTGTATGTTGTTCCGTCAATATCCGCAAAACCATTTACATAATATGTACCATCTGGATTCTGATACCACTTTCCTGTAGAATCCTCATGCCATCCCGGAGTCATAACAGAAAGCCTTTCGCCTGCTGCACTGCCCTTTACCGGCATCACCGTTGCATCCGTACCGGAATCCGCGCTGTCTGTATCCGAAGCAGCCGTATCCGTCGATGCCGTACCGTCCTTCGTACTGCTGTCTGTGGAAACTCCGGCGGTATTTGCCTGGACATTTACTGTCTCCGCATCCTTATTGCTTCCGCCGCCTGCATGGTTGACGATGGGAAGAATTACCCCTCGAACAACAAAAACCAGCAGAAGAATCGCCGCAACTACACAGGTTATCCGCTTCATCATCCGCCGCCGTCTTAACTGCTGCTGTTTTCTGCGCATCCTCTCACGCAAAACTCTTTTGTCCATTTTTTACATCCCCGTTTATATACTCATATCTTTCTTTGATATTTAATGTCTGTCTTTAATCATACCGCATTTAACGCTTAAATACAATGGAAATTCCCGAAAGAATCTCTTAATTTGTTACTGTTCACTCCGTTCTCAGTAATACACTTCGCGATGCACATGTAAAAAAATGGTACCCGAAACACATTCCGGGCACCACACTTTTTTAGCTGCTGATACTGTCAGATCACTCCTGACCCGCTGCATCCTGATCCGCCTCGCCGTCTTCCGGCACCATATCTGTAGCCTCTGCCGCTTCCAGCTCTTCATCACGGTACCTTCCGCACTGCTTCCGTCCGAGGAAGGATCATCTCCGTTTACTCCCTGGGTATCACCGGCAGAAACCTTCTCCTCAACTGTTGCATTGTCCAGGATAAAATCTTCCACTCTGAGAAGTCCGATGGATTCATCCACGGCTGCCTGTCCGTATTTATCTACCAGCGCAGCCAGATCCTTCACACTGTATGCTTTGATCAGTTCATCCTGGATACTGAGAGATTTTTTATCTTCAAGTGTCATATTCTCCGCATCCATGATTCCCTGTACGATCAGGTTCTGCTTTACTTTAAACTCCGCATACTGACCGCTCTGCTCCTCAAAATCATCCATGGAGATTCCCTGAGCTTTTACAAAATCCTCCAGCGTCATATCACCCTGTTTTGCATAATTCTCATACAGACTGCGAAACTCTGTCTTGGCTGTATCCAGATCCTCCTGTGGATATTCCTTCACTTCAGATGCTGAGAGCACTGTGTTCCATGCAGTTTCACGCAATGTGTTCTGTGCACTTGTCTTCGCTTCATCCTCCAGTGTGGTACGGATTTCCTTCTTGTAATCATCCACACTCTTGCAGTCTGTATTCTTGGCTACCCAGATATCGGTAAGCTCAGGTGCACGCTTAAAGCTCTGCAGAGTGACCTTAAATACCACTTCCTGTCCGGCCAGCTCTTCCGAAGAGTATTCCTTCGGGAAAGTCAGATCGAGATTCTTGGTCTCACCTTTTTTCATTCCGATGATCCCGTCCTCAAATCCGTCGATAAACGTTCCGGAGCCTATGGTCAGCTCATAATTATTTGCAGTACCGCCGTCAAAAGCCACTCCGTCTTTGGTTCCCACATAATTAATGGTAACCACATCTCCGTTCTGAACACTGCCTTCCGTTACTTCCTCAGCCTTGTTTCTGAAGCTCTTCCTTGATCCTTCCGTCAACCATATCATCGGTTACGGCTTCTACTGTGTTATCAAGAGTCAGTCCCTTATATTCTCCGATGGTCACATATTTGCTCACATCATCCACGGAAACAAGCCTTGTATCTCCGGAGGCTGCCTCTTCGCTGTCTTTATTGGAATCCGTTTCTTCTGACTCTTTGGAATCTGCAGATCCGGAATCTTCTTTATCTGTTGTATCCTGCGCTTCTGCTGCAGGTTTTTTGTCATCTTTCTGGTCTGTTGATGTGCCACATGCAGTGATCGCCAGTGCCGCACACAGTGCAAGAACCATGAGATATGCTTTTTTCTTCATAACCTACTCCC
>ENA-OQDS01000025-OQDS01000025.1-human-gut-metagenome-genome-assembly--contig:-NODE-25-length-11424-cov-1.032752_pt1 | contig 11424 bp, 13 predicted proteins | sample MGYA00242785_ERZ504615 | MGnify/ENA primary metagenome ERZ504615 (study PRJEB26092, sample SAMD00036331) | human gut metagenome | host: Homo sapiens | study: EMG produced TPA metagenomics assembly of... | reverse complement strand
TTTTCAATCCGGGCGAAATCAGCACCACTGATCTGCAGAACCCGGGAACCGCCATCTTCTTCCTCTTTTCCCTGCCCCGTACTCTCAGAAAGATCCGGCATCCCACTAGGTAAGACAGATTCCTTCTTCTGAGGCATCCACGCCAAGTGCCATAGGATACATTCTCTTCTCCGGTTCCACAGCCGCACCACATCCGCTCATAAAAAGACTGACTGACAAAATCCCGGTCACCACACCGACTGCCCTTTCCTCTGCTTCTGCGGTGTCCCTTCCTCTGATAAACATATAAAACTGACAGATAAGAATTCCCGGAACGAAAATATACGCCAGACACCATCCAAAATAATCCAGTATTCCTTTTCCCTCTTCTTCCAGAAGCGAAATCAGGAAAACCAGTGCCGGAAGCCAGAACCTCCCCCTGCCAGGATGAGATTTCCCGATAATCTGATTTCCATAATACAGCAGACTCCCTATTGCAAAAAGCAGGCTGTAAAGCAGAAATCCCATCCACAGGATGTCAAATCTGGCCAGTACATTTCCCGGAAGATCTGCGCCTGCCAGCAGAGGCAGGACCGGATAACTTTCCGCCGCTACCCTGTCATATCCCAGAACTGCCGGAAGCAGAAGCTCCATTCCAATAAGAATCCCGCCAAGTGTCAGGATCCCTCCTGCCACCGTCTTTCCTGCACTTCCGTATTTCTCCACATTTCCCAACAGAAATGGCAGCAATGCAACCGGCGAAAAAGCACACAGAGTTCCATAAAAAGACTGACTGACATTTCTCACTGTAAGCTCCTCCCACCGGATTTCTCCCATGAAATATTCCGTTTTTGCCTGTGGCACACAAAGTATCATCATTATCATAATCCCGCCAAGAAGCAGACCACCTGATACTTCCGCCATTCTTCCTCTTCTCTGTACACCTTTGCAGGTTCCGACAGAACATACCAGAGCCGCCCAGAATGCAATCCATCGGCCGGATACTCCTGTGATCAGCTTTACAGGAACCAGCCTCCTGAGAAGTGCCAGCAGATATCCTCCCGCCATCAACACATAGATCAGAAAAAAAATCCCGATCAGCCTTCCCGCAAAAGCACCTGCAGACTTTACCGGATCTTCAAATGAAGGTGTCAGCCGTATCAGCCAGATTACATAAAAAGAGAGCACTACGGCCGCAGCAGCTGTCCCTGCCATGGCACTGATGCCCAACATCGCTCCATTCTTAAACAGGCACAGCAGAAACGGCGCCGGAAACACCAGTATGATCTGCCGAAAAAAGCTGTCTGTGGGAAATCCTGTTATTCTCCGCAAATCTCATAACCTTTATCCTTTCCGGCTCCATGGCCTTCGTCCGAAGCCTGCGTTTCTGGGCATTTCTGGCATACAGCGGCCGGAATTTCCGCTTCCGGAAGGGCTGTCGCAAAATCCTTCCACCGGTTTCCGCCTCACTGTTCTTCTCTACAAAAGGTACCAGATATGGGACACCGAAGCTTAAAAGTCCTGCCAGATGCGCCATGGTGAGATACAGTCCCAACACGATTCCGAATATACCTAGAAATCCTCCCAGAAACAGAAAAACGTACTTCAGAAGCCGGAATGCAGAAGCAAATTCCTCATTAGGTATAGCCAGTGATCCCAGTGCTGTCAGTGCCACGATGATCACTACCACCGGGCTGACAAGATTGGCTTCCACCGCAGCCTGTCCGATGATCAGCCTCCTACGATCCCAATGGCATTTCCAAGAGCTCCCGGGATCCGCACACCAGCCTCCCGTATCAACTCAAAAGACAGTTCCAGGAACACCAGCTCCACTACACTGGAAAATGGAACGCCCTCTCTTGCCTGTGCAAAGGAAAGGATCAGATTCGCCGGAAGGATCTGTGTATGAAACCGGATCACAGCCAGATAAAGTCCGGGGAGCAGCGTTGCCACAGCCATGGCCAGATACCGGAGTACCCGCAGGAAGGATGCCATCTCAAAACGGTTGTACCAGTCTTCACTGCTTTCCATAAAACTGTTGAATGCTCCGGGAACCACCAGTGCCACCGGCGAATTGTCGCAGAGCAGAACTGCTTTTCCATTCAGCAGCTCCTGGGCAGCCCGGTCTGGCCGCTCCGTTGTCTGAAACTGAGGAAAGGGAGAATACCATGCTTCTTCTGTCAGCTGTTCCAGCATCCCGCTGTCCAGGATCCCGTCCACTGCAAAAGATTCCAGGCGCTCTTTCACAGCAGTCAGAAGCTCCTCATGGACCAGATCCTCCACATAAAGAAGCTGTACCACCGTATTGGAGCGTACACCGATGCTGCTCTGCTCCACCTTCAGCCTGGTATCCCGGATCCGCTTTCTCACAAGGGCCGCATTGGTTTTTACACTGTCACAGAACCCCTCCTTGGAGCCTCTGAGGACCTTTTCCGTTTTCACCTCTGATACAGCCAGCCCCGGATATCCTTTACTGGAAATTTTCATTGCTTTGTCGTATCCATCCAGAAAGAAAACTGCATTTCCCGAAAGAATGGCACCAAATACCTCCTCCATGGAAGACAGCTCCTTCACATCTGCAATTCCAAGACTGTTTCGACGGATAAATTCCCGGATCTTTTCCTCCGGGATCTCCCAGAAATGATTGATCATTTTTCCGATAGAAGAATCATCCAGCATCATGTTTGAAACCGCAACCTCAATATAGACCATCAGACAGTCCGCCTTATGTCCCTCACCAAGGCGCATGGGCCTGATCAGGATATCATCGCAGTTTTCACACCGTTTCCGGATATATGATTCATTTTCATGAAGAGATATCGATATCTTCCTTGTTTCCATAAAGCCACCATCCTTTACAGCAAGTTCCCCCACTGCTATTGCTTTTCGCAATTGAAACAGGGGACTTACTTGATTCGGTTAAAAAAAGAGATGCCCCAATGACATCTCTCTTAATATTCCCGCATATCCGGTTCTTATTCTTTTTTCTCGGCCTCTTTGGCCTCATTCTCCGCGCGGATAGTACGGATGATCGCTTTTCGTTGATTCTCCAGATGATGGAAAGAAATATCCTGCGCCTTTTGCACATCTCCTTCACGGATGGCTTTTACCAGCTCTTCATGCTCACTGACCAGAAGATTTCTTGTCTGCTCCTCCTTCAGATACTCTACACGATAGCGATACATCTGCTCACGGAGATTATTCAGGACCTGATTCAGACGCTTATTATCAGAAGCCTGATATATGATCTCGTGGAAAGCCACATCGGTTTCCGCCAGACGGACCAGATTTCCCTCTGCTTTTGTTTTTTCAAATTCCTTGGCTGCCACCCAGAGCCTTCCCAGCTCATCCTCTGTGATCAGCTTGCACGCTTTTTCTATGGCAACATTTTCGAGGGCGATACGCACCTCCAGAACATCGTTCAGATCCTTCTCTGTGATGCTGGCTACCTGTGCACCTCTGCGTGGGATCATCACTACAAGACCTTCCTGCTCCAGCTTGCGCATAGCCTCACGCACCGGTGTTCTGCTCACGCCAAGACGCTCTGCAAGGGCGATCTCCAGAAGTCTTTCGCCCGGCTTCAGCTCTCCCTTCAGGATTGCCTGCCGCAAGGTGTTAAAAACAACATCCCGAAGCGGCAGATATTCATTCATATCCACAGAAAAATCACTTGTCATTTGTAACTCCTCCATCTCTATTGTAAATATCCGTGGCAAATACAGTCTTTGCAAGCCCGCTCTTTCTGAGGCTTCTGGCTGCCGCGGCCATCTTATCCCTATTATCAAAGATTCCAAACACAGTAGGACCGCTTCCGCTCATCACGGCTTTCAGCGCACCTTTTTCTTCCATAAGGTTCTTGATATTGCCGATCACAGGATACTGTCGGATGATCCCCGGTTCAAATACATTCTCCATTCTGGATGCCATGGCATACAGATCATTATTTCTGATAGCTCCGATGAGTCCATCGATGTCCGGATGTTTTCCGATCCCTTCCAGATTCAGATTCTCATAGGCTGTTTTTGTGGAAACATTGATTCCCGGTTTTCCTATCAGAACATAACATTTCGGAACTTCCGGAAGTCTGGATCAGCTTCTCTCCGATTCCCTCCGCAAGAGCTGTTCCCCGCATGATACAATACGGAACATCTGCTCCGACCTTTACTGCACGTTCCATCAGCTGTTCTTCGGTAAGCCCTAAATGGAACATCCGGTTCACACCCACAAATGCGGCCGCTGCATCGGAGCTGCCTCCTGCCATGCCTGCTGCCACCGGGATAAATTTACGAAGCTTGATGGAAAGTCCCTCTTCAACATCGAACTCCTCCATCAGCATCTGTGCTGCCTTATATACAAGATTTCTCTGATCTGTAGGAATAAACGGAAGATTGGTCGTCAGTACGATCCCCGGCCGTCTGGTCTTTCTGATATCCAGGATATCATACATACGGATGGTCTGCATGATCATGCGTACCTCATGATAACCGTCCTCTCTCTTTCCCAGAACATCAAGTCCGAGATTGATCTTTGCCATGCTTTTAAACGCATAAGCCCCTCCATTTGTACTTTGTATACAGTATTTATACATGTATTTTATATGATTTTTACATTCTTTTCAACAGCAAAATATTCCACTTTTTATTTGATCTGACCTTCCACTTTTTTTACAACAAGAAGCGGAGTTCCCGGAGAGGGTTCCTGATTTTCCTTGAGAGCATTGATCGTCCGGATCTCCTGGATAGATGTGTGATATTTCCTTGCGATATCCCACAATTCATCTCCCGGTTTTACCATATAAACCAGGATTCCCGGCATAGCCTGGAGTTTTTTCATATCCAGTGGTTTTTCCTCTACTTTCTCAATGATAAATACCGGTTCTCTGGCAACTGCCAGAAGCTCCAGTCCTACAGTTGCCCGGATCTCGATCTCATTTCCATCTGCCATGGCTGCGGAAAGCTGCTCCAGCTTTGCTTTTAACTGATAACAGCTGTCCTGTCGGATTCCTCTTGCTTCCACCATATGGGAAAACGGTATCATTGCCTCCATGGAATAAAACGGCATATCATCATTTCCAATAATGTACAGGATCTTCAGCATGACCACGCCATCTGCCTGCACACCGTTCTCTACGATCCTGGTCTTATCGATCTTCACTTTTCCCTGACTGTGACACAGCTGGAGGACTTTTCCCTGAGTCTCCTTTACCTGGATTCTGTCACTGATCCTGCATCTGGAAAAATTACGTACCAGAAGCCGTTCCAGTACCTCATTCTTTCCTTCCGGAACACATTCACGGATCGGTGTATACACATCGGTAATGAGATCATATTCCTCTTCCCTGAAAAATTTCATATCCAGCTCCAGCACAACATCCGAAACAAGGATCCGTTCTTCCCCATCGACATCCGGTTTGGCCTCCAGGCTCTGATGCATCACCGAAGCTTCGATCAGCGGGATCAGCTCCTCCGTGCAGTCCGGACATTCCACTTCTCCGGAAAAAGGCAGCGAATATTCCAGCCACTGCACCGGGGCTTCTGTATCTTCAGCTCCGTATAGCACAAAAACGGACAGCTCTCCCCTTGCCTTTACCACATTTTCCTCCGGCTTCAGATCCAGCCCCCGTACATCCATAGTATACCAGATTAGGCTGGCGATATCCGGACGATTGGAGGCAATGGTATACTCATCCTTGATCCGGAGTGTATCTTTTTTATGTACGGTAAGTCCCAGAAAACGGACTGTTTTTTTTTCTGACGGATACCTCTTCTGCATCCAGCGCCACCGGCAGGCGGATCTGTTCTGTTTCATCCACAGTCGCACAAAAAAGTTACCAAAGCTTTGATATTAAGCTTTCTGGAATGGATTAGGCGGATCGTAAGATCTTCAATTTCCCACTTCAGACACATTTTATCCCCGTTTATGATATTCTTCAGGTTCAAGGTTTCCTCAAATGGAAGTTTTGCAGTAAGACTGCTGACGATCCCTCTTTCTTCCCCCCACATAAAGGATATCTACCTGCAGATTTCCCGTAAGAATACCTTTCCCGTCAGTAAGACGGACATCATCCATAATGATCCTGCCCTTATTCTGGATCAGTCTTCCTGCATCCGGTTTTGCATCCGGTACATTAAAATCCTCATCAAAAGTGATCTGACTTTTTGCCCTGCTTTTTTCCTTTAATATCTGCATGCTTTCTTTTTTTAATTCCACAGTCTATTCCCCTTTCTCCGACTCTTTTTTCACCGGACTGCTGCTTTCCCGGAACGTTACCGGCTTTTCCTGTTTCCGGGTTTTTATCACAATGCAGGGATAGGACGGAACTCCTGCCTCCTTAAGATCCTCCGGTCCAAGAAGTTTTGTAACAAAAAATATCCCATTCGAGGATTCTCCAAGCTCCTCTACCTGGATGCTGTATCCGCCACTCATCTGCCGCCCGTACCCTTTGGCCAGGTAAAGATCCTCTCCGGTTTCATAACTCAGCTGAAATTCCTTTTCCTTTTTTTCTTCCATAAGCCTGGAAAGCTCCTCCGGGATATCCCGGCGTTCCACAACGATGTAATCTACCGGTTTTCGTTCTTCTTCCTCCACCCGGACAAATCGACACCCGGAAAGCAGCAGTGCCAGCACGGCAGCTGTCAGCACGATCCGCAGAAATACTGCTTTTTTCATAATATAAGCCACCTGCATGATTCGTTACTGTTCACTCCGTTCTCAGTAACACGCTTTGCGAAAAGATCACCAGTAAACAGTAACCATTATTCAGTATTTATTCTATGTGAGCAGGGAAAGATTTATTGCAACTATCGGATTTTCTTCGTATAATATAAAATACCATCTTACTGCGGAACTCTCCGCAAGTATCTATAACAGAAAGGACAAAAGACATGATTCGATTCATACTTGTCTGTATCGTGGTGATCGCCTATCTGGTGCTGACCATTCCGGTTCTCCTTGTAGAATGGATCATCGGGAAATTTTCTCCCATGACTAAGGATATCAGCTCTCTGCGCATGGTACAGGCCATATTCAAATTCATCCTGTGGATCATAGGCGCCAAAGTCACCGTCATCGGCGAAGAAAACGTTCCAAAGGATCAGGCTGTTCTCTATGTAGCAAACCACCGGAGCTATTTCGACATCCTGCTCACCTACAGCCGCTGTCCGATCCGCACCGGCTATGTTGCCAAGAAGGAAATGGAGCATTATCCGCTGCTCTCCAACTGGATGCGCAATCTCTACTGTCTCTTTCTCGACAGAGAGGATATCAAGCAGGGTCTGAAAACGATCCTTCAGGCCGCAGACTATGTGAAATCCGGCATTTCCGTATGTATCTTCCCGGAAGGAACCAGAAATAAGAATGCTGATGAAACAGAAATGCTGCCTTTCCATGACGGCAGCTTCAAGATCGCAGCCAGAGCCAAAAGCCCGATCATTCCTATTGCGATCAGCAACTCTGCCAATATCTGGGAGGCCAATTTCCCGAAGATGACACCTACACACGTAGTGATCGAATATGGCAAGCCTATCATCCTTCAGAGCTTGACCGGGATACTCAGCGCCGCTTAGGTTCCTATACACAGGATATCATCAAAGAAATGCTGATCAAAAACAAAGAACTGGTGTGAACATCAAAAAAACCATATCTATGTCTGTTTTTCGACATAAGATATGGTTTTTTTATTACTGTGTACCTGCTCCCAGGATTTTTTCCGCATTTTCGATGCGTTCTTTCGTTGGCGGATCAATTCCCTTCAGCGGATAATCAATATGCAGATTTTCCCATTTAAAGGTTCCGAGTGTGTGATATGGAAGAACCTCCACTCTCTCAACTGTCTTCAGTGTTGCAATAAAGTCAGCCAGCCGGTGGAGATAGTCATCCCGGTCATTGCGTTCCGGAACCAGTACGTGACGGATCCACATGGATACGCCCATATCGGAAAGCTTCCGGGCCATGGCAAGAATATTTTTATTGGTACATCCTGTGAGGATCTTATGCTGTTCCTCATCAATGTGCTTGATATCCAGCATGACAAGATCTGTGTACTTCATCAGCTCTTCCCATTTTTCATACCACGGACCCTCTTCTGTGTAAGGGTTGCCGCTGGTATCAAGTGTTGTGTGGATCCCAAGTTTTTTTGCTTTTCTGAACAGCTCAGTGAGGAAATCGATCTGTAACAGTGGCTCGCCTCCACTCACAGTAATACCGCCCTTACTTCCCCAGTAAGAGCGGTATCGACAGGCTTTTTCAAGCAGCTCATCTGCTGTGTACTCCGTCCCTGTTTTCATTTGCCAGGTGTCCGGATTGTGGCAGAACTGACAGCGCATGGCGCAGCCGCTCAAAAAGATCACATACCGGACTCCTGGTCCGTCAACAGAGCCGAAGCTCTCCAGTGAGTGGACGTAGCCAGTGATTTTTTTCTGGTCGTCCATATTTTTTATTACATCCTTTCGTGGCAGGTTCTTGCGATAACGTCAAGCTGCTGCTCTCTTGTAAGGTCGATGAACTTAACAGCGTATCCGGAAACACGGATCGTGAAGTTTGCATACTCCTCTTTTTCCGGATGCTCCATAGCATCGATAAGTTTCTCTTTACCGAATACGTTTACATTGAGGTGATGTGCACCACGGTCAAAGTATCCGTCAAGTACATTTACAAGATTCTCTGTACGCTCTTCCTCAGAATGGCCAAGTGCATCCGGGTTGATCGTCTGAGTATTGGAGATTCCGTCAAGGGCATCCTCATAGTCAAGCTTTGCAACAGAGTTCAGGGAAGCAAGAAGTCCGTTCTGCTCTGCGCCGTAAGACGGGTTTGCTCCCGGTGCCAGAGGCTCGCCAGCTTTTCTTCCGTCCGGAAGAGATCCTGTAGCTTTACCATAAACAACGTTGGATGTGATGGTAAGGATGGATGTGGTTGGCTTGGAATCACGATAGGTATGGATGTGTTTCAGCTTCTCAAGGAATGTGGAAAGCAGAGTTGTTGCGATCTCGTCTGCTCTGTCATCATCGTTACCATAACGTGGGAAGTCACCCTCAACCTGGAAGTCTGTTGTGATTCCGTCCTCGTCACGGATTGCTTTTACTTTTGCATATTTGATAGCGGAAAGGGAATCTACTACGTGTGAGAATCCGGCGATACCTGTTGCGAAGGAACGGTCAACCTTTGTATCGATAAGTGCCATCTCAGCTGCCTCATAGTAGTATTTATCATGCATGTAGTGGATCATGTTCAGTGTTCCAACATACAGATGTGCAAGCCAGTCCATCATCTGATCATATTTTGCGATTACTTCGTCATAGTCAAGGTACTCGGAAGTGATCGGCTGATACTGAGGTCCTACCTGCTGTTTTGTCTTCTCATCAACACCGCCGTTGATCGCGTAAAGAAGGCATTTTGCAAGGTTTGCACGAGCACCGAAGAACTGCATCTCTTTACCTGTCTCTGTAGCAGATACACAGCAGCAGATGCTGTAGTCATCGCCCCATACCGGACGCATAACATCATCGTTCTCATACTGGATGGAACTTGTTGTAACAGAGATGTCTGCTGCATATTTCTTGAAGTTCTCAGGCAGTCTTGAAGAATAAAGTACTGTAAGGTTTGGTTCCGGAGCCGGTCCCATATCTTCCAGTGTGTGCAGGAAACGATAGTCGTTCTTTGTTACCATGGAACGTCCGTCCTGTCCCATACCTGCTACTTCCAGAGTTGCCCATACCGGGTCACCGGAGAAGAGCTGGTTGTAAGACGGGATACGAGCGAATTTAACCATACGGAATTTCATTACGATATGGTCAACAAGCTCCTGTGCCTCTTTCTCTGTAAGAGTTCCGTTCTCAAGGTCTCTCTCAATATAGATATCAAGGAATGTGGAGATACGTCCAACACTCATTGCAGCTCCGTTCTGAGTTTTGATCGCTGCAAGATATCCGAAGTACAGCCACTGGAATGCTTCCTTTGCATTCTTAGCCGGCTGGGAAATATCAAAGCCATAGATCTGAGCCATTTCTTTCATCTTCTTCAGAGCACGGATCTGATCTGCGATCTCCTCACGAAGCTGGAAGTCATAACGTCTCATACCCTGACGGTCGCATGCTGCGAAATCTTTCTCTTTACCTGCGATCAGATGATCGATTCCGTAAAGAGCAACTCGTCTGTAATCACCTACGATACGTCCACGTCCGTAAGTATCCGGAAGTCCTGTAAGGATCTTGTTGTGACGTGCTCTCTTCATCTCCGGTGTGTAGATATCGAATACACCCTGGTTGTGTGTTTTGAACTCATAGTTGTTGAAAACATCTTTGATTTTGTCGCTTACATGGTATCCATAAGTCTCACATGCCTGCTCTGCCATTTTGATTCCGCCGTATGGCATGAAAGCACGTTTCAGAGGTTTGTCTGTCTGAAGACCTACAACCTGCTCCAGGTCTTTGAGTTCCTCATCGATATATCCAGGACCGTATGCTGTAATTCCTGTTACTACCTCTGTCTCCATATCAAGAACGCCGCCTTTAGCACGCTCTTCTTTCTGAAGCTCCTGAAGCTTGCCCCAGAGTTTATCTGTTGCCTCTGTTGGTGCTTCCAGGAAGGAAGCATCTCCATCATATGGTGTATAGTTCATACTGATGAAATTACGAACATCGATCTTCTCTTTCCAACGATCACCCTTAAAACCATTCCACTGTTCAAAATCAACTTTTGCCAATTTGTTACACATCCTTTCCTGTTGTCTCAATATTTCGTTCACCGCCCGCGCAGTTAGTAATATATAACATTTCTCATGACGACCATAAGATAACAGATTCCGAATTTAAAGTCAACAGCTTGGAAGTATGTTCTTTATAATATACATGTAATTGTATTATTGATAAAAATAATGAGAAAATTGTACCAGATATTGTACAATGTCGGGCGTCTGACGGACGCTCCTGGGCGGAGAGCCTGTGTCTTCTGACGGATAGTTTCTTTCCAGGGGGGGACACTTTGGCAGTGAAGTCGTCTTTCCCTTTCGGGGGACACTTTGGCGTGGGCAGGTTTGCGAGGTGGAAAGGCGCTCGGAGTTACGAGCCCGCTTTTCCCCCTCGCGCTCCCCCTTTCCGGGCACGTCGCTGTTCTGCGCTGTGGTATGGGGTAGTGTATTGGTAAATGCCTGCATGCTGCTGTATTGGTAGCGTCAGGCTGAGCCGATTTTTTTGTTCCGCCGGACGGAAGGCGGTCTGCGCAGCAGACCTGTTCCTGGTAGTTGTTGTATTGCTGGCGCTAATCTGCTCCTGCCTGTTGTTCTATTGCTGGCGGCTAAATCTGCTCCTGCCTGTTGTACTTGCTGGTGCTGACCTGCTCCTGACCTGTCGCTGTATTGCTGGTGCTCACTTGCTCCCGTCTGTTGTCGCATCACTGGCATAGACCTACTCCTGCTGTCGTCTAGTATTGCCGGCGCTCACTTACTCCGAT
>ENA-OQDS01000024-OQDS01000024.1-human-gut-metagenome-genome-assembly--contig:-NODE-24-length-11503-cov-1.034810_pt1 | contig 11503 bp, 9 predicted proteins | sample MGYA00242785_ERZ504615 | MGnify/ENA primary metagenome ERZ504615 (study PRJEB26092, sample SAMD00036331) | human gut metagenome | host: Homo sapiens | study: EMG produced TPA metagenomics assembly of the... | reverse complement strand
CTCATCGTAAACCTTGTTGACGGTACCGGTACCGAAGATGATCATGAGCTGGCCGCTGTTGTACAGCACGCCCTTGACGCCATCGATGTTCTCGAGCTCGGCCTTGTTGTATTTGCTCGTATCCTTGAGCACCAGACGCAGACGGGTCACGCAATGCGTGGCGCCCTCGATGTTCTCCAGTCCGCCGACGTTGTCGACGACTTGCTGGGACACTGCCTTGTAGTCCATGTTCCTCTCCATTCCTTTTCTAAATCATAAAACGGTTCGTTGCCGCTACAGAGACGCGATCGTTGCGTTTGCGCACTTGAGCGCACCGTCGGTGACGGTAAGCGCCACACCCTGGCCCTGCTTGTTGCAGAAGCGAGCGTTGAGCGCAACATCATCGACAAAGATGGTCGCGATGTCGTCGTCGACGACCAGACGCACATGGTGAGTGCCCTCGCCCTTAAAGAACAACGGACGCTCGAGGCCCATGTTGTTGACCTGGAACCACGGGTACTGGGGAGCCGGCGTGAACTCGAGCTTGCCCTCGCGCAGGTTGGCGCGGAACTCATAGGCAAGACCAGTCTCGGCGTCCTCGGCGAACTTGACCGAGAAGCCGGCAGCGTTACCGCCGAGCTCAATGTCGGCATCGAGCAAGTAGGTGGAGCCGGCATCCGCGGCGAGCACCTGCTCGACCTTGCCCGACTCGCAGGAAAGCTCAAAGGTCTCGACAGCCTTGCCCTCGCCAAAGGCGCCAAGCATGCTGTCGGGGAGCTTGGTGCCGAGCGTTCCGTCGGCACGCTGAACGATCTCGAGGGGCATAAAGGTGCCACCCCACAGGTAAGAGCTGGGGTCACCGCCCTCGTCACGCGTAGGAACCCAACCAAAGAGAACGCGGCGCTCACCATCAAATGCGGTACGCGCGGCATAGTACGCGCGGCCATCGAAGGAATCGTCCGCAGGAGTGATCCAAGGACCGTTGATAGAGCGAGACATGCGGTAACGGGTCTTGTTGCCGTCGCTGTACTCGGAAAAGACGAGGTACCACCAGTCGCCCATCTTAAAGAGATCAGGCATCTCGAACATGGTGTACAGGCCCGGATTCCACCAGTCGCCCTGGAACTCCCAGGTATCCAGGTCCTTGGAGGTGAACTTGACCAGGCGGCCGGTCATCAGACGCTTGTCCTCGCCCACACGCGTGCCGAGGATGAGCATGTACTCTTCGTTCTCCTCATCCCAAAGCACAAAGGGATCGCGCCAGTTGCGGTCATCGTAACCCTCCTGGGGCGGAAGCAGCGTCTCGGCGATGTTCTTCTCCCACTTGACGGCGTCGTCGCTCGTTGCGTGAAGAAGAACCTGCTTCATCAAACGTGCGCGGACCTTATCGCGATTGCAACCAGTGTAGAGCGCATGGTACTTGTCGCCCACCTTAAACACCGTGCCGGCATAAATGTACTGGTCGACTTCCTCGTCGCCGCCGCGCTCAAGGCTCTCGCCAAAGTCCTTGTAGTTGACGAAATCCTTGGTCGTAGCGAGTGCCCAGCCAAACGGCTCTCCGAAAGGTTCGGGGTTACGCGTGTCACGCTGATGATAGAGATAGAACGTGCCGTCCTCGCCGTACGGCATGATGTCGCCTACCCAAATTCCCTCAGGCTGGTAATACACCTTGTGCATCCGAGACTTCCTTTCCACGACATACTAACTCGGTACAATGGCAAGATATGTCAATCGTTTTCATATGTCAAACGTTTTCATATCAATACGTCTTTTCGCAGTTCCAGTCGTCGGTAAACGGTTGACATATGCCGGCGAACGGTCATCGGAGGCGTTTGAGGAATTCTTTTGGCACAGGATGAACTACGCGGTTTTGCCCTCAATGAGTTCAACGGGGAGCTTGATATTCGATTCGGGATTATCGCCGTTAATAAGAGCGATGATGGATTGCGCCGCGAGCTCTCCGATGCGATCGATATCTTGACGTACGGTTGTTAAGTCAGGCATAAACGTCATAGTTCGGCGGGCACCATCCGCGCCCACGACCTTAATATCGTCTGGAGCGCTCAAGCCACGCTGCTTCATCACGTTGAGACAGATGGCCGCCATCGTATCGTCTCCCGCAAAGATGCCGTCAATATCGGGGTTCTCATCGAGGATCTTCGCAACGACCGCGCCCTTTTCGTCGTCGGGCTTAACGAACTCAACCTCACGGACAAGCGCGGACAAACCGGCCTGCTCAACAACATCGAGGTAGGCATCGGTACGCTTATTGGCAGGCATGCGCATGCGGCTATTGCTGCGCAGGCACAGGATACGCCTGCAGCCGTCATCAATCAGACGGCGCGTGGCGAGCTCGCCGATGCCATAGCTGTCACTTGCAATCTGGACAGAGCCCTCGCCAAGATCGCAGTCGATGCCAACCAGGCTCAAGCCCATCTCGCATATGCCTCAGCACCGATATTGAGGGAGTTGACGATTACGCCGTCGACCATATTGCGGCGGAGCATGTCGATATAGGAACGCTCAAGATCAGGTCGATTGGCGCTGTTGCACAGCAACATCTTAAAGCCGTTTTCCGCTAACGTGCGCTCGACCGCCTGCACAACCTGAGCATGGAACGGGCTGCTCACAAAGGGAACGATCATACCGATAAGATTCAGGCGACCGTTGAGCATGGCACGGGCGATATCGTTGGGCGTATAGTTGATGCGCTCCATCGCGGCATGGACCTTATCGCGGGTCTCTTGGCTAATATAGCCGCGATTATTAAGCACGCGAGATACCGTAGTAGGCGAAACCCCCGCCACCGCTGCAACTTCCTTGATGCCAGGCTTAGCAGAATCCTTAGAACGAGCGCCCTCGCGAGCCATAGCACCCTCCCCCCATCAACATGTACAACGTTACATACGAACAAAGCATACCCCAACAACAGCGGGAAGACGGTAACAGCACAAGTAAGTAAACGACTCATCCAAATAATTAGGAGAGTTCCGCCTAAAGGGTGACTACACAGGACCCCCGCCGGGCCGCTTTGGGTTACTTTCCAAAACATTTCCGCAGGCGCAAAGGGCTCCGCCGCGCGAAGCGCGCAGCGGAGCCCTTTGCATGTCCGAGGACGTTTTGGAAAGTAACCCAAAGCGGCCCGGCGATCCTGCGGGAGTTAAACCCCTTTAGAAACTTGTCGTGGAAGGTACGCGAAATGACCTCGTCCTGCTGCTCCTTGGTGAGCGTGTGGAAGTTCACGGCGTAGCCGGAAACGCGAATGGTCAGCTGCGGGTACTTCTCGGGGTGAGCCTGAGCGTCGAGCAGCGTCTCACGGTTGAAGACGTTGATGTTCAGGTGGTGGCCACCCTTCTCGGCGTAAGCGTCGAGCATGTGGACCAGGTTATCGGCCTGAGTCTCGGAAAACTTCAGAAACCTTCATAATGTGTCTCCTTCGATCGATAGGCGCCGGCCGAAACCGGCGCACTAATCAGTAATCGTTATTGTTAGTATAGCACTAACAATAGTTACTCGCCCAGCTGATCAAGGTCGATATCGCCAAAGAACACCTGGTCCTCCTTGCCGAGCGCACCCGGGATGATGGAGAAGGTGTTGGAGATGCCGTCCTGAGCATCGCGGAACGGGAGCTTGGAAACCGAAGACAGCGAAGCGATGGCGCCGTGGCTATCGCGCTTGTGCATGGGGTTAGCACCCGGGGCGAAGGGCTGGCCAGCCTTGCGGCCATCAGGCGTAGAACCGGTCTTCTTGCCGTACACGACGTTGGAGGTGATGGTCAGAACCGAGGTCGTGGGCACGGAGTTGCGGTAGGTGTCGTTCATGCGGATGTACTCCATGAACTGGTGCACAACGTCGTGAGCGATCTGGTCGACGCGGTCGTCGTCGTTACCGTACTTGGGGAACTCGCCCTCGGTCTCGAAGTCGACAATGATGCCGTTCTCGTCGCGGACGGGGTGGACCTTGGCGTACTTGATGGCGGACAGGGAGTCAGCCACGACGGAAAGGCCAGCAATGCCCGTAGCGAACCAGCGGTGCACGTGCTTGTCGTGCAGAGCCATCTGGATGCGCTCGTAGCAATACTTGTCGTGCATGTAGTGGATGATGTTCAGCGAGTTGACGTACACGCCAGCGAGCCACTTCATCATGTCGTTGTACTTGGCCACAACGTCGTCGTAATCGAGCGTATCGCCCTCGACGGCGCGATACTTGGGGCCGACCTGCTTCTTGGAGACCTCGTCAACACCGCCGTTGAGTGCGTACAGCAGGCACTTGGCCAGGTTGGCGCGGGCGCCGAAGAACTGCATCTCCTTGCCGATGCGCATGGAGGACACGCAGCAGGCAATGCCGTAGTCGTCGCCGTGGTAGACGCGCATGAGGTCGTCGTTCTCGTACTGAATCGAGGAGCTGGCGACAGAAGTCTTGGCGCAGAACTTCTTGAAGTTCTCGGGCAGACGGGTCGACCACAGAACGGTCATGTTGGGCTCGGGGCTGGTGCCCATGTTCTCGAGCGTGTGCAGGTAGCGGTAGCTCATCTTGGTAACGAGCGTACGGCCGTCAACACCCATGCCGCCGATGGACTCGGTGACCCACTGCGGATCGCCGGTAAACAGGGCCTGGTACTCGGGGGTACGGGCAAACTTGACCATGCGGAGCTTCATGATGAAGTGATCCACGAACTCCTGGATCTGCTCCTCGGTGAAGGTACCGTTGGCAAGGTCGCGCTCAGCGTAGATGTCGATGAACGTGGAGGTACGGCCGATGGACATAGCGGCGCCGTTCTGCTCCTTGACGGAAGCGAGGTAGGCGAAGTACATCCACTGGATGGCCTCCTGCGTGTTGGTAGCAGGGTTGGAAATGTCGAAACCATAGGTCTCGGCCATCATCTTGAGCTCGCCGAGGGCGCGGATCTGCTCCTGCAGCTCCTCACGATCGCGGATGTTGTCGGCGGTCATGACCGTCGGGGTGGAAGCCTTCTGGGCCTCCTTGTCCTTGATCAGGTAGTCGACGCCGTACAGGGCAACACGACGGTAGTCGCCGATGATGCGGCCGCGGCCATAGCCATCGGGCAGACCGGTGATGATGTGGGCCGAGCGGCAGGCGCGCATCTCGGGGGGTGTAGACATCGAAGACGCCGGCGTTGTGAGTCTTGCGCTCGAAGGTGTAGCGCTCGACAACGTTCTCGTCGATCTTGTAGCCGTGCTGGCTGGCAGCCTGGCAAGCGATGCGGATACCGCCGTTGACGTGCAGCGCGCGCTTGAGCGGCTTGTCGGTCTGGAGGCCGACGATGGTCTCCTTGTCGCGATGGGCGTTATCGATGTAGCCAGCGGGGTGGCTCACGATACCCGTGACGGTCTTGGTGTCCATATCGAGGACGCCGCCCTGCTCGCGCTCCTTGAGCAGCAGGTCGAGAACCTCGCCCCACAGCTCCTTGGTACGCTCGGTCGGGCCGGCGAGGAACGACTCGTCGCCCTCGTAGGGGGTGTAGTTCTTCTGGATGAAGTCTCGGACGTCAACCTCTCCCGTCCAGATGCCTTCCTTGAAGCCTTCCCATGCCTCCTGCATTGTGTAACCACGCTCCTAGTTACGTGTAATGCGGCGCTCTCTCACACCGCTGCTTATTGAATTCTTGAATTATCGGCTTGCACTACCGGCTTCTTCCGTTCTTCACCACACATTGGTACAGGGAAAAACGTTTGTCCACCTTGGAACTGCAACCCAAAACCCAAGATTTCACCCGTTTGAGAAGGATAACATAGCCACCCCCTTCATCAGGGCTGTTATATGTTTCTTTTTTTATACCATTAGGGCGTTTTTAACAAATCCGCAGGAAATGCGAGCGCGAGCAACTACCGTTCACCGATTTGTTTGGTATATTTCCTTGCCTTTGTACGACGTTCACTCTAGCTGTTATGCCAGTTTTAGCAGGGTAAATGTGCCTCTGAGTAGCTTTGGGACATGCCTAGAGATCTACCCCTAACTTTGCTGGTACCGACGGTGCACGGAGGTCGCCTAAAGGTAGTTTTCTAGACATGTCCCAAAAATCTACCGTAATAGGGTGCGCGTGCAGGGGTATCATCTTCCACCGAAAATAGTTTCTAGTGTTAGGGGTTTTCGGTGGAAGATACTGATTTCCATGAGCTTGGGCGTCAACTCTTAACTGAGTTTGGCAGCATGCATCAGCGCATTTCGCGCTTTGCGGACAAAGCTCTCGGCGGCGAGATGGCCGTCATGCGCGCTCTCATGCTCGCTGGCGGCTCGCTCACGCCGAGCGAACTCGCCAATCGTGCCTGGGTCTCGAGCGCCCGCATCGCCAATATCCTACGCGCTCTCGAAGCCAAGGGCTGGGTTGAGCGTGAGCACTCAAAGACCGACCGTCGTCGCGTACACGTCACGGTGACCGACAAGGGATTCCAGATCTCGAGATCAAGCGTCGGGAATTCGAGGACCGCACCGCGGCCTTCCTTGAGCAGTTCGGCGAAACAGATACCCAAGAGATGGTGCGCCTTCTAAGACGTGCCAACGAAATTATCGACCGCAACCAAGAAAGGAGAGATGCCGAGTGAGGATTCTCAAGCTCTTTAAAAAGCATGTCCTGGCACTGTTCGCAGCTATCGTACTTATCGTAATCAGCTGCAACGCCGATCTGGCGCTGCCTACCTATATGAGCGACATCGTCGACGTGGGCGTGCAGCAAGGCGGCATCGCCTCGCCCGTGCCCGACACCATCCGCTCCGAATCGCTCGACGACCTCGAACTCTTTATGAGCGCCAAAGACGCCAAGACGGTAGAGGCTGCGTTTGGCAAGGCAGACAAAAACGGGATTCGCACGTACAAGGGCACCGAGGACGAGCGCGCCGACGGCAGCAAGCTCGCCGACATTATGAGCCTGCCCGAGACCGTCGTCCTTTCGCTCAACCAAGGCATCGACGCCGACTCCATGGGCGACATGACCGGCACGTCCAGCGAGAAAGACAGCGACGCCGCTCAGGCCATGCCCACGCCCGAGCAAATGGCTGCGATGACGCCCGAGCAGCTCGCCGAGATGCAGCAGAAGGCCACGGCGGCCCAGAACATGCAAAAGCAGATTGATGCAGACGGCGGTAAGATCACCATGAAGAGCCTGCGTCTGGGCATCGAAGGCGGTCTGGTAGACCAAAGCAAGCTCGTCGAAAGCGCCAACGAAATGGCAGATAAAATGGGCTCCATGTCGGGGTCCATCGTCACCCAGCGCGCCGTGACCTACGTACAAGAAGAGTACAAAGCGCAAGGCATCGACCCCGCCGACGTGCAGAACGCCTACCTGGGCCGCATGGCGACCACGATGTTTGGGCTGTGCCTCGTGTCGCTCGTCGCCACCATCCTGACCGGCGCCGTGGCTTCGCGCACCGCCTGCTCCATCGCCCGCGACCTGCGCCGCGAGACCTTCAACAAGGTTATGCACTTCTCGCCGGCCGAGGTGGGCAAGTTTAGCCAGGCCTCGCTCATCACCCGCTGCACCAACGACATTCAGCAGATCCAGATGGCCGCAACCCTGTTTATCCGCATGTGTCTGATGGCCCCCGTCATGGGCATCGTCGCCGTCACGCGCGTCCTGGCCAACCATACCGGCCTGGAGTGGACCATCGCCGTGGCCATCATCGCGGTCTCGGCCGTCGTCGGCGTGCTTATGGGTCTCACCATGCCCAAGTTCAAAAAGATGCAGAGCTTTGTGGACCGGGTGAACCTTACCGCCCGCGAGCTGCTCGACGGTCTTATGCCCATCCGCTCGTTCAACCGCGAGGAACATGAGCTCGAGCGTTTTGACAAGGCTTCGCTCGATCTGATGACCACGCAGCTCTACACCAACCGCGCCATGAGCTTTATGATGCCGCTCATGATGCTCGTCATGAACTGCATCACCGTGCTCATCGTCTGGTTTGGCGCGCAGGGCGTGTCCGACGGCGTGATGCAGGTCGGCAACATGATGGCGTTTATCTCCTACACCATGCAAATCGTCATGGCGTTTATGATCCTCACCATGGTTTCGGTCATCCTGCCCCGCGCCGAGGTCGCGGTCGAGCGCGTGGAAGAGGTCATCACTTGCCCCACGAGCATCAACGACCCTGCCTCGCCCAAACTGCCTGCTGCCAGCGCGCCGCGCGGTGAGCTCACCTTCCGTGACGTGAGCTTCCAGTATCCCGCTGCCCGCGCCGACGTCATCAGCGGCGTGAACTTCACCACGCACGCCGGTCAGATGCTCGGCATCATTGGCTCCACGGGCTCGGGCAAGTCCACGCTCGTGCAGCTGATTCCGCGCCTGTACGACGTCACGGGTGGCAGCATTTCGCTCGATGGTATCGACGTGCGTGACATGACCCTTTCCGAGCTGCGCCGCCGCATTGGTTACATCCCGCAGCAGGGTCGCCTGTTCTCGGGCACCGTCGAGAGCAACCTTAAATTTGCCGGCGACATGGTGAGCGATGATGACATGCACCGGGCGGCACGCATCGCCCAAGCCGAGGACTTTATCGCCGAGCGCGAGGGCGGCTACGACTCCCCCATCAGCCAGGGCGGCTCCAATGTCTCGGGCGGTCAGCGCCAGCGTCTGGCCATCGCCCGCGCGTTGGCCAAAAAGCCCGAGGTCGTGGTGTTCGATGACTCGTTTAGCGCACTCGACTACAAGACCGACGCTCGCCTGCGCGAGGAGCTGGCCAAAAACGTTACCGACGCCGCACTCGTGGTCGTGGCCCAGCGCATCGCGACCATCATGCACGCCGACCAGATCATCGTGCTCGACGACGGCCACGTGGTGGGCACCGGTACGCACGAGGAGCTGCTGCACAGCTGCCCGGCGTACCTGGAGATCGCACAGTCACAGCTTTCCGCCGAGGAGCTGGGGCTTACCCAAGAAGAGATTGAAGCCGTTATGGAAGGAGGCGAGCGCTAATGGCAGACGAAACCAAGACTCAGATTCCCAAGCCCACCCGCCAGCGTGGACCCATGGGCCGCATGGGCGGCATGCGTCGCGGCGAAAAGGCCAAGGACTTTAAGGGCACCATGAGGCAGCTGCTCGGCTATATCGGCCAGCACAAGATTGCCGTGTTTGCCGCCGTCGCCTTTGCCGTGTGCTCGGTCGTCTTTAATATCGTGGGACCCAAGGTACTCGGCCAGGTCACCACCAAGCTATTCGAGGGTCTGGTTGCCAAGGTCAACGGCACCGGCGACGTTGACTTTGACTGGATCGCCAAGACGCTCGGCTTTTTGCTCTGCCTGTATCTGGCGAGCTCTGTTTGCAGCCTGATCCAAGGCTGGCTCATGACCGGCGTCACGCAAAAGATCTGCTATCGCATGCGCAAGGAGATCGCCGCCAAGATCGCCGTCGTTCCGATGAGCTACTTTAACGGACACAGCAAGGGCGACGTGCTCAGCCGCATCACTAACGACGTCGATACGCTGGGCCAGTCGCTCAACCAGAGCGTGACGCAGCTCATCACGTCGGTGACGCAGATTATCGGCGTCCTCGTCATGATGCTGTCGATCAGCCTGCCGCTCACCGGCGTCACCGTGCTCACGCTGCCGGCCGCCGCGATAATCCTGGTCGTGATGATTCACTTCTCGCAGCCGTACTTCCGCGAGCAACAGCAGGTTCTGGGCGCCGTCAACGGCATTATCGAGGAGGACTTTGCTGGCCAGAACGTCATTCAGGTGTTCGACCGCGCCGAGGCCTCGATCGAGGAGTTCGACCGTCAAAACGACCGACTCTTTATTAGCGGCTGGCGTTCGCAGTTCCTGTCGGGCCTGATGATGCCGCTTATGAGCCTGGTGGGCAACATGGGCTATGTGGGCGTCGTCGTGGTGGGCGCACAGCTCGCGTTGACCGGCAATGCCACGCCCGGCGACATCCAGAGCTTTATCCAGTACGTTCGCAACTTTACGCAACCCGTACAGCAACTGGGCAACGTGAGCAATACGATGCAGTCGATGGCCGCTGCCACCGAGCGCGTCTTTGAGTTCCTGGCCGCGCCCGAGGAGGAGCAAAAGGCCGACGCGCAGATTCCCGAAAAGCGCCCCGGCCACGTGGAGTTCGACCATGTCAAGTTTGGCTACACGCCCGACAAGACCATCATCCACGACTTTAGCTGCGAGGCGCAGCCCGGCCAAACCATTGCCATCGTCGGCCCCACCGGCGCCGGCAAGACCACGCTCATTAAGCTGCTGCAGCGCTTTTACGACGTGGACGGCGGTTCGCTGCGCGTCGAAGGCGTCGACGTGCGCGACTGGGACCGCGCGGCGCTGCGCGGCGAGTTTGCCATGGTGCTGCAGGACACCTGGCTGTTTAACGGCACCATCCGCGAGAACATCCGCTACGGACGCCCCGATGCGACCGACGCCGAGGTCGAGGCCGCCGCACGCGCCGCACGCTGCGACCACTTTATCCATACGCTCGCCGGTGGCTACGACTTTATGATCAACGAGGAGGGCACTAACCTGTCGCAGGGTCAGCGCCAGCTCGTGACCATCGCCCGTGCCATTTTGGCCGACCGCCCGGCGCTGATTCTAGACGAGGCGACTTCCAACGTGGACACCCGCACCGAGGAGCTCATTCAGCGCGCCATGGATGCGCTGATGCAAGGCCGTACAAGCTTTGTCATCGCGCACCGCCTGTCCACGATCCGTAACGCCGACGTGATCTTGGTGATCCGCGACGGCGACATCGTCGAGAAGGGCACACACGACGAACTGCTCGCCCAGGGCGGCTTCTACGCCGACCTATACAACTCGCAGTTCGACGAAGCGGCGTAAATTCTGCCGCAGGGAACGAATAACGCCCTAGAACGGGGACGCAGGACAATCTGCGTCCCCGTTTTTGTTTTGCAGCCCTCGAACCGCCTCCCCTGGGACCTGATTGACGCCCTCCCTCAAGGCCCCGTGGACAAAAAATGGCAAATATGAGTACTGTTACTTTTTTAGTAACATCCAAAACGACCCAAAACACCGCTCTTGTAGCTTGTATGCACCTCCACATTGCTCAATCAGCTCTGTATCAGGCTTATATGTACTAGCGTTAATGAACATATTTACTTTATGTCCATTATTTTGTGGGAGCAATATGGCACTACAGCAGCAACAGTACTCATATTTGGCATTTTTTGCCCACAGGCTTGGAGAACGCCCAACAATCTGGCAATACCAGCAAGCAAACCGCGTCCGCTGGCGCAAGGAGTTTCCCCAAGTGCCAGCACATAAGGAACGTCCCCAACTGCCAGGTTTGAAAGGTAGTCATTGGGTGTTCCTATAGTTTTGTCAACCTTCGACGCTACTCCCGGTAGGCACCCGGTCGCGCATCACGGCGTATATCGCCCTGAGCCGCTTCCTCGCGACGGCCTTGAGCGCCCGCCCGTGCCCCATGCCCCGCGCCCTGCAGGCCCGGTAGTACTCGCCGTAGCGCCCCGACGACCTCACCAGGCTGTTGCACGAGAAGATCAGAAGAGACTTGAGCTCGCGTCGCCCCGCCTGGACGCCTGACCGACCTCACCGACGTGCC
>ENA-OQDS01000023-OQDS01000023.1-human-gut-metagenome-genome-assembly--contig:-NODE-23-length-11595-cov-1.013603_pt1 | contig 11595 bp, 16 predicted proteins | sample MGYA00242785_ERZ504615 | MGnify/ENA primary metagenome ERZ504615 (study PRJEB26092, sample SAMD00036331) | human gut metagenome | host: Homo sapiens | study: EMG produced TPA metagenomics assembly of... | reverse complement strand
TGTCTTCGCCCCAGTAGCCATATGTTCCCATCTGGCCCTTCAGAGATGCAGTACCGATTACGGTAACGTCTTCTTCAGCAGATGCAGAAATGCACCAGTAAATGCAACTGCGTTCAAAGCCATCGATGCAGCCAGAACAGCTGCGACTTTCTTCAAAGTCTTCATAAATCAAAACTCCTTTATTTGTAACATTGCACAATTTGTGATGCATGCCACAGTGTATTGTAGTTTTATTATAGCACACATTCTGCAAAAAGTCAACACTGAATTTGAAAAATTGCAAAAAATGTGAAAAAAGGGTTGAACATTCCCTGGTACAGGTAGTATACTAACGAAGTCGGTTGCGGGAAACAACAGAAATCAAGAGCAAACGACACAAATGAATATGGCCAGTTGGTCAAGGGGCTAAGACGCCGCCCTCTCACGGCGGAAACACGGGTTCGATTCCCGTACTGGCTATTAACTGAAAGCAATCAGAACATGTTTCTGGTTGCTTTTTTGTTTATGATCACAAATGGGGATTTTGGGAGGTTTTACTATGATCATTGATAATGTGTATGTTTTTACACCGGACAAAGCATTTGTAAAAGGCGGGATTATCCTGGATGGGGATAAGATCCGACAGGTTTATGAAGAAAAGGATGCGCCGCAGCTTAACGGGGATGTTCTGGACGGAAAAGGCTGCTACGCCATTCCGGGACTGATCGATCTGCATTTTCATGGATGCAAGGGAGATGATTTCTGCGACGGAGACAAGGATGCGATCGGAAGGATCGCGGAATATGAGGCATCGGTAGGAGTTACAGCGATCGCACCGGCTACCATGACTTTACCGGTAGAGGAACTGGAGCAGATCCTCCATACAGCTGCAGAATATAAAAAAAGAAACAAAGAACTGCCGTAAGGCGGATTTTCTGGGGATCAATATGGAAGGGCCTTTTATCAGCCCGGCGAAAAAAGGGGCACAGGACGCGAGGAATATCCTGCCATGTAATGTGGAAATCTGTGACCGTTTTTTAAAGGCCTCGGAAGGTCTGGTAAAATTTATAGGGATTGCACCTGAAGAAAGTGAGCATGCAGCAGAATTTATCCGGGAAGTTCATGAAAGGGTCAATGTTTCTCTGGCACATACCAATGCAGATTACGATACAGCAATGGAAGCATGCAGAGCAGGAGCAAACCATGCAGTCCATCTGTATAACGCAATGCCTGCGTTTACGCATCGTGCACCAGGTGTCGTAGGTGCTGTTTTTGATAATAAGGATGTTATGGCAGAGATCATCTGTGACGGGATCCATATCCATCCGTCTGTTGTTCGAGCTACATTTCAGATGATGGGAGCTGACAGGATGATCCTGATTAGCGACAGTATGAGAGCTACCGGTATGCCGGATGGTCAGTATACACTGGGCGGACTGGATGTTAAGGTTGTGGGAAGACTTGCCACACTGGTATCTGACGGTGCGATCGCAGGATCTGCCACAAATCTGATGGATTGTATGCGTACAGTTGTTAAAAAGATGGAGCTTCCGCTGGAAACAGCCGTGGCCTGCGCGACCATAAATCCGGCCAGAAGCTTGGTGTGGAAGAACAGTACGGATCTCTGGAAGTAGGTAAAAAAGCTCATGTGGTACTGCTGGATCAGGATCTGGAACTGAAAGCAGTGATCAAGGACGGAGTAAAGATCCGATAGGATCATAGAAGATAAAACGATAAAAAATAAAAAGATAAAAAGAATTTCAGGAGCAGATGACAGCAAAATTCGTGTCAGAATTTGTCGAACGAAAATGCTGGACAAAATGCTCCTGAAATTCTATAATTAATTTCACCAGAGATCTTCTGGTATCGATCACCGCCAGGTCGAGGCGGAAATCCCATTTTTATCATAACTGAATAAACATATTATTTTAAGAAGGAAAGGGGGCGTGTATGTTTCTTTATGGAGAATTATCCGTGGTGATATCTGCGATGGCGGTCTGGATGGATCTTAAAGATGCATCTGTAGACAATGGATGGATCCTTTTTTCTTTTATGATCGGTTTCCTGATCCAGATCACAGAAAACGGGCCGAAAGGTGGAGTGATCTTTCTGGCAGGAGTGGCCGTGCCGGTGCTTCTTTTGGGAATCCTTTTTATATTCCATATGATCGGCGCCGGAGATATCAAGCTTCTGTGCGCACTTGGCGGGATCATGGGGCCGCGGACAGTTATGGAATGTATTGTTTATTCTCTGCTTGCAGGTGCAGGCATTTCTCTGGCAATTCTTATTTCTACAGGCGGTATCCGCCGACGATTCCTTTATTTATATCAGTATATGAATGAGTTTTACTGTACCGGTGAGATACGTCCTTATTACAGAAAGGGGATGAGCTTTCCGGAGAACTTTCATTTTACGGTACCCATATTTTTGAGTGCGGTGCTTTATGCAGGAGGTGTGTATTGAAGAAAAACATATTTGCGGTCTGTGATCTGGAGGTGGATTATGCTTTCAATTTTATGGATTATCTGAACCAGAAAAAGAATCTTCCGTTTGAGATCCAGGCATTTACCACGGCGGAAAGTCTCATTGCCTACGGAAAAGAAAATCATATTGAGTTGCTGCTGATTTCCGATAAAGCAATGCGAAAAGAAGTCCGTGACCTTGGTATCGGAAAGATCATCATTCTTTCAGAGGGTGTGCATCCTCCGGAACTGGATCAGTATTCAAGTGTGTATAAATATCAATCTTCCTCAGATGTGATAAGGGAGGTGATGGCCTGCTATGGAGAAGAGAAGTCTCTTGATCCGGTAACTTTTCCTGTATTGAAAAAGACAATGGAGATCATCGGTGTTTTTTCTCCTCTTGGCAGGTGTCTGAAGACATCCTTTGCACTTGCGCTGGGACAGATACTGGCGAAAGAACGTGCCGTTCTTTATCTGAATCTGGAATCCTATTCTGGTTTTGAGGAACTTCTTGGGAAAAAATTTCCGGCTAATCTGAGTGATCTGTTTTATTATGTTCGCCAGGGAAATGAAAACCTGATCCATAGAATGAACGGAATGATCCAGACAGTAAACAATCTGGATTTTATACCGCCTGTAAGAACACCTTCAGATATCCGGACCGTGGACTGGGAAGACTGGGAGCGGCTGTTGCAGGAGATCGTACTTCACAGTTCCTATGAAGTGCTGATCCTGGATATGGGAGAAAATGGAGATGAGGATTTCCGGCTTCTGGAAATGTGCAGAAAAATCTATATGCCGGTTTTGAATGACACACTTTCTGTCTGTAAGGTGACACAATTCGAAAATCTTCTGCGTATCTGGAATAAAGAAAAGATCCTGGAAAAAAACAGAAAAAGGTGCATCTGCCCTTTCATATGGATAGGATCTCTTCTGACGCTTACGTAGAACAGTTGGTCTGGAGTGAACTGGGAGATTATATCCGTGAACTTTTGAGAAAGGAGCGGTCATGAACAGAGAAAAATTCCGGGAAATGTATGATCTGCTCATGGAACAGCTGGATGTTTCCAGAGAGCTGTCCGATGATGAGATCCTGGGGGTGATCGATGAACTGATATTAACTCAGGCAAGGGAACTGTTTCTTTCACTGAAGGAGAAAGTAGAGCTCAGACAGGAGCTGTTCTGTTCTGTGCGCAAGCTGGATGTTCTGCAGGAACTGATCGATGATGAAAGTGTTACGGAGATCATGGTAAATGGTCCGGATCATATTTTTGTGGAACGTGGAGGAAAATTGACCAGATGGAATAAGGTCTTCACGTCAGAAGAGAAGCTGGAGGATGTGATCCAGCAGATCGTAGGGCGCTGTAACCGGGTTGTCAACGAGTCCATGCCCATTGTAGATGCAAGGCTGGAAAACGGAGCACGTGTGAATGCAGTGGTTTATCCGGTTGCTCTGAATGGTCCGATCCTGACGATCCGTCGTTTTCCGGATGATCCTATCACAATGGAAAAACTGATCGCTTTTGGAAGCATCACCGAAGAATGTGCACAGTTTTTAAAAAAACTTGTTCAGGCAAGATATTCTATTGTGATCGGTGGAGGTACAGGCAGTGGAAAAACAACATTCCTTGGAGCTGTTACAGAATATATTCCAAAAGATGAGCGCCTGATCACCATTGAAGATAATGCGGAGCTTAAGATCCGGGGAATTGATAACCTGGTATGTCTGGAGGCAAAAATGGCCAATATGGCGGGCGCGGTGTCAGTAACGATCCGAGATCTGATCCGGTCAGCCCTTCGAATGAGACCGGATAGGATAATTGTAGGGGAAGTCCGTGGAGGAGAGGCAGTGGATATGCTGCAGAGCCTGAATACGGGACATGATGGAAGCCTTTCAACACTTCATGCAAACAGCAGTCAGGATATGCTTTCCCGAATTGAAACGATGACATTGATGGGGATCGATCTTCCCCTGGAAGCAATCCGAAGGCAGATCGCTTCCGGGGTAGACATTCTGGTACATCTCGGGCGTATGCGGGATAAAAGCAGAAAGCTGCTGGAAATCACAGAAGTATGTGGATTTGAAAACGGAGAGATCCAGACCAGGCCGCTGTATCGCTGGGAAGAAGGAAAGGGACTTGTAAAAACCGGAGAACTTTTGCATTGTGAAAAAATGAAACGGGCAGGAATCAGACTATGAAAGAGCGGAAAGGAAAGAATCAGAAATGGAGATCTACGAGGAAAGATTACAGGATGTATCATTTTACGGGGAAGGAGACCGCAAAGTATCTTCTGGAGGGAGCTGCCGTATGCGCTGCAGCCGACTATCTGTTTTATCAGAGCCTTCCTGTGTTGCTGTTTATGCTTCCAATACCAGTGCTTTTTCTGAAAATGCAGAGGAAAAAATGCACTGCACGGCAGCAGAGGGAGCTGAATTACCAGTTCCGGGATGCTCTGACGGCCATGAATGTGGCGGTACAGGCCGGCTATTCCGCGGAGAATGCGGTGCGTGCCAGTGTAAAGGATCTGGGGAGACTTTATGAAAAAGGAAGTGATATACTGGATGAATTTCGGTATATCGAAAGCCAGCTGCGTCTGAGTGTTCCGGTGGAAGAGCTGTTCCTGGATCTGGGAAAACGCAGCGGAGTGGAAGATATTGAAAATTTCGCAGCAGTATTTTATACAGCAAAAAGAACAGGCGGGGATATGACGCAGGTGATCCAGAAAGTAGCCAGAATGCTTAGTGATAAGATCGAGGTAAAAAAAGAGATCGAGGCAACGCTGGCCGCAAAGAAATCGGAACAGATGGTTATGAGTATCATGCCGGCCGGTATCATCTGCTATCTGAAACTGACTTCGCCGGGATTTTTGGATGTACTTTATGGGAATCCTTTCGGAATCTGTGCCATGACAGTTTGCATGGTGATCTATGGCTTGTCTTACTGGCTGGGTGTGAAGATTGTAGACATAGAAGTGTAGGTGAGGATAATGTGGATACATATTTTGATATTTATGGTGATCCTTGGGGTGTTTCTGGCAGGAAAAATGGGGCGGTTGCCTCCGGAAGCCGGAAATCCGGAAGAAAAGAAACTGTTTATACGGATAGCGCTTACCGGAAATATCATCGGTATGCTCCTGACATTTCAAAGTGGCGGAGATAAGGTTTATTCATCCGGATACCGTATGGAAAAAGAGGAGACAGGTGCTTATGAAGAGAAATTCAAAGTATCTGTAGACGGAGAAGAAGCCGGTTCCCTGTATGTGCAGGTGCCGGAAAAAGAAACAGAAGGATCCGAAGAAGAACCGGAAACAGAACTTAGCGAAGAACAGCAGCGCGAGAAAGAGCTGCAGGACATGATCGTACAATATAATCAGAAAAAAAACGATCCGCAGTACTATTATCTTCCAGATGAATGGAATGGAAAACATCTTGAATGGGAGCAGCCAAAAGACAAAACAGGAAACCTGCTTTCAGCTCTTGGTTTGGCAGCAGCGGCAGCAGCTGTCATTGCAAAAAAACGGGAAGAACAGAATGCTCAGATAAAAAGAAGAGAACAGATGCTGATGGATTATCCAGGACTGATCATGAAATTTACCCTTCTGGTGCAGGCAGGCTTAACTGCCAGAAAAGCGTTCCAGAAAATAGCACTGGATTACGGAAAGAGAGAAGATGGTAAAAAACGTGAGGCTTACGAAGAAATCCGAGTAGCCTGTTATGAGATGGACAGTGGGATTTCCGAAGCAGAGGCTTACCGGAGATTTGGAGAACGGTGCGGACAGGTAAAGTATAAAACTCTGTCAACACTACTGATCCAGAACCTCCAGAAAGGAAGCAGGTATCTGGCCGATCTGCTGGAAAAGGAATCCGTGGAAGCCTGGGAGGAGCGAAAAAGAAAAGCAAGAGTGCTAGGAGATACAGCAGCAACAAAACTGCTTCTTCCGATGGTCTTGATGCTCCTGGTGGTGATGGCGGTGATCATGCTGCCGGCATGCCTTTCCTTTTACGGAGGGTAGGACTGGAGAACAGAGAAAGGAAATGTGAGGTGACAAATGAAAATATGTGGAAGTATGTAAAAGAATTTGCGATGGAAGAGGATGCGGTGGGTGTTGTGGAGATCATCCTGATTCTGGTGGGAATATTCACCCCCTATTATGGGGTGGGTATAAGGTGTATGGCGTAAGAATATGTGGATAAATAGTACGATAAATACAAGGAAAGGTGGAAAGTGTGCATGACGTATGAGGAAAAAGAGGATAGCAGAGAGGTTATCCTAGTTGGGTACTATAACGTCTTATTCTACTTAATATTTAGAGTTGGTTTAGATGAATACAAGAAAGATATTCTTATTGAACGCATAAGAAGTGGGGAACGAATGGTAATGAAAGATATCTATAGATGGTGTGAAGGGCATCAAGTACCATTCTGGACAAAGTTTATATATCGCAAAGATTTTTCTGTTAAGGCAAACTTGTGAATTTGTATTCATATTGCCGTTTCGTATATGAAATTAGGGGAACCCATTATAATATGGATAATAAAAAGTAAAGGAACTGTTGATAAAAGGCTAGACCGAGACAAAGATAATCCGTCAGCAGCAAAAAAGGAAACAATCAGCCCGTTAGAGTAATTGTTGGTTTTGCCCAATTCTGAAAAATATCCTTAGTGGTTTGTGTGAATAGCTTTCCTTTGGAAAAAAGGGTAGTGTTGCGTTTATAACTAAAAGGAGGGATCGAAGGCAATGATTTTGGAACTGGATTTTTTGCAGGAAGTACAGATACTATATGAGCGTTCAGTGCGTTTAAACAGATTACAGCATTCATATACAAATAGAATGGATACCTTCATCTGCAATTACATTACAAGACATGGTCTTTGGAGCAATCCTGCAGCAGTTGGTGCAATTATGAATTGTTTACCGTCACTTTATTATCCAGAGTTAATGTCAAAGATAAGGGAAGTATTCCATTGTGAAAAATATGAGTTGATGGATCTTGCATATAGAGAGAACTATCGAATAGATCCAGAGTTGAAAAGGAGATTGCAGAAGATTTTTCCGGTACTCAGAGACCGGAGAGAAAAGGCAGGAAAAGCGACTACGTTATTATGGGAATATATTTATGACTATTTAAAAAAAAAATAGGCTGTTTACAAATAAAGAAGCGCTGGAGGAAATCTTTGAAGCTGTGCCTGATAGTTACGTGAAATTTCGGATATGGGACGTACACCAATTAGAAAAGAAGAAAGAGAAAAATAAAAAAAAAGGAGGAGTGCAGATAACGTGGCAGGAAAACATATAGAATCAAAATATCCAACTTGTATTCATATTGTCGTTTTTGTATATGAAATGAGAGGAACCCATTATGATATAGATGATAAGGAGTAGTCGGATTTTTCCGGCTATTTTTTTAAGGAAAAGAAAGTGTTCGAGAGTCGGGAAATATGCGGCAAAATGTGGCAAAACGCAACAATGCTGGGAGGTGATAACGTGCGGAAGGAAAAATTTAAAATTAAATGTCCCAAACGGATTCAATTTGGGGATCCATTGTATTATGAAGAATTTTAAAGATAAAACCGGAGAGACTCAAAAAGCTGGTGGTCGATTATAAGCCAAAGCCTGAATTTAAGGCAGGCGTATTGTTGACGGAAATGGAATATCCTGAGTTTCCGGGATACATGGCACGGACAATGACCGTTTATTTTGCACCGGAACAATATCTTTCTACATATTTGGATGAAAAGATGTATGCTTCACAGAAAATAGAGCAGAAAGAAATCGGTGTTGATTCAGCCCGTTACCTGATTGATGTTGATGGGCGATACGAAGATATTAGAACAGGTGGAGATGGTTATTGGGGGGATTACCAGGAACTGTACCGTGAAATAAATGGGAAGAAATATGTGGACGCCGTGGTGATTTCAATTTCCATGCCGGATGATATGTCCTTTGAGAGCATGAAACGTCTGGCAGAGTATTTTTTTGAAGATATGAGTCCAGACAGGGAGCCAAAAAAAGCGACAAGAAAAAAGGAAGGGACAGATAATGGGATTTAGCTACAGACGAATAAAAGAGAATGGTTTATTACGAAGGGAGATTTGATATGGGCAGTGGGATAACTGAAATTAACAAAGATACTTTCTGGCAGCTCATTGAAGAAACGAAAAATCAATGCGGACAGGATATGGACGCATCTATTTCCTGGATTAAAAAAGAACTGCTTAGTATGCCGCCGGAACAATCCCTGCAATTTCATGCGATTATGCACGGGTACCGGGATCTGGCTGATAAATACGGGCTTTTGGACGGCAGCCATCTTTTATAAAAGAGTATGGCTGTTCGGATGACGGATTTATGGATTTCAGGGCATGGCTGATCGCACAGGGGAAAGATATCTATATGGCGGCGTTAGAGAATCCGGATTCCCTAACAAGGGTAGAACAGTATGGAGACTGTGAATTTGAATTACTTAATTATGTTGGAGATTATGCCTATCAGGAACTGACCGGGCGAAGCGCTTATGTAGATTGCACACCGGAAATGGAAAAAAGGGTGCTGGAAGAAATATCCGGGGAAATCAAATATCATCCGCTGATCGAGTATCCATTGCAGCCGCCGGATGTGGCTGCGGTATATCCTGAAATAGGTGACATGATTATGAAAAAGTATAGCATCCGCTTTTTCAGCAAAGATTCCTCCTTATGGAATACTTCACTGCCGGAGCTGAAAGCAATGATAGAAAAGGGAGCGGCTGAAGTACGGAAACTTAAAAAGGCGAAACAAAAAAATAAGGATAAGCCCCGAAAGCGAGACGATCCGTCCAGATAGTGATAATAGGTAGTTTGCACGATCTGTGGAAGAAAATCTTGTTGCATTCTGTGAATAGCTTTCTTAGCCGAAAATGGTATAGTGTAGTTGATAGAACACAATGAATAAGAAGGGAGCGATTCGGAATGCATGCACAATTAGAAGAACTGTGGATAGATGCCATGGAGATGGAAAGTGGGTGAGCAGATTACAACTTATCTGCGAAAAAACCACCCGGAATATCAGGAGATAGAAGCACGCCAGAAAAAACTGATTGAGGATTATCCCATGTTGTGGAAAGTGGTGGATGGAGATGGGACAGTTACTTTGAACGAAAAAGAACATTGTGCTTTAAAAGAATATCTGTCCAATCAGGATGACATGGAGCGGCTGGAAAAAGAATACCATTATTATTATGGACAATCCCATGTATTCTCTTATGGGCGCATGTTAAAAAGTATCCAGAGGGAAATCAATCCGGATGGGGATGTGGCAAGAAAGAGAAAACTGGCTGATATGCTGATAGAAGCGAGAACCAGCGAAGCGGAAATGGATTTTTTGAAAGAAGATGAAGAATATCAGAAAAGACGGAAAGAGTCATTACGACAGGAAGGAATCTTAAAAGCCATGAATCTGCCGGAAGATATCAAAAATCAGATCGACCTGCTTACCTGCTCGATCAATGACCACTGGAGCCGATATGCCGAACTGGTTTATCAGTATGCGATGGAGGATATCCTGACATTTCTGATAGAAAGGTAGGCAGCACAATGGAAAAAGATACAGTCAGGACGATCAGCAATGGTAAAAGTCGGAAATGGGAATCCAGGGATCAGGCAAAAATGTATTACCTGCAACTGGCGGCCTTTGCCGAGGGAGACGAAAGGCAGAGATATATGAATATCCTTGTGCGGTTAGCAAAGGGTATGAAGGTATGCAGTGACAAGAAACTTTAGATAACATGCTCTAAATTATCTTATGAAAAGTTTCGTATAACGCAGGCAGGATCGGAAGGTTCTGCCTGCCGTTTCTTTTAAGACCACAACTAGCTGGAAGAAAAAAAATCCCTGCCATCGGCAGGCACTTCCTCTTCCGGCAGGTTTTCCACACCGGGGTATCCGAACCCCCATTATTTTAATCGTTCAATAGAAGGGATGTGAAGCCTATGATTATAGGAATCGACCATGGATATTATGCCATGAAAACCCCGCATATCTGTTTCCCAACAGGATTGTCCAGGTATGATTATGAACCATACACGATGCAGAACGTGCTGCAGTATGCGGGAAATTATTATGTCTGTGGTACCGGCCGACAGACACTGATGAAAGATAAGACTGCCAATGATAATTATTATCTGCTGACGATGGCGGCATTGGCACAGGAGATTGAATACCGCAGGGCAGAGCGGAAGGGAAAAATCATTCTCGCAGCCGGACTGCCCCTTGCCGGTTTTGGAAGGGAAAAGACGGCTTTTAGGCAGTATCTGTTCCGAAAGGAGCAGCCGCTTTGTTTCCGATACGAAAATGAATCATATGAACTGACAATCGAGGATGTGAAACTGTTCCCCCAGGGCTATTCTGCGCTTGCTCTCCATCCGGAATATGTCCGGGATGAGCCGTCTGTCCTTTTGGTGGACATTGGCGGCTGGACAGTGGACCTGATGCGGCTGGATAATGCTGTTCCCAATGCGGCTGCCTGCCGCAGCCTTGAGCTTGGAGTGATCCGCTGTATCGATGAAACGATGGAGCAGGTACGCAGAAGCACCGGATTGTCTGTGACAGATATCCAGATCGAGCGTGTCCTAAATGGAAATAGCTGCAGCCTGGATCCAAAAGCCAAAGAGATCATTCAGAAGAATGGACGCAGTTATACGGAGAGGATCCTGTCTGCCATTATGGAGGCAGGCTTTGACCTTCGGGCAATCCCGTCCGTTTTCATGGGCGGCGGTTCCACCATCGTAAGACGCCACGTGACACCGCAGGACAGGCTTTGCAGGGCTTTTTACTTAACAGACGTAAAAGCCAACGCTGCCGGATATGAACGGATTGTGGGGCAGATGTGCGCGAGGTGAGCCGCCCCGTTTTTTCCTTCCGTCCGACACTGGATGATTCGGAGCATAAGCGGGCATGGGAGATTTTGCAGAGTGTTCCCAATGGACAAAAAAATGCTTTTCTGGTTCAGGCGATCCTGCAATCTGCGGATAGTGAAAACCTGATAGAAAAAATACGGATGGTGTTCCGGGAAGAATTGAAGGGAGTTCAGATATCTCCGGAAAAAAATATGGGGAAACAGGAAGATGGGATTCCGTCACAAATGCTGGATTTTCTTTCCGGCATGGAAGAAAACTG
>ENA-OQDS01000022-OQDS01000022.1-human-gut-metagenome-genome-assembly--contig:-NODE-22-length-11642-cov-1.010855_pt1 | contig 11642 bp, 13 predicted proteins | sample MGYA00242785_ERZ504615 | MGnify/ENA primary metagenome ERZ504615 (study PRJEB26092, sample SAMD00036331) | human gut metagenome | host: Homo sapiens | study: EMG produced TPA metagenomics assembly of... | reverse complement strand
TAATGCCGTTCTCACCGAGTTTCACGACTTTCAGACCAAAGCCTTCCTGCATCAGTCCGTATTCGTTGTTCTCGCCGAAGAGCATCGGTTCGCCGTGTTTTAAGTAGATGGCATTCTTGGCGCGGTCTTCCTTTTTGGCCACGGAGTCATGCGTACCGTTATTAAAGATAACGCAGTTCTGCAGAATCTCGCAAACGGATGCGCCCTTGTGGGCCATAGCTGCCTTCAATACTTCTACGGTCCCCGGAGCATCGGTAGCTACCGCGCGGGGCAAAGAAACGGCCGCGGGCACCGAAGCAAAGCTCTGCCGGATGGAATGGATCTTCTACCGTACCGTAGGGAGACGACTTGCTGACGAAACCACGTGGAGAGGTCGGAGAATATTGACCTTTGGTCAGACCGTAGATGCGGTTGTTCAGCAGAATCATGTTCAGGTCGATGTTACGGCGTACGGCGTGGATGAAGTGATTACCGCCGATGGCCAGACCGTCACCGTCGCCGGCTGGGTCAAGTCCATCCGCGACATGAAGAACTTTGGCTTTGTTACGCTCAACGACGGCAGCTGCTTCCGCGACCTGCAGGTCGTCATGAACCGCGAGGCACTCGACAACTACGACGAGATCGCCCATCAAAACGTCTCGGCCGCACTCATTTGCACCGGCACCGTCAAGCTGACCCCCGATGCGCCCCAGCCCTTCGAGCTTTCTGCCACCTCCATCGAGGTCGAGGGCGTCAGCGCCCCGGATTACCCGCTGCAGAAGAAGCGCGCAACCGTCGAGTTCCTGCGCACCCAGCAGCACCTGCGCCCGCGCACCAACCTGTTCCGCGCCGTGTTCCGCATCCGTTCTGTCGCGGCTGCCGCCATCCACCGCTTCTTCCAGGAGCAGGGCTTTGTCTACGTCAACACCCCCCATCATCACCACGAGTGACTGCGAGGGCGCCGGCGAAATGTTCCGCGTGACCACGCTCGACCCCAAAAATCCGCCCCTCACCGAGTCCGGCGAGTCGACTGGAGCCAGGACTTCTTTGGCAAGCACGCGAGCCTTACCGTGTCCGGCCAGCTCAATGCCGAGAACTTTGCCATGGCCTTTGGCGACGTGTACACCTTTGGCCCCACCTTCCGCGCCGAAAACTCCAACACCACGCGCCACGCCGCCGAGTTTTGGATGATCGAGCCCGAGATGGCCTTTGCCGACCTGAACGACTACATGGATAACGCCGAGGCCATGCTCAAGTACGTCCTTAAGGACGTTATGGCCACCTGCCCCGACGAGCTCAATATGCTCAACAAGTTTGTGGACAAGGGCCTGATCGAGCGCCTGGACCATGTGGCAAACTCCGACTTTGCCCGCGTTACCTACACCGAGGCTGTCGAAATCCTGGAGCAGGCAGTCGCTGCTGGCCACCAGTTTGATTACCCCGTCAGCTGGGGCATCGACCTGCAGACCGAGCACGAGCGTTTCCTGACCGAGGAGCACTTTAAGCGACCGACCTTCGTAACCGACTACCCGGCCGAGATCAAGGCGTTCTACATGCGCATGAACGAGGACGGCAAGACCGTCGCCGCCGCCGACTGCCTGGTTCCCGGTATCGGCGAGATTATCGGCGGCTCCCAGCGCGAGGAGCGCCTGGATCTGCTCGAGGCCCGCATCAAGGACCTGGGCATGAATCCCGAGCAGTACAAGTACTACCTTGACCTGCGCCGCTACGGTTCCTGCAAGCACGCCGGCTACGGCTTGGGCTTCGAGCGCTTGGTCATGTATCTGACCGGCGTGGGCAACATCCGCGACGTCCTGCCGCACCCGCGCACCGTGGGCAACGCCGACTTCTAATCGCCACAGCGCCACCAAACGCGTTCCAGCGCATCACGCCAGCGCCTCTCGGCAAGCCGAGGGGCGCTTTTTTCAACAGTATCCGTCAAGCTTTTGGCAAGATTTTGGTCAGTTGAGCAGGGCTGTTGAAAACTCGACCCGCCGCTTGCCGACGACTACCGACCGCCCAGAGTGCTCTGCGCCCCTGGGAAAGCCCCGCGCCCTAGGCTCCATACCGTCGCCACCCAAAACGGAAAGGACGTGGACGCCATGACCGAAACCGCTGTTGAAACTTACGAGACCACGACGAGGGGCGCCGCCTCGATGGCAGCCTATCGCGCCGTTCGCATCCTGCAACTATTAAGCGAAAACACCGGCGAGGACAAGGCCATGCTTTCCGATGAGTTGATCCGGCGTCTCGCCCATCCCGACGACCCCGCCCGCATGCCCATCTCGGCGGCGCGGCGCAGCATCTACACCGCCATCTCCGCACTTCGCCATGCCGGATACGAAATTGAGTACAAGCGCGGCGTGGGCTATCGACTCTTGACCCGTCCGCTCACCGACGAAGAGATCATCCGGCTCCACGGCATGGTCATGCGCAACCGCTCCACGCCCATCGCCATTCGAAAGAGCATAGCGCAGCACCTGGTCGCCATGGCGAGTGCCGACGTTCGCGGCTACCTCGATGCACCCGAGCCTGCTCCAAGCGCAGGCGACAAATCCACCAAGGCCACACGCACGCCCGTCAAGCGCATCGATGCCTGCGAGCTCATCGAGCAGGCCATCGACCACGGAACCACGGTGAGTTTTGATATTTCGAGTGTCACGGCACGCGGAGAGGTCGAAGTGGCGCGGATGACACTCCGGCCCTTTGCTATCAAGCAACGAGACGGCATCTCGTATTTGCTGGGAACGGTCTATGACGCGCGAGGCGCCGACGACACGCTGCGTACCGTTGAGATCGGCCGCATGAGAAACGTCACCACACGTCTCCTTACGGCAAGAAGCTCTTCGCCGTCCTGGACGAGGACGATGCCTCCTCCGCCGCATAAGACCCTCCGCCGCCCATTCGACTACCCGTACCGCCCATCCGATTCTGTATTAAAAAACCCGCCAGGCTGTTGTAAAAATGGACATCAGCGCTACTATAGTTCCACTTGCACTTTGTCCCAGTGCAGTGTTTCCAGCCATTTTTATACTGGGGGTAATGATATGAGGACATCACCATCAGCCGCAGGAGCCTTCTGGTCTCCGCCGGTCTGCTCGCGCTCGCCCCGCTCGCCGGATGCGGCGGCAACTCTGGTTCCGGCTCTGCTGCCGCCGGTTCCGACTACACCATCGGCGTTCTGCAACTCACCGAGCACTCCGCACTCGATGCCGCCAACGACGGCTTTGTCAAGGCCATCAAGGAGAGCGGCCTTAAGGTCAAGATCGACCAGAAGAACGCCCAGAACGACCAGTCCACGTGTAAGTCCATCGCCGACAAGTTTGTGGGCGACAACGTCAACCTGATTTATGCCATCGCCACGCCCGCCGCGCAGGCTGCCGCCGGTGCCACGGCCGATATCCCCATCGTGGGCTGCGCCATCACCGACTACGCCGCCTCCGGCCTGGTCCAGGACAACGACAAGCCCGGCACCAACGTCACGGGCGCCTCCGACCTCACCCCGGTCGCCGAGCAGCTCGAGATGATGCAGAAGGTCCTGCCCGACGTTAAGAAGGTCGGCTTGCTCTACTGCACCGCCGAGTCCAACTCCGACGTCCAGATCAAGGCCGCCAAGAAGGAACTCGACAAGCTGGGCCTCGAGTACACCGATTTCACCGTCTCGAGCTCCAACGAGATTCAGTCCGTCGTCGAGTCCGCCGTGGGCAAGGTCGACGCGCTGTACTCCCCCACCGATAACACCATCGCCGCGGGCGCTTCGCAGGTCGGCCAGATCTGCAAGGAGAATAAGCTCCCCTTCGTGACCGGCGAGGAGGGTATGTGCATGGCCGGCGGCCTGTTCACCCTCTCCATCAACTATAAGGACCTGGGCTACGCCGCGGGCGAGATGGCCGTTAAGATCCTGAAGGGCGAGGCCAAGCCCGAGGATATGCCGATCAAGCACCTCTTGAGCAAGGACCTGGTCGTCGTCAAGAACGACGAGACGGCCGAGGCCCTGGGCATCGACCTTTCCGCTCTGGACGAGTAGCGCCATGCGCGGTAACGCGTCTAGGGCCCGCACGCGCGCCACAGCCGCGTTATTCAATATCTGAGTCCTTGGGGCGAACGCTAAAGACCGGCGTTCGCCCTGCTTGTTTCGGATGAGACAAAACATCCGTCCGCAGCTCTTTTATGCATTGGTACCGCTATTATGGAAAATCACGTGTCCACCCTATCCTAGGAGGTATGAAGCATGCTCATTGCATTGCAGGGCGCCGTTTCGCAGGGCGTCCTCTGGGGCATTATGGTGCTTGGCGTGTTTATCACGTTCCGCCTGCTCGACATCCCCGATATGACCTGCGACGGCAGCTTTGCCCTCGGCGGCTGTGTCTGCGCCGTACTCATCGTCAACAATAACGTCGACCCCTTGCTCGCCGTGCTGGCCGGCATGTGCGCCGGCGCCATCGCCGGTGCCGTCACGGGCATCTTGACCACCGTCTTTGAGATTCCCGCAATCCTCGCCGGAATCCTTACGCAGATCAGTCTGTGGTCCATCAACCTGCGCATCATGGGCAAGTCCAACACGCCCATCCTTGCCAAGGGCACTATCTTCTCATCCGTCAGCAACATGACGGGCCTGCCGCAGTCCACTGTTGCCATTATCCTAGGCATTGTGCTGGCCGTGGCCATCGTCGCCATCCTGTACTGGTTCTTTTGGCACCGAGATCGGCTCGGCGCTGCGTGCCACCGGCAACAACGAGTACATGATCCGCGCCCTAGGCGTCAACACCAACTCCACCAAAATGATCGCCCTCGTGCTCTCCAACGCCCTCATTGGCCTTTCGGGTGCGCTCATCTGCCAGAGCCAGAAGTATGCCGACATTGGCATGGGTACCGGCGCCATCGTTATCGGTCTTGCCGCCATCGTCATCGGCGAGGTGCTCGGCCGCCTGCTGCCCGGCGGTCTCACGCAGTTCTCCGTCCGTCTGGCCTCCGCCGTCTTTGGCTCCGTGGCGTACTTCCTCATCCGCGCCATCGTGCTGCAACTGGGCATGGACGCCAACGACATGAAGCTGCTCTCCGCCGTGATCGTCGCCGTGGCCCTGTGCGTGCCCGTGGTTTGGGAGCGCTATAAGCTCCGCAGCTCCTACACGAAGGGAGATGAGGCAGATGCTTAAGCTCTCGCACGTCAAGAAGACCTTTAACAAGGGCACCGTCACCGAGAAGCGCGCGCTCACCGGCGTCGACCTCACCCTCAACGATGGCGACTTTGTAACCGTGATTGGCGGCAACGGCGCCGGCAAGTCCACGCTGCTCAATATGATCGCCGGCGTGTATCCGCTTGATTCGGGTGTTATTGAGCTCGACGGCACCGACATCTCGCGTCTGAGCGAGTCGCAGCGCGCCAAGTACCTGGGCCGTGTGTTCCAGGACCCCATGCGCGGCACCGCAGCCGACATGCAAATTGCCGAAAACCTGGCCCTCGCCAAGCGCCGCGGCCAGCGTCGCGGTCTTTCGTGGGGCGTCACCAAGGCCGAGAAGGACGAGTACGTTGAGCTGCTCAAGCGCCTGGACCTCGGTCTGGACACGCGCCTCAACGCCAAGGTCGGCCTGCTCTCGGGCGGCCAGCGCCAGGCACTCACCCTGCTGATGGCCACGCTCACCAAGCCGCGCCTGTTGCTGCTCGACGAGCACACGGCGGCCCTCGACCCCAAGACGGCCTCTAAGGTGCTCAACCTGACCGAGGAGATTGTCGACGAAAACCATCTGACCACGCTCATGGTTACGCACAACATGAATGACGCTATCCGTCTGGGCAACCGTCTGATCATGATGCACGAGGGCCATGTGATCTACGACGTGGCCGGCGACGAAAAGAAGTCGCTCACCGTGGCCGACCTGCTGCAGAACGTTCGAGGAGGTCTCGGGCGGCGAGCTCGCCAACGACCGCATGCTGCTGAGCTAAAACCTGCCAATAAGGGACAGGTTTATTTTGGCAGGTTTTATCTGCGCAAACGTCAAAACCGCCGCAAAGGAACAGATACCTTTGCGACGGTTTTCGCATATCATGTCGATAATCCAGCGTCAGCAGGAACCACTGGTTAAGAACTAAGGAAACTGCCATGAGAAGACTCCTTCCCCGTCTTGCTTGACCGCCGCACTCCTTGCCGGCGTGCTCGCCGGCGGCCCAGCTTACGCCACCGCGGCCACCCCATCTCAAGTTATCGGCCCGTCCGATGTGATCGGACGGGCTTTTTGGTGGGTATCATGGTTGAATGATCATTAGGAGGTTTTCCCTACATGGAATTGTTTGAACCGATTCTTCATTTCTTTGAGCAGCGCTGGGTCCACAACATCATCTGGGCCGTCATCTTGGTAATAGTCACCGCCATCGCCGCCAAGGTGGCATCCAAGACCCTGCGCCACCTACTCAACCGAGACGACAACCCGCTTCCCGCATCGAGCATCTTCATCAACATCGCGCGTGCCGTCATTTGGATGATCGGCGGCAGCTTTATCCTCGACAACTGCTTTGGCATTAACGCAAACGCGCTCGTCGCCGCTCTTGGCGTCGGCGGCATCGCCATCTCGCTCGGCTTTCAGGACACGCTATCAAACCTTATCGGCGGCATGCAAGTGACCTTTATGGGCATCATCAAGCCCGGCGACAATATCGAGGTCGGCGGCGTGTCGGGCGTGGTCCAGGACATCACTTGGCGCCACACGACCATCGAGGACGCCTGCGGACAGACCATCATCGTCCCCAACTCCAACATCTCCAAGAACACACTCGTGCACCTCATGCCCTTTGGACGCGTTGTCGTTCCCGTCGCGGTGAAGGATACGTCAAAGTGGGACTCGCTCGATGCGCTGGCAGACGAGCTCGCCTGTGCCACCAAGGTCGCCGTTTCACCCATCTCGGGCTTTGACAAGGAACCCTACGTGCTCTTTAGCGAGATCGGCAACTTTGGCATTAAGGGTAAGATCATCTTTATCGTCAGTGACGACAGCACCACCTTTACGGCAGCCGACGCCTGCATCCGCGCCATCGCCCCCATCATCGCCTAAAACCACCGCAAAGGGGACAGGCACCTTTGTGGTGGTTTCGCATCGTGGTACCATGGTTCATATCGTTGTTTAAACGACTAAGGGAGTAGACACCATGGAAGAGGCCTATCGTCAAGCGCGCAAGCGCGGCGAACAGGGACGCCGTCGCGCCATCAGCCAAAGCGAGCATCCATATCTTACGGACCTCGACAGCTTGGTCGCCCAGCTTCCCTGCGGGCAGCGCGAGAACATCGGCCTGCGGGACATTCCGCTCGAAATGGTCGTCGGCACGGTTACCAAAGGTCGCCAGTCCGCCTTTTCGTGTAACTTTATGCCGCTGCTCCCCTGGAATACCGAATTCGCCCGCAAATGGTCCAACCTCTACGATATCCAAATCTCCGAGGGCTACCGCGACCCCATCATCGTCACCGAGTTCATGCACCGCTTTTACGTCCAAGAGGGCAACAAGCGTGTCAGCGTCCTCAAATTCCTTGACGCTCCGACGGTTTCGGCCAAGGTGACGCGTCTGTACCCCGGTAAGTGGGATTCCGTCGAGAGCCGCCTGTACGGTGAGTTTTGCGCCTTTTGGTACGTATGCCCCCTGTACGAGATTGAGTTTTCGCGCGAGGGCAGCTACGAGATGCTTGCCAAAATGCTCGGCCAAGATCTTGTCGAAAAATGGCCTCAAAAGAAGGTCGACTACCTACGTCACACCTTCCTGCTCTTTAAGCGCGCCTATCTTCGCGCGGGCGGCGACCACTTGGACATTACGCCTGCCGATGCCATGCTCGTCTACCTCAACGTCTACAACCAGGACCGTCTGCTGGATACGCCGACGGATATCGTCGTCAACCGTCTGTGCAAGATTTGGCGCGAGCTTGTCATTGCCGGCAAAAGCGACGAGGACAAAGTCGATCTTGTCGAAGCGCCGCAGCCCAACGAGAAAGAGGGCGCACCGACAAAAGCTACCTCGGGCGTGCTCAACTTCTTTATGAGCAAGACCGTCTACTCCACTGCCAATCCCATGCGAATCGCCTTTATCCACGAGTTTCCCTGTGCCACGTCGAGCTGGGACAGCCTACACGACCAGGGCCGCCGGTATCTTGATGAGCACTTTGGCGGCATCGTGCGCACCGAGGCGTTCGAGGACTGCCACGATTCGGACGTGTTCTACGCCGCCGTCGAGACAGCCGTAAAGCACGGGGCGAACGTCATCTTCTCGACCTCACACCGGCTCATGGAATACACGCTCAGGGCGTCAGTCGAGTATCCCCAGGTGCGGTTCCTTAACTGCTCAATCGGCCTCCCCACCAAAGCGTCCGCTCGTACTTTGGAAAGATGTACGAGGCCAAGTTCCTACTGGGCGCCCTTGCCGCCAGCATGGCCGACAACCACCGTATTGGCTACCATGCGTCGGTCTTCGCCTCGGGCGCGCTGAGCGAAATCAACGCCTCGCTATCGGTGCCTCGCTGCTCGACCCTCGTGCGCAGATTATCCTCACTTGGGGAGATGTTCCCGCCGGCGGTCTTGCCGAAGCCATGTGTCGCGAGGGCGTGAGCGTCATGACCGGCGCCGATATGTCCAAGTCTCTCGAGGACCCCACCGCCTACGGGCTTCACCGTCTGGTAAACGGCAAGGAAGTTACCGGTATTGCTATGCCGGTATGGAACTGGGGCCGTTACTACGAACTCATCGTACGCAGCCTACTGCACGGCACATGGGACGAGACCGCCGATGACCAGCAGGTGCGCGCCGTCAACTACTGGTACGGTATGAGCTCCGGCGTCATCGATATTCGCTACGCTCCGGGCCTGCCCTATCAGACGCGTAAGCTTGTTCAGCTGCTCCGCAATGGCATCGTCGAGGGCTCCATCAATCCATTTGGCGGCGAGCTCCATAGCCAAGACGGCGTGGTGCAGATCGAGGGCTTTCCCCCGCTGCCGAGCACGCAAATCGTCGAGATGGACTGGCTGGCCGACAACGTGGTGGGCACCATTCCGCAACTCGACGATGAGCCGAAGGTCCGCGCCCTATGAAAATCCTTGCCATAGCCGATACCGAAGAACGATGCCTATGGGAGTGCTTTCGCAAGGAGCGCTTTGAGGGTATCGATTTGATTTTATCCGCAGGAGATCTGGACCCGGATTATCTTGAGTTTTTGGTCACGGTCATCAACAAACCGCTCATCTACGTGCGTGGCAATCACGATGACCGCTATGCGCGTCATGCACCGGGCGGCTGCATTTGTGTCGAAGACACCGTGTACGTGTATCGCGGCATCCGCATTGCGGGGCTTGGCGGCTCCATGCGCTACCGAGACGGTGCCAACATGTATACCGAGCGCGAGATGGCCAAGCGTGTGCGCAAGCTGTCCCGCAAAGTGAGGATGGTCGGCGGCTGCGACATTCTGCTGACCCATGCACCCGCCGCCGGCGTGGGCGATCTGGATGATCTGCCGCATCGAGGATTCGAATGCTTTAACACAGCACTCGAATCCTGGAATCCCGACTACATGGTGCACGGGCATGTGCACCAATGCTATGGTCGCGACTTTCAACGCGAACGTCAGCACGCATGCGGGGCAACGATCATCAACGCCTGTGGCTATACGCAGTTTGAGCTGGACGAAGCGAGCTACCCCATCCGTGGCTGGCAGGCAGCCTGGCTCAATTCGCAAACCATGCGCCGCGAGCTCAAACGCCACGAGGCCATCGAGTCCTCTACCGCCAGAACCCCCTGGTAACCACCACAAATGGGACACTGTCCACTTTGAGGTGGTTTTGCCCCGAGATAGCAAGAAACCCGGTCCCGCGCGAGGCAGAACCGGGTCTCTTTAGCAATGCTTGCTTTGTTCAGGCAGTAACAGTTAGTTACTCAGCCAGGAAGTCACGCTGGACAGCGGGATCGACCTTGACGCCAGGGCCCATGGTGGAAGACACGGAGATGGACTTGACGTACTTGCCCTTAGCAGAAGAGGCTTGACGCGCAGGATCTCGGTGTACAGGGCAGCGTAGTTCTCGACGAGCTGCTGCTCGGAGAAGGACTTCTTGCCCAGGGGCACGTGGCAGATGCCGTAGCGGTCGGCGCGATACTCAACGCGGCCGGCCTTGAGCTCGGAGACCATCTTGGCGACGTCCATGGTCACGGTGCCGAGCTTGGGGTTCGGCATGAGGCCACGGGGACCAAGGATCTTACCGATGCGGCCGAACCTTGGCCATCATGTTCGGCGTAGCGATAGCGGCGTCGAAGTTGATCTCGCCCTTCTGGATCTGGGCGACGAGCTCGTCGGAACCGATGATGTCGGCGCCGGCAGCCTCGGCCTCGCGGGCCTTCTCGCCCTCGGCGAAGACGGCAACACGAACGGTCTTGCCGGTGCCGTGGGGAAGGGAGATGGAACCACGGATGTTCTGGTCAGCCTTACGAGTATCGATGCCCAGACGGAAGTGGGCCTCGACGGTCTCGTCGAACTTGGCGGTGTCGAGCTCCTTGATGAGCTTGGCAGCCTGAAGGGGGGGTGTAGAGCGTGGCGCGGTCGATCTTCTCGGCAGCGGCGTTATAGCTCTTACCATGCTTAGCCATGTGCATTACCTCCTGTGGTTAAACGGGCGTGAGCCTCCCACATCGTATCGTGTGCCCTATTGCACACATATAACGGGCGCCCCGGTCAGAGCACCCGTCATTACCTAAAGAAATCGCTACTCAGCGATGGTGACGCCCATGGAGCGGGCGGTACCGGCGATGATCTTCTTGGCGGCGTCAATGTCGTTGGCATTGAGGTCCGGCATCTTGATCTCGGCGATCTTGGTGAGCTGCTCCTGGGAGAGCTGACCAACCTTGTCGGCCTGGGGCTTAGCGGAACCAGACTTGAGGTTCAGCTCCTTCTTGATGAGGTGAGCCGCCGGCGGGGTCTTGGTGATGAAGGAGAAGGACTTATCCTCGTAGACAGAGATCTCAACGGGGGATGATGTCGCCCTTCTTGTCCTGCGTCTCGGCGTTAAAGGCCTGGCAGAACTGCATGATGTTCACGCCAGCAGCGCCCAGAGCGGGGCCGACGGGAGGAGCGGGGTTAGCTGCACCAGCAGGAATCTGGAGCTTAATGACGTTGGCAACCTTCTTCTCAGCCATGGTCATTCCTTTCGAATCACGAGTGTGAAGTACTTGCTATATCGTAAGCACGCACGTGTTAGAAGCACTCCTGAGATGAGCAGTCACAGAAGAAGCACGCTCGCGCGAACGGACGAAAACTTAAGCGATGACAGCGACCTGGGTTAAAGTCGAGCTCAACCGGCGTCTCGCGGCCAAAGATCATCAGCGTGACCTTGAGCTTGCCAGCCTCGGTGTTAACCTCGGAGACCTTGCCATCAAAGTCGGTAAGCGGGCCATCGGTGACGCGGACGGACGTACCGACCTGAATATCGACCGAGGTGCGCTTGGGCGAATCGCCCTTACCGGGACGACGAGTCATCTTGTTGTACTCGTCGCGGGAAAGCGGAGCGGGCTTGCCGTTGCCGCCCAGGAAACCGGTGACGCCAGGCGTGTTACGAACGCACGTCCAAGCATCGTCATCCATCTCCATGCGGACCAGGACATAACCCGGGAAGATCTTGGAATCCTTGGTCTCACGCTTGCCACCCTCT
>ENA-OQDS01000021-OQDS01000021.1-human-gut-metagenome-genome-assembly--contig:-NODE-21-length-11652-cov-0.928764_pt1 | contig 11652 bp, 17 predicted proteins | sample MGYA00242785_ERZ504615 | MGnify/ENA primary metagenome ERZ504615 (study PRJEB26092, sample SAMD00036331) | human gut metagenome | host: Homo sapiens | study: EMG produced TPA metagenomics assembly of... | reverse complement strand
TCTGCATGGAGAATTCCTTTTTTTTTCGGAAATCATCGGAAGGATAGCCAGAACTCTGGTCATTTTGTCTTCCAGATATTCATCCTTTCCAAGTTTAACTGTGATATCCCCGTAAACAAGACTGATCTGTCCGTCGTCTTCAAATTCAATGTGATCCGGAACCTTATCATTTTTTGCAAAATAGTAGAAAGAGCAACTGCCGTGTTCATCACCGTTTCATCCTTGATGGGGAGTTTCTCGTTCTGGATCACTTTTTTGACTTTGATCCCGTCAAAAAACGGGATTTTTTTCGTTACGTTCCGTGGATCCTTCCACAAAAATACCGTTTCTGTCAAAATAAATATAACTGTCCAGATAAGGGATACAGCCAACGATATCCTTCTCCTTCACACTGACACAGATGGTGTGCCGGTTCAGCCTTGTTACGGTATAGCCTTCTATAAAGGGAACATCCTTTGTGTTCTGCTTAGTATAAAGAAGCGGTGCAAGAACAGAATTGGATGCCAGCGGCCCCCTAAGCACCATCTTCCTGATTTGTTTTTCAGAATAATGGTTGCTGCCCATCACCTGCACTTCATCTACCTGATAATACGTAAAAAAAGAAAATAATTCCTGCCAGCAGCAGGACAAGAAGTCCGCCAACTGCTTTCAGTGGCTTTTTTTTTGATGTTTTCATAAAGTTCCTCTGTCCTTTATCAGCAGACCGCCCAGTGCGGTCAGATCCTCACAGATATGTTCATAGCCTCTTTCTATGAAACAACAGCCCCGGATCCTGGTAATCCCCTGCGCGGCAAGTGCTGCGATCACAAGTGCCGCACCACCGCGAAGTTCCTCTGCTTCCACAGTACAACCGGTCAGGGGCTGCCCTCCGTATATCACAGCAACTCCATCCCGGATCTGGATCTGTGCTCCCATTTTACAGAGCCATGAAGCTGTTTTATATCTGTCTTCAAAAATCTTCTCGCGGATCCTGCTCACTCCCGGAATCGTGGCCAGTACCGCCATCGCAGGAGACTGCAGGTCTGTAGGAAATCCCGGATAAACTTCTGTTTCCAGAAGCTCCAGGGGAAAACCTGTATTTTTTCCGTTGACTATTAGTTTACCACCTACCCTGCGGCATTGTCCACCCATTTTCCGATATACGTCCAGGATTCCATCCATTTCCTCCAGAGGCGGATTTTCCAGGATGATCTCTCCTCTAGTTGCCGCCGCTGCCATGAGATAGGTTCCGGCGACAATACGGTCTGGTGGAATGCAGCCATCGCCAGCTTCAAGCTTCTCCACCCCTTCAATACAGATACAGCCATTTTCGCGAATCCGGATCTTTGCCCCCATTCCGGTAAGATAATGGCAAAGCCAATAAATTTCCGGTTCACAGGCGCAGCCGTTAAGGACTGTTTTCCCCTCTGCAAGGACCGCTGCCAGAATGCCCTGCTCTGTAGCGCCTACACTTCTTTTTTGAAAAAACATCTCTGCGCCTCGGAGTTTTCCACAGGATGCCCGGATCATCCCGCCGTTTTCCACCACAGCTGCCCCAAGGCGGCGCAAAACCTGGATATGAAGATCCACCGGCCGCTTCCCGATCACACAGCCTCCGGGATATCCTGTCTGTGCCTTTTTGCTCCGCCCCAGCATTGCTCCCATTAAGATCACGGAAGAACGCATTTTTCCGGAATAACACTCCGGTATCATGGTGCCGTCCGCATGGCTGCAGTCCAGATAAAGATCTTGACCTTCCCACCAGGTTTCTGCCCCCAGATATTTCAGGATCTTTTCCATCAAATATACATCACTGATTTTCGGGCATCCCCGCAGTACACTGGTCCCGGTGCTTAAGAGTGCTGCTGCCATAACCGGAAGTGCCGCATTTTTTGACCCCTGGATCCGGACGCTTCCATGCAGCGGCCTGCCTCCGGTCACGATGATCTCATCGATCTCATTCAAGTATTCCACTCCTAAAAGGGCCTCTTACTTGTTATTCTATGTGATCCTTCCATGTCTGTGACTGCTGACACTTAAGGCCAGCCCCATTTCCCCCAGAAGAAAAACAACAGAAGTTCCGCCATAGCTTACAAAGGGCAGAGTGATCCCGGTGTTGGGAATCGTATTCGTTACTACTGCAACATTCAGGACCACCTGGATCGCCATATGTGCCATGATCCCGGCGCACAGCAGCGTTCCCTGCAGATCCCGGCAGTTTAATGCCAGAATACAAAGCCTCCAGATCAGAATGCCAAACAGAAAAAGTGTCAGAAAGGCTCCCAGTATCCCCGTTTCCTCACACACAATAGAAAATATCATATCATTCTGGGCTTCCGGGACAAATCCCAGCTTCTGCAGACTGTTCCCGAACCCCTTGCCGAAGATCCCTCCGCTTCCGATCGCATACAGGCCCTGTATGGTCTGAAATCCTTTTTCATATTTTTCCGGATTCCGCCAGATTGCCAGGCGTTCCAGACGATAACTCTCCGCGGCAAGAAAAACCGCAATAAATCCTATCCCCGCACCTCCAAGTGCGAGAAACTGCAGATACCTGGGATTGGCCACAAAGATCAGCAGCACACCGATCCCCAGAATGATCACCGCTGTGCTTAAGTTATTGGAGCCCACCAGACCTGCTACCGGAAGCAAAGTCATCATAGTCCTGCAGATAAACCAGAATCCGGTTGTTTTGCTTTTTGTATTGCTGATCTGCCACACCAGAAACAATATCACTGCCACCTTGGAAAACTCCGACGGCTGAAAGGAAAGCGGCCCCAGGTTCAGCCACCTCTTCGATCCATTGATCTCCTGTCCGAAAAGCAGGACTGCAGCAGACAGAAAAAGCGAAAAAAATATAGGCAGCCGGCGCCAGCTTTACAGACAGCCGGTAATCTACCCGTGATGCCAGATACATAACAAGCAGCCCCAGTACCGTGGCAAAGAGCTGCTTCTTAAAATAATAGGCAGAGTCGTGGAAACGTACTCTGCCATTATATTCACTTGCCGAAAAAAGCGCCCCGAGTCCCAATACCACCAGAATCAGAACCAGTACCCAGAGAACGGTATCTGTCTTTCCGGTCTGTTTCTGTCCTGCCTTCATGCATGGCCTCCACAGTGGTCTTTATTTCAGCTTATGTATGTATTTTTCGGATTATTACAGTGCTTTCACGTATTCCTTGAACATGTCACCGCGCTGCTCATAATTATCAAACTGTCCCCAGCTCGCACATGCCGGTGAAAGCAGAACTGCATCTCCGGGATTGGCTTTTTCCGCACAGACCTGGACAGCTTCCTTCAGATCCTCGCAGAGGATGATATCTGTAAATCCAAGACGTTCTGCTGCTGCTTTGATCTTCTCTTTCGTCTGACCGATGAGAACAAGATAACGGACTTTTCCGTCGAAGGATTCTATCCACTCATCATAGCTGGATTCCTTGTCATAGCCACCGCCGATCAGAAGAGTCGGACGGTTCATTGCCTGAATCCCCTTGATGGCCGCATCCGGATTGGTTCCCTTGGAATCGTTGTAATATGCAACACCGTTTTTCTCTGTCACATACTCGATTCTGTGTGGAACTGCCACAAACTCACAGACACTCTTGCGGATACTCTCCACAGAAACGCCCGCATAATATGCCATGGCGGCGGCTGCCATTACATTCTCGTGATTATGACGTCCCAGGATCTTAAGCTCTTCGGTTTTTACGATCGGTATCTCTTCTTTTTCTGTTTTGAGAATGATCTGGTCTCCGTCCAGATAGATTCCCCGATCCAGTTTGCGAAGACTTGAGAAATATACCACCTTCGGAACGATATTTTCACCGAATTTACGAAGGACCTCATCCTCGTAATTCAGAACACATACATCTTCCGGTCCCTGATTTTTGGTGATCAGCTCTTTTACACGGATGTATTCCTCCATGGTATGATGACGGTTCAGATGGTCCTCTGTGATGTTGAGGATCGCACTTACCTCGGGTGGAACTGGTCAATAGTCTCCAGCTGAAAGCTGCTGATCTCCGCAACAGTTACGGAATCCTCCCTCATCTCCAATGATTTGGATGTATATGCAGTTCCGATATTTCCTACAACAAATACAGATTCACGGGCATCTCCCATGATCTTTCCGAGAAGTGCTGTTGTTGTTGTCTTACCGTTGGTTCCTGTGATCGCAAGAACCTCTCCCTTGCCTGTACGATAGGCAAGCTCCACCTCGCTCCATACCGGAAGGCCCTTTTCATAGAAGCTCTTTACCAGCGGCAGGTCTGTGGGAACTCCCGGACTTAGCACTACAAGATCAAGACTGTCCAGCGCTCTCTCAGGAAAATCTCCGGCCCAGATCTCCGGGGTGTATTTTCCGTTTGTTTTATGTAATACTGCCTCTTTATCAAGATCTGCGTTTCCGTCATAGATCACCGGCTGTGCTCCTGCACTTCCAAGCAGATCAGCTGCTCCAATGCCGCTTTTTCCGGCTCCGAAAACGAGAACTTTTTTTCCTTTTAAATCCATTTTTCTGTTCCTCCTTATAATGCCAGGAGAGCGATCAGGCACATAATAGCAGTTACAACAGAGAACACTGCAACAACTCGTGTCTCGGACCACCCACAAAGCTCAAAATGATGGTGGATAGGCGCCATCTTGAAGATTCTTTTTCCGTGTGTTGCCTTGAAATAGGATACCTGGAGCATAACAGACAATACCTCCACAAGGTAGATCAGTCCGACCAGGATGATAAACAGCGGCATCTGCATGGCATAAGCCACACCAGCCACAAAGCCACCCAATGCCAGAGAACCGGTGTCTCCCATAAATACCTTGGCAGGATATACATTAAACAGAAGAAATCCCATCAGACTGCCCACAACTGCACAGGTGATCGGTTCCACACCACTTTTCATTCCAAGGGAAACCACCGTAAAGAATACTGCCACGATCAGGGTAACACTGGAAGCCAGTCCGTCAAGTCCATCCGTAAAATTGACTCCGTTTACTGTACCGATCACCGCAAAGAACAGTACCGGAACTGCAAACCATCCCAGGTTCAGATAATGTCCGCTCCAGAACGGGATCTTCATAGTCAGGGATACGTTGGAATAATTTACAAGATAAAAAGCAAATACAGCTGTCACAACGATCTGCAGTGCCATTTTCTGCCATGGCAGAAGTCCGTCAGAACGCTTCAGAACTACCTTCAGATAATCATCCAGAAATCCGATCAGTCCAAATCCCAGTGTCAGGAAAAGTACCGGATGATCATCGGATAATCTCTGATATAAAACAGTGATGTTACAGTTGTTGCAATGAGAAAGATCACCCCACCCATAGTAGGGGTACCGTTCTTTTTCAGGTGGGACTGCACACCCAGCTCTCTCTCTGTCTGTCCCATTTTAAGTCTTCTTAAAAAAGGGGATAACAATCGGTCCTAATACAAGGCTGATCGCAAATGAGATCAGCACAGGGATCACAACATGAAACTCCATCCTCACACCTCTAATTCTTTCGTTTTTTTATACTTCTTCAACAGTATAAGGCTTTTATCCTCATTAATCAACCCCATCTGCCCGGTTTTCCCCGGATGGAGTTTCCGTAACTGTCCTCTCGATCCCAAGATAGGGAAGTACATTTTCAAAAATACTGCGTACCACCGGTGCGGCAATGATCCCACCATAATACATACCCTGGGGTGCATAGATGATACAAAGAGCCAGGACCTTCGGATCCTCTGCCGGGGCAAACCCCAGGAATGAAGAAATATATCTGCCGGAGCCTCTGGGCAGTGTCTGAGAGGTAGCTGTTTTCCCCCAATGGAAAACTCCTGGATCCCGGCATTTTTTCCGGAGCCTTCTGAAACTACAGTTTCCAGGATCGTACGTACTGTCCGGGAAGTCTCACCGGACACGATCCCGCTTTCCACCGGATATTCCAGTGTCCGCACCTTTGTTCCGTCCGCACTTTCCACGCTGATCCCAAAATGAGGTGTGATCCGGTTTCCGCCATTGATGATCCCACTGACGGTTGTTGCAAGCTGGATCGGTGTGATCTGAAACGACTGGCCAAAGGATACCGTAGCAAGCTCCACCTCTCCCATATTTTTGGGGTTATGCATGATCGTTCCTGCCTCTCCCGGAAGATCTATTCCTGTTTTTTTCAAAAGTCCGAACTGTTTAAAATATTTGTAATAACGGTCTGCTCCAAGCCGCAGGCCCACCTCAATAAATACCGGGTTGCAGGAGTTCTGGGCACCTTCTACAAAACTCTGCGCACCATGTCCTGTTCTCTTTGCACAGTGGATCCGCCGGTCCTCCACCACCTTATAGCCCGGACAGAAAAAACGATCCTCTGTTGACACCACTCCTTCCTCCAGCCCTGCTGCCATAGTGATAATCTTAAAAGTCGAGCCAGGTTCATAGGTATCATTCAGGCAGGGGTTTCTCCACATCCGGTTCAGAAGATCCTGCTTCTTTTCTCCCTCTGCTGCTGTTTCTTCTGTATTCAGAGTAAACGGATCGTTCAGATCAAATTCAGGCACATTGACACAGGCATAGATTTCTCCGTTCTGAGGGTTCATAAGCAGTATGGAAACTCTCTCCGCCTGTTTTTCTTCCATGACTTTACCTGCTGCCTGCTGCACATATTCCTGGATATTAACATCCAGACTGGTACGCAGAGTATTTCCTGACACCGGTTCCTTCCTCCGTTCTCCGGTTCCGTCGATCTCCACACCACGTGCATCCGTAACTGTGAGGATCTTCCCGGGCTCTCCTTTCAGGATCTCATCGTATTTCACTTCAAGACCAATGATCCCCTGATTATCGCCTCCGGTAAATCCCAGTACTTTTGAAGCGAGAGATCCATAAGGATAATATCTCCGATAATCCTCATCTACCTTCACTCCCTCAAGGTCATATTCCCGGATCCTGTCTCCAATGCTTTTTTTCCACGTTTGTCTGTATTCTTTCAATAGAAGAAATTTTTTTCAACTTTTTTTTCGGATTTCCTCTTCTTTTACAGACAATGCTCCGGACAGTACACGGATCACTTTTTCAGGATCTTTGATCTGGCTGTGTATCACCGATACTGTGCAGACTGTCCGGTTATCTGCCAGAATATTTCCCCTGATGTCCAGGATCTTTCCCCTGGCTGCTTTTATGTCACGTTCCCTCTCATGAAGATCCTCCGCCTTTTTTGAATAATATTCTGCCCGAACATTCATAAGATACCAGAGTCTTCCCACAAGTCCCAGAAGAAGCATTATGCAGATCAGAAAAACCATCCATATTTTTTTCCTGTGATAAACCATGTCCGGATCATAAAAAATCCCTCTCAGAGTCGTCACTGTAATATATGACGTTCCCCTGAGAGGGTATTCTTTTTTATCTATTCCAGACCGGCCTCCTCGTTGGTAAGACCTTCGCTCTGCATATCGTTATTATCTTCGGTATCACTGTCCTCCGACGCATCTTCCGGCGGACTTGGTACATTCTCATCGGAAATTGCCTCCTTCTGCCCGTCCGCGCCGGTTCCTGTTGCAGAATCGCTGATTCCCTTAAAAAGTTCCCACAGCTCTGTAGTCGGAACTTCTCCATCCTCTGCCTCATCCGGCTGTACATTCAGATACGGAAGTGCTTCGGAAAGGATTCCCTGTGCAATGTACTGTGCGTACGTACTGCTTGCCTGATCATCTACCTTCGGCTCATCCACAACTACATAGATCACAAGCGCCGGATCATCTACCGGTGCAAATCCGATAAAGGATACCAGATACTTGCCATTGCCTCGCGGAAGCTTCTCGGCAGTACCGGTTTTACCACCGGAGCTGTAGCCCTGCACCTTGGAGGTACGGCTGGTACCATGGTCTACGCTGGCAGCCATGTAAGAGCGGATATCTGCAGATATCTTCTCGGAAATCGTCTGCTTCATCAGTGTCGGAGAGATCGTTTTTACGATTCCGCCGCTGCTGTCCTTGATCTTCGTCACCAGATGAGGCTGATAGTAGTATCCTCCATTGATCACAGAACACATTGCATTGATCTCCTGTATCATGGTCAATGTATAGCCCTGTCCGAAAGCAGAGCATGCAAGCTCCGTTTCTCCCATGGTATCGCTGGTATGGATCACACCGCTTCCCTCATTGGGAAGATCGATACCGGTTCTTGTTCCGAAATTGAAAACGCTCTGTGTCTTAAGAAAATTATCTTTTCCCATCTTTGCTGCGATCTGCATCATACCATCGTTACAGGAATTGGCAATGACATCGGAAAGAGCTTCTGTCCCGTGAGCATCCGGCCATACCGCACATTTGATAAAAGTAGTCGCACCTTCCGCTCCAAAAGACTGTCCGCCGTCACAGACAAAATTATCGCTCTCGGAAATCGCTCCCATTTCAAGTGCGGAGCCCATAACGATAGGCTTTACAACCGATCCCGGCTCGTAGGCATCTGTCACGCAGAAATTACTCCACATTCCGTTCAGCGCTTCCACGGTTTCCTCATCGTTCATGGCAGCGATCTCACTCTGGGAATACACATTTGAAAGATCTCTCGGGTTATTCAGGTCATAACGGTCACCGCCGTCCATTGCCAGGATCTCTCCTGTTTTCGGATCCTCGATGATCACGCCTACATTTTTGGCTCCCATCTTTTCTTCAAAGGTATTTACGTATTTTTCCACGATCTGCTGAAGTCCCAGATCCAGCGAGGTCTCAATGCTTTTGCCATCCGTCGGTTCGATGATCGTCTGTTCTACGTCGGAATTGTTGTTGATGTATCCGTACTGTCTTCCATCCACGCCGGTAAGTGTCGCATTGTAATATCCTTCCAGTCCGGCATCCGCCACATCTCTGGAAAGTGTAAATCCAACGGGTATCACAGGCAGTCTCATTAAACGGATAAGATCTGAGATAATCTTCCTCAAACCATACACCTGTGATCCTGGAACGTTCTTTCAGCTGCGTGGCAGTCAGTTCACTGTCGTCTCCCGGATCTTCGTATTTTTCGAAGGCTTTTTTGTCGTCCATGGAGATCTGTTTCTTTACGATCTGATACTGACTTTTTTTTGTACTGCTGTCGGTGAGAAGCTTCCGCATCTCATCTTCATCCAATCCCAGGACTTCCACAAGAGCCTTTATGGTAGGCTCCACGGAATCCTGATCCTTATTGACCTCCAGACAGTCAAGGACCACATTATAGACCTTGTTGCTGGTTGCCAGGATATTCCCGTTCCGGTCATAGATATCGCCTCTTTTTGCCGGAAGTGTCTGATTTTCATATTTCTGCTGAGCCTGACTCAGCACCTGCTTTCGATATTTGCTTCCGCTGGTGGCATTGATATAGGTAATTCTTGCCACCAAACCGACTAAAGCCAGCAACACTAAGGAAAATAGTACTGCCAGCTTTTTCTTCATACTGTAATTTATTTTTTTTACCGGCCTGCGCCTTCTTGTACTCAATCGATCACCTGCTTAAAAACTGTACTTCTGTTACTTGTGTGTGTCCACATCCTGATACTGTCTCACATAACTGTTTCCTTCCGTGGTATAGGTCTGTATCTGATCCTCCGAAGGATATTTCATTCCAAGCTCGCCGATAGCTTTTTTCTTGATCTCGCTGATATCCACTGCAGAAGTGACCTGACTGTAATATGCATCGTTATCTTCTTTCAGCTGTGCAAGCTCAGATTCCAGATTTGCAACATTTTTCATACTCGCCGTGATTTCGGATTTTACCTGAAGATAATTGATACAGGTAAAAAGTACCGCGATGGAAACTGCCGTAAGAAACAGAACGAACCCCTTGTTCATGGCCATTGCCTTTTCCCGGTTCCGCTGTGCCTGTCTGCTTACCACCTGTTTTGCCGGTGTCACAGGTACTGCGGATTTCTGTTTTTCTTTTCTGAGCCAGCCGTCGCCTTTCCTGTATCTCGGGCAGATCAGTCCTCTGAGGAACTTCCTGCAGCCGTTTTACCGCATTTCCCTGAACATACATTTCTCTGCTGTTCCTGACGGTATTTTCGATTTCTTCTGGCTGTAGTCCCTCTTCCTGTCTTCGCCATTTGCCTACCTTCCATCTCTCAACTACATTTTCCGTTCAAAAATACGAAGCTTCGCACTTTTGGACCTCGGATTCTCTTCCATTTCCTCTTTTCCCGGTAAGATCGGTTTCCTTGTGATCACCTTACCCTTGGATTTCTTTCCGCATACGCAGACCGGAAAATCCGGCGGGCAGGTACAAGGATTTTCATTTTTTCGGAAAATGGTCTTAACGATCCTGTCTTCCAGAGAATGGAATGTAATGATACAGATCCTTCCTCCGTCATCCAGGAGATCGATCATGCCGTCCAGGGAATCCCGAAGCACGTCAAGCTCCCGGTTGAGCTCAATACGTATTGCCTGAAAAGTCCTCTTGGCTGGATGTCTCCTGTAGCCTGTATTTTCATGGGGATCGCACCCCGTATGATCTCTGTCAGTTCTCCGGTTGTCCGGATCGGTGCCTGCTCTCTGGCAGCCACAATGTGTTTCGCTATATTTTTGGCAAATTTATCTTCGCCGTAATCGCGGATAATCCGATACAGCTCCCGTTCCTCATAACCGTTGACTATATCACCGGCTGTACGGCTCTGTCTTCTGTCCATTCGCATGTCCAGAGGAGAATCGTACCGATAGGAAAAACCTCTCTCTTCATTATCCAGCTGATAAGATGACACTCCCAAATCCAGCAGGATCCCGTCCACCTTCTCAATGCCACGGGATCTCAGCTCATCTGCCATGTAACAATAATTGCTGCGAATGATCGTCGCCTGTTTATAGGGGGCTAACCTCTCACTCGCAGCAATTATCGCATCCTGGTCTTGATCTATGCCAATAAATCTCCCCTTGGCAGAAAGTTTCTTACACACCTCTGTGGCGTGTCCCGCTCCTCCTAAAGTGCCATCCACATAGATTCCATCCGGCTTTACCCTTAAGCCGTCAATGGTCTCATTGAGTAATACAGATTTATGCTTAAATTCCATATCCGTCTCCTGTGGGATTTCTACCTGCGTTATGCTCAAATGACGATTCCTATGTTCTGCATGCTTTCCGCAATGCTGTCCATATCATCATAATTGCAGTTCTCGCTCCACTTCTCTTTGCTCCAAACCTCGATCCGGTTCAGATTACCCGTAAGCACCACATCCTTATCCAGACCAGCGAACTGGCGCAGCGTCTGCGGCACCAGGATTCTTCCCTGCTTATCCAGCTGACATGTTGTAGCTCCGGCTACAAAGAAACGTGAAAAGGTTCTTGCGTCTTTATTTGTAAGTGGTAATGCTCGGAGTTTCTCTTCAAAAGCAACCCATTCATCCATCGGATAAATAGAAAGGCAACCATCCAACCCTCTTGTCAGTACGAACTCTTCCCCTAAGAGTTCCCTGAACCTGGAAGGGATGATCAGACGCCCCTTCGCGTCGATCGTATGATTATACTCGCCCATGAACATGAAACCCACCTACTCTCGTGAAACACGATTCTCCCCTTCGTGCTTCCAGGGTGCAAATGGTGTGTTCTGCCACTCATCCCCATTCGCTACCACTATTCACCACTTTCTACCACTTATGTAATCATTCTAAACTATTTAACCATGAAAAAACAAGTGCATATCCAAGTTTTTTTTCATTTCATGAAATATCCAACAT
>ENA-OQDS01000020-OQDS01000020.1-human-gut-metagenome-genome-assembly--contig:-NODE-20-length-11733-cov-1.014992_pt1 | contig 11733 bp, 13 predicted proteins | sample MGYA00242785_ERZ504615 | MGnify/ENA primary metagenome ERZ504615 (study PRJEB26092, sample SAMD00036331) | human gut metagenome | host: Homo sapiens | study: EMG produced TPA metagenomics assembly of... | reverse complement strand
TGTCTTTTTGCAATAAATTTTATGATATTTAGAATTTAAAAATGTCAATAGTTTTAAAAACTTTTTTTCCCATTTTTTACAATTTTATCATTTTACACAAAACATATGTTTAAATTTATTTATGTAAATCAGGTCATCCACATGGTTATCCTTGTGGATAATGTGGATAAATTTGTGCATAACTTGATTATTGGCGGATTTGCGGATTTTTGTCATGTGGAAAACTTTTTGGAAAGTTTTTCACTTATCCACCATGGTTCGACAAGTTTTGTGCATATTGCCAATAATGGTATTTTGGGGCTGCTGATCCCTTCATCTGCATGTTTCCAGCCGTTCTCAAAATACGTCCGGAAAGTATCAAAAAAGCTCCGGTCCTTTCTCACAATGAGAATTGGATCGAAGCTTTTTCTTTTGATCAGACAGATATTTATCTTACAGCAGTCCTTTCTCACGGATCAGCTTTAAAGCGCCTTCATCGGCCACTACCGTCACATCCGGGTGAAGCTGCAGGATAGATGCCGGCACGTTGGGCGTGATCGGTCCATAGAGAGATTTGTAAAGAGCATCTGCCTTTGCCTCTCCGGTAGCGACCAGAAGGATTTTCTTTGCAGTCATGATGTTTTTGATACCCATGGTATATGCCTGCTTCGGCACATCATCCATAGTCTCAAAGAATCTTGCATTTGCCTTGATGGTGCTCTCCGTAAGGTCTACGCAGTGAGTCTCCTTCTCAAATGCTGCACCCGGCTCGTTGAAGCCGATGTGGCCATTTCCGCCGATTCCAAGCAGCTGCATATCGATACCACCCACGCTGCGGATGATCTCATTGTAATCCGCACAGGCTTTCTCACTGTCCTCTTCCAGTCCGTTTGGCACATAGGTTCTTGCCTTATCGATATTTACATGGTCAAACAGATTTGTGTTCATAAAATAACGATAGCTCTGATCGTTATCTCCGGAAAGTCCTTTGTATTCATCAAGATTTACGGATGTGATCTGCGAAAAGTCCAGATTCTCCTTTTTTGTACCACTCGATCAGCTGCTTGTACATTCCCACCGGTGTGGAGCCTGTAGCAAGTCCGAGAACAGCATTTGGCTTCATGATGATCTGTGCAGACATGATGTTTGCCGCTTTTCTGCTTACGTCATAGTAATCTTTTCCTGTATAAATGATCATAATCTTTTCCCTTCTCCTTATGGTAAAAAAGAACAACCGGATAACTGAGATTCTCATATCTCCTGCTTTTCCTGTTGTTCTTTTTTATTATTGATTCGTTTCTTACTCAGCATCTCTACTTCGAGAACATAGTCTACCGGGTCAGGAAGTACCGGGTCAGGTCCCAGATCAACGAATGCGATATCCGGGTAATCGCTGTGCATCCATGCGTTGGAGATCGGCACCTCATGTCCGTCATCCAGTGCACGTACCTTCACGATCTTATCCTTATCAAATCCCAGAAGCGGAAGTGGTCCCAGTGTATTCTCATAAATATGCACATAGTATTTGTTTCCGTTTCTGGTGATACGTCCGTAATCCGGCTTAGGAATGTTTTCAGCCGGTACACAGCCGTAGATACTGTCATGATTCTTATCCATCCAGCGGCCGATCTCAGCCAGGATCGCAGAAGATTCCTTCGGGAATTTACCTTTGGCATCCGGTCCTACGTTCAGGATCATATTTCCACCCTTGGAAACACACTCTACCAGCTTCTTGATCAGCATGGAAGCCGGTTTGTAATAATGATCGTTTGCACAGTATCCCCAGTTGTTGTTCATGGTGAAGCATGCTTCCCAGACCATCGGGTTGCCTTCCTTATCGCAGATCCTTCCGGCGGGATGATCTGCTCAGGGCTTACGAAATCGCCATGGTACGGTGTCGGATCACACTCATACAGGGATCCTCTTCCCTCTCCGCTGGCTTCCAGGCGGTTATCGATGATAACCTGCGGCTGTAAGCTGCGCACCATGTTGATCAGCTTGGTTGCGCCCCATTTTTCCCCTCTCATATCGTCGTAGGAGAAATCAAACCAGATGATATCGATCTGTCCGTAGTTTGTACAGATCTCTTCTACCTGATTATACAGATATTCTGTATAACGTGAGAAATCACGGTTCTCATTTCCGCACTCTTTGTGGTTTCTCATCGGATGGATACGGTCTCCGTAATGCGGATAATCCGGATGATGCCAGTCAAGCAGTGTGAAATAGATTCCAACCTTAAGGCCTTCCTCACGAAGTGCCTCTACATACTCCTTGATCAGGTCTCTTCCTGCCGGTGTGTTTGTTACCTTGTAGTCTGTGTATTTGCTGTCAAAGAGGCAGAATCCGTCGTGATGTTTTGCTGTCAGGACTACATATTTCATACCTGCAGCCTTAGCCTCTTTTGCCCACTGCTTCGGGTTGTAGTCTCTTGCATCAAACTCTTTCATAAACGGAAGATATTCTTCCTCAGGTATTTCCTCTACACTTCGTACCCACTCGCCTCTTGCAGGGATAGAATATAATCCCCAGTGGATAAACATTCCAAAGCGGGCATCCTGGTACCACTCCATACGTTTTTCATATTCTTTTCTGTCAAACTGATACATGATTTTTTCCTCCTGTTTAGATTAAAAGCATCAGCCTTTGATAGCTCCGGAAAGCATTACCTTTTTCAATCTGTTTATGGAACACGATGTAAATGATAATCATCGGAATTACAGACATTACTACATATGCAAACTGGCTTCCGATCTCCTGTGTATGCGCGGAAGAGAAGTTCAGCATCGCACGTGAAACTGTGAAATATTTGGTATCTGTCATCAGGATCATGGAGAATACAAGTTCACTGTATCCATAGATGAATACGAAGATCGCCTCTGTTGCGATGATCGGCTTGCAGACAGGGAAAAGGATCTTCCACAGCAGCTGCCAGTTGTTACATCCATCAATGATCGCCGCCTCATCCAGGTTCCTGGAGATTCCATCCATGAATCCTGTATAAAGGAATATTGCCTGGGACATACCAAACGCAACATAGATCAGGATCAGGAAGAACAGGTTGTTCTTTGCATTTAATGCTGTTGCAATGTTGTTGATCGGGATCAGTGTACAGTGAACCGGAACCATTACTCCAATCATGAAGAATACATATACCCATTTCAGGAATTTGTAATCTTTTCTTGATAAGATGTATGCTGCCATCATTCCGACTACAGTATTAAATACAGTTGTCAGAGTCGCTACAACCAGAGAGTTCTTGATGGTATTCAATGCATCCGCTGTTTTGTTTGCGCTGATATAGTTCTGGAACATAAGCTTCTTAGGTAAGCTTAACAGGTTCAGGTAGATCTCTGAGTTTGTTTTGAAGGAAGCCATTACGGTCACTACTACCGGAAACAGTGTAACAACTGTCCACAGGATCGCGATAACGTACAGCGCTATCTTTCCTCCGTGCATTTTCTGTTTATTAGCTGTTTTTTCCATATCGTCTCTTCTCCTTCCGCCTACATTGCAAGATCTTTATCTTCACGGAACAAATGATTGGTTATAAGACTCAGTGCAACACCCAGCACTAACAGAATAACACCGTATGCACTGCTTCGTCCGAACAGCTTATAGGAGAATCCCTGTGTATAAAGCATGATTGAAGGTGTGGAGCTGATATCGTTCGGGCCTCCTCTTGTCATCGCCCAGATAATATCGAATACTTTCAGACATCCTGTGATACACAAAATAGAGAATACCTTGAAGGAGTTTTTCATCAGAGGCAGGGTAATGTAACGAACTCTCTGCCATCCGGTAGCTCCATCCAGTGCTGCTGCCTCATTTAACTCATCCGGGATCGCCACCAGACCCGCTGCAAATATCAGCATGTTATATCCGGCATACATCCACTCATTTACCAGGATAACGATCCAAACGTTTACAGTCTTTATCGTCAGCACATCAGGGATCGTACCATGAAGGCCGAAAATATTTTCAATGGTATTAAAGATACCAAAGTTCGGATTTAACATAAATGTCCACATCAGGGCTACTGCTGTTGTTCCTAACATATTCGGAAGGAAGTAACAGGTTCTGAAGAATCCGGTTCCCTTGATCTTTGCAGTTACCAGCATTGCGAGACCAAATGAAAGTGGCATCAGGATAACGAAACCACCGATCATAAAGTACACGCTGTTGAGCATTGCATTCCAGAACAGCTTATCTGAAAAGATCTTCTGATAGTTCTCAAGTCCTACCCACTGCTTTGCTGCACCAAACATACCGTTCCATTTACGGAATGATAAGCCTACGGTGTCAAAAACAGGGTAGATAACAAAAATAACAGTTATTAAAATTGCCGGAAGAAGGAACGCTAAAGAAAGCGTAAGATCTTTTTTGTCCAGCTTCTGTTTTACCTTTGGTACAGATTTACCTGCCATATGTATACCTCCGTAATAAACAAGGGGAAGCAGATGATGCTCCCCCCCTGTTTCTCTTATCCACACATCATGCGTTCAGTCAAAATTCTCTTTATTCGTAAGCAGACATTTTGTCAACGATATCGTCTCCAACTTCCTGTGCACTTGCGCCTGTCGCTAATGCCTGAAGAGAATTACGGATTGTATCCATAGCTGCTGTGTTGCTATCATATGTAGGAATCTCAAGTTTAGACTCTGTATTCTCAGCCATGATCGCATTTACATCGTCAAGCAGATAGTTACCTGTATCGATCGTAACCTTCTCAGCATATGTTGTCGGGCTGGATTTGCACATTTCGTTGATGGAATCTACACTTGTAAGGTATTTGATGAATTTAACAGTTGCTGCGATTTCCTCATCGCTCTTGTTTAATGTAGTGATGTAGTATGTATCAGAACCGCCGCCCATCTCTACAGTCTTGTTTGCTTCGTCGATATAAGGAATTCTTGTAACACCGATCTTCTGAGCATCGAAGAGAGTTGTATCGGAGTCATTCTGGAAGTTACCGCAGTTCCATGTTCCGTCAACTGTGAATGCAGCTTTTCCTGCCTCGAACATATTTCTCTCTGTGTTGAAGTCTGTGCTGAGGATTCCGTCTCCCCAGTATCCTGCATCGATCATATCTTTCATCTTCTGATAGATTGCAACCATCTTCTCGCCGTTGTAAGCTTCTTTGTCGCTTGCAAGATCATCTGCGATGCTTGTTCCGTAAGCTTTCAGAGCAAGAGCACTCATCAGATGCTCGAAGTGATAGTTATCTTTGTCAGAGTAGTTGAATGGCTGGATTCCTGCATCTTTTAATTTCGCGCAGGCATCAACAAGATCATCCCAGGACTCCGGAACATCTACGCCAACCTGATCAAGGTAATCTTTGTTGTAGTAGAGGCAGAGCTGATAAGCGGACCACGGAATACCATAGGTTCCTTCAATGCCGTCAAACTGTGTTGTCTCCCATGCAAAATCCTGAACTCCCTCTTTCCATTCCGGATACTGCTCGAAGTATGGTGTCAGATCCAGTATATATCCTGCATCTACATACTCTCTTGTACGGCTTCCGCCATACTGAAGGAATGCGTTCGGTACATTACCGGAAGCAAAAATCTGTTGTAAGCTTCTCTTCATAATCAGACTCCGTAGAAATACTCTCATCTGTTACATGGATCTTTCCTTCGTTCTCTTTGTTGAACTCATCAAGTGCTTTTGTAATACCATTTAGCCTGTCCGTCTGTATCAGATCCGTTGTTAAATCTGAATGCTACACGAAGCTCAACGTTTTCAAAATCCATATTGTCTACATCGTAGTTTGTGTCACCCTTTGCAAATACGGCGCTTCCTGTTACGCCTACTGTTGACATTGCTGTTACACCGGCGAGACACAGTGTTGCAACTTTTTTCATTCGTTTCTTCATGAATAAATCCTCCCTTAATATGATTTTTATTATATAGTTTTCCCATTGATGTTCATAAATTGATCAATCGATGATCGCCTCAAAGATCGGCTCTTCTTCCTCAAGCTCCAGGCATACACAGTAGTTCTTTGCCCCCTGAAGCTTCTCCGGAAGCTCTACCTCTATCATCGAGTTTCCTTCGCAGCACTTTAATGCGCGGCACGGAAGCTTTTCTCCTGTGCTTACCACATATGCACCCTTTAACTGGTTACCGATGTTCAGTAACTCAACACGATATCTCGGTGCAAGTACATGTACGTAAAGCTTATGTGGTCTCTTTGTAAATTCAATGCTCGGGATCTCATACGGATAGATACCAACATTCTTGGTTCCGTAAATTGCTTCCGCATTCTCAGTCACGTATTTACCAACCTCATTCATAACCTCGACACAAGCTTCCGGAACAGTTCCGTCTGCCATTGGTCCTACGTTCAGCAGGTAATTTCCGCCTCTGCCGACGATCTTGAGAAGAAGGTTCAGGATATCATCCGGATTCTTCCAGTTTGTATCGTATTTATTATAACCCCATGTATCATTTACAGTTGCCGGTACTTCCCAGTCACCGTCGTATGGAAGACGTGGGATAAAGTTATCACCGGTGGTCATGTAATCGCCCTTCTGGTGTCCGATACGTCCGCTGATGATGCAGTCAGGCTTAATACCCTTAACCCAGTCTCTTAATTCCTGAGCTTCGTCTGCGGTCATTCCCATCGGAGTATCAAACCAGATCAGGGAAATGTTATCGTAATTCTCAAGAAGCTCTTTTAACTGCGGCTTGCATTTCTCATCGAAGTATGTACGGAATTCCGGCTTCCATTCGTTCTTGTCTTCGTAATCCTTCTTATAGGCATTGTCATCATCCCAGTCCTGAGCCTGTGAATAATAGATACCCATTGTCATGTCATATTTCTTACAAGCATCGGAAAGCTCTCTTAAGATATCTCTTCCTGCAGCCTTCACTACATTAAAATCACTGACTTTGGAATCGTACATTGCGAATCCCTCGTGATGCTTGGAAGTAAGAACGATATATTTAACACCCCACTGCTCTTTCGCTCTTTTCACAAACATGTCCGCGTCAAATTTGTCCGGATGGAACTCATCTTTCAGCTTTCTGTAATCTTCCTTGTCAATGTTGAGATTGTTCTCGATCCACTCTGCGATACGGTCTGTCTTGGTGACCTCGCCGGTCTTCGGATCTTTCCACTCTCCTGCAAGGATGGAATAAAGTCCCCAATGGATGAATAATCCGTATTTGGCATCTTTATACCACTGCTGCTTTGTGTCTGCCATAACCTTCTCCTTGTTTCGTATAGCTGATTTTCTTGTTACGTAAAACGTTTCGTTTTTTGTTAAGACTATCTTACCGCATCCGAAGCAGCTTTTCAAGTAAAATCATAGGGCAAAAATCATTTTTCCTATTTTTTACAATTATTCCGTCTTGTTTTTGTGTATTTTTTCGTATCAGGTTTTGTTAAACGTTTCATTTTTATCAATTTTATGTACAATACACTCGTTTTTTCTGATACTTTATGTGTAAAAAATGCCTTGTGTGTTGAGGCATTTTCTTTTTCATGATATAATATGAAAATACTATATTATCTGTAAATGCATCAGAACCGGAGGCTTTACATGAACGTTACAATCAATGATATCGCCCGTGCGACAGGCCTGTCCACCGCAACGATCTCCAAATATATAAACCACAAAAAAATACGGGAAGAAAATCGTATCCTTATAGAAAAGGCAATTCAGGAGCTTGGATATACCCCAAACCGGAATGCCCAGCTTCTCCGTGCCAAAAACACACATACCATCGGTATCCTGATCTCAGATCTTGGTAATTATTTCTGGGGCGAGCTTGTCAACTCCATTATCAAGCATTTCACAGATCATGGCTATACAGTTATTGTCTGTTCCTTCTTTTTTGAACATCAGAAGGAGATCGATACGATACAGGATATTATCTCCCAGCACTTTGACGGAGTTATCATGCTCCCATCCTGCTGGCATGATGACCTGTACCAGCTTTTACAGAATGCTGGCATACCGGTTGTACTGCTCGATCAGATTCCTGCTTCCATGAGACATTTTCCTGTAGACTGTGTCATTTCTGATAATTACAAAGGCGGTGCACTGCTGGCAGAGCACCTTTTGGAAAAAGGCCACACAAAGGTCTGGATCATGGAACAGTATCTGGACGCCTACACCATCGAGCAGCGGATCCAGGGCTTTGTGGATGTATATCAGAAAAATGGCATTGACCTTCTGAAGCAGCAGGATTCTTTCCCCCCTGTTTCCTTTGGTTCCACTGCAGAAACGATCACCCAAAGCAACCTGCATTTCCAGAAGCTTATTGATTCTTCCGATCCCCCTACTGCTGTTTTTTTGACTGCTATCTCTCCGCAATGGGTGGTTTAAGCGCTGCCAGCCAGGCACGGATTTCCGTTCCTCAGGATATTTCCTTTGTGTGCTTTGATGATGATCCGCTTTTCAAGACCATGAGCGCGACTATGACCTGCGTCTCACAGGATCTGACAAGCATGGGGAAACATGCTGTGGAATTACTTTTAAAAAGGATCCATGGAGACTATACGGATTTTCCAAAAATAGACATGCTGGATGTTGTATTCCACCCGCGGCGCTCTGTAAAAGACCTGTCCGAACACAACAGTACAGCATCCGGAAAGGATTGATTTATGAGTGCAACCATCAAGGACATTGCCAGAGAAACCGGTCTGGCACTGGCCACCATTTCAAAATATATCAACGGCGGAACTGTACGGCCGCAAAACAAAAAGCAGATCGACGAAGCGATCCGGAAACTGAATTACGTTCCACGAAATACGGCCCGGGGACTTCGTTCCTCCAAGACTTACCGTATCGGTCTGGTATCCGGTCCTCCCAATACTCCGCATAATGCTTTTCTTCTGAGCAAAATAGAAAACACCATGCGCGCTCACGGTTATTCTCTCACATTTATGAGCGGCGACAAATATAAGGATCATGTCAATAAATTCGTCCCTCACATGCTCCGTTCTGGGATCGACGGCCTTATCATTACCTCTTTCAGTCTGAACCAGGACATCTGTTCTGCTGTGGAACACGCCAAAATCCCTGTTGTGGAGCTGGAAGAACACAGCCATTTCCACCGTACAGACTGTGTACAGACCAGCTGTACCTCCGGAGCCTATGAGATCGTGGAGCATCTGATAAAAATGGGGCATCAGAAGATCGCCCTTGTCACCGGTTCTCCTGCATCCTATACCGCATGCGAACGAAAAAAAGGCTATCTCCGGGCACTGGAAGACTACGATATTCCTGTTAACCCCGATTATATCATCGCTGAAAATTACGCAAACGACTTTGGATATCAGGCAATGCAGAAATTATGGAATCTTCCGGAACGTCCGACTGCCGTATTTTCTGCGAACTATACACTATGCCTCGGTATTTATGAAGCGATCTACAGCCTTGGCATCCGGATCCCGGAAGACCTGTCTGTTGTCTCCTTTGATGATTTTGAACTGTCCATGCTGCTTTCTCCTCAGCTGACCGCTGTCCGTCAGCCGCTGACCGGTCTGGCAGAGCAGGCCTGTGATCTGCTGCTTCGCAGAATGAACGGAGACTACAGTGATTTTCCAAGGACGATACGCCTGAAGCCAGAATGTATCTACCGGGATTCCGTGCGTGATCTCTTTTCTGATGCTAAGTAATGCAAAGCAACTTTTATTACGGCAATTTCGGGAAGCACAACAGGCATTTTCATTCCGATCTGCCCGCATATTCTGAGCATCTGAACCACTGCAATAATTTCACAGCTTTTACAGGGGGCACAGACCGTCACCGACACAGTCGATGATACGGCCTGTGTTCCTTCTGTATATATCCGTTATATCTGTCACAGCAGTCTCAGCAGCATATCTCCGGTCCACATTGTATCCGCTGGTTGCATAGATCCCATTCAGACTTCCGTTTGTCACAATGATCAGCGGAAGCTTATCCGGATCTACGTACATTCTTCTTCCCAGTGTATTGATGATCTCTGAAAAATCATCATATAAGATCTGAACATTTCCAAGCTTACCCAGTGCTCTTGAAAGGGTAGGGGTCTCCAGCGCTTTTTTGCTTTTTACTACAAAAATGATCCTATTCGCATATCGGGAAAAAGCTTCTTCCTGCTCCATCATCTCATTTAAGATATGCTCCGTCGGTTCTTTCTCCTCTTCCAGAAACGCCAGGATATGCTTCCCATCTGCCGTCAGTTCTGACGCCTTCACGGTGCTTCCATCCTCTTTTCTGAGAGTAAATTCCGGTATAGAAATATTCTCCAGCATGTCTTCCAGGTTTGCATTCCGAAATGCCAGCTCCACCCTCTTCATTTCTCCGATCTGAACCTCAAAACAATATTCCGCTGCAAATATATTTCCATTTGGCAGTCTATTTGAGGTAAGGATCCTGTAATTTCCCGCTTCCAGCGGCAGCTTCATCATCTGATCTCTGAAATTTTTCGGCTTCCAGCTTCCGTGTGATATATTTTTCCGGCTTCCAGTTTTTGCAATGCTCCAGTTTCTGGAAATATTTCCACTGTATATCCTCACTTGCCTTCAGAAGAATCGATGCGTTTTTCTTCCGTTTCCGCAGATACCGGGATGAATTTTCCGTTTTTCATATACTCCATGGAACGGTCATGAGGGTTCAGGCGTGCCGGAATTCCCAGCGTTCTCGCCATTGCCACAAAAAGGATCTTCTTTGACAGAATGCTTCCTGTTCCCGTTTTCAGACATCCGGACGGCGTGGTGATCACACTGCTGCGTTCTTTCTCCGGGCTGGAAATGATCTTATCCTCAATCCATTTCCGAATCTTTGCCGGATCCTTTTGCAGCATATTTTTCTCTTCTTCCGACAGCTGCTCAAGGATCGCTTTTCTGTATTTCTGCAAAACTTCATCGTCAACTCTCGGGTTCAGTACATATGGTACAAAAATATCTGCATCCATGTTTTTTTCATACGGCAATGCAAATTTCAGATGCTCCTCCAGAACCTGGCTGATACAGTCTGTTCTGTCTTTCTCTGTGAGGACTTCAAGGAGTTTTTTTTCTCATTGAAGAATCTCCGGTTTCTTTTTCCAGGAATTTCCGACACTCCGGATTGCTCAGGTTTCTTACCTTCTGTTCCCTGTAAGCGTTTGCCTCTGCCAGACGTCTGCTGCCTCTTTCCTTCTGCTCCGGTGTTGGCATATCTTTATTTACAGGTGCATCATGAGGTGCGATCATATCGATTTCCGTCCACTCCTCATAAAAAAATACCCTTTTCCTTTCCTACGGGCATCAGACAGATCTCACAACAATCCTCTGTTTTTGTATCCATGCTGTTTTCTGCATGCAGCCATTCTCCATCTGCATACATCCTTGCAGAAATATGAATACTTCCAAGCCCTGTTGTCAGGCTGACTTTTCCCAGACTGTCGGTTTTCAGTTCTGCGATCGGGGCATATTCCGAATAATTCAGCACCTCAAAAGAAACTTCTGCACCTTCTGCCGGTTTTCCATGTGAATCCTTTACGGACACAGTGATCTCTTTTGTCAGTGCATATCGTTTCAGCTCGTTGAGCATAGTCACCATACCATCTTTGCCGATCACTTCTCCCTCCGGGATCCTGGTATCAAAAACTCTTGAATGGACCATCATAGCCCTTGAGGAAGCGTTGGTAAACCATCCCTTATTCAGGATCTCCTCCGGCTCACAGGCTCCCAGAAAATACCAGCTCCATCACACCAGATTTCCACCCAGGCATGATTGTCATCACAATGAGACCACTTTGGTGCATATACCTGAC
>ENA-OQDS01000019-OQDS01000019.1-human-gut-metagenome-genome-assembly--contig:-NODE-19-length-11927-cov-1.250508_pt1 | contig 11927 bp, 20 predicted proteins | sample MGYA00242785_ERZ504615 | MGnify/ENA primary metagenome ERZ504615 (study PRJEB26092, sample SAMD00036331) | human gut metagenome | host: Homo sapiens | study: EMG produced TPA metagenomics assembly of... | reverse complement strand
CCGCTGCGCTGGGCAAGGAGACCATCGACACCTACAATACCGGAGAGAGCAGGGGGCGGGAGACCTCCCACTCCCTGAATTATCAGAAGCTGGGCAAGGATATGCCATAATTCATGGTGACGAGTTCAGTTGCCTTGAATAACAGATGAACAGGGACACGATCAACTGGATTCGGATAAAACGAAAACAGGAGGTCGCTATGGAGAAATTGAAAAAGCATATCCATGATGACAGTAACGGTCTGGACTATGTTCTGGTCGGAGATACTATATTCCAGACTTACAGCTGCCGGAGGAAAGCCGCCCAATCGGACGGTGGGGACGGATGCACAGGGAATATCTGCAAGAGTATTGTCCCGACCGGTACAATGAATTGCTTCTGTCTGGAAAGCTGTGGACATATCTTGCCGATCTGGATGAGCAGGCACAGAACCGTCTGGATTGTATCATTGCCCAGATAAAAGAAACAGAGGGAGTCACGGAGGAATTGAAAGCAAAAGACCAGCTTGCATGGGTCGGTCACATGAACAGCATACGCCACCGGGCAGAGGAAGTCATTCGGTCTGAGATGATTTTCGTCTGAGAAGGTGAAAAAACTGAGGCCATTCACTTTTATAGTGGATGGCCTTTTTGCTACCTGCGCTTTTTCTTTTTTGGCATATAATACGGCTGTGACTTGGCTTTTCCCCGCATATTGTTTGGGTTTTTAAGCAGTTTGGACAGGCTCAGTATCCGCAGAAAAGCCGAAAAGTCCTCGGATGAAATTTTTTCAAAAGGAATCTGCATTTTATCACAGAACTCATGGATCATAGCTTCTGTGTCGGTTCCCATCTGTATGGCCTGTTCAAAATTCTCTTTGACCTCATCCAGTGTTGGCTGTGGGTCGGCTGTGGTCTTGTCTTTCAAATGGGCTTCCCGTATATCCCGGACAATGCTGTCCAGATCATCATGAAGGATATGGCTGTAAAAATCGTTCTCCTGTACCTGACCCAATTCCAGCGTCCGCATATACAGATCATTTTCTCCAGGTGCGTGTTCTTTAAGAATGGTCTGCCGGGTAGCTTCCAGAATCAGATTCATCTGGTTCACCCGCATATCAGCGATCTGGTCAATAAAGATTTCCATATCAACCATCAGCCGCAAAAAATTTGGATGAGTCGCCAGTTCACAAAGCAGGCGGTTGTTGATCTTTCCGCTGCTCAAAAGTTCCACCATAGCGTCACTCAGATGCAGAGCTTGAAGCTCCGTGTTTGGGTGATTTTTTATTTTCTGACACGCCCATCAGATAATCAGTGGACACTCCGTAAAACTTTGCCAGTGTCGCAATCGCAAATGGGCTGATGTCTTTGTAGTCATCGCTCTCATATTTCCCCAGTGCCGACTTAGACAGGCCGGTCTGTTCTGCCAGCTGTTCCAGCGTCAGGTGCTTATCCACCACTCGCAGGTCTTTGAGCCGTTCCGGGATTGACAGTTTTGTGTACATCAAAGCACCTCCTTGCCATCGGTTTTTGTTTTTCATTATAGCACATTTCCGAGAGCGTGGAAATATGCGGTTTTCATGTGTTTTTCCTGCGTCTTGGACATACGGGAGCAGCCCTCTTTTTTCGGTAAACTGGTTCTTGTCAGGAGACATAGAACCTTGAAAAATGAATGACCGACTGCAAGGGGGACGACCTCCGGGGAAGTGACGCCACGATAAGAGCGCACCAAAGAGGACAATACGCTGGGAGAGAATCCGGGCAGGAATATTTTGCAGACAGACCGGCAGACAGAAAAATAAACGATGCGGAACATACCGCATCAAATGAATGGAGGTAGATCATTATGAAACTGAATATGAAGGAAAAGAAAATTCTTTACGCTTACGCCTGCCCCAGCCATCACAACACAGTGACAAGGCTGAAATGGCTGACAGCATTGACTGTTGACCCGGAGGCGAAAAGCCAGATGCTTCATCTTGCTCGTAAAATTGAGACAGAGACAGAGGAAAGGTGGTACGAAGCCTTTTACCATCATCTGCGTATGGAGATGGACGAATACCGCCGGATTAGACGCAGTCTGCGTGCGCTGAAAGCAAACACCGATTATGAGGAGGAACTGTATGAGGAAGCTGTCTAAATATGAAAAAGAAACCATCATCAACTGGAATGAGGGCGAGACGATTGCCAGTATCTACACCTTCAATGCCAGCTTGAAACGCAGACTGGAGGATTTCAGCCGGAAGTACCCTCTGCTGTGCCGCTTGGAACGCAGTACGCCGGAAGGTAGCGTGACCTATGTGATGGACAAGTCACGACTTTCGATCCGGCTGGTGCCGCCGTACAGCGAAGAACGGCTGGCAGCTGCAAGGGAGTGCGCAAAAGAGCATGGCTTTCAGGTCATACAGACAGAAGAAAAAATCGCTTAAAATGAGGGCGATTTACGAAAAAATATCGGGTCTGCACCCGCTGTTTTGATCGGCAATTTCCGCAGGCGTATTCTGTATCCACTTCTCGCCTATGGGCGTAAATGTACGGATACGGAGCCGGTGAAACTGGCAAAAACCGCTTCTGCGGTGAAGGCCAGCTTCGCCGGTGCGGGAGTACAGAGGGCAGCCAGCCCTTTGTGCCGGGGTGCAGGGGCGGCAGCGCACTGCTGGGGTCAAGGGGCAATGCCCATTGGCGGGTTGAGGGCAGCCAGCCTCATCGGGTCAAGGGTGAAACGCCTTGCCCAGGGAAAAGTTGATGCCTGCGTCAACTTGTACTGGGTATTACCTGACGCAAAACTTCGCAGGTCTGGCGGCTTTGCCGCCCTCCCCAGCCCAGAACATCTTTGCAGGAAGGAGGAAAAATATTTGAAATTAACAAGACACAATGGACGATCTGGGAAGCATGGCACTTACAATCCCCGGCACAATGACCGTCGGTTCGATGTAGAAAATAGCGAACACATTGACGCTGAGCGTGCCAGACAAAATGTGTACTGGGACTGTTACCGGGGCTTTACCACCCACGACTTTCGGGAAAACTCAGAGCAGCCGGATTTCAGCTTTGAGGAAATTGAACGGATGTATTACTACGAGCATTATGCCGACCATGTCAATGCTCAGAACGCCCGGAACGAGAAAACCCGGCACATTGAGCGCAATCGCACTGTGATGATCTTTTGAAAAATAACAAGACCTGTCCAGAAGAAAGCATCTACCAGATCGGCACTATGGAAGAATCCGTTCCGCCAGAGACTTTAGCGCTCATTGTCAGTGAATTTTATGAGGAATTTGAAAACCGTTTCGGTTCTCATATCCACATTTTAGACTGGGCGCTCCATCTGGATGAAGGAACTCCGCACATCCATGAGCGCCATGTATTTGACTGTGAAAATCGGTATGGAGAGCTGTGCCCCCAGCAGGAAAAGGCGTTGGAGGAACTGGGTATCCCTCTCCCTAAACCGGAACAGCCAAAAGGAAAGCACAATAACCGGAAACAGACTTTTGATGCAGTCTGTCGGATAATCTTATTTGACGTTGCCAAACGGCATGGGCTGCATCTGGAACAGGAGCCGTCTTATGGTGGGCGTGACTATTTGGAAAAGCAGGATTATATCCTGATGAAGCAGAAGGAGCAGCTGGCGACACAGGAGCAAAAGCTGGAGGAACTGACGCTAAAAATTGAGGATGTAGAAACCTTGCTGGAAGATGTTTCCGGTGCAGCCTATGACAAGGCGGTGGAGGTTGTGACCGACAAGGTTCGGGAACAAACCCAGCTTGAAGATATGGAAGTAATTGAGAAATATCGAAAGAGCGTGGTATCGCCCAATGCCAAAAAATTCGCCAGAAGTTGTGAAGATAGCGAACACTCTGCTGAGTAGGGTGCGAGAAAAATTACAGCAGTCTGCTGAAAAAGTTCTCAAAAAGGTACAGGCGGTGCTGTTAAAACCGGAGGTCAAACAGGCTGGCAAAGAGCAGATCAAAAATAAAGCCAGAAAATCCATTAAGGAGAAGCTGGCACAAGGCAAACTGGACGCTGATCGGGAGAACCGGGTGCGCTGGGAGCGTGAAGGACGGATTGCTCCAACAAGAAAACAGGATATGGAATTGTGAGGCATCTGATTTTCTATGGAAACCGGATGCCTTTTGCATTGTTTGGAGGTGGAAGAAACGAATGTATTTGAAGCAGTAAAACAGTCTGTTACCACAAGGCAGGCTGCTTTGGTTTATGGAATTTCAGTAGGACGCAACGGGATGGCTTGTTGCCCGTTTCACGATGACAGGCATCCCAGCATGAAGGTGGACAGACGGTTCCATTGTTTTGCCTGTCAGGCAGATGGAGATGTGATTGATTTCACTTCCCGTCTTTTTTGGACTAAGCAGTAAAGAAGCTGCCTTAAAGCTGGCAGAGGACTTCTCAATCAGCTTTGACCGCAAAGGCCACGATCCGCCACAAAAGAGAGTAATCAAAAGAAAAATCAGCGTGGAAATGCGATACCGGCAGGCAGAGCAGAAATGCTTTCGGGTGCTGTGCGACTACCTGCGTTTGCTGGAACGATGGAAAGAAGAATATGCGCCCAAACAACCGGAGGATGACTGGAATCCTTTGTTTGTGGAGGCTCTGCACAGGCAGCCATATATCGAATATCTGTTGGATCTTCTTCTGTCTGACAGCATAGAAGAACGAGCTTTTGTAGTTGCTGAGTATGGAAAAGAGGTGAGGAAAATTGAACAGCGAATATCAGAGTTTATCGCCAGCCACCCAGCAGGCTGTGATGAGCGCAGCCGAAGCCATAGCGACGGAACAGAGCGTTGATGAGGTGCGGCAGAGCCTTTCTGTTACCGACAAGGGAAAAACAGCCAACACCATCGACAACTGCCGGATTGTGTTCTGCTGCGATCCACTCCTGCGGGATGCCATCCGGCTTAATCTCCTGACAGACCGGGTAGACATTGTACAGGACTTGGGCTGGCGCAGGAATACCAGCGCTCTGACGGATACTGATGTGAAATATCTTCTCCTCTATTTTGAGAGAAACTATGAGCTGACCAGTGAGAAAAAGATCACGGCTGCCCTTTCTATCGTAGCAAACGAAAATTGTTACCATCCAATTCAGGATGTGCTGAACAGCCTTGTCTGGGACGGTACACCACGCATCCGATCCTGTCTGCACCATTTTCTTGGTGCTGATGAAAGTGACTATGTGGAAGAAATGCTGAAACATTTCCTGCTGGGTGCTATACGCCGGGTATTCCGTCCCGGTTCCAAATATGAGGAAATGCTTTGTTTGGTGGGCGGTCAGGGTGCCGGGAAGTCCACCTTCTTCCGACTGCTGGCGATCCGGGACGAATGGTTCTCTGATGACCTGAAGAAGTTGGATGACGACCGGGTATTCCAAAAGCTACAAGGTCACTGGATCATTGAGATGTCAGAGATGCTTGCCACCAGCAGCGCAAAGAGCATTGAAGAAATCCGTTCCTTTATTAGCCGACAGAAGGAAACCTACCGGACACCTTATGAATCTCAGCCTAAAGACCGGCTTCGGCAGTGTGTGTTCGGTGGTTCCTCGAATACGCTGGACTTTCTGCCGCTGGATCGAGCCGGGAACCGGCGCTTTCTCCCAATCATGATTTACCCGGAGAATGCAGAGGTTCACATTTTGGAGGACGAGGACGCTTCCAGAGCGTATCTGTTGCAGGTATGGGCAGAAGCTATGAGCATTTACCACAGCGGCAAATATTCCATGAAATTCAGCAAGTCCATCCAGCGTCAACTGGTGGAGGTGCAGAAAGACTTCATGCCGGAGGACACCGAAGCCGGACAGATACAGGGATTTCTGGAACACTACACCGGAAACATGGTCTGCTCAAAACAGCTGTTCAAGGAGGCGCTGGGACATACCTTTGATGAGCCGAAGCGGTGGCAGCTCCACAATATCAATGAGATCATGAATACGGTCGTGACCGGTTGGAAGCCTTTTTCCAATCCCCGGATGTTTGCCGGATATGGCAGACAAAAGGCTGGGAACGGGACACTTCCGGCAACGAACTACCCAGCAACGAAGGTGGATTTGTAGAACTGAGTGAAGAAGAATGTCGTCAGCTGGAACTTCCGCAGGAGTGGATCGCCTGACAAGGACGGTCTGTTGCCGGGATGGCTGCCGGTTGGTTGCCGGGTTCGTTGCTGATAAATTTATGGGTTTGATATAGAAAAAGCCCGCAAGTAAAGGCTTTTTATGATCTATCTATGTTTTCGGCAACGAAAGCAACGAGATTTTATAAGAAAATTTGAAAAGTTAAGAAATCAGGGTCAGACGATAGTTTACAGGTTTTTTGATGTCCGTTGCCGGACTTCGTTGCCGCAACCACCGTCTAATCCCCCTATTCTATGGAGGTAGCCTATGGAGAAAAACAAGAAGCAGAATAAAAAAGTCCAGTTTGTAGTGGTTCGTGAGTTTTCTGGGGACAAAACCATGCGAGAAGCTTTTGAGCAGCTGATCGAGCGTCAGACCTGCGAACACTTTGAGGAATGGCTGGAGCATCGGGAAATGGCACAGAAAGCGGCGTAAAGCAGTTGAATCATGGACAGGGACATGGTATTATAATGATATCGTGTCCCTGTTCATAGAAGGAGAACACTATGAGCAGGAAAAAACAAGTTAATCAGAAAATCACAGCCCTTTATTGCCGTATCTCTCTGGAGGATGGCGGCGATAATGAAAGCATGAGCATCAGCAACCAGAAACTTATGCTCCGGGACTTTGCCGAAAAAAATGGGATGTTCCAGTATGAGTATTATGTAGATGACGGTTATACAGGCCGCAACTTCAACCGCCCCTCTTTCCAGCGCATGATTGCCGATATTCAGGCGGGAAAGATAGGCTGCGTTATCACCAAAGACCTGTCCAGGCTGGGCAGGAATTATATCGAAGCTGGCAGCTATATCGAAATCTTTTTCCCAAAACACAATGTACGCTATATTGCCATTACAGACGGAGTGGACAGCCTGACCCGTCAGGAAATGGACATTACGCCGTTTAAGAATATCCTGAACGATATGTACAGCCGGGATATTTCCAAAAAGGTGCTGGCAGGGCGTATGACCCGTTCCCGGCAGGGGAAGTTTTGTGGTGGGCAGCCGCCCCTCGGTTTGATGCGTGACCCGGAGGATAAGGGACATTTGATCCGTGACCCTGAGACAGCACCGGTAATCCGAAAAATCTATGATATGGCGCTGGATGGCTGGGGATGCATGCGGATTGCAAAGCAGCTCATGGATGATAAAGTCCCGATCACCAGAGTAAAAAGCAACACAGAATGTGATGTAAATTACTATTCATGGGGAAGTGCAAGAATCAGCCATATTCTGCGGAATCCCTTTTATAAGGCGCACATCTGGTCTGCCGGACACATCAGAAAGGGATTCGCTCCAACACCTATGACATTATCCCTCGTGAGGACTGGGAAATTATCGAGGATTGCCATGAAGCAATCATCTCCCCGGAAGAATGGGAGCAGGTACAGGAAATCATTGACCGCAGACCAACCATTATGAAGGGCAACTCCTGCCCCTTTTATAACCTGTTCCACGGTATCATTTATTGTGCGACTTGCGGAAAGTCCATGCAGGTGCGGTATGAAAAGGTTGGCAGAACCGGAAAGAATCGTTTTACCGGCGAACAGCGAGAACCGATTGATAAGGCGTATTATATCTGCCAGACCTACAACAGGCTGGGCAAGAACGCCTGTACCAGCCACAAGATCGAAGCCAGAGATTTGTACAACCTTGTGCTGAAAGATATTCAGGAACTGGCAAAGACTGCGCTCAAAGATGCCGATGCTTTTTATCAGCGGCTGAGCAGCCGGATGGAGCGCCGGTATCTTCTGGATGTCTCCCAGACACAGAAGGAATGTCAACGACTGGAAAGCAGGAATCGTGAAATTGATGAGATGTTCCTGAGCCTATATACCGATAAGGCAAAAGGAATCCTGACTGAGCAGCGTTTTATGAAGCTGACAGCAACACTGGAACAAGAGCAGGAAGCCAACCAGAAGCGCCTGCAAGACCTACTGTTGATGATGCGCCACTCTGACGAACAGGAAAATGAAGTCCGCACCTTCATCAAAGAAATCCGGCGCTATGCAGCCATTGAAGAACTGGATGAAGCGGTGCTGAACCGGCTCATCAGCAAAATTTTGGTGGGCGAAGTCAAGAAGATTGACGGACAGAAGGTGCAGGAAGTCAGAATCGTTTATAACTTTGTCGGAGAAATCCCGGAGATTACAGCATAATCATTTCGCCTCATCTCTCAATCAGCGAGGGATGAGGCTTTTCTTTTTGTAAAATTGCAATAGATATATTCATAATTTATTTACAATTAAATTCCTAGCCGTACAGCAGAAAAATGATGACGAAAGATGATGCAAATGCTATAATGTTTGCATATAGATATGACAATTTGACCATATCGGAATCTTTATTCAAACAGATGATTGGAGATATTGCTATTATGAGAAATCCATGGCCAATTTTCAGCATTGCGGCTCTCTCCGGAGTTGCGTGCCTGATATATGATCACTTTTTTTTCTTACGAGACTATGTGGATTGCTGTTGTAGTGTTTCTTGCACTGCTGGCTCTATGCTTTTTCGCATATTGCAAATATGAACATTGGCTGGCAAAGAAACTTAACCCCTATGTGGTGGCGTATCAAAGCGACCATAATCTTGATAATTTGAAACAGGGATTGGATCGCTGGCGTCCCTGGGCATTCAGCAAACATTCCAAAAATATCATTACAGCGAACTGGTTCTCCGCTCTGCTGGACCAACAGCGCTGGACAGAAGCAGAAGAAATTTTGGAGCAGTTTTTGCATCGAGCAAAAAATACGCAGGATAAAATAGGGTATCACCTGCTTCGGGGAGATTACGCAAGGGCGATCGGAGATACCAAATTAGAGGAACAGGAACGACTTCTAAGCGAACAGCTAAAAACCCAGCTTGGAAACAAAAAAGGGAGAATCAAGAGTACCGCAAACGCCAAAGAGAGTAAATATGCTTTCTTTTGCTGGCTCTCTTTCAGCTTTGGTCTGGCACTGTTCGGAATCATCAGCAATATAGCCACCGGGGACTCTATACTCGGGTCAGTTGGAGCCGGACTTTTTATTTTGGGTTTGTTCTCATTCCCAGTCTGCTTGATCTGGCTGATTCTCTGGTTGATCCGGCGCAGAAAGGAGGTTGTTAAATGACTTATATCCTCCCGGTACTCTATGTAATTGTGTCTTATACATTCTTCCTTTTGGCAGGCTGTTTTGACAATGCGATCAAATTGCAGATATTATCGATCCTTCTGCCTTTTTATCATGGGAATCGTCAATTTTGATTGTTGTGCTGACCGTAGGAAGAAAGTGGTCAAGAAAGACATTGCTGAACTGCACTTTGATCATCAAGTATGGACTGATCCCGTTCTACCTGGTCGGAGGGAGCATCACCGTATATGTAACGCTGATGGCATTCTTCCCATTGCCGCTGATGGCGTTGTTTGGACTGGTAACCATTGTTTTTTTGATTTTTGGATACGGGATTCTATTAGGGGCAGCTCCCTATGCTATCGCTTATCTGATAAAGTCATGCAAAGACGGCATTCATCCGAAATGGTTGGCGGTTTTAGCTGGAATCTGCCAGTTCTTCTTTTCCTTTGATGTACTTGCAATGATGGTTCTGACATTAAAGGAGCGGCACAGGGTCAAAACGACGATTGCCGTTTTCTGTGCAATGTGTCTTGCGCTCCTGCTTATCGTACTCTATGTGGTCATGACGCTGATAGGAGCATAATCGACCTTTATATAGGATATGAGTTGTTCATACATAAAACAAATTTGATAGAATCGCAGAAAGGATTTACGCTTATGAAAAAACAATGGATTGCTTTACTGACAGGATGTGTGCTGGTATGCAGTATGCTGGCCGGATGCGGCTCAAAACCTCAGACATCAGCTCCGGCAGCTGCGGGCAGCGATAAAGGCTGTACGGATGAGGCCATTCTGTATCAGCTGAAAAATGACGGGACACCTGAGTTCGTACTGGATGGCACTTACTACACACTTCCTTTGGAAACTTCCCAGCTGATACAAGCCGGCTGGAGTTTGGAAACGGAAGAATATGATGCAGCAGAGGTTTCTCTGCAACCCGGCGAGCGTATTTATGGGGAACTTTCCAAAGACGATCAGGAAATAGATGTTGCAATCGTAAATGCCGGGACAGAGCCATGCAAGCCTGCTGAGGGCGGAACGGTGGTAGAACTGGAATACTCTGCCGATAAGGATCAACCAAATCCTGATTTCTTTGTAACGCTCAATGGGATCAACTGTGCGATGTCCAACGCAGCTTTACAAAAGGCGCTGGAAGGTGTAGACGGATATAAACTGAATTCCGCAGGAAATATCGACATCAATCGTACTGTTGATGATGATGAAATTGCTGTTTATAAAGTCATTCTGGATGATGACTACACAGCAATCACGCTTGCTTCGGACAATGTTTTTGAATACAAGGATTATCAGCCGCAAGAGGTAAAAGAACAGGCATCTAATGAAAAGATTGCCGCTTACAAGGATACTACAAAAGCCGAGATGGAGCCGTATGCTCAGGATTTCAATGCGATCATCGAGGGATATGAAGAAAATATGGTCGTTGGATTTTACAGTGAAGGTACTATTTGGGGCGAAGAAGTCGGTGAATATAAATCTATTGCCGGAACGCCGCTCGCTTCGGATGTGTCTCTCTACATCGCAGAGGATACAACCGGCCAGCTCTACTGTATTGCTAACCAGATTTTGAATGAAGATGGTACTGTAAGCACTGCCATTGAGCTTGAGGAAGGCGATCAGGTCAAGGTTTGGGGTTATGCTTCACAGTATCTGGAATTGCAGGAAGGTCTGAAAATCGTCGTGGTTCAGCCTGGTATCATTGAACGCAACGGCGAACTGGTGATCCTGGACAAAAATTTGAAAGCAGACTAATGCTTTTGAACGCCGGGTGCATCTATCAAAGGATTGCATCCGGCGTTCTCAACTAAAACAATAATTAGGAGGAACAATTATGCTTACAATGAATGAAAAAGATAAAAAATGAAATGCTGGAAGCCATTTTGAAGGAAAACGAAGCCTATCAGTGCAAGTTATGGGCGGTCATCATGGCCGGAGCTGATACCTATGCACTGATTGGAGGACTTTCTACACTGACGGGGGGTGCTGCCGCTGCATTAGGCGCACTGAGCAATGCTACTGCTATCTGGGAGTTACCGAGAAACACCTGAATATGGTCATTGTAAATTCCGTCAATGTCTCAAAAATTGAAAACCGGCTTTCTCTGCCCTTAAGCAGCATAACAAAGGCAGAAGTCAAGGGTGGGCTGCTGCCCGGAAGAAAAGTCGTAATGCTGCATTTTGGAAAAGAAAAAATGAAAATTTCTTTGATGAACAATGCGATTGGCTCTGATATTCAGGGGCAGAAAGAAAATGTTGAGATGTTCTGCCAGATTGTTTCCAAACTCGGATAACCAGTATTATAAAGTGAGAGGAATCAGAGTATGAAAAAAATCTTAATTGTGTTATTAACTATGGTGTTGCTCCTTGCTGGATGCGGCAAAAATGGGGCTTCATCGCCACAATCTCCCTCTGATGAATCTGTGGCGGATCAGCAGGAACCTTCTTCTTCCGAAACCGAAATATCATCTGAATATAATGCGATTCCCGGAAGTTATACCGTCCCGGATGGATGGGAGGAATCTGAGAAGCATTCTACTGATTCGCAGATTTTCTATATAGAGGAAGGCCACGAAAATGATGAAAAGCCGGACAACATCTCCATCCATGTAGGAAAGAACAAATATAGTCTGGATGAGCATGAGCAGTTTCGGGATGCGATCGTCCAACAGATTTTGATGCAGCTGGATGGTATTGAAG
>ENA-OQDS01000014-OQDS01000014.1-human-gut-metagenome-genome-assembly--contig:-NODE-14-length-12425-cov-0.834119_pt1 | contig 12425 bp, 19 predicted proteins | sample MGYA00242785_ERZ504615 | MGnify/ENA primary metagenome ERZ504615 (study PRJEB26092, sample SAMD00036331) | human gut metagenome | host: Homo sapiens | study: EMG produced TPA metagenomics assembly of... | reverse complement strand
TTTTTAAAAAATTTTCATGTTTTTCACGTTTATTCGTTTTTTACCCATTTTCCGGTATTTCGTACGCTTGACCACTGCTGGTGTAAGTGCTACTATCAAAGCACCAATACGAAAATAATCGACTACGGATAATGATCCGCCCGGTATAACAGAAAGAAGGAATTGGATGACTCGCATTTTGTGTCTCGGAGACAGTATCACAGATTGCGGACGGCTTTTCTCCGCAGATCCTCTTGGAAAAGGATATGTGAAGCAGCTCTCCTGTCTGCTTCATAACACAGATCACCGATTTTCCATTGAAAACAGAGGTATTGATGGTTTCACCCTGGAACGGCTTCTTCAGAACACAGATTTCTGGCTGGAAAGCTCTGATCCGGATATTGTTACCGTCCTGATCGGGATCAATGATGTGGGGATCATGATGAACACCCGCCGTTCATCTGCACAACAGCAGGATCTGATGAACAAATTTGTCACCCGTTATGAGCTCCTTGCAAAAAAAGCTATCCTGCACAAACTCCCGGAAACGAAAGCTCTATTTCCTGGAACCCTTTGTTTTTCCATGGCCACGCTGCTACGCTTCCTGGGCTCCCCTTCTTTCACAGATGTCTGTGCATATTAAAAAGATCAGTCAGGATCATGGCGCCGTTTTTCTCCCGCTGCAGAACGATCTGGATCAGGAAGCTGCACGGTCCGGGCCTGCATCAATAACTTCTGACGGTATCCATCTCACACCACAGGGGCATCAGATCCTGGCAGATAAACTTTATAAATTGATCATATCAGAAAGGTAATACTATGGAAACAACGATCAAAAAAATCGAAGATATGTCACTGAACGCATGGCCTTCCCATAAAATGGAACTTTATGACGGATGGATCTTACGTTTTTCTTATTTCTATACGCACAGGACCAACAGTGTGGAACAGTTCGGAACCTCCACACTTCCATGGCGCGAAAAAATCCCCTACTGCGAACAGGTCTATAAGCGTCTGGGAACTCCTGCGATCTTTAAGATCAGCCCCCTTGTATCCCCGGATTTTGACTATATGCTGGAAAACAGGGGCTATTCCGTTCAGCACATAACAAATGTTATGACTGTAGACCTGGACAATGCCGTTCTGGATGTGCCTGTCACCGATGTGCTTTTTTCCAATGAAATTCCGGATTTCTGGATCCACAGCCTTTTTGACTTGAAAAGAACTACAAATCCGATCCATCGAAGCGTCGTTCCTTCCATGTACCGTGCCATTCTTAAGGAAACTGTCTGCGCTTCCATAACAAAAAACGGCGAGATCATTGCCACAGGTCTTGGAATCCTGGATCGCGACTACATCGGTATCTATGCCATTCATGTGCGTGAAGATTATCGCCGCAGAGGATATGCCCGTCAGATCTGTACCGGTCTTCTCAATGAGGGCAAAAAAAAGAGGCGCCAGCCACGCTTATCTTCAGGTGGTAAAAAACAATACTTCCGCAGAAAAGCTTACAGCTCTCTTGGATTTCAGTATTCCTATACCTACTGGTTCCGTGTTCAGCCTGTAGGAACACGTTTTCAGTAAATGCATGGATTTTCCGTAAATCCCTGTAGAAATCAAAAAATCTTTTTGCTATAATACCCTTAATATGTATAAAATCTTTCCTGCCTTCATATACTGATCCTTATCAATCAATAAGGAGACTGATCCGATGAACGATTCGCAGGAAAAAAACACCCAAAATCCCTATCATATTTATTACGATAATTATCTGGATACCAATGCCTGTACTGAATGCACGGGTCTGATCAACCATGGAATCGACAGCCGTGAGCAATGGGATTCTTTCCGCCAGATCTTTGACTTTATACCGGCGTCGGAAACCCATGATCTTACAGATAAACAGGACTGACCGTTATCCCGGGTCGGAGGACACAAATGAAAAAACTGTCTGCTGCATGTATGATTCTCGGCCTTTCCCTTTTTGTGGGAGGCTGCAGCAATGATCAGATCGATGATCATATTATTTCTCTTCAGGATAAAATTTCAGACGTTACTGCTTCAGATTCCACAGAACAGGAAGATCAGGAGCCTTCCACGGAAGAACGTGTTTATATAGATGAGCTTACCGGCACACTGCTGGATTTTGACGGTACACACCTGACGATTTCCAGCAATGGAGAAACCTATGTATTTGATGTTTCCCAGACAAGGCTTGAATGCAAATACGGCGTTGTATCCAGTGATCAGGTCAGTGTGATCTACCAGGGACAGCTTTCCGGAACGGATATCAGCACCATTTCCCCCATCAAAATAACCGACAAATATCATAATGAAACTCCTCTGGAGGACCGCACTTTAAAGGGCAAAGTGAAATCACTCACATCCAATGCCCTTGTGATAGTTACAGAAAAGGGAAATACCGTAACCTTCCCTGTCACCGGTGTCAGACAATACTACAAAAAAGGCATCAAGGCCGGCAAGTGGGTCTATGTCCATTTTCGCGGTAAATTCATCAACGAAACACTCGTGGATGACAAGCAGTATGACGGCAGTTTCACAAAAGTGATCAGTGTCTCCGATACGGATCCACTGAAGGTACCTGCTGCAACTCCTACTCCTTCCCCTGAACCGAAGAAAAAAGAGCAGCATCTCCGTGCAAAGATCGTAAGTGTCAGCACCAGCACAATGACTGTCATCCCGCAGGCCACAGGATCGGAACTGACAGTTTCACTTTCCTCCGCCCCTGTATATTTCAAAGGAGGAATGGCTCCGGGATCTTATGTAAACATTATCTATACCGGTAAATTTAATGGTGAATCCACCAGCGGCATGAAGATCCGTGGAATCACCGGGGAGGATCCGGACATACTTTCCGTACGCAACATTACTTCTACTGTAACCGGCACGATCCTGGGCACAACCGCCAATACCGTGCTGCTCCAGACATACGACGGCGTAAAGATCCTCTGCAGCCGTGAAAACGTTCCGGACCTTTCCTCAAGCGGAATGGAAGAAGGTGCCGATCTCCGGGTTACTTTCAACCCTGCGAAATCACGCACCTCCAATATTTATACCTGTATTAAATTCGAAGACCCGTGACAGAAGATGGTACGGATCCTTTTTTCTCCATCTTCCATCCAGCTTCGTACTGCCTGCGTATCACCCAGTATATCAAAAAAAAGCTCTGCTTTCATCCTGTACACCCTGGCCGTGAAGAACCTGATATGCACCGGCATCGCTTCCTACTGCCACATGAACCTTCTTTTCAAAAGCTTTCTTCAGATTCTGCTCGCCCGTCTTTATAATAGATGCAAGGATCGTATCTTCAAATCTGCCGCAGCCTTTAAGATTCCGCACAGTTACAAGTGTCGGAACCCACACGCTTTCGCTGTCTGCCAGCATGGAAATCGTCTCATCATCCATATAGTTCCCATGCTCAATACTGTCAACACCAGACTCCACTGCTGCCTGTACGCCATAGCATCCATTTGTATGGCTCATCACGGCAAATCCCTCTTCATGAGCAATATGTACCATTTCTTTCACATCCGTTGCTGAAAGCGGCGTTCCCGTAATTTTCCCGTGATCTGCAAAATCCAGAAGCCCTGTAGTCATGATCTTGATAAAATCCGCACCTTCAGCGGCAGCTTCCAGAACTCTTCTGTGATATTCCTTCATGTCTGAAAAGCTTTTTCCAACGATCTTCCCGTAATGCCCCTCTTTATAAATGGCAAAAACCGGTGTGCGATAGTCAATTTCATATTCCGGGGCCAGTCTGGCAGCCCGTTTTGACACACCGTAATGATCTCCTCCGTCTCTCACAAAACGGATTCCTCTTTTCCGGTATTCCTCAAGATGAGCACGGATCAGTGCATCCTGGGGGCCATTTTTCTGTGTCTCAACGGCTTTCCGGTAATCATAGCCATTGAGAAATATATGTGCATGACATTCCCCAAACATTTTCATCACTGCTCAAAAAAGTTTCGGATCTCTTTCTCGGATGCCTGCACCGACCCCTGTACAAAGAACGGCTTTCCACCTCCGCGTCCGTTTAATTTCGCATTCATCTCTTTTGTAAACTGACGGAGATCGCCGTCTTTTTCGCCCATTGCATACTTGTAGCTTCCGTCTGCATTTCCGGAAAATACCGCACAGCAGCCCTGGCAGGTCTGTGTCACGGCGTCTGCAAGCTTCCGCACACTGTCTGCATCCATTCCATCCATAAAGATGAGAACGCTTCCGCTTCCTGCATAACGCTCTGCCTCTTTCCGGCACATGTCGTCTACCAGCTGCCCAACCTGTCCTTTCAGTCGGAAATTCTCTTCCTGAAGGCGTTCCACTGCCTGCGCAGTCTTATCCATTTTTGCGGAAAGCTTTACAGAAATCTGGTGGTTCTGGTCATTGACCATGTTCAGATAATCCAGCACACGTTTTCCGCAGATCATCTCAATACGGACACCTTCACGAAATTTTTCCACGGAAAGAAGTTTCACCATTCCGATCTCTCCGGTATGTGTCACATGAGTTCCGCAGCATGCACAGATATCCACCCCTGGAAATTCTACGATCCGCACCTGACCGGTGAGCTCTTTTTTGCTTCGATAATCGATCTTTTCCAGTTCCTCCGCTGTAGGATATATGATCTTTATCTGCGTATCTTCCCATATCTTTTGGTTTGTTTTCCGCTCGATCTCAGCAAGCTGCGCCTCATCCAACGGGCCATCAGATCTATGGTAATGGTATCGCTTCCCATATGAAAGCCTACATTATCATATCCGTAAGCCTCATGGATCAGTCCGCTCACCATATGCTCACCGGAATGCTGCTGCATCAGATCAATCTTCTTGCCCAATCGATGCGTCCCTGTACTTCTGTTCCGGCTTCCATCGGCTGATCTGTATAATGAAGAAGTTCTCCCTCTTTTTCATGCACTTCCTTTACTTTCACATCGTTGAGATATCCGGTATCGCTTGGCTGTCCACCGCCCTCCGGGTAAAAAGCGCTCTCATCCAGAATGATATGAAAACCTTTTTTTGCTTCTCTGCACTCCAGGACTTTGGCTGTAAATTCTTTTTTATATACATCTTCATAATATAAACGTTTCGTCTCTGTCATTTGTCTCATCCTTTCTGCATCTCTGCTTTGACGACTTATAGTATAGACCAAATTTTCTCTCCCCGCTATATAAAAACGGCATTTATCCAATGATTTACATATTTTTCTATAAAAGCTGAAGGCTTTCCTTCAGGTTCCGCGTTATAATAAATGAAGCGGGAAGAGAAGGGAGCTGATTGCATTACACGGGAAGAATATCTGGAATATCTGATACATACATACCAAAACTTAATATTTTCCATTTGTCTGAAATCGGTGGGCAATCCCTTTGACGCCGAGGATCTGACACAGGATGTTTTTCTTTCCGCCTACAAAAATCTCTCCCGTTTTGATGGCACCTACGAAAAAGCCTGGCTCAGCAAGATCGCAGTCAGAAAATGTCTGGATCATCTGAAAGCAGCTGGCAGACGTACCATTCCCACAGAGGACACCTATTTTGAACAGCTCCATGATAAAGAGTTTTCCCCGGAGGAGGCATTTCTGGACAAAGATTTCAAGGATCGGATCCGGCATTTATGTGCAGCGCTGAAAAGCCCCTACAGGGAGGTTGCCCTTGAGCATTTCTGCGAAGAAAAAACCGCCGCAGAAATTGCAAAAGCGCAGAATAAAAATATCAAAACAGTCCAGACGCAGATCTACCGGTCCAGATCTATGCTGAAAGCACTGCTGGAAAGGAGTGATTAGATGCACATACCACAGGATGAATTACAGAAATTCCAGGACGGAACCATGAAATACGGATGAAATGATCCATTTTCTGGAGCATATGGAGCAATGTGACTTCTGTCTGGATGAACTTCTTCAGAATGAGGATGCCGCTTCTGAGTATGCTCCATCCTATCTGCAGGATGAAATTCTGAAAAAAGCAGCTTCTCCGGAAGTTCAGGCTTCCAGAAAAATACATGAAACTGCTTATTGGATGAGCTTCTCTGTGCAGGCTTACGGACTGCCGTAGGCATGGGTGTTGCGCTGATCATGCTTTTTTCTGTATCTCAGACAGATTTTACGGCTCTTCATCCTTCACCGGAAACAAAAGTTAAGATTTCTTCATCCCTTGACATTGGTTCCGGCCTAAACCAGCTTTCCATGCAGGTAGGTTCCCAGCTCAGTGAACATTCTCAGAAGATCAGTAATAATCTGAACGATCTTACGAATAAAATTATAAACGGAGGCAAGTAAATTTATGAAAAAACAAAAACATGGTTTCTGGGTATTTATCTTTTCCCTGATCCCCGGTGCCGGGGAAATGTACATGGGATTTAAAAAACAGGGACTTAGCATTATGCTACTGTTCTGGGGATCGATCGCACTGGCATCCATAACCGGTCTTGGATGGCTGGCCATGTTTCTCCCGGTGATATGGTTCTATAGTTTTTTTAATGTCCATAATCTGAAATCCCTGTCAGAAGAAGAATTCTACTCTGTAGAGGATAATTACATTCTTCACATGGATCAGTTTTCCGGTGATATGGGAAAATTCTTACAAAAGCATCAGAGTGCAGCTGCATGGATTCTGATCCTGTTTGGTATCTGTATCCTGTGGAGTCGTTTCACAAGTCTTCTGTACTTCATTGTACCGAATAATATGGCCGACTATGTATACAATATCTGCAACAGCCTTCCGCAGATCGTCATTGCTGCAGGTATCATTGCTGCAGGTATTTATCTTCTTACTCAGCAGAAAAAGAAACTGAAACAGGAAACCGAAACAAAAGATGAACATTACTGGGAACCCTATCGTCCATATCAGCAGCTGACAGAAAAGCCTGTTCATACTTCTGATAACTCAGACAAAGATACAGCTTCTGAAACTTCTTCCATTGCTGATCCGGAAAATACCGAATCTGATCCTGCTTCATCCACAAAATAACAGAGAAAAAAAAAGATCCACTGCCAGTTTCCTGACAATGGATCTTTTTATATGATTTAAATTTACTGCTTATGTGTTACTTTAAGACGTGTCATCGCTCTCGCAAGTGCCATCTGGTTCATATGATACTCCTGGATGCTCTGTTTCTGACGAAGCTGCTCTTCTGCACGTTCCTTTGCTTCCTGAGCACGGCGGATATCAATCTCGTCCGGACTCTCTACGCTGAGGCAGAACAGCTTGGCACGGTTATTGATCATCTCAACAAATCCGCTGCTCACAGCAAACACATACTCATTACCGTCAGCATCCTCAAAACGCATCTCACCGGGAATGATGGCAGCTACAACATTCGCATGATGGGCAAGAAATCCCTGCTCACCATCCACTGCCGGGATAATAAGCTTCTGAGCACGTCCTGCATAAGCCAGTTTATTGCTGGCATATATTTCCAGGCCAAATGTCTCACTCATAGCTGCTCCTTACTGCCGGTTCTCCTCGGCTTTTGCTTTTGCAATTACATCATCAATGGTTCCAACATTAAAGAATGCGTTCTCCGGATAATCATCCATCTCACCGTCAATGATCGCCTTAAATCCGCGGATCGTCTCTTTCAGAGGTACATATTTACCTTTGATACCGGTGAAGTTCTCAGCTACATGGAACGGCTGGGAAAGGAACTTCTGGATCTTTCTTGCACGGAATACAGTGCTCTTATCCTCTTCAGAAAGCTCTTCCATACCAAGAATAGCAATGATGTCCTGAAGTTCTTTATATTTCTGAAGGATTTCCTGTACTTTACGTGCTACTTCATAATGTTCTTCACCTACAACATCCGGCTCCAGGATACGGGAAGTAGATTCCAACGGGTCAACGGCCGGATAAATACCCTGCTCTACGATCTTTCTGGAAAGAACGGTTGTTGCATCCAGATGAGCAAATGTAGTTGCAGGAGCCGGGTCAGTCAGGTCATCGGCAGGTACATAGACAGCCTGTACAGATGTTACAGAACCATCCTTAGTAGAAGCGATACGTTCCTGAAGTTCACCCATCTCAGTAGCCAGTGTTGGCTGATAACCTACGGCTGAAGGCATACGTCCAAGAAGGGCGGAAACCTCGGAACCAGCCTGTACAAAACGGAAAATATTATCAATGAAAAGAAGCACATCTCTGTGTTCCTCATCTCTGAAGTACTCAGCATTGTCAGTCCGGTTTCAGCAACACGCATACGGGATCCCGGTGGCTCGTTCATCTGTCCGAACACTAAGGCTGTTTTTTCAAGAACACCGGACTCTTTCATTTCTGACCATAAGTCGTTACCTTCACGGGAACGCTCTCCAACACCTGTGAAAATGGAATATCCGCCATGCTCTGTGGCAATGTTCTGGATCAGCTCCTGGATCAGGACTGTCTTACCAACACCGGCACCACCGAACAGACCGATCTTACCACCTTTTGCATATGGTGCAAGAAGGTCGATAACCTTAATACCTGTTTCCAGGATTTCTACAGCCGGTTTCTGATGTTCGAAATCCGGCGGATCTCTGTGGATGACCCATTTCTGTTCTCCCTCAAGGGAAGGACCGTCATCTACTGTATCACCAAGTACGTTAAATAAACGTCCCAGTGTCTTATCACCTACAGGAACCTTAATGCCGCTTCCTGTGGCGATGACTTCTTCTGTCTCGCTGTAAGCCTTCGCTTGCGCTCAGCATAATGCAGCGTACCATATTGTTTCCCAGATGATGGGAAACTTCCATTACACATCTTTTACCGTTGTTCTCTACCTCAAGGGCATCCTTGATCTCAGGAAGATTTCCATCTTCAAAAACAACGTCTACAACAGGTCCCATAACCTGTACAATTTTACCTTTGTTCATCGTCGTCACTTCCTTTTTTGTGCTTTTGCACCGCTGACAATCTCAGTGATTTCCTGTGTGATGGCAGCCTGACGCGCACGGTTATACTCAATGGATAACTCCCTGAGCATCTTCTTTGCACTGTCCGTAGAGGACTGCATTGCCATCATTCTGGCATTATTTTCACTGGCATAGGCTTCTACAAGACATCCATAGATCAGACCAGTCAGGTAATTTGGGATCATGGTATTCAGAAGTACATCGGCTGATGGTGACAGCACGATTTCCTCCTGTGGCATGTCCGCAAGCATTGCCTGATTTGGCAGGAACTCTGCTTTCTTCAATGGAAGAAGCTGCATATTCACCGGCTCCATGGCAACTGCACTCTGCATCTCCGTATAGAAAATACGGACTTCGTCCAGTTCTCTGTCCAAGAACGCTCTGACAATCTCCTCTGAGATCAGACGCGCTCTGTGCATGGTCGGTTTCTGTACTGTATATGGAAAGTTCTCTGCGATATCCATATGTTTCTTCGTGAAATACTGACGGCCTACCATACCCAGCACATAAAGCTTGCAGTGCTCATGCTCTGCCATAAACTGTTCTGTCATTTTCTGGATATTATGGTTATAGGCACCTGCCATACCTTTATCACCGGTAACTACGATACAGCCTATCTTACGGTCTTCCTCTGCGATCTTATGACGGATACTGAAAAAAGGATGCTCTGTATCCGGCATATGACGCAGGATTCGGGAAATTGCTGCCTGCATATTATAGTAATACGGCTCTGTATCGGACAGGATTCTTTTGGCCTTCTGCATCTTGGATGAAGAGATCATATACATGGCATTGGTGATCTTCATGGTGTCCTGAATGCTTTTCATTCGAGTCTGAATCTCTTTCGTACTGCCCATATCAACACCTACCTGCTCTTATCTGCAAATTCTTCTGCCACTTTCACGATCTTTTCTGCCAGTTCATCCGGAAGCTGTCTCTTCTCCTCGATCTCTCTTCCGATTTCCGGATAAGCACTGTCAAAGTAGTCCAGCATATCTCTCTGATACTTCTTCATCTTCTTAGTTTCCACATCCATCATTGCCTTGTGTGTTGCCGCACAAAGAGTGATGACCTGCTCATGAAGACTTAATGGGCTTGAAAGCGGCTGTTTCAGAAGTTCCATAAGTCCGCTTCCGTATTTCAGCTGCTGAGTTGTAGCCTCGTCCAGATCAGAACTGAACTGTGTAAAGATTTCCATCTCACGATACTGAGCCAGATCGATACGGACACTTCCTGCTGCTTTCTTCATGGCTTTTGCCTGTGCAGCACCACCAACTCGGGATACGGAAAGACCTACGTTAACCGCCGGACGCATACCGGAGTTAAACAGGTCACTCTCCAGGAAAATCTGACCATCTGTGATGGAAATAACGTTTGTAGGAATATATGCGGAAAGGTCACCTGCCTGTGTCTCAATGATAGGAAGTGCAGTGATAGAACCACCGCCGGCCTTTTCATTCAGACGGCTGGAACGCTCCAGTAATCTGGAATGGAGATAGAATACATCTCCAGGATAAGCCTCACGTCCCGGTGAACGTTCCAGAAGCAATGACAGTGCACGATATGCAACTGCATGCTTGGATAAAATCATCATAAACCATTAATACATCTTTTCCCTTATACATAAAGTACTCAGCAAGTGCAGTACCTGCATAAGGAACAATATACTGAAGCGGTGCACAGTCACTGGCTGTGGAGGAGAATACTGTTGTATAGTCCATAGCACCATGTTTCTCCAGAGTAGATACGATCTTAGCTACTGTGGAAGCTTTCTGTCCGATTGCAACATAGATACAGATTACATCTTTGCCTTTCTGGTTCAGAATGGTATCCAGTGCAACAGAAGTCTTACCTGTCTGTCTGTCACCGATGATCAGCTCACGCTGGCCACGGCCGATCGGGAACATGGAGTCAATAGAAAGAATACCTGTTTCCAGAGGAACTGTTACAGATTTTCTGTCAATAATTCCAGGTGCCGGATTCTCTACCGGACGATACCCGTCTGCCTTGATCTCACCTTTACCATCGATCGGCGCTCCCAGAGCGTTTACGATCCTTCCGATAAAAGCGTCACCTACAGGCACACCTGCCTGCTTCTGGGTTCTTGCTACCTTTGTTCCTTCTTTGATTCCTGTATCTTTACCGAACAGGATACATCCGATGCTGTTTGCACGGATATCCTGAACCATACCTTTCAGACCATTCTCAAAGGTTACAACCTCGCCATACATAGCATGATCAATACCATGTACCGTGGCGATACCATCTCCGACGGAGATGACTGTTCCTACTTCCTGGTCCTTGCTGATTTCGTCATAATTCTTAATTTCTTCTTTCAGAATCGAAATGATTTCATCTGGATTCATTGCAGCCAACTTTTATTCACCTCCGTGTCAATTTCTGTCTTAAATTGTTATAACGTCCGCGGAGACTCCAGTCGAACTCTTTGTCTCCGGCAGAAAGAATGAAGCCTCCGATCAAAGATTTGTCTTCTCTGAGAGTAAGGATTACTTCCTTTGCTCCAAATTCCCTGCGAAGGAAATCTTCCATCTTCTCTTTCTGGGCTTCTTCCGGTTTTGTTACATATGTGAGAACAGCTTTCAGGATACCTTTCTGCTTGCGGCTGTAATCGCCATATGTTTCCAGGATATCATAAATGCTGCTGATTTTCTGATATTTACAGGTCACCTTCAGGAAATTTTTCATCTCCTGCGGGAAGACTCTGTCAATTACATGTTCTTTTTCTTTTAAAGAAACCAGCGGATTCTCAAGAGCACCCTTTAACTGCGGGGTACTCCTGAAAATCTTTTCTGTCTCCAAAACAGCTTCTTCCGGGACAGAAAGCTCATATAATGCTTTTGCATAATTAATGCTTGTTTCCGTCATTGGAATCACCTGCCTCTTTTATAAACTGGTCATAAAGGGACAAATCCTGCTGACTGCTGTTTTTCTCTCCCATGATCTTTGAGGCTGCATCCAGCGCGATCTCTGCCACTCTGCTTTCCATAGCCTTCATAGCATTTTCCTGCTCTGTCCTGATATCTGCCTTTGCTTTGTCAAGCATTGCACCAGCCTGTGTGTTTGCATCTTTTACAATACGCTCAGCCTGTACTTTTGCCTCATCCTTTGCCTGGTTTACAATACGCATGGATTCGTCTTTCGCAGATTTCAGTGCATCTTCATATTTGCCTTTCAGTTCATATGCCTGTTCTTCTGTATCTTTGGCACTTGCGAACTGCTGGTCGATCATGTTTTTTCTCTGCTCCATCACATTGAGGATCGGACCAAATAAAAACTTCTTCATTAAAAGATAAAGAACAATCAGGTTAATAATCGTAAAGACCACGTTGATATTAATTTCAATCACCGGTCCCACCTGCCTTTCTACTTATTCTTTATCCATTAATTAGCCAAGCATGATAACGATCAGAAGACCGATAACGAAACCGTAAATAGCTGTTGCCTCGGCAAGGGCACATCCTAAAAGAAGGGATTTGCTGATCTTGCTTTCTGCTTCCGGCTGTCTTGCGATTGCTTCTACT
>ENA-OQDS01000013-OQDS01000013.1-human-gut-metagenome-genome-assembly--contig:-NODE-13-length-12544-cov-1.357735_pt1 | contig 12544 bp, 12 predicted proteins | sample MGYA00242785_ERZ504615 | MGnify/ENA primary metagenome ERZ504615 (study PRJEB26092, sample SAMD00036331) | human gut metagenome | host: Homo sapiens | study: EMG produced TPA metagenomics assembly of... | reverse complement strand
CTTGTCAAGTATCAAGTTGAAATTACCGTTCACCGAAGTTTTTCTACCGTTCTAGTAATACTTGTTCAAACAACTAGCCAAATAGCGTATTGTACAAGTCAGCAAAAGGGGCAAAGTCCCCGAGCCAATCTCCGAAGGCGGCGGCAAAGGGTGCCGCCACGGTGTGAAAGGGTGGATTGTAATGAAGAACGAAATGAGCAGAAGGCAGTTCCTGGGCTTTGCTGGTTCCGCGGCTGCGGTTCTTGGTCTGGGCCTCGTGGGCTGCGGTGGTTCTGCCGGCTCTGGCTCCTCTGCTTCTGGTGACGCTGCCGAGGTCTACTTCCTCCAGTTCAAGCCCGAGGTCGACAAGGAGTGGAAGGAGATCGCCAAGGCGTACAAGAAGGAGAAGGGCGTCGAGGTCAAGATCGTGACCGCCGCCTCCAACACCTACGAGGAGAAGCTCAAGTCCGAGATGTCCAAGAGCTCCGCTCCGACGCTGTTCCAGGTCAACGGCCCCACCGGCCTTAAGAACTGGAAGGACTACTGCGCCGATCTTTCCGACACCAAGCTCCGCGGCGAGCTCATTGACGACTCCCTGGCTCTGCAGTCCGATGGCAAGGATCTGGGTATCGACTGGGTCCAGGAGAGCTACGGCATCATCTACAACAAGCAGCTGCTCGAGAAGGCTGGCTACAAGGCCGAGGACATCAACTCCTTCGACAAGCTGAAGGCTTGTGCCGACGACATCCAGGCCCGCAAGGACGAGCTTGGTGTTGAGGGTGCCTTCACTTCCGCCGGCATGGACGACTCCTCCAGCTGGCGCTACACCACCCACCTCGCCAACCTCCCGCTCTACTACGAGTTCGAGAAGGAGCACAACCAGGAGGACGACGAGATTAAGGGCGAGTATCTCGACAACTTCAAGCAGATCTTCGACCTGTACATCACCGACTCCACCTGCGATCCTTCGCAGCTTGCCTCCAAGACCGGCGACGACGCCACCAACGAGTTCGCAACCGGCAAGGCCGTCTTCTATCAGAACGGTTCTTGGGCCTACGCTGACCTCACCAAGGCCGGCATGACCGACGATCAGATTGGCATGATGCCCATCTACATCGGTGTCGACGGCGAGGAGAACCAGGGCCTGTGCTCCGGCGGCGAGAACTACTGGTGCGTCAGCTCCCAGGCTTCCGAGGATGCCCAGAAGGCCACCGAGGACTTCATGTATTGGTGCGTCACTTCTGACACCGCCACCAGCATCATCGCTGACAAGATGGGTCTGACCGCTCCGTTCAAGAGCGCCAAGGAAACCACCAACGTCTTCTCGCAGCAGGCCGTTGCCATGGCCAAAGACGGCAAGAAGACCGTTGCTTGGGACTTCGTCTACATCCCCTCTGAGGAGTGGAAGAAGAACCTCAAGCAGGCTCTGATCGCCTACGCTGCCGACAACAGCAAGTGGGACGGCGTCAAGAACGCCTTCGTCGATGGCTGGAAGACCGAGAAGGCCGCTTCCGAGTAAGCAGTTGCTGCCCAAGCTATCTGATTAGCGACAGGGGGCGGGCAGACGTTGGTTTGCCCGCCCCCTGCATATTGAAAGGACCCTTTTATGGGCAAAGCACTCAAGCGCTGGTGGCCGCTCTTTATGCTGCCCACGTGCCTGGCGTTTATGATCGGGTTCGTGATCCCTTTTATCCAGGGCTTCTATCTCTCGTTCTGCCAGTTTATTACCATTAACAACACGCATTTTGTCGGTATCAAGAATTACGTGCGCGCGCTGTCCGATTCGCAGTTTGCTACGTCGTTCTTCTTTACGGTGGCGTTTGCCTTCCTGTCGACGGTGCTTATCAACGTGATTGCCCTCGCCATCGCGCAGGCGCTCACCCGCAAGGCGCTCAAGGGCACCAACATCTTCCGTACGATCTTCTTTATGCCTAACCTGATCGGCGGCATCGTGCTGGGCTACATTTGGCAGATTCTGATCAACTGCCTGCTCTCCAACGTGGGCGCCCAGCTCATCGCCCTTAACTCTGCTGCTGGCTTCTGGGGCCTTATCATCCTGACCCTGTGGCAGCAGGTCGGCTACATGATGATTATCTACATCGCTGGTCTGCAGTCCATTCCGTCCGACTACATCGAGGCCGCCAAGGTCGACGGCGCCACGGCATGGCAGACGTTTTGGAAGGTTAAGATCCCTAACCTGATGCCGACCATCACCATCTGCCTGTTTCTGTCCATCACCAACGGCTTTAAGCTGTTCGACCAGAACCTCGCCCTTACCGGTGGTGCCCCCGCGCACTCCACCGAGATGCTCGCCCTGAACATCTACAACACGTTCTACTCGCGTGCCGGCATTGCATGGCAGGGCATTGGCCAGGCCAAGGCAGTCATCTTCTGCATCCTGGTCGTAGCCATCTCTATGATCCAGCTTAAGGCCACGAGGTCCAAGGAGGTGCAGCAGTAATGAAACGCGATAAGGTTATCAACCGCGCGCTCTCGATCTTCTTTACGATTCTGTCGCTCGCATGGATCTACCCCGTGTTTATGATTGCGCTCAATTCCTTTAAGAAAGCGACCGCAATCAGCACCACCACGGCGTTCGATCTGCTCACGCCCGAGACGTTCAACGGCCTCGCAAACTACATGCACGCCCTTAACGAGCAGGGCTTTGCCTCGGCATTTATGTACTCGCTCATCATCACGGTCACGTCGGTCGTGCTGATTCTGGTGTGCTGCTCCATGTGCGCTTGGTACGTAGTGCGCGTCAACAGCAAGATCTCGAACTTCTTCTATTACCTGTTCGTCTTCTCGATGGTCGTGCCCTTCCAGATGCTCATGTTCACACTGTCCAATTTGGCGGACCGCATCGGCTTTAACACGCCGTTCAACATCTGCTTTATCTATCTTGGCTTTGGCGCGGGCCTGGCGGTCTTTATGTTCGCCGGCTTTGTAAAGAACATTCCGCTCGAGATCGAAGAGGCGGCCATGATCGACGGCTGCAACCCGGTCCAGGTGTTCTTTAAGATCGTCCTTCCCATCATGAAGCCCACCTATCTTTCGGTCGGTATTCTCGAGACCATGTGGGTCTGGAACGACTATCTGCTGCCCTACCTTACCCTCGACTCCACCAAGTACAAGACCATTCCTATCTTGATCCAGTACTTCCGCGGCGGCTACGGCCACGTCGAGCTCGGCCCCATGATGGCCTGCATCATGATGGTCGTTGTCCCCATCGTCGTCATGTACATCCTCTGCCAGAAGTACATCATCGACGGCGTGGTGCAGGTGCCGTCAAGGCTGATGCCGTAACTGTTTTGCAAGTTTCTGCGGCGCCCCTCAGCGTGGCGCCGCATATCGAAAGGTAAAGACATGGCCGAGATCGTTCTCAAACATGTTCAGAAGGTGTATCCCAACAACGATTCCAAAAAGAAGGGCTTCTTTGGCAAAAAGAAGAAGACCGAGGAGAAGAAGCACAACCTCAAGGTTACCGAGGACGGTGTGCTCGCTGTAGAGGACTTCAACCTCACCGTTCACGACCAGGAGTTCATCGTCCTCGTTGGCCCCTCTGGCTGCGGTAAGTCCACGACGATGCGCATGGTCGCCGGCCTGGAGGACATTACCTCGGGCGACGTGCTCATCGATGGTAAGCGCGTCAACGACGTGGCGCCCAAGGACCGCGACATCGCCATGGTGTTCCAGAGCTATGCTCTGTACCCCAATATGACGGTGTACGAGAACATGGCGTTTACGCTTGAGCTCAAGAAGGTCCCCAAGGACGAGATCGACCGCAAGGTTCGCTCCGCTGCCGAGATCCTGGGCATTACCGAGTACCTCGACCGTAAGCCCAAAGCGCTTTCGGGCGGCCAGCGCCAGCGCGTCGCCATCGGCCGCGCCATCGTGCGTGACCCCAAGGTCTTCCTGATGGACGAGCCGCTGTCCAACCTGGATGCCAAGCTTCGTAACCAGATGCGTGCCGAGCTCATTAAGCTGCGCCACGAGATCAAGGGCACGTTCATCTACGTCACTCACGACCAGACCGAGGCCATGACCCTCGGCGATCGCATCGTGGTCATGAAGGACGGCGTCGTCCAGCAGACCGCCACGCCGCAAGAGGTCTTCAACCACCCCGCGAACATCTTCGTCGCCGGCTTCATCGGCGTGCCGCAGATGAACTTCTTCGATGCCCAGCTGGTGCGCTCTGGCAACGGCTTTACCGTCAAGACCGAGGATATGAACGTGGCGCTCGCCCCCGAGACCTGCGCTCAGCTTGCTCTCAACTGGGACGGCGGCGACGTGAAGGAGATTACGGCCGGCGTGCGCCCGAGCAGATTCTGCTTGCCGACAAGGGCGAGGAGGGCGCGCTCCAGGGTACCGTCGAGGTGACCGAGCTCATGGGTTCGACCGAGCATGTCCACGTGACCGCTCCCCGATGGCCAGTTCGTCCTGATCATTCCCGTTGTCGACCTTGAGGCAAGGCGCGCTCAAGGCGGGCGACCCCATCTGGTTCAAGTTCGAGAAGAACGCGACCCATCTCTTCGATAAGGTCTCTGGCAAGAACCTTATCTAGGCCCGGTGCATCCAGGCCCTCCCTTTGGGCGACTGCGGTATTGCCATCCTTTTGCCGCGGTCACATATAAGGCTCCCTTCCCGTCCACTGGGCGAGAGGGGAGCCTTTCTTTGTGCCGGGCTGTCTATCTGTCAGTTTGTCTTGATCTGTAACAGGAGGAGGGCCAAATTGGGCCTAGATGTTACAGATTTAGACAGCGTCGAGCTGCCTGTCCTTTCATCTCGATCTGTAACACGAAGGACTGATTTCGGCAGTTACCTGTTACAGATTGAGATTGTTTTAGCCGCCTTGCCCGTCTGTCTCATTCTGTAACAGGTAGACCCGATTCCGGCGGTTATCTGTTACAGATTGAGATAGTTCATCGGGACAATTTCGTTTGTCTCGATCTGTAACAGGTAGACTCAATTTTGACGGCTAGATGTTACAGACCGAGATTTTATGGTCGAGGCAGGCCATGGGCCGGCGTATGGGCACAAAAAACGGAGCCGCGTTGCCGCGACTCCGTTTTCAAGAGGATGGGTAAGGGAAGCGAATTAGCTCAGGTGCCAGATCTCGTCGTTGTACTGGGAGATCGTGCGGTCGGACGAGAAGGTGCCGGCGTTGGCGATGTTGATCAGCGCCTTGCGCATCCAAGCGCCCTGGTCCTCGTAGTCGGCTAGCACGCGCTCCTTGGTCTGGATGTACTCCTCAATGTCGAGCAGGGCCATAAACCAGTCCTTGCCCTTAATGTCGTCGTGCAGGCGCTGCAGGCGCTCGGCGTTGCCGGTCGCCATAAAGGCCGGGTTGGTGATGAAGTCCACCAGCAGTTTAATGCCGGGCTTGCAGTAGAGCGCACCGGCGTTGTAGGTGTCGTCGGCGTAGAGCTGCTCGACTTGTTTGGACGAGGCACCAAAGGTATAGATGTTCTCGTCGCCCACGAGCTCGGCAATCTCCACGTTGGCGCCGTCGAGTGTGCACAGGGTCAGGGCGCCGTTGAGCATGAACTTCATGTTAGAGGTGCCGCTCGCCTCCTTGGAGGCCAGGCTGATCTGCTCGGAGATGTCGGCAGCGGGAATCACGCGCTCGGCGGCGGTGACGTTGTAGTTCTCGATCATGACGACCTGCAGGTAGGGAGCCACGTCGGGGTCGTTGGCGATCCACTGGGAAAGCGTCAGGATGAGGTGGATGATGTCCTGAGCGATGGTATAGGCAGGCGCTGCCTTGCCGCCAAAGATGATGGTGACGGGGTGCTTAGGTCTGTTACCGTTCTTGATGTCGAGGTACTTCCAGATGATGTAGAGCGCGAGCATCTGCTGGCGCTTGTACTCGTGGATACGCTTGACCTGAACATCGATGATGGCGTTGGAGGGGATCGTCACGCCCTGTTCGAGCGCCATAAACTCGCGCATGATGGTTTTGGCTTTGGCCTTGGTGGCGGCCAAGCGCTCAAGAATGCTCTTATCGTCGGCGAAGTCGGCGAGCTTGCTCAGGTTGCCGGTGCTGCGCCAATCGGTACCGATTACATCGTCGAGCAGGCTGGCAAGCGCGGGGTTGGCTCCCTGGATCCAGCGGCGGAAGGTGATGCCGTTGGTCTTATTGGAGAACTTCTCGGGGTAGATCTCGTAGAACGGATGAAGCTCGGTGTCCTCCAGGATCTTGGTGTGGAGTGCGGCGACGCCGTTGATGGAGAAGCCAAAGTGGATGTCCATGTGGGCCATGTGGACGGTGTCGTATTCGTCGATGATGGCGACGCGCGGGTCGTCGTGCTCGGCCTTTGCGACCTTATCGAGCTTGACGATAATATCGGCGATGGCAGGGGAGACCTTCTGCAGGCTGGTGAGCGGCCACTTCTCGAGCGCCTCGGCAAGAATCGTGTGGTTAGTGTAGGCGACCATGGAGCGTACGATGGTCACGGCCTCGTCAAACTCGATGTCGTGCTCGGTGGTGAGCAAGCGAATGAGCTCGGGGATGACCATGGTGGGGTGCGTGTCGTTAATCTGGACCACGGCGTAGTCGGCCAGATCGTGCAGGTTGCTGCCGCGCTCGATGGCCTCGTCGATCAGGAGCTGGGCGGCGTTGCTCACCATGAAGTATTCCTGGTAGATGCGAAGCAGACGGCCCTGCTCGTCAGAATCGTCGGGGTAGAGGAACAGGGTGAGGTTCTTGGCGATCTCGGTCTTGTCGAAGTCGATGGAGCTGCCGGGTACCAGCCGTCGTCGACGCTTGCCAGGTCGAACAGGCGCAAACGATTCTTGGCGGGCTGGCCGTAGCCGGGCACGTCGATGTTGACGAGCTTGGAGGTAACGGCAAAGTCGCCGAACTCAACAGTGTAGGAGTGGTCGTCATCGATCAGGATATCCTGCTCGCCGAGCCACTCGTCGGGGACGGCCTTCTGCTGATTGTCGACAAAGCGCTGACGGAACAGGCCGTAGTGGTAGTTGAGGCCCACGCCGTCGCCGGTCAGGCCCAGCGTGGCGATGGAATCCAGGAAGCACGCGGCCAGGCGGCCCAGACCGCCGTTACCGAGCGACGGCTCGACCTCAAACTCCTCAATCTTATTGAGGTCGTGGCCCGCGGCGGTGAGCTGGTCCTTAACCTCGTCATAGATGCCGAGGTCGATCATGTTGTTGATGAGCAGCTTGCCGATCAAGAATTCGGCGGAGATGTAATAGAGCTTTTTCTTGCCATTGTTGAGCGGGCAGGCGGCTGAGCGCTCCTGCACGAGCTTAACGAGCAGTTTGTAAATGCGACGGTCATCGAGCTGCTCGAGCGAGATGCCAAAAGACTGCTCGGCGAGTTCTGCGAGATCGATACGGGGCATGTTTCCTCCTGTAATGGTTGATACATGTCTGCAATTCATAAGAATCCCGCGCGAGGGGATTGGGGTGGGCTCGCGCGGGAAAAGCGGTCGCGTCCGCACGGTGGGGTGGGGTCGGACGCGGTGGCTCCTATTGGGGAAGCTCGATTTCGGCTTCCGACGGGATGCGGAAGTAGGTCTCAGTCCAGTCGGTAAGCTTGTGCTCGAGCTCGCGGGTGATGGCGCCATCGAGCATACGCCAGGTCCAGTTGCCGCCTAGGGTGGCAGGGGTGTTGATGCGCGCCTCATTGCCCAGGTTAAGCAGGTCCTGCATGGTGTAGATGCAGGTATCGCTCACGCTGGCGGCGATGGTTCGGTTGAGCGCGTCGGCTATGGACTCGCCTGCCTGCTGGTGGGTGTACAGGGCAGCCTGCTCGCGCTGACGCGGAGTGGCCGTACCCTCGAACCAACCGCGCGCCGTCTCGTTGTCGTGCGTGCCTACATAGGCGACGGTATTGGCGATGTAGTTATGCGGCAGGTAATACGAGTTGGTGCCCTCAAAGGCAAACTGCAAGATCTTCATGCCGGGGAAGCCCGAGGTGTCGCGCATATCGATGACGCCGGGGGTAAGGAAGCCCAGGTCCTCAGCGATAATAGGCAGCGTGCCGAGCTTTTCCTCGAGCGTCTTGAAGAGTTTGAGGCCGGGACCCTGTGTCCACGAACCGTAGGACGAGTCGGGCGAGGAGAACGGCACCTCCCAGTAGGCCTCAAAGCCACGGAAGTGGTCCAGACGGATAACGTCGTACATGTTGAGTGCGGCGCGGATGCGGCCTTCCCACCAGGAGAAGCCGTCTGCCTCCATGGCGTCCCAGTCATAGATGGGATTGCCCCAGTACTGGCCAGTGGCGGAGAACTGATCGGGCGGTGTGCCGGCGACACTGACGGGGTTGCCGGCGGCGTCGATCTTAAAGAGCTCGGGGCTTGCCCACATCTCGACGGAGTCGCGCGAGACGTAGATGGGCAGGTCACCGATGATCAGGATGTCGCGCTCGTTGGCGTATGCCTTGAGGCGGCTCCACTGACGATCGAAGAAGTACTGCGTCATCTGGTGGTAGAGCATGCGCGCCGGATGGTCGGCGCAGACCTTGGCGGAAGCCTCGCCGCGGGTGCGGAGCTCCGCGGGCCACTCCCAAAAACGCCTTGAGACCGCACTCCTCTTTGACGGTCATGAACTCACAGTAGGGGATGAGCCAGTCCTCGTTGGCCTGGATAAAGTCATCGAAATCGGCCGGCTTGTCGGCAGCAAAGCGCTCAGCGGCGCGGTCGAGAATCTGACGGCGGCCGTCAAAGATAGCACCGTAGTCGACATTGCTGGGGTCGGATCCCAGATACACGCCATCGATATCGCGCTGCTCCAGATACCCTGCCTCGATAAGCTCGGCAAAGTCGATAAAGTTGGGGTTGCCTGCGCGGGCCGAGAACGACTGATAGGGCGAATCGCCATAGCTGGTCGTCGTAAGGGGCAGAATCTGCCAGTAATGTTGTTTGCACGAGGCGAGAAAATCGACGAAGTCGTAGGCATTCCAGCCAAAGCCGCCGATTCCGTATGGTCCGGGCAGAGATGAGACGGGCATGAGGACGCCGCTTGCACGCTCCATGAATGCGCTCACCAACCTTCTTGTTGTGGGGTCGGCCTGCCGATGGGTGTGCAGTCCGCCTCCGATGTTCTGATTCGGTACGCCTATTGTAAAACATGTTGTTTAAACATGTACAGGCAAGATAAAAAAGTTGGTCGATTTTCGGCGAATGGTTACATGCCATGAAAAAGCCCCGACCTCACAACGTGAGATCGGGGCAAGAGCGGTATGTAGGTTTTTGCTACTCGGCGTCGGCGAAGCCGTTGGGGTTGTGGCTCTGCCAGTTCCAGCTATCGCGGCACATGTCCGCGATGTCGTACTGGGCCTTCCAGCCCATCATGCGCTCGGCCTTGGAAGCATCGCACCAGTTGGCAGCGATGTCGCCGGCGCGGCGCTCGCGGATTACGTAGGGCAGCTCCTTGCCACAAGCCTTGGAGAAGGCGGCGACGACCTCGAGTACCGAGGTGCCGGTGCCGGTGCCCAAGTTAAAGGTCTCGACGCCGGTCTTGCCGTTCATCCAGTTAAGGGCGGCAACGTGACCAGATGCCAGATCGCACACGTGGATGTAATCGCGCACGCCGGTGCCGTCGGGGGTGGGGTAGTCGTTGCCAAAGACCTGAACGGCCTCGAGCTTGCCCACGGCGACCTGGGCGACATAGGGCACCAGGTTGTTGGGGATGCCCTTGGGATCCTCGCCGATCAGGCCCGACGGATGAGCGCCAATGGGGTTGAAGTAACGGAGCAGCACGACGTCCCACTCGGGGTCGGCGGTGTGGACGTCCATAAGGATCTGCTCGATCATCACTGGTCAACCATAGGGGTTGGTCGCGGGCTTCTTAGGATCCTCCTCGGTGACGGGCGGGTTGTCCGGGTCGCCATAGACGGTCGAGGAGCTCGAGAAGATGATGGACTTGCAGCCATGGTTGCGCATGACGTCGATGAGCACCAGGGTGTTCTCGATGTTGTTGTGGTAGTACTCGACGGGCTTGCTCACCGACTCGCCGACGGCCTTAAAGCCGGCAAAGTGGATGACGCGGTCGATCTGATGGGTATCGAAGATCTTGTTCATCGCGTCGCGGTCGAGCACGTTGGCCTCGTAGAAGGTGAGGTTCTTGGCGGCCTCGTCGCCCACGATGGTCTTGACGCGGTCGACGGCGACGGAGCTGGAGTTGGAGAGATCATCGACGATGACGACCTGGTAGCCACCCTCGAGCAGCTGAACGACGGTGTGCGAGCCGATAAAGCCGGCGCCACCGGTAACGAGGACGCAGGTGTCTTTGGGGTCGAGTGCTTTGGACATGTAGTCTCCTATCGAATCAGGAACACTTCTTCAGGGGAGTATAGCGCAGGCAGGGACGCCCAAATCGTGCGCTGTGGGAAAAGCAGAGGATTGTGCTAACGTACTCATCAGAAGAGCTTGCGTACGCATAACCTGATCTTTGGCATTTGCTTACGAGCCGCTGACCTTGTAGTTTCCTGCCGTTCGTGGAAATCGTTGGGACGCGCCATATGTACGCTAATATGTATGAGTTGAGCGACATATAAATAAACATGTAACGGAGTACATATGTCACCAAACAGCGATTCCATCCTTTCCCAGGAGCTCTCGCGCCGCACTGCCCTCAAGGCCCTGTTCGGCGCCGCTTCTGCGGCAGTTCTTTTTGGCCTGCCCGCTCGCGCCCATGCGGCGGAGGCTTCCAAAGAAACAACCGATAAACTGAATGCCGCCCAGGCCCAGCTCGACGAGGTTCAGGCCCAGCTCGACAGCATCGCAAATGAGTATGCGGCGCTGGCCAACAAGAATGCCCAGACCCTCAACGACATCGAGAATGTCCAGGGCAAGATTGACGACACGCAGGCCCAGATCGATGAAAAGAAGGCCGAGCTCAAGAAGAAGCGCAACGACCTTTCCGATCGCGTGGCCGCCAGCTACAAGTCCGGCGGCACGAACATCCTGTCGCTGCTGCTGGCCTCTGGCTCGTTTGAGGAACTCGTCGCCAACGCGCATTACGTTGAGAAGATCAACAAGAGCGACCGCGACGCCATCGAGGACATTCAGACCATCCAGGAAGAGCTCGATGCGCAAAAGACCGAGCTCGAGTCGCAGAAGGCCGACTTAGAGAAGCTCAAGGACCAGCAGACTGCCCAGATGCAGGACATGCAGGCCAAGCAGCAGGAAGTCCAGACGGTTCTGCACGGCCTCTCTGACGATGTCAAGGAGCTCATGGCTCAGCGTGATTCCGAGATTCTCGCTGCCGCCCAGGCCGAGGAGGCCGCTAGGAAGGCCGCCGCTGCCGCGGCCGCCGCGAACAAGAACAATTCCTACTCGGGTGGTTCGAGCTCGGGTGGCGGATCGTATGCGCCCGGAACTCCGCAGCAGAATGCCGGCTCGGGCAAGCAACAGGCCGTCGTCAACGCGTGCTACTCCACGCCTTCGCCGGGCCAGAACTGGTGCGCGGCGTGGGTCACCAATGTCTTCCGTAACGCCGGCGTTGGCTACTTTGGAGGCAATGCGTGCGACATGTTTAACGCCTGGTGCTATAGCTCCGACCGGCTCGGCGCTGCAGGTGGGCATGATCGTGGCCGACTCATCGCATAGCGGTACCGGCATGCCGGGCCTGATCTATGGTCACGTGGGCATCTACGTTGGCGGCGGCATCGTTATGAGTAACGAGGGCGCCATCACGTCGAGGTCGCTTGACTCGTTCATTGGGTTTTACGGCACTGGTTCTGGCGTGCGTTGGGGCTGGCTTGGCGGTATTGCGCTGTCGTAACGATAAGTTGGGCCGGGACAGTCCGAGAGGCATAAGGTTGCCTGCTCGGACAGTCCTGCTCGCGCGGAGAGCACATTTAGTGCTCTCCGGCTCGTGCGGAACTCGCGATCAACCTTATGCCTCTCGGACTGTCCCGGCCCTCTCGGGTTCGGGGCGCGACACACCCGACTGGTTTATCTGAATTAAAGAAAGTGAAGGCCCCTTTCGGGGCCTTCTTTTTTATAAGAATTCGCCGACTCGGTGGACTTCGGGTTCTAGGTCTACGTTGAATTGGTCTTTGACGGTTGTCTGGATGTGGCGGATGAGTTCGTCGACGTCGGCGGCGGTGGCGTGGTCGGCGTTGACGATAAAGCCGCAGTGCTTCTCGCTCACCTGCGCGCCGCCAACGGCGTGTCCTCGCAGGCCGGCGTCCATGATGAGCTTGCCGGCAAAGTAGCCCTCGGGGCGCTTGAAAGTGGAGCCGGCACTCGGCATGTCGAGCGGCTGCTTGTCCTCGCGGCGCTGGCGGTAGTCGTCCATGTCGGCCTTGATCATCGCGGCGTTGCCCGGAGCGAGATTGAAGGTGGCCGAAAGCACGATGAAGCCGTCGTCGGCAATGCGGCTCTTGCGATAGCCCAGGTTGAGCTCATCGACATCGAACTCAATGATATTGCCGCTGCCGCGGGTGCCGTCGTCGAGCTGGCGAGCGGGTTTGTAGACGCGCACGGACTCCAGCACATCGGCCATGCAGACGCCGTAGGCACCGGCGTTCATGTAGCAGGCGCCCGCCGACCGATCCCGGGGAGCCCGAGATGGGCTCCATGCCGGTAAGGCC
>ENA-OQDS01000011-OQDS01000011.1-human-gut-metagenome-genome-assembly--contig:-NODE-11-length-12808-cov-0.939910_pt1 | contig 12808 bp, 14 predicted proteins | sample MGYA00242785_ERZ504615 | MGnify/ENA primary metagenome ERZ504615 (study PRJEB26092, sample SAMD00036331) | human gut metagenome | host: Homo sapiens | study: EMG produced TPA metagenomics assembly of... | reverse complement strand
AGCACAACGCGTCGCCGCCATCAACATGAGGTACAGCGGGCTCTGCGTCAGGCACACGCACAGAACGCAGACGAACATCCCCACCAGGCGCACCGGAGCCGAAACGCAAGAAAGGGCGCGGTCGACCATCGACCCGCCCTCGTTCGCGCCTCCACCCAGGCGAACCCGCTCAAGCAGGCTCGCCAGGTGCAGGACATTCTTTTGCATTACACGATGCCGAGCCCCCGCGGGCTCGTAACGCTGCTCGACCGCAAGCCAGCTAGGCAGCTCGGCTATTGCCATGAGCACCGCTTTCCTTGACCGTCAGCGAGATCAGACGGAATGCGATGGTGAGCACCGCCACGCCAATCACGCCGGACAGGATATACATGGCAGCCTGACCGGCAAAGCCAAGGCCCTGCTCCTCGGAATAGGCCTGCAGATAATCGCCCGTGGGCAGAGCGTCGGCAAAGGTCGGGGTGTCAAGGCCGACCGAAGCCTGCAGGCTGTCGTCGCCAGCCTCCTGGACGGCGGTCGCGGCGCCCTCAGCGTCCCACTCGCCCCAGGCGTCACCCGTGGCCAACAGGCCCAGCGGCGTGGCCACGACAAGCACGGCGACCAGGATGAGCGTGGGGATCAGCGAGGTCTTCTTGGCAGCAGTGCCCTCGGCAGCAAGCTGGCCATCGACGGCCTCGGGCCCGACGATAACGCTCGGCGCCGTCTTCTTAATGAAACCGTAGATGGCGGCCGTCGCCACGCCCTCGACCACGCCGGCAACCAACATATGCGGAATCATCATGGCCGGAATGGCAATGGACAGCGGGAAGGGGCAGTACAACGGCGCGCCCGAAGCGTTAGTAAAGAGCATGGGCTGAATACCAAACTCGACCGCCGCGCACAGGGCCGCCAGGCACAGGCCGACCCAGCCGCTTACGATGGCCGAAACCGAGGTGCCCCAGCTCTTGTCGTGCAAACGGCTGTTGAGCGCACGGAATACGATAGCAGCGGCAAACGGCAGCACGAAAGCCATGTTAAAGCAGTTGGCGCCAAAGGACAGGATGCCGCCGTCGCCAAACAGCAGCGCCTGCAGTGCGAGTGCGACCGAGACTGCAATGGCAGCAGCCTCGGGGGCCTAGCAGCAGCGCGATGAGCGCGCCACCAACAGCGTGACCAGTGGTGCCGCCAGGCAGCGGCACGTTGAACATCATGAGCAAAAAGGAGAATGCGGCGCAAATGCCCAGGAACGCCATGTGCTCGCGATCGAGCGTGGCGCGCACCTTCTTGATGCAGTGGATCCAAACGGGCACCATCGCCACCGCCATAACGGCATCGGTCTGCGGGGACAGATAATTATCTGGAATGTGCATGTACGCCTCCCGGTTATCGGCGCACGGAATTGCAACGCCGCTTGAATCACCTTTCCAGTGTTACGTAATGTCAGATTCGTAACACGCCGCGGGCTATCATAGCAAAACGGCGCACTGCCGACAAAGCAGCACGCCGTTATGTAATGCGCGTGTCATATATGCAGGCTCAACGGTGCCTTATACCGGGCACAGCAGTCACGTAGGACTCGGCAGCAGCCACCGCTGACCCATACCCCAGCGCAGGACCTAGCCGCGGACCTCGCCGTTTACGCCCTTGCACACCTTGGTGACGATCTTCTGGTGCGCTTTTTCGACCTCTTCGCTGGTGAGCGTGTGGTCGTCGGAGCGATACGTAAGCGCAAAGGCCATGGACTTCTTGCCCTTGCCGATGCGGATGGGATCGCGGTAGACGTCGAACAGGCGCACGCCCTCGAGCAACTTACCGCCGGCGCTCGTAATGCGGCGCTCAAGATCCTCACAGGTCACGGAGTTGTCGACCACAATGGCAAGGTCATGCTCAACAGCCGGGTACTGCGAGAACTCGCGATAGTTCTCCTGGTTGCGGGCGCCCTTGATCAGCTTGTTCAAGTCGAGCTCAAGGCAACAGACGACCTCATCGATGCCATCGCCTCGCGCGCCTCGGGGTGAATCTCGCCGACCCAGCCCAGCACGGTTCCGCCGGACAGAACCTCGGCCGCACGACCCGGCTGCAAGAAAGCATAGCCCTCTCCCTCGACGGGACGGAAGCGAACCTTCTCGATGCGCAGCTGGGCAAGCAGCTCCTCGACGATGCCCTTGCCAAAGAAGAAGCGCAGCTTGCGGTACTTCATGTTCCAGGACTGCTCGCTCCACTGGCCCGAGAGCACACCCGCGACGGACTTGGTCTCCTTGGGCAGGCTGGCATTCTCGCGACCATGGAACAGGCTGCCGACCTCGTACAGGTGCACGTTGGGCGTGCCGTGGGCCTCGTTATAGGCAACGGACTGCAGTAGGCCCGGCAACAGCGAGCGGCGCATCTCGGTCTGCTCGGCCACCAGCGGGTTCATGAGCACCACGGGGCAGCCGCGGCCCTCGGTGGACATGCCGATCTTCTCCAGGTCGCCCGGGGCGGCAAAGCCAAAGGTCGTGGTCTCGTTAAGACCGCAGGCGCGCAGGATCTCGCCGACCTTGCGGGTGAGCTTTTGCTCGCGGGTCAGGCCGCCGATGTGGTTCTTGGCAGCCGGGATTGTCGCCGTCACGCGGCCCATGCCCCATAGGCGCAGGACCTCCTCGATCAGGTCAATCTCGCGCGGCAGGTCTGGGCGGAAGCTCGGCGGGGTAACCATAAAGTCCTCGCCGTCGCGCTCGACGGTGCAGCCCAGACGGGTAAGCGAACGCTCGATAAAGTCGGGCTCGATGTCGGCACCGCAGATGGCATGCACGCGGGCCAGGCGCAGCTTGATGCTGTCGATGGTCTTGGGCGCGGGGAAAACATCGACATAGCCGGGAGCAACCTCGCCGCCGGCGATCTCCTCGATGAGCGCGCAGGTAACGTTGGCGACATCCACGCAGCCGGTCTCGTCAACCTGGCGCTCAAAGCGAATGGAGGCGTCGGAGATCAGCGACAGGTCGCGGCTGGTGTGCGAGGTGCGACCGGCGTTGAAGCAGGCGCTCTCGACCATCACGTCGACGGTGTCGTCCTCGATCTCGGAATCCATGCCGCCCATAACGCCGGCCAACGCCACGGGGCGCTCGCCGTCGGTGATAAGGCCCATGCCGGCGTCGAGCACGCGCTCCTCGCCGTCGAGGGTCGTGAACTTCTCGTCCTGCTGGGCGGCGCGAACCACCACGCGGCGGTGGCCATCGCGCTCGGCAAAGGTGTCCAGGTCAAAGGCGTGCAGCGGCTGACCGGTGAGCATCATCACATAGTTGGTGATGTCGACGATGTTGTTGTGCGGGCGCACGCCCAGGGCATTGAGGCGCTTGACCATCCAGTCGGGCGACGGGCCGACCTTCACGTTGCGCACGATGCGGGCGACATAGCGGTCGCACAGGCCCTCGTCGGCAATCTCGACCGAAAGCTCGTCGTCGGTCGCGCGGCCGGTCTCGATCTTGATGGCGGGCAGCTCAACGTGGAAATCACGGTCGAAGATGGCGCCGGTCTCGCGGGCCATGCCGATCATGGACAGGCAATCGGGACGGTTGGGCGTGATCTCGCAGTCGAGCACAGTATCACTCGAGCCCACGTACTCGGCAAACGGCATGCCGCAGGGCGTATCCTCGGGCAGGATCATGATGCCGGAGTGGTCGCCGCCCAGGCCGAGTTCGCGCGCAGAGCAGTTCATGCCCATGGACACGACGCCGCGAAGCTTGCTCTTCTTGATCTTGACGTCGCCGGGCAGGACTGCGCCGATCATGGCCGTGACGATGTGGTCGCCGGCCTCGAAGTTCTGCGCGCCGCAGACGATCTGCAGCGGAGCGGGATTGCCGCCAGCGTCGAGGTTCTTGTCACCCACGTCGACCGAGCACACATACATGTGGTCGCTATCGGGGTGCGGGGTCTTGGTGAGCACCTTGCAGTCACCACGTGGTCGAAGGACTCGCCCACGGTGTCGATCGCCTCGACCTCGGTGCCGGTACGGATATATTCGTCCGAAAGGGTCTTGGGATCCTCCGGAATATCGATCATGGTCTTGAGCCAGTCGTAAGAAACACGCATCTAGCTCTCCTTTCATACTGAAAGCCTGCGAAGAGATGCAGGTGGAAACTTCAACTTTGTGAACATTCCTTACAAAGCGAGGGTTGTCCAAGTGCGGCAGATCGGCCCGAAAGAGGAGCGCCGCGTACTTTGGTACGCAAGCGACGAATGAGCGCCGAGGTGCCGTGCTTGGGCAAGCCGCAGCCTAGAACTGATTCAGGAAACGCATATCGCCTGTCATGAGCGTTCGCAGGTCGGGCAGGTCGTAGCGCAGGGCCGCGACGCGCTCGGCGCCAATGCCAAAGGCGAAGCCGGTGTACTTCTCGGGATCGATGCCGCAGTTGATCAGGACGTTGGGGTCGACCATGCCGCAGCCCAAGATCTCGATCCAGCCGCTGTGCTTGCAGAAGTTGCAGCCCTTGCCGCCGCACACGTGGCAGCTCACGTCCACCTCGCAGCTGGGCTCGGTGAAGGGGAAGAAGTGCGGGCGGTAACGCGTCTTGCGATCCTCGCCAAACATGCACTTAACAAAGTAGTCGAGCGTGCCCTTCAGGTCGCCAAAGGTGATGCCCTCGTCGACGACCAGGCCCTCGATCTGGTTGAACTGCGGCAGGTGGCAGGCATCGGCCGTGTCGGGACGGTAGACGGTGCCCGGGCAGATCATGTAGATGGGCGGCTTCTGCGACTCCATAGTGTGGATCTGCACGCCCGAAGTCTGGGTGCGCAGCAGCACGTCGGACTCGCCGTGGGCGTGAGCCTCGGGGTGCGCGACACTGCCGGGGTTGTTGTCGACCACGTAGAAGGTATCGCGGGCCGAGCGGCTCGGGTGATCCATGGGAGCGTTGAGCGCGGTGAAGTTGTAGTAAGAGGTGTCGACCATGGGGCCGGACTCGACGGTGTAGCCGATGCCGCAGAAGATGTCCTCGGCCTCCTCGATGATTTGCTTGATCAGGTGCTGGTGGCCGATCTGCGGACGGATGCCCGGCAGCGTGATGTCGACGGCGTCGTGCTCGAGTGCGCGCTGAGGGCGGCGGCCTTCATCTCGGTGTTTCGCTCGTCGAGCATGCCCTCGATCAGCTGGCGCATCTCGTTGGCGCGCTTGCCCATCACGGGACGATCCTCGGGGGCGAGCTTGCCCATCATGCGCATCAAGCCGGTGATACGACCCTTGCGACCGAGCAGCTCAACACGCGCAGCCTCGAGCTTGGCGGCGTCATCGGCGCCTGCGACGAGCTCCTTGGCCTCTTCCTCGAGTTTGACCAGATCATCAATCAGACTCATGTCTTCCCTTTCGTCTCTCGCGCATCCACTTGCCGCGGCGGCTGGAGCCACCCGGAGCTGCGGATGTGCGGCCCGGTTCGGTAACAAAAAAAACCGCCCTCGGGCATGTGCATTGCCCAAGGACGGTTGAATTCCGCGGTACCACCTTGTTTGACCCGGCGGATGTCTGGCCCGCCGCGCCCACTCTGTGCCCCTTGTCGCGAGGCTCACGGCTTCCCTACTGGGGCTTCGCCGCCGCTGGCCGCGTGCCCGTTGAGGTCGCTGCTCGGGAGTGAACGCTTGGCCCTTGTCACCGCAGGAAGGCTCGCAGCCCATGACCTTCCCTCTCTTGCCGGCGACGCGGCGGGCAAAACCCTCTCCGTCAACGCATTGGGCTATAGGATAACACATTCTGCGTGTGCATCGCCGCGTTCCGTTTTGTTCGCACTGGGTACAAGGCAGGTAGCTGTGCAAACTGGCCGCGCGCCCACCCGAAGCGCTCGGCTCACGAGATCAAGGATATGGTATGGGAAAGAAACTCGATAAGAAGGCCGAGCCTGCAGCGGGCAAGACATCCAAAGGCATGAAGGTCGATAAGGCCGTCAAAAAATTCCGCAAGCTCGAAGGCAAGCTGTGGACTCGTGAGTACCTGCTCAAGATTGCCGAGTTTGACGGCGCGACCATTGCCCCCGCCAACGGCGCAGCAGCGCGTGCCGACGCCATGGGCACGCTTGCCGGCGAGCATCACAAGCTGCTGACCAGCGAGAAGTCCGTTGAGCTCGTACGCTCGTTAGCGCGCGAGACCGTCGCCGGCGGCAAAATCGACGACCCTCAGCTGCTCGACGAGATCCGTGTGCTCGGCCGCGATCAACGTGAGGCCAGTGCCATCCCCACCGAAGAAGCCGAGGCCTGGACCAGGCTCACCTGCGAGGCGGACGCCGTGTGGCGCAAGGCCAAGGCAGCCAACGACTGGGCGAGCTTTGAGACCTATGTGGATAGAATCGTCGCCCAACTTAAGCATCAGGCCGAGCTCATGGACCCCAAGCGCGATCCATACGACGTTTGGCTCGACCAGTACGAGCGCGGCCTTTCCGCCAAGAGCTTCGACGCGTTTTGCGACGAGGTCAAGGCCACGGTCGTGCCGCTCGTGCACGCCATCGGCGAGCGCGGCCAGCAGCCGGCTGCCGACTTTTTGCACGCCCACGTGCCCGAGGCTGCCCAGCGCGCCATGAGCTTCGATCCTTATGAAGCTTGTCGGCCTGGACCTGGACGACACCACGCTTGCCTTTACCGAGCATCCGTTTAGCGAGGGCTTTGCCGTGGGTGATGCGCGCATCGCGACGCACATCTACGAGGACGACTGCATCTCCAACGTCTACAGCATCATCCACGAGGCGGGGCACACCATGTACGAGCTGGGCGTCAATCCCGCCTACGCGCGCACCTGCCTGGAGAGCGGCACCTCCATGGGCATCCACGAGAGCCAGAGCCGCTTTTTCGAGAACACCGTGGGTCGCAGCCGCGCCTTTATGGGCCCGCTGCTCGAGGTGCTGCGTCGTCACGCGCCCGAGGTCTACGGCGACGTCGACGAAGACACGCTCTACCGCGCCGTGAACATCGCGCAGCCGTCGTTGATCCGCACCGAGGCCGACGAGCTCACCTATCCGCTGCATATTATGGTGCGCTACCAGATTGAGCGTATGCTGTTTGCCGGCGAGGCTGCGGCCAAGGACATCCCCGCGCTTTGGAACCGCTTTATGGACGAGTACCTGGGCATTCCCGTTCCCGACGACACGCACGGCTGCCTGCAGGATACGCATTGGAGCGGCGGTTCGTTTGGCTACTTCCCCACGTATGCGCTGGGTAGCGCCTACGATGCCATGTTTGTGCCGGCCATGTGCCGCGACGGCGTCGACCTTACCGGTGCCTGCGCGAGCGGCGATCTGGCGCCCGTCCGCGCCTGGCTGGGCGAACACATTTGGCAGTGGGGCCGCGCCAAAGACGCGCCGGAACTCATCAAGGGCGCCTGCGGCATGGCCTTTGACGCCCGCTACTACTGCAGCTACCTGCAGGACAAGTTCACCACACTGTACGAGCTGTAAGGATTGACCAGCACGCCATCGCCAACGCCAACTATGTTGACGCCAATGTCTTGGCAACGTCAGCGAAAACGACCCTAAGCGAGCAAGGTGACGTGAAATGAAAGGGCGCTGACCTTCTGGTCGCGCCCTTGAAATTGAGCGTCAGATTGCCGCTTGGGGCCGTTTGCAGCGTCGAGCAGCTACGCGGTTTGGTAAAACCGCGTAGCTATAAGCCTCGAGCGCGTTGGCAATGCGCTTCATGGCGGCATCGGCGGATGCTTGGTCGGGCGCCTCGGCCAGCACGCGGATAACCGACTCGGTTCCACTCTCGTACGAGCACGCGGCCCCTCGCCCTGCCAGCCGCAGCCTCGGCCTCGGCGATGGCGTTCTGCACGCCCATGTTCTCGAGCGCGGCGTCCTTGTCCGCCACGCGCACGGCCACCTGCGCCTGCGGCAGCAGCTTGCACGGAGCCGTGAGCTGCGAGAGCGTCTCGCGCTCGGCACGAATCACTTCCATCACGCGCAGCGAGGTCATAATGCCGTCGCCCGTGCGCTCGATATCGCCAAAGATCGTATGGCCCGTCTGCTCGCCGCCTAGGTGTAACCGCCCTCGCGCATCTTGGCATACACGTGACGGTCGCCCACACCGCTGGTCACGGCACTTAGGCCGGCAAGCTCCAACGACTTGATCAGGCCAAAGTTGCTGGCAATCGTCGGAACCACGGTACCGCCCGAAAGGCGACCGTGCTTGTTCAGGTACACGCCGCACACGTACAGGATCTGGTCGCCATCGACCACGCGCCCGCGCTCGTCCACGGCCAGGCAGCGGTCGGCATCGCCGTCATAGGCAAAGCCCACGTCCAGGCCCTGCTCCACCACGTGGCGCTGCAGACGCTCCATATGCGTGGAGCCGCAGTCGACGTTGATGTTAAAACCATCGGGCGCGGCATTGATCACGCGCACGTCGGCGCCCAGCGCGTCGAACACCGGCTTGGCCACCGAGGACGCCGAGCCGTTGGCGCAGTCGATGCCGATCTTGACGCCCTGCAGCGAAAAGTTCGCGCTGGCGATGAGCGAGGCAATGTAGCGGTTGCGGCCCTGCATGTAGTCCACCGTGGCGCCGATGTGGTTGCCCGTGGCCAGCGGCACCTCGCTCTTGCCATCGACGCAGTCCTCGATGAGCTCCAGTACGTCCTCGTCCATCTTAAAACCGTCGCTATTGACGAGCTTAATGCCGTTATCGCAAAACGGGTTGTGGCTCGCGCTGATCATGATGCCGCAATCGAAGCAGCCTTCCACGGTCTGATGCGCTACGCCCGGCGTGGGGATCACGTGCAGCATATAGGCGTCCGCACCGCTCGCGACCAGGCCACTCACCAGCGCCGCCTCGAACATATAACTCGAGCGACGCGTGTCCTTACCCACGATGACGCGCGCCTTGCGCTCGCGGTTGGCGCCGTAATACCAGCCCACAAAACGGCCAATCCTATAAGCGTGCTCTACCGTCAGCCCAACGTTAGCCTCACCGCGAAAGCCGTCGGTGCCAAAGTACTTCATGCGCTCTCCTTACAAAATAGGGGCGAACAGATTGCCTGTCCGCCCCAAAATGGTACTCGATTATCTGCGCTACCAGAAAAACCCTAACGCCGACGCGCTGTCGCGAGCCGCCTGGCATGTAGGAGTCTGACGCAGCGTAAGCGGCTTGTCCCCCGCCTCGGCTGACGTGGTCAGCGTATATGTGATCGTCGTCGTCTCGCCAGCATGCAGGTCAACGGTGCCCGAATAGAAGGGGATTCCATGCCACGTAGCGGCGCCAAGACCAAACTGGGTGCCCTCGACGGTCAGGTCAGTAATGTTGCCGCCCGTCGGGGCAAACAACGAGACATTCAGACGTTCGTCGTCGCGCGCGGCATCAGGCGCGCTCGCCGCGACGTAGTCGGGCAGCTTGCCGGCCTCCTCCTGCGTCATGATGTTCGTCAGGGTAACGGTGATGCGATACGAGCATGTGCCGTCACCGTTCTTGATGCCCTGGCCAATCTGCGTATCGGCATTCAGGTACCAGTCGAGCTTGGAGAAGCTCAGGTTGTTAAAGTAGACACCAGCAACGGGATCTTCACTCGGGTCATCCGGATCGGGCAGCGAGGCGTCGATGTTCATCTCCTTGATAGCGTTCTGCTCGTCATCGTTTTTCATCCACGCAATCAGACGGCCCTCTTCGGCACCGCGCTCAACGGCGCTGACAAGCTTCGTAACATCGACATCGCCGATACCGCCAAGGATCTTGTCGAAGGCGGCGCTGGCAACAGCCGCAAAGATACCGTCCGATTCCTCGACCGGATAGTTCCAGTACACATCGTGCATGAGGACCTTTGCGGCGTTGGTACCGTCGACAACCGTTCCGTCGGGCAGCGACACGTTGCCGACCAAGCCCAGCAGATACTGCAGGAACACCGGTCGATACCCACGACGCCGTCAACGTCCTGGCCATATTGAGATTTCCACAGGGCTGCGACACGCTGCGAGTTGCGGGGCCAATCAGGCGAATAGGTATTGCCCGAGTTGTACAGGTTACTGTGATTGCCGAACAGCGCCTCATCCTCTTCGTCGACGCTCTCGACTGCCTCATCCTCGCTGAGTCCAATGCGGGGAACAAACTCGCCAATCGACATCTGGCCGTCGGTGACCGAAATCAGGCCCTGCGAACCGCCAAAGCCGCCGCAGGCACGAATCTCGACGTTGTTCATGGCGTACACAAGGTAGTTGCGCGTCTGGCCGTTGGCGCCGAGCATCTGCGGAAGGACGGGGGCGACCTTCTCCGCCGCGTCAACCGCGCCGTTGAGGGTGGCAAAGCCGTCCTTGGCCTTATCGACCAGCTCGGTCACCTGGGAAATATGAGTATCGCCAATGCCCTGGATCTTCTCGTTGGCGCTCTTGAACACCTTCGAGCTGCTGGAAAGCGAATCGGCGACCGCCTGCAGCGCGGACACGTTAATCATGCCGTCCTGAAACAGCTTGCCGGGCGTGGCCTGCGAAAGGTTATCGGCCATGGGAACCAGCGCATTGCTCGAGACATCGGACAGGGCGTCGATCATGGTGCGGGCCGCATTGATGTCGCTGCCATACACCGGGATAAACGAAGCCGCCGTCCACAGCGGGCTCGAGGTCTCCGCCTTCATGCTGTCGCAAAGCTCATCAATCTTCTTCGCGTCGTCAGGCAGCGTCGAAAAATCGCCCGACGTGACCTTGTCCTTAAGGCCACCGACAATCTCGACGGCCTCCTTCGCTTCACTCTTTACGGTCTTTGCCGAGTTAAGCAGCATAAAGCCGCTTGCGCCAAGCGCAACGAGAAGCACCGCGACTACAGCGGCAATAATGGCGCCGGTGTGACGCTTTTTGCGTTCGCCCTTGCGATGGCGATGACGGACCAGACCGTCAGAGGTCGAACTCGACGAAGCGTCGCTACCGTAGTTCAAGCCAAAATCGTAATAATCTTCCTTGGAACCCGAGCCCGCAAACTCGGCACCGCTATCATCCAGGCGGGCGAACGTGCCAGTCTCGGAGGCACCGGTGTAAATCGTGCCAAGGTTACCCGTAAGCCCCGCGCCACCGGCAGAGGGAGTATTGTTGGCGGCCTTGCCGGCATTAACGTTGCCGGCGGCATTTGCGGCGTTGGCAGCACCTGCGTTGTTCGCAGGTACCGAAGGAGCCCCGCTCGGCTGCGACGCGGAGGTTGCACCGCCCGCAAAGACATTCCCTCTTGCACGGCCGGTCTTTTTCGCCTTTTGAGACTGCTCGTACAGAGCGGTAAACATCGCCGTCTCGCCCGGGGACACGCGCTTACCGGAACCGCCCTGTCCAGCGCCGCCCGGCGTGCCGGCCTTACCAGCCCCGTTCGGACGCGGCGGAACTGCAGGACGGCCGTTATCGCTGCCCTTAAAGTGATTACCAGCCATAAAGAAATCCTCGCAATTGAGTCGCAATGAAAAAATCCAATAACGTTACTAGTTTATGGCATTTTGAGCATCGACAGCTAAACTCCAGACACGGACGTCAATTGGCGAAAATGCGGCACAACACCTTTTCTGTCTTGGCGGCGGCGCAGCTACACCGTGAGGAACATCATCACGATGATCATGGCAAAGCCGATAAGGTCGGTCGGCAAAAACACCGTGCCCAGCATAACGGCGCTGGTGATGGTCGCCGAAACCGGCTCCACAGTTCCGATGAGGCTCGCACGCACCGAGCCGATGTCCTTAACGCCCTGCATATAGAGCATGTAAGCAAAAAAACGAGCCGATAACCACGAATACCGCGAGCGCCTCGACGCCGGCAGCGTCGAGTGCCGGCATATGCGCCCAAGGCTGCACGAAGACGCACGAGACCACGCCCGCCGTGAGCATTGCCGAGCCCGTGACGATGGGGCTGCCGTATTCGGGCAGGATCTTGGCGGGAATCACCGCCATACACGTGGCGCTGACCGCACACATAAGGCCTGCGACCAGGCCAAGCGGCGATATGCTCAGACTGGTAGGGTCGCCGCCGGTAGCGATTAAAAAGGTGCCGCCCAGGGCCAACCCAATGCCAACGGCCTCACGCACGCGAGGCATGCGATGGTCGATCACGCAGGTGTAGCCCATAATGATGACCAGTTGCAGGCATTGGAGCACCGTCGCGGTTCCGGCATTGGTCAGGCGCACGGCCGAAAGATAACAAAACTGGTTGAACAGCAGACCAAAGGCGGTAAAGAGCAGCAGCTGCTTGCGATCGGCGGGTGTGGTCCAGAGCTTAATCAGGCGCTCGCGGTCGCGCGTAACAACCACGGCCATAAAGAGTAGACCGGCGAGAATCTGACGCACGCTCATAAGCCACAAGGTGTCGACGTGGTAGGTATCGAACAGAAAGCTCGCGCTGGTGCCCGAGAAGCCCCAAAACGAACCGCCCACCAGCGTAGCCAAGACGCCCGTGATCATCTTGCGCGTCGAAGCGCTGTTCAGGCGCTCGCGCCAAGCGCGGCGGGTGCTACGGCTGAGCTCATCGGTGCCCTCGGGCACATCAATGTTCGATATATCGGTCATCGGCACCGAAGCCCCTGCGCCTTCGACCTGCTCGACACGCTCTTTGCTCATTCCATTCCCTCGAAGCAGCCTGGAAACAATTCGGCTTACCTTACCACGGCGAAGGCACCAGCTGGAGGCTTGTCCGCTTATCGGTAGGACAATTCCGCAGACGTCTTTCCATAGCTCGATACCGCAATGGCCTTGCATTATGCGACAGTCAAATCGCGGCAGCAGGCTCTTTTGAAATGGATATGACAAAGCCCCCGAATTCCACAATGTAAGCGATTTAAAATTGAATTCTTGTCCACCGAGTTCAGGCTCCGTTATATTATCCCTTGCGCGCTTGCGCACCCTTGATCGGGCGTTTAGCTCAGGGGGAGAGCGCTT
>ENA-OQDS01000010-OQDS01000010.1-human-gut-metagenome-genome-assembly--contig:-NODE-10-length-12888-cov-0.908393_pt1 | contig 12888 bp, 20 predicted proteins | sample MGYA00242785_ERZ504615 | MGnify/ENA primary metagenome ERZ504615 (study PRJEB26092, sample SAMD00036331) | human gut metagenome | host: Homo sapiens | study: EMG produced TPA metagenomics assembly of... | reverse complement strand
GTTATAAAATAATGGGGTGACAAACATGCAGAACATTCTCATCGTAGTAGACATGACAAAATGATTTTATTGACGGCACACTTGGCACGAGGAGGCTGTGGCCATTGTTCCGAAGGTGGAGGAGAAGATCCGAAATTTTGACGGAAAAGTATTCTTCACGAGAGATACCCATGAGACATATTATCTGGAAACACAGGAGGGGAAAAATCTTCCGGTTCCTCATTGTATCCGGGGGACAGATGGCTGGCAGATTCGGAAAGAACTGGATGTTCTGAGAAAAACAGAGCCAATTGATAAAGAAACTTTCGGTTCTACAGATCTTGCAGGGGAGCTGGTTACGATTAATGAGGATGAAGAAATTGGAAGCATTACCCTGGTAGGACTTGTACAGATATCTGTGTGATTTCCAATGCACTTCTGATCAAGGCTTCTCTTCCTGAAGTTCCGATTTGTGTAGATGCCGCATGCTGTGCAGGCGTTACACCGGAGAGTCATGAGAATGCACTGAAAGCCATGGAGATGTGCAGATCAAAATTTTCCGGTAAAAAAGACAGGATAATAAAAATAAAGAGAAAAGTCAAGACCACCCGCTTAGCGGGTGGCTTGCTCTGTCCCTATAAGGGACTATTCCCTGCTTGCGCCCGGAAGGCGCACTGACAGTCTGCCAACTGCACCACATTTACAGCAGCCCCTTCCAGGGGCTATTCCAGTGCTTCCTTATTCCGGCGCTGCCCCAAAAGGGGCTTGCTGGTTTGCTTTGATTTCCTACTACTGCTCCAAGCAGTTTATTTCTTGTTTTTCTTCACCGGCTCACCCGTAAACGGGTCGATATACTCTACTAATGACATCTGGTCATATTCTAAATCTTCTTTTAATTGATTCTGAATATACTCTTTTATTGCAGCTGTATTTTTTCCTACTGTATCTACATAATATCCTCTACACCAGAAATGTCTATTTCCATATTTGTATTTCAAATTTGCATGTTTTTCAAATATCATTAGTGAGCTTTTTCCTTTTTAAATATCCTACTATTTCTGATACCGAATATTTAGGTGGTATTCTTACTAGCATATGTATATGATCCGGACAACACTCTGCTTCTATTATTTCTATTCCTTTTCTTCTGCATAATGATCCTAATATTTGTCCTACATCTGCTTTTATATCTTTATAGATTACCTGTCTTCTATATTTTGGTGCAAAAACAATATGATACTTGCATTCCCATTTAGTATGAGCTAAACTATTTACGTTCATTTTATGAACCTCCTGTGATTTAATATTTGTGGTTTGCAGACCTACATTTATTTTAACACAGGAGATTACTTATATCTAAAGATCTTCCCTCCCCCTGCATAGCAGGGGGTTTATTTTTACTGTCACACAATCAGAAATTCCCGCGTATATCAGGAGGATATATGCGGGAATTTTTTACTTAAAAAATATAGTTATTTTAAGATAATTAACTGGTAAAATTTCACAGAGCACAATACTCTGTTTATATAAAGTTACCACTTTTTTTTCTTAAAATTCAAGCTTTTAGCTCTGGAAAAACAGCTTTTTTTGTCGTGGTTTTTCGTCAGATTTTACGGATAATATAGGGCTGCAAATGGGAAAGCAGCTGTAAAAGGAGGTAATACGCCGTCAGGATTATCGTCAGAAGGTACCTGGTGGTGGATAAAATATCTCATTTGTGATCAGACTATAAGAATTCTGTTTAACAGGAGGAAAAACAATGAGCAGAAAAGGAGAAAACATTTACAGGAGAAAAGACGGTCGCTGGGAAGCCAGGTATATCAAGGGCCACAGGCTGAATGGAAGTATCCATTATGGCTACTGTTATGGAAAAACATACCATGAAGCCAGGGACAAAATGAATCAGGCCCGTTTTGCGCTTATGAATAATCAGCCTCAGTCCGTGCACGGAAGGAGAAAACGTCTTTCCGATTATTGTGACGAATGGCTTTGCCTGAAACGGAGCAGCGTAAAGCCAGCTACTTTTGTAAAATATACAACGATTCTGGAAAAATACATCAAACCTGATCTGGCGAATATTTTTCGGAAGCTGTCTCAGAAATACTTGTGGAGCAGTTCAGTTATCATCTGCTTCATGAGAAAAATCTTTCACAAAAAACAGTGCGGGATATTCTTTCCGTATTGAATTCCATTTTAGATTATACAGTAAAACAAAATCCGCTTGCCCGGTCTGTGGAAATCGTATATCCACGTGCAGAACAAAAAGAAATGCGTGTACTGACCGTTGAAGAGCAGAAAAGATTTACGGAATATCTTCTGAAAGATATGGACGTATGCCGGTTTGGCGTTTTGCTAGCACTTATGACCGGACTTCGAATCGGAGAACTCTGTGCCCTGAAGTGGGGAGATATTTCTCTGGAAGAAAAAGTCATTTATGTGCGTCACACCATGCAGCGCCTGAAAGATCTGACCCCTGTCAGTGAGGAAAAAACAAGAATTGTAACCGGCGGGCCGAAAAGCGGAAAATCTGCAAGAGTGATTCCCATGAATGAGGACATTGCAAATCTTTGCGCCCGGTGGAAAAAAGATAATCCGGATGCCTATATTCTGACCGGTAAAAAAGAGCAGTTTCTGGAACCGAGAACTTTGCAGTACAGGATGAAACTGTATACAGATGCCTGCAATCTGGAAGGTGTGCATTTCCATACTCTGCGCCACAGTTTTGCCACAAGATGCGTGGAGGCCGGTTTTGAGATCCGAAGCCTTTCGGAGATTCTGGGGCATTCCAGCACCAGGATTACGCTGGAATGTTATGTACACTCGTCTATGCGACTGAAGCGTGCAAATATGGAAAAACTTAAGATGGAAACCGGGAAAACGGAAAAAAATTCCAGATTATAAATTTTTAAAAACCGTCAAAAATCGCCGTCAGAGACAGAAAAGATACGGATTTTCAGAGGGTTACAGAAAATTTTACGCAGAGTATTGTGCTCTGCGAAAGAGCAGAAATACCGGCACGGACAAACAGTATGTATGAGAGGTGCCTGTTTTTTTGATTGCCATATCATACAAGAAGGAGGTATGAGGTATGATACATAATCATTCATCTGGAAAACATGGCCTGCTGAGAAAAATGCTGGCAGTCTGTATTGCGTTTGCAATGATCTGCAGTGTTTCCATTTCAGCATTTTCCGTAGAGGCCAGCAGCGAAAATACAGATGAAACAGTACAGTCTGTCATGACAGAGGAAGAGGGAGATCCGGAGGCAGCAGAGGCAGAGACGGACAGCGAACAGACGCCCGGGGAAGAACAGACGGAAGAACCGGAAGTTACTCCACCGGAAGATAATGTGGAGAATCCGGATGCAGATAATGCGGAGCCGACTCCGTCAGAAGATAATGAGCAGCCAGCGGACCCGACTGTGACTGAGCAGCCGGAGGAGCCAACGGTGACGGAACAGCCAACGGCTACACCAACGCAGGTGGAAGAGCTGGAAAAGGATAAAGCAGATTCAGAGGTACAGACACAAGATGCGAAAGCAAAGTGGCCAACACCTACACCAGCATCCTCAACAACATATTCTGGGAAAGCAGCAATTTATTATCTTGCCAATCCTGCAGGAGATCCATGGACAAATGATACAGGAGCATGGGCACCGGCACAGGAAACAAGTAATACAATAGGAAATATTAATACAGATGGTGCAACCTGGGAAGATGGTTATGTAGGAAATACGGTTTACAAGGAGAAAAATATTAAATCAAATGTATCTAAGTATATTACTTCATGGCCGGATGGAAGTAAAGGTACAACCTGGACAGTAAAGCGTGGAGATGCGACTACTGGTTCATATTTCACATTTGTATTGGATTCAATCTGGGATAATTATAAAACTGCAATCAGTAAAGATACAGGGATTGCTCTTAGGGATCTTAATAAAGAAGATATTCTGGAGATTACATTAACGCCCCGTAAAATTTCACGTGACAATGGAGGAACATATCCATATCACATAGACTGTGCGCTGAGTATAAAAAGTAAAAGTGTATTTACCGCAAAATTCTGGGTAAAAGACCCGGGTGAGACGGACTACACACAGGTTGATGCGAAAAACTATAAAACTGGCGATTCTGTTGTCGAAACAACAAAAGCTGAGATAGGCAGTACAAAAGAAGTTAACGGAATAATCTATGTTCTGGATGGCTGGTATCCGGAAAATGAGACCGGAGGAGCTTATAAAGACCAGAAAATTACAAACTGGAATTATACCCCGAATGCCACAGAGCTGGCAGACGGTACCGTAAACTTCTATGCTCACTATACACCACTTTATACATCCGTAAATATCAAAAAGCTTGTAACTGGAAATATGGGAGACAAGAGCAAACCGTTCCATTTTAAAGTCTCGGTAGTAAAGGGAAATACTATCTCCATTAAAATCGATAAGACACAGTATACAGATCCAACAGAAATTACACTGTCAGATAACCAGACAACAGCATTGACACAGGTTCCGGTTGGCGCAACGGTGACAATTACTGAGGATAATTACAGCGGATATACAACTTCCTGTACAATAGACGGTTCTGCTTCTGCTGGTGGCAGAACAGCGACAATATCCAATATTCAGCAGAATAATGAAAATGCCGCACATGAAGTCACCTTTACCAACAATAAAGAAGCCATTCCAGACACCGGTTTAAACCTTGGAACAACACCATATATTCTGGCGTTGGGAATTGTAGCCTAGGTGCTGGGCTTCTGCTCTTCGGACGCAGAAAACGTCAGAGTTAAGGGCGGACGTGTGATGAAGGAAAAAAAGACAGCAAAGAAAGGGAGCCGTAACGCACAGCCAGAGCGGCTTCCGGAAACAAATACAAAGGCGTTAAATCATGAGCAGGAAAAGCTGAGACAGTGGTTTCAGGAAGTAAAAATTCCGGAAGGTACTGTTCGGTGGAGTGGATGAGATCCAGCTCTGGAAAAAACTGGAAGAGCTGAACCAGATCTACGAGACATCCTTAAGCGCAGAACGTGCACGTTACGATGCACTCCTCGCTGACCACCAGAAAAGCTGCAATGCCGTGATTCGCAAATATAAGAAACTTGCTGAAAGCAGGAATACCGGGCGGGATGCCGGAAAAGAGAAGGCAGAGAGCTCCGGGGAAGAGGTGCGGAGGTGATGCGTGCTGAAAAAGATCAAACCTGTTCTCAGACAATCCGGAAAAGAAGATATTCTACAGAAATAAAGGAAGGCTACATCCGTCTTTTCTGGCGGATCGTGTTGATCGTGGCCGTTGGCTGGCTGCTGTTTACACAGGTTTTTCTTATAGGCCAGGCACCGGATAATGAAATGTTTCCAGCAGTGGAGGCCGGAGATCTTCTTATCGGTTTTCGGATGGAACAGAATTTTGCAAAAAATGATGTCGTCGTGTATGAAGCCGGCGGCAAAACTCATGTGGGACGTATTCTGGGATGCGAGACGGATGTAATCACAATGGATGACACAGGAACGCTTCTCGTAAACGGAACGGCCCAGACAGGAGAAATTGCATTTCCTACATATGCAAAGAAGGGGATCACCTATCCCTACACAGTTCCGGAAGGCAGTGTGTTCATTCTGGGAGATTACCGGACACAGGCAAAAGACAGCCGTGAATTCGGCCCCATCTCCACAGAGGATGTGAAAGCAAAAGTAATCACCATACTCCGAAGAAGGGAACTGTAAAAAGTAACAGCTCTCCCTTTTACGGGAGCACATCACAATCAAGCGGACAAAATCATCCGCATTTGTTACGCAGTGTTATATTCAATAACTGCGTTGTGATCGATTTAGTTAAAACGTATAAGCTGCTTATTATGAGCTTATAAATAAATTTATATTTCTAGGAGGATTTTCTTATGAAAAAGACAAAGAAACTGTTAGCATGTTTGATCGCAGCAGCCACCATGTTTACCATGGGAAGTACGGCGTTTGCGGCAACAACAGTAGACACTACAAAAGATCATGATAGAGTTACTGTTGAGAAGGTTTACAAACTTACAAATGCAGACACAGCTTCTCCAAAAGAAACTTTTACATTAGAGCAGGTTGGAAATGGTAAAGTAAAAGATGGTGAAGCAACTTCGGCTCCGGCACTTGGAATAATTACAGGTGCTGAATTTGCAAAAACAGCAGCAACTATTGAGGGAGCAACTGGAAATATTACAGTTGCACTGCCGAAGTATGACAATGTTGGTGTGTACGAGTACACATTGAAGGAAGTTGCAGGAAAAACTGCAGGTGTTACTTATTATGGAAAAGAGATTAAGCTGACAGTAACAGTAGTTAATGGAGCTGATGGAAAACTTCGTATTGCAGCAGTTCATACAGAGGCAGTAGGCGAAGCAAAATCAGATTCATTTACAAACACTTATTCCGCAGGAAAGTTAAATGTTACTAAAACAGTTATTGGTAATTTAGGTGATAAAACCAAAAAATTCCATTTTACAGTTAAATTTGAAAAACCTGAAAATAAAAGATGTTAAGAGTGATATTACAGCAACAGTTGCAGGTACTGATAAAGGAATCCTTGCTTTAGATTGGACAAGTGGAAGTTGCACATATGAGTTTGATCTGGCAGATGGAGAGACTGCATCTTTGGGTAACATTCCATATGATGTGAAATATACAGTTACTGAGAGTGACTATACAAAAGATGGTTACAGTATAGCTGACAAAACAGGTGACAAAGGTACTGTAAGCGCAGCTGAACAGACAGCAGCCTTCACCAACACCAAGACAGGCAACGTCGACACAGGCGTCAACCTCACAACCCTCCCATACATCCTCGTATTCGCAGGTGTAATCGTAATCGCAGGTGCAGCATTCATCACCAGAAGACGCAAATTCGAAGACTAATGATTATTCAGGCAGCAGAGAGGAGGCAGTATGAACGCATCTAAGTTTTTCCTGAAAGCAGCCAACTCTCTGATCACTGCCATTGTGGCATTGTTTCTGATCCTGGCGGCGGCGTATTCCGGGTATGCACTCTGGGATAACGCACAGGTCTATGGCGCTGTGGACGACATTCAGTCACAGCTCTAAAACTGAAACCCGACCCGGAACAGAAAGACGGAGGCGCTTCTTTTGAAGAGCTCCGCAAGATCAATCCGGATGTCTGTGGATGGATCACACTGGACCACACAAAGATCGACTATCCGATTCTTCAGGGAGAAGATAACCTGACTTACATCAATACTGATGTATATGGTGATTTTGCTTTGTCAGGAAGTATCTTTCTGGATTCCGGCTGTGACAGAAATTTTCAGGGGAAATATTCTCTCCTGTATGGTCATCACATGGCAGAGCATAAGATGTTCGGAGATCTGGATCTTTACAGAAAAAAGAAATTTTTTAACAAAAACACCACAGGTACGCTGATCCTGCCTGACCGTTCCTACAAGCTGGAAATTTTTGCGTGTATGCAGGTTTCCGCATCTGAGGATTCGATTTTTGCAACGGGAAAATGGCAGGCGGATACCAGTGGACTTGTGGATTTTGTCAGAAAAAACGCAGAACGTGTCCATCAGCAGACGATGGACAATATTGGAAAGTCCGAAGATTTTTCCCAGATACTGGCAATGTCAACCTGCTCTTCGGAATTTACAGATGCAAGAACAGTTCTTCTGGCGGTAATGAAACCTTATTCGCCGGAGACGTAAGGAGGGGATGAAGACGAATATACGAAAATTTCCGGCAGTGCTCCTGCTTGCGGTTCTGTGCCTGACAGTTTTTCCGATTTCAGCTATGGCAGCTGGAGTTGCGGAAGTAAAGATTCCTGTCAGCGTGGAATTGTCAGGTGAGAAGCCATCTCCGGACGAAACTTATACGATCATTCTTCAGGGTGAGGACGAAGCGCCCATGCCGGAAGAAAACATATTGACAGTAACAGGAGCCGGGAAAGCGGAATTTCCGGCAGTGAGCTATTCTGTGCCGGGTGTGTACTGCTACACAGTTTCCCAGCAGCCGGGCAGCCTGAAAAAAGGCCATTATGACTCCACCGTTTATTACGTAAAAGTGACAGTAACAAACGGAGACTCCGGCGAGCTGGAAGCGGTTGTTGCCGCACATACAGATGCGCAGATGGTCAGTGAAAAACAGGACATCACATTTGTGAATACCTATGATCCTGCGGACACACCAACACCAACGCCGGAAAATACACCGACACCGTCTCCTGCATATACACCGACCAGTACACCGGCAACTCCGGTGACAACGACTCCAGATAAAACTGGCAGCAACCCAACTGCTTCAGGAACTTCTTCCAGTCATGTAAAATCCATGCCAAAAACCGGTGATAATACCAATATCGGAAAATGGATCGCAGTAATCTGCGTTTCCGGATGTGCGGTATTACTTATAATCGGTTTTGCCAGAAAAAAACAGAAGACGGATAAAAAATAAAATCTGAACAGCGGTGCGGCCGAAAAAAATTTTCTACCGTACCGCTGTTTTTTGTAAGGGATGAAGAATATGAACAGGGGACTTGAACTGGAGGCCGGAGATTTGGACATCTGACGGTGCTGAAAAGACTGGATGAACGTGAGAACCGGTACATTATGTGGCTGTGCCGTTGTGACTGCGGGAATGAAATAAAAGTAAATACAAGGCGTCTGGTGAGAGGAACCGTGGATAACTGTGGATGTATTCTGGAAAAAACGGCCAGACGTGGACCGGTGGCAGAAGACCTTACAGGTCAGAGATTCGGGAAACTTGTGGCAGTAAGAAGGATTCGGAGCCAGAACGGAAGAACCAGATGGGAATGCCGCTGTGACTGTGGAAATATCCATATCGTTACCGCACATGCGCTGAAAGCTGGAAAGTGTACCAGCTGTGGCTGCAGTCGTTACGAAAAGGGAAGGGGAGTCACAGATATCAGCGGCCAGAAATTCGGACGTCTGACTGCGCTTTACCACACAGATAAACGGAGCAAAAAAGGCTCAGTATTCTGGCATTGCCGCTGCGACTGTGGAAATGAAGTGGAGGTCACAGAAGACGGGCTTCTTCACGGCAATTACAAAAGTTGTGGCTGCCTGCGCCAGGAAATCTGGAAAGAACTTCCGGGGCAGCTTCATATGGTTGATGGAACCTGCGTGGAAATGCTGGAAAAGAGAAAACACCGCAGTGACAATACCAGCGGTTTTCGTGGAATCTACCATATGAATAATGGAAAGTACCGTGCCACCATAGGATTTAAGGGGAAGAGATTTTATATAGGAACATTTAAGAATTATGAAGATGCAGTACAGGCACGCCTGGAAGCAGAAAATACCATTCACGGAGGTTTTGTCCAGGCCTGGTATACCTGGAACAGCCTTGCGGAAAAAGATCCGAAGTGGGCCGAAGAACATCCACTGGTATACGAAATTGAGAGGGTAAACGGAGAGTTTCAGGTAATCACAAACATGAACCGGCAGATGGAGTTACCGGTCCATAAATAAACAGAAATCAGAACAGGCCGGAAAGACAATCATCAGTCTTTCCGGCCTGTTTTTCTGAAATATTTTGTAATATAATCTGGATGAAAAAATATAAGGTGCGTGATATAATTTCTGTAATATATAACAGTTATTTTTGCTGAAATAAAAGGAAACATATCTGGGGGAAATTATGCTGAAAGTAATCATTGCAGATGATGAGCCGAAGGTAAATCTTTTGTTGCAGAAGATTGTGGACTGGGAAAAACTGGGGTACCAGATCGCGGGAACTGCCAATGACGGGGAAAGAGCACTTCAGCTTATTGAGGAAGAAAAGCCGGATGTTCTGATGACAGATATCCGGATGCCGGGAGTGGATGGAATGGAGCTCATCCGGCGGGCAAAGGAACTGCGGCCGGATCTGGTTTTTATCGTGGTAAGCGGGTACCGGCAGTTTGAGTACGCACAGACTGCGCTGAAATACGGAGTGACCGATTATCTTCTGAAACCGGTAAATGCGGAAGAACTGACGCAGCTTCTCATCCGAATCCGTGAGGAAGAGGAGAAAAAGAGACGTCTGGATAACTGGACAGCGTCTGTGGACCGGCAGCTTCGTGAAAACGAGTGGAAGAAACGGGAACAGCTGGTAGATAATCTGCGGGAATACGCACAGGAAAACAGGGAGCTGAACGGTTATGAAAGCCTGAATCAGGAATATGGCTGTGATTTTCATGAAGGCACTTATCAGGTGATCATTATAAAACCGGATATTCCTTCTGCGGAAGAACATGGGGATGCATACAGGATCATGATGAAACGGTCGCTGTCTGTAGTTCAGAAAGCGCTGGAACAGTTTGCGGATGAATCTGCGGCGGCTGTTCATGCGGAGGGGATCATGGTTGTGATCTATAAGGAAAAGTATGATCCGGTACAGCTGCGCCAGTTTCTTACACGAGTCCGCAGAGAGATTGAAAATCAGAGAGATCTTTTCTGGGGAATCATTGTCACCATGGCAATGGGTGGCGAAAAACACAGGATCCAGGAGCTTCCACAGTCCATGAAAGAAGCCGTACAGCTCTGCAAGAATCGCATCACCGGTGGAAAAGGCGGCTGGCTTTCCTGGGATGCCGGCGACAATGAGACAAGGGAAGATTATGAGATGCTTCCGGAGGAACGGAAATATTTCCAGGAGATCGGAGAATATCTGGACAGCAAAAAAAATCTCCATGGAGGTTGCCAGAACAGAAGGGATCATGACAGCTCGCAGGGCATCCGGAAGTCAGATCTATGACTGCTATATGGAAATTTCCGATGCAGTCCTCACAGGAATCCGTCAGAATGAAAAACTGGATATCGACAAAATCCGAAAGATCTGATCTATGGATTTTACAGGTGTTACCACAACCTCCGAGGCGTTTGGTTTCCTGAGAGAATATATTTCCGATCTGATCGAAAACTTTGAGAAGAAAAAAGAAACAAAAGAGCAGAAACCCATCACAGAAGCCAGAAAATATATCCAGGAGCATTACCTGGAGCCTCTGAAGCTGGAAGATGTAAGTAAACACATCGGATTTAACGCTACATATTTTTCTTCGGTTTTCAAGAAGGAAACAGGGAAGAACTTTCTGGACTATGTGACAGAGCTTCGCATGAACAAGGCAAAACAGCTCCTCTGCAGTGGTGAGATGTCTGTGAATGATGTGGCAGAGGCTGTTGGCTATCAGGACCTGAAATATTTTTCCAGATTGTTCAAAAAGAATGCCGGGATCAGCCCGTCCGATTATAAGAAAATGTATCAATAGGAGGAGGCCTGTGAGAGTGCAATGAGCCGTTTTATGACATACATTCGTTTTATTAAAAAACTGAAGCAGTTTCATAAAAATCGAAATTTGGAAAATGTGCTTCGGGAGGACTGGTCGTCATGCAGAGAGCTGGAAGAATTCTGCAGGGATATCACAAGCATCACGGAGGCCGGACCGGAAATGCGTTTTCAACAGAAGCAGGCGGAGTATCTGGCACTGCAGAACCAGATCAATCCTCATTTTCTCTACAATACCCTGGATTCGATCATCTGGATGGCAGAGGGCAGAAAGTACGAAGAGGTTGTTCTGATGACAGCATCCCTGGCGCGTCTTCTTCGTCAGAGCATCAGTAATGAAGATGAAGTGGTTCCTCTTGCAAGGGAAGTGGAGTATGCCAAGGGTTATCTTACGATCCAGAAGATGCGTTACAAGGACAAGCTGGAATTCGAGATCGATGTAGAACCTTCTATATTAAATATCCCTCTGATCAAGCTGGTTCTCCAGCCGATCATTGAAAATGCCATCTATCATGGACTGAAATATAAAGAGAGTAAGGGACTTTTGCAGGTAAAAGGCTTTATGAAGGACGGAATGCAGTTCTTCAGGTGATCGACAACGGTGTAGGTATGGATGAGGAAACATTGTCACATATTTATGATAAGCATAAGGTGAATTATCATTCCAATGGTGTGGGTGTTTACAATGTACAGAAACGTCTGAAGCTTTATTATGGAGAAAATTACGGGATCACCTATGAAAGTGAAAAAGGTGTCGGAACCACTGCCACGATCACCATTCCGGGAATACAGGAGGAATCAATATGAAAAAACATAGAAAACTCCTGACTTTAGGAGTGGTCATCTGCCTTGTGGCGGGGCTTGTAGCCGGAATAGTCTATTATAAAACAGGTAGAAGAAGAGAGAAAACTATCGCTGATCTATATTCCGAAGGTTGTGGACGGTACCAATGATTTCTGGACATCACTGATCCAGGGGGCGGAGATGGCTGCAAAGGAATATAATGCAGATATCCGCGTATGGGCACCTGAGGAAGAGAATGATGTGGCTGGGCAGAACAAGCTGATCGAAAGGGCAATAGAAGAAAAACCGGACGCGATCCTGATCTCGCCGTCCAGCTTCACTGAATCCGACCAGCTTTTGAAGAAGGCAAAGGAACAGGGAATACATATCGCATTTATTGATTCCTACACACAGGAAGAGGTCCAGGATCTTACCGTTGCGACCGATAATCTGGAAGCGGGACAGATCCTTGGCAGGTTTGCGAAGGATCTTGTGGGAACGGATGATCAGATTGCGATCGTTTCACATGTAAAGGGTGTATCTACGGCAGTTGAAAGAGAAAAAGGTTTCCGGACAGGACTTGGCAGTCTGAAGGATAATATCGTAGATGTGGTATACTGTGATTCTCAGTATGACAAGTCCTATGAGCTTACAAAAGAGCTGATGAAAAAATATCCGGATCTCAAGATGATCGCGGGAATGAATGAATATTCCTCTGTAGGTGCTGCAAGAGCAGTAAAGGCAGCAAAAGCAGAGAATCGGATCAGGGTGGTGGGAGTAGACAGCTCACAGGAGGCCGTCCAAGCTGATGGAACACGGAATCTTCCAGGGAATCGTTGTAACGAGAA
>ENA-OQDS01000009-OQDS01000009.1-human-gut-metagenome-genome-assembly--contig:-NODE-9-length-12911-cov-1.209715_pt1 | contig 12911 bp, 12 predicted proteins | sample MGYA00242785_ERZ504615 | MGnify/ENA primary metagenome ERZ504615 (study PRJEB26092, sample SAMD00036331) | human gut metagenome | host: Homo sapiens | study: EMG produced TPA metagenomics assembly of the... | reverse complement strand
ACGTGAACATAATGGATACTAACAACTTGCAGTGTTCAGTGAAACATGGCGGTTGATATCGATTCGGAATGTTTCACGTGAAACATCCTCCGTTTGACAGCTTTAATACACACCAGGAGGGACCGTGGGATTTCGCGACGTTAAGCGTTCTAAGAGCGCAAAAGACACGCGTATCATTGCAATCATCAATCAAAAAGGCGGCGTCGGTAAGTCAACGACGGCCGTAAACCTTGCAGCAGCACTGGGTGAGCAGGGTCGTAAGACACTGATTGTCGATTTTGATCCGCAGGGAAACAGCACCAGTGGATTCGGAATTGAAAAAGAAGACCTTGATCACTGCATCTATGATGCATTGTTGAATGATGTGCCGGCAGAATCGCTTGTTCTTGATACAAATTGTAAAAAGGTATTCGTTATTCCGGCTACAATTCAACTTGCAGGCGCGGAAATTGAGCTCGTAAGCGCAATTGCTCGTGAAACCCGCCTCAAAGATTTGCTTGAGCCGATTCAGGACGAGTTTGACTTTATTTTCATTGACTGTCCTCCTTCGCTCGGCCTGCTTACTATCAACGCTTTGACTGCAGCAGACAGCGTTTTGATTCCGATCCAGTGCGAATATTACGCACTCGAGGGCGTTACGAAGCTGCTTGAGTCAATGAAGATGGTCAAATCACGGCTGAACAAGGGCTTAGACACCTATGGTGTGCTTATGACCATGTATGACTCGCGTACTTCACTATCGAATCAGGTTGTTGAGGAGGTTCAATCGTACTTTGGTGATAAGGCGTTTAAGACGCTAATCCCCCGTACGGTTAAAATCTCCGAAGCTCCGTCTTTTGGAGAACCGGTAATTACCTATTCACCTCAAAATAAGGGTGCAAAAGCATATATGAACCTTGCAAAAGAGGTGATCAAGCGTGCCTAGTGTAAAGAAACGTGGCGGATTGGGACGTGGACTCAATGCTTTGGTCTCAGAGGCCGAGTATGAGACCGGCGGTTCGGCTGCATCGGCTTCAAATGCCGCATCTGAAACAAAACTACCTATTGAGGATATCGTTCCCAACCCTAATCAGCCGCGAATTCACTTTAACGAAACTGAACTTCGCGAGTTGAGCGAGTCAATCCAAGAACATGGCGTTTTGCAGCCGCTTTTGGTTCGCAAACATGGAAACGGCTATGAGATCATCGCTGGTGAGCGTCGTTACCAGGCGTCAAAGCTTGCTGGCCTTGAAGAATTGCCAGTCATCATTAAAGAGGTAAATGATGAAGAGATGCTGGCTCTTGCTCTTATCGAAAACCTTCAGCGTTCTGATCTGAATCCCGTCGAAGAGGCTAAGGGCTATCGCCAACTCATTGATGCCAGCGGGATGACCCAGGAGGCATTGTCCAAGGCAGTAAGCAAGTCACGCTCTGCAATTACAAACTCGCTGCGTCTTCTCGATCTCCCCGAAGTAGTTCAGCAGATGATTTTTGAGGGTAAACTTACTGCTGGTCATGCACGTGCGATTCTTGCAGTTCCCTATGAGGACGCGCGTATTCGACTTGCAGAGAAAGTTGTTACAGAGGGCCTTTCCGTAAGAGCGACAGAAAATCTTGCTCCGTTGTTTTCTGCCGGAGAGACACCTAAGACGCCGAGGCCTGCAACGCCTCAGTCTTTTAAAAAGGCTGCCCGCGTGCTTCGTCAGGTTTTTAATACCAACGTGCGTGTGAAGAGCTCGCGTGGAAAGAATAAGATTGAGATTGAGTTTAAAGACGAGGAAGAGCTCTCTCGTATTCTTGGCGAAATGATTCAGTTTGATCAAGGAGGCCAAGATGAGGAATAAGATTTTAACAGCGATTGCATTGGTGACGACTGTCGCGGCTGGTGCCTTTGCTGGCTATAGGATCGCTACAGACGATGAACTTCGAGGTCGTTTGCTTCGTAGCGCGCAAGATATCGTCGATACTTCCAAAAAGAAAATGGATGTTATGACAGAAGATGTTGCCATGCGTACTGCTCAGGTAACGAAGAATCCCAAGATTAATCAAGGTTGGGTCAGCAACCAATGGGAAAATGTAGGCTATTAGGTACCTAACAATTACTCAGCATATTTGTAGGGGTCCTTGTCTGATTCATGAGACAAGGACCCCTTATTTTGGCCGTAAAAATGGGACAGGTAGCAGCTGATTCAAAATTAAGGTCAATAAATGAAACGACCCCGGTTGCATATTCTGTAACCGGGGTCGTTCGATGTTTCACATGAAACGTTTTGGGATGCGACTCCCCTATGCGTTCTTCTGAACTTTGAAGCGCTGCTTCAGCTGTCCGCAAGCGGCGTCAATATCGTTACCACGGGAGTTACGAATCGTGGTCTCGATGCCACGGGACTCAAGACGACGCTGAAGATCCTCAACCTTATGAATCGGCGACGGCTTGAGCGGGCTACCCTCGATGTCGTTAAGCTGAATGAGGTTAACGTGGCACAGCGTTCCCTCGCAGAAGTCGCAGAGCGCCTGCATTTCGGGATTCGTATCGTTGACGCCTTCGATCATGGCATACTCATAGGTCGGGCGGCGGCCGGTCTTCTCGGTGTAGAGCTGAAGCGCTTCGTGAAGGCGAAGCAGCGTGTACTTCTTAACACCGGGCATGAGCTTATTGCGCGTCGACTGGATGGCGGAATGCAGGGAAACGGCAAGCGTGAACTGCTCGGGGATGTCGGCAAATTTGCGAATACCGGGAATAACGCCGCTGGTAGAGACGGTGAGGTGACGAGCGCCGATACCGATGCCATCGGGGTCGTTGAGGATTCGCAGCGCCTTGAGAACCTCGTCGTAGTTGGCAAACGGCTCGCCCTGGCCCATGAAGACAACGCTCGTGGCGCGCTCGCCAAAGTCGTTGGATACATGAAGTACCTGGTCGACGATCTCTTGAGCGGTCAGAGAGCGCTTGAGGCCGTTGAGACCGGTAGCGCAAAAGGCACAGCCCATGCCACAGCCTGCCTGGGTGGAAACGCAGACGGAAAGCTTGTTACGACGGGGCATGCCGACGGTCTCGACGGAAACGCCGTCGTGGTACTCGAGCAGATACTTGCGAGAGCCATCTTTGGAAACCTGCTTGGTGAGTTCAGTCGGCGTGTCAAAGGCGAAAGCCTCTTTAAGCTGCTCGCGGAAAGCCTTGGGAAGGTTGGTCATATCGTCAAACGAACAAACGTTCTTCTCAAAGACCCATTCGATGAGCTGCTTCGCGCGGAAGGCGGGCTGGCCAAGCTCGGCCACGAGCTCGCGAATATCGTTTTGGCTCAAGTCGCGAATGTCCTGAGATTTAGTCCTGGGATTCATGGAAGCCTTTCGATTTTGGGGAAACGTAGAGGGTATCGCTACAATATGGTATCAGCTGCAGAAATTATAGAGGAGGAGTCTGCCCATGCCGGGTAAAAGCCTAGAGAACATGCACGTAGCGGTCTTGGCGGGCGGTCATTCCGCTGAGCGCGAGATCTCGCTCAATTCGGGAAAGAACGTCGTGGTTGCCTTGAAGGAGGCCGGCTACACTTCGGTGGAGCTGCTCGACACGGCTGCCGATGATTTTATGGTAACCATGGCGACCGGCGGCTTTGACGTGGCGTTTATCGCCATGCACGGTGCCGGCGGCGAGGATGGCGCCATGCAGGGCGCCATGGAGACCCTGGGTATCCCTACACGGCCTCGGGCGTGCTTGCCAGCGCCTGCGGTGCCGACAAGGAGGTCTCTAAGCTCCTGTACGCCAAGGCGGGCATTCCCATTGCCCCCGGCCTCGCGCTCGAGGTGGGCGATGAAGTCGATATCGATCATATCGTCGAGGTTTGTGGCGAGCGCTGCTTTGTGAAGCCGGCCGTCAACGGTTCCAGCTATGGCATTTCCCTGGTCCATGAGCCCTCCGAGCTGCCCGCGGCAATCGCCAAGGCGTTTGCGTACGGCGACAAAGTGCTGGTCGAGAAGTGCATCGAGGGTACCGAGATCACCGTCGGTGTGTACGGCGAGGACGACGTGCGCGCTCTGCCGATTGTCGAGATTCGCAAACCCGAGGACTGCGAGTTCTACGATCTGGACGTGAAATATGTCGACCCTACGGACATCCATCGCATTCCGGCGCAGATTTCACCCGAGAATTACGCTCGCGCTCAGGAGCTTGCCTGTGCTGCTCACAAGGCCCTCGGTTGCCTGGGTATCTCGCGCAGCGACTTTATCGTGAGTGAGGACGGCCCCGTTATCCTCGAGACCAATACCATTCCCGGCATGACCGATACGTCGCTGTATCCGGACGAGATCCGCCACACCGACGACATGACGTTCCCGCAGGTCTGTGACAGCCTGATTCGTATGGGCCTTCGTCGAGCGGGCATTGCATGCTAATCGAGGACGCGGTTTCGTCAGGAACGCCGCAGTTTGTCATCGACTCCTATGCCACGCTTGCCGAACGCGCCAAAACGCAGTCCTTCGGCCTTATCGAGGAAGATGTGATTGTCCTCGATACCGAGACCACAGGTCTTTCGGTGCAGGACAATGAGCTGATCGAGATCTCGGCGGCCCGTCTTTCGGGCCGCGAGGTCGTCGACCGCTTCGATACCTTCGTGCATCCCAAGCAGCTGATTCCCGCCGAGATCACCGAGCTCACGAGCATTACAAACGCCGATGTGGCAGATGCCCCGTCGGCCGTTGAGGCCGTAGCCGCTCTCGCCGATTTTGTCGGTGGTTGCCCGGTAATCGCACATAACGCCACGTTCGACCGCTCGTTTATCGAGTCGGTCAAAGGCGGCGTCAACGTGAGCGATATCTGGATCGATTCGCTGGCGCTGTCGCGCATCGCGCTTCCGCGCCTGGCATCGCACAAGTTGTCTTTTATGGCCGATCTGTTTGGCTGTGACTCGGTATCACACCGTGCCAATGCCGACGTCGACGCCCTGTGTGGCGTATGGCGCGTGTTGCTCGTGGCGCTCACCGACTTGCCTCAGGGCCTCATGGCGCGCCTAGCCGACATGCATCCGGATGTGCCTTGGTCCTATCGTCCTATCTTCTCATTCTTGGCAGGGCAGAACCCTGGTTCTATCTTCTCTCTCAGCGCCGCTCGTGCTGACGTTCTCAAGGCCGATCGCGCCGACGATCGGGTGGACGCCGACGAACTGCCGGTCCTCAAGATGCCGAGTCGTGAGGAGATTGAGGCAGACTATGCGCCAGGTGGCCTGGTCAATCGCATGTATCCCACCTACGAGCCGCGTGATGAGCAGATCGCGATGGCGCTCGAGGTCCGCGATGCGCTGGTCACGGGCACTCATCGTGTAATTGAGGCGGGCACGGGCGTCGGCAAATCGATGGCCTATCTGGTGCCTTTTGCCGAGGCAGCGCGCCGTAACAACATCACGGTTGGTATTGCGACCAAATCGAATAATCTTGCCGACCAGCTCATGTACCATGAGCTGCCAAAACTTGCCGAGCAACTGGACGGTGGTCTGTCATTTTGCGCTCTCAAGGGGTATGACCACTATCCATGCCTGCGCAAGCTTGAGCGCATGAGCCGCGGCCAGGTCGAGATTACCACCAAGCGCGATCCGGCGGACACGCTCACGGCGGTCGCGGTCATTATGGCGTACGTCTGCCAATCAGCCGATGGCGACCTCGACTCGCTCGGCATTCGGTGGCGCAGCGTCAACCGCCCCGACTTTACGACGGCCTCGCGCGAGTGTGCTCGTCGCCTCTGCCCGTTTTTCCCTGATAAATGTTTGGTCCACGGCGCTCGCCGTCGTGCAGCGCATGCCGACGTGGTGGTCACCAACCATTCCCTGCTGTTCCGCAATGTCGCGGCCGAGGGCAGGATTTTACCTCCGATTCGTCATTGGGTAATCGACGAGGCCCATTCCATCGAGCGCGAGGCGCGCCGTCAGTGGGCGCGCGTGGTGTCGGCGGACGAATCACGCGTTCTGTTTGAGCGCCTGGGTGGCTCGAGCACCGGTGCGCTAAGCCAGGTCTCCCGTGATTTGGCAACCTCCGAGGGCTCTACGCTCTATCTGGCCTTACTGCCAAGGCGACGTCGACGGTTGCGCGCGCGAGCATGGCAATCGCCGACGTGTTCGATGGCGTTCGCGAGCTCGGCCGCCGTGCCCGTGGGGGTTATGACAATGCCAATCTATGGATTGGCCCCGAGCTGCGCGAATCTGACGACTGGCATGATTTCTTACAGTCGGCCTACGCTGCCATCGACGTATTGGAACAGGCTGACAAGAGCGTCGACGCGCTGGTGCAAGCCGTCGCCGCCGACAAGCCCGAGGTTGTTGTCGACCTGGGTGATATCTCGCGCCGCCTGCACGAGCTGGCCGAGAACCTCAAACTCATCATTGATGGCACCGATGAACACTACGTGTATTCGCTGCAGGTCAATCGCAGGCTGCGTGCCGGCGGAGAGTCAATGACCGCAGAGCGCATCGACATTGGCGAGGCCTTGGCAACCGAGTGGCTGCCCGAGGTTCACACGGCTATCTTTGCCTCGGCGACCATGACGGTGTCCAAAAGCTTCGAACACTTTAACCACGCGGTCGGCCTCGATCGCATCGGCGCTTCAACATCCTCATCGCTGCACTTGGACTCGAGCTACGACTTCGATTCGAACATGGCTGTAGTCGTTGCGGGCGATATCCCCGATCCGCGCGATCGCGAGAGCTATCTTACGGCGCTCGAGCGCGTGCTGGTCGACGCCCATCTTGCCATGGGCGGATCGGTGCTCACACTGTTCACCAATCGGCGCGACATGGAAGACCTGTACGCCCGCGTTGAGCCCAAGATGGCCCGTGCGGGTCTGGAGCTCAACTGCCAGCAGCGCAACTCATCTCCTCGTCGCCTGCGCGATCGGTTTATCAACGAGCCGACTTCATTCGCTTTTTGCGCTTAAGGCCTTCTGGGAGGGGTTCGACGCCAGCGGCGAGACGCTGCGCTGCGTCATCATTCCCAAGCTGCCGTTCTCGAGTCCCACGGACCCGCTCTCGTGCGAGCGCAACCTGCGCGAAGACCGCGCTTGGGCGCGCTATTCGCTGCCCGAGGCGGTGCTCGAGGTCAAGCAGGCGGCCGGCGCCTTATCCGCTCGTCGACCGATTGCGGCGTGCTGATTCTGGCCGACCCGCGCCTGGTGACGAAGGGCTACGGAAAGAAGTTCTTAACGTCGCTGCCCACGAGCTCCTACCAGCGCATCGAATCGGCGCAGATCGGGCACTATCTGCAACTGTGGCGCGCACGCCACGAGCGGCGGCGCTAAAGCGGACAGACGAGGGTTTTTGCCATATCGCACAGGCGCTTTGACAGGGCGGGGTCATCCAAGATGCGGATGGCTCCGCCCGCTGCGATTACCTGGCTCAGTAGCCAACGCTCGGAGCCGTAATGCACAGTTACCGTTGCCATGTCTGCCCCGCCGCGCTCGATTAGGGTGATGCCGGCCCAGTCCAGATGCTCCGCCATATCGAATGGCATCAAGAGCTTTGCGCTGCGCTGCGTCCGGGCAAGGGAATCGTGGAGGGATGCGACGTCCGGTGTGTGAGGCACGACGGAGTCTTCCGTCAAGGCGAGTCCCTCGATTTTATCCATGCGATAGGTGCGCTGCTCATCGACTGTGATGTCCCAGGCAATCAGGTATGTTTGGTCGCCGTTTGCCGTAATGCGCAAGGGGTCGACCAGACGCTCGCGTGGCCGTGCATCGTCCATCGAGCGATATGAGATGCGGCAGCGAACGCCGTCCTGAATGGCACAGCTCAGCTGCTGCCAGTGCGACCCGTGGTTGACGGTGTCAAAGACGCGCTGGTTATAGCCGAGCTCTTCGGGTAGAAGGGCGTGTCGAATCCGAGCTGCCGTCTGCGGCTCGATCCCCAACGATTCAAGTTCGTGGTTGAGCACAGCGCCCTCGGCTGCACTCAAGCGCAACGGTAGCACACGCCCGGCGTCACCAGTGAGGACCACACGCTCGCCGTGGCATTCGCAGATGATGCGCGCACCAGATTCTCGGTCCGCGAGCGTCGAGACGATCTCGAGAATCTCGTCGAGCGATACTCCCGTGATGTCAAAGCGGCCGCAAATCTCGGTTCGTGTCATGCCGCTCTCGCCGGCGGCGTAGAGGGCCTCCATGATGTCGATGGCGCGCGAGAGTCTCTGCTCGCTGGTGAGTTTACGCACGGGCATACTCGTGCACCGTCCTTTCAATGAGGTGGTTCCACGCCTGCTTGAGCGATTTGGGGGCCATGGGCCTCATGCCGTCCATGGCGTGGGCCATGCAAAATGAGGCGGCGGCTTCAAGGTCGCGCACGTCAACGGTCCAGATCCATCCCGCATCGGTGTGTGTGAGCTCACCTCGCCCGCGCGTGAGGCCGTTGATCATATCGATCTGCGTCTGAGGGGCGAACGAGAACGTGGCTGCAACGGGCGGTCGGTCGGCGAAATCGAATTCAAAGAACAGATAGTCGTTGAGATTGAAGTCCGCAGGGATGGCGTAGGCCTTCGAAGGACGCCATGCGCGAACGATACGGTCGCAGCGGAATGTCCTGATGTCGTCGGTGACATTGTCGAGGCCGCAGAAGTACGCCACGCCCTCGCGTTCGAACATGCCGTAGACACAGACGGTACGTTCTTTCTGCTCGCCGCGTCCGTTCTGATATAAAAATCGCAGCGCGCATCGCTCGGCAAAGGCGCTCCATACCGCATCGACGGTGGGAGAGCGGCGGATCGGTACTTCGTCCACCGTCGTCCTGCCGGTGAGGTAGGCAATTTTGGAGCGAATATCGGCAAGCGGCGCGGCAAAGGTGGAAGAGCCGGCCGCTAGCGTCTGGTCGATGGCGTTGAGTAGGATATCGGCGTCGTCTGCGGTGATGAGGCCGCCTGCAGCAAACGTGTGCTCGCGGTCGATTGTCCACGAGCTTTCCTCGGTCTCCTGCGCACCGGCGGGGCGAACCTCCTTGATTAAGATGCCACGCTCGAGCAGTTTGTCACGATCGCGCCGAAACTTGCGCTTATCCGAGTCGATATTGCCCGAGCCATATCCCAGGTCAGAATCCAAGACGATCTGCTCGGTCGTCAGCGGTTCGGGGGAGCTGTTGAGCACAAAGAAAAGATTGAGGATGCGCTGAGCCGTTTTTATCGAAACCGGGCTCCGAATTCCCCTTTTTAATTGTCGCGGTCGCGTCGCTTGCCGTCATAGAGTCCTCGCATGAGAAGGTGGTTTGCTGCCATGATTTTAGTCCGATATGGAGATTAGGCTATATCCTTGTCCGCTCGAGGCGTTAAGATGGCCCGAATTCGGTCGTTTGCGCTCGCTCGGGGTATACTTTCGACTATATACGGTTCTAATGTGCATGCATTGGGCCTATTTGTCGGATTATGGATGTGGAGCGCACATGGCGAACACCCAGAACTATATTAACCACCTGCTGCAGAACACCGGCATTACGCCGGCATGCAGCGAAGAAGAGCGCTTGGCTGCCGAGGATATCGCTCAGATCTTCCGCAACCACGGCTTTGACCCCGAGGTTCAGGAGTTCAATGCCCCGGCGCCCAGTAGATTGGCATTTGCCGTTACCGGTATTCTTGCGTTTGCCGGCGCCCTGCTGATGGGCATCGGCGGCGGTATCGGCTTGGTCGCACCTTGCTGGCCATTGTCGGCGCCGTTCTTTACGTGCTCGAGCGCACGGGCCACCCCGTGGTTTCGCGCCTGGGCAAGACGGGCGTGAGCCAAAATGTCATCGCCTACCACAAGGCCTCGGGCCCGCTCGCGTCTCCGCGCAACCGCCCGGTGGTCGTTGTCGCACACTACGACTCTCCCCGTGCTGAGCTGCTCGCCCGCGAGCCCTATGCTTCGTATCGTGCGCTCATCGCCAAGCTGTTGCCCGTTGCCACGATTGCCCCTGCTGCCGTTGCCATCCTGCGTATCCTGCCGCTCCCCGGCGCGCTCAAGGTTCTGCTGTGGATTGTCGCGATCCTCGCTTCCCTCGTTGCACTTGCCAACGCGGCAAACATCATCTCTAACCGCCACGTTCTTCCCTATACGTCCGGCGCGGTGTGCAACAAGTCTTCTGTCGCCGCTATGCTCGGCGTTATGGACAACGTTGCTCCCTTCCAGGGCGAGAACGAGTTTCCCGACGATGTTCCGTTCGATACCTATTTTGGGGAGCAGAAACGTCGTGCCGAGGAAATGGCGCGCGCGGCGGCGGAGTATGCCGCGGCCCAGCAGCAAAACGACTACGGCAACACCATCGAGTACGAAGAGCCTACCTACGCCGAGGACGAGTTCGGTCAGCCGATTGCTCCCGACGCTCAAACCGAGCCCGAACAGGGCGAGGCTTTTGACGAGCAGATTGAGGGCTTTGAGGGTGCGTCTGCCGACGAGACGCTGATTGGCGCCATCGTGCCCGAGGATCAGAATCAGGCTGTCCAGGCCGAAGAGTTCAATGACGAGGTTCCCGCTGCTGAGCCGGCGGAGGAGCCTGCCGCGGCCGAGCCCGAGCCCAAGCTCTATCGCAACGCCGCCGGCAACATTCGCTTTGGTTCGGATGCCATCCGTGCACTCGGAATGCTTCCCGAGTCCTGCACGCTCGATTACGAGGAGGGCGAGGAGCCGACGTTTGAGCCCGAGCCTGCGCCCGTTGTCACTGCGGATGATGAGTCTGCCGCGGTTACCGCTGCCGTTGCCGAGCCCGAGGCGGTGTCCGCGATCGATCCCGCGGCAGGACTGGACATTTTGGCTCCCGCCGCGCCGGCGCAAGACGTTGCGGACGAGTCTGACGACGATTACGTTGAACAGCCGAGGCGCGTGTCTTACGAGAGCGATACTGATTTCTCTGCCGAGATTCCCGCGGCAACGCCCCATGCCGATATTGCATCCGCGTTCTCTTCGATTGGCGCCAGCGCTTCCAGCTTCTTTAAGGGTGCGCTTGCAAAGGGCAGGAAATTTGTCGACGATTTCGAGGAGAAGCGCGCTGCCGCACGCGAGGCTGCCGAGCAGGAGGCTATCGCTCAGCAGCAGGCAGCCGAGGCGGCACGTGAGCGCGCGGCGCAAGAGTTCGAGCAGAACGAGGCTATGCAGTCCGGGCCCGTCGACGCTGCCGAAGCTACGACGTCCTTTGAGTCCCAGCAACCGACGTCAGCGGATGTTGTTGAGGCAACAACGTCTTTCGAGGCTCAGCAGCACGTCGATAGCACCATGTCGTTTGATGCCGCGCAGTTCGATTCCACGATAACGTTTGAAAAGCAAGGCACCGCAATTGCCGAGCCCCTTCCTGTTTCCGATGAGCAGGGCGACGCGGCAGACGATGACGAGCCCATTGATGCTGCCGAAATCCAAGATGCCGCCGAGGACGAGTCCGTCGAGGCCAACTCTGACGAAGAGCAATACGCGGCAGCCGATCAAGGTGATTCGACCGAGGTCGAGCAGGAGGAAGTGCCTGCGGTTTCCGAGACTCCCGAGACGGATGAGTCGAGGCCTTACTCCACGCAGATTTTCACCATGCCGACCCCGAGTGGTTCCGGTGCCACGGTTGCCAATGTCGCTCCCACCCAGGACGAAACGGTCGATTCCCTTATGGCCCAGATTTCCTCCCAGGCATCGCCGCGTCCGCAGATGAATGTTCCCGATCCGGCGTCGGCACCGTCGCCTGCACCTTCCTCGTCTCCGCTGGCTTCGGTCCCCGATCCGTCGCTGCCGTCTATGAAGCAGGCAAACGTTGCGTCTCGCACGTCGCTGTTCGACCTTCCCGATCCCTCTGCCCAGGTCAACGACCCCTTTGCTACTGCCCAGGGTCCCGAACCCACATCGGCACCCGTTGCGCCTTCTATGCCCGTTGCGTCGGGCGCGCAGCCGATCGAGACCATTTCGGCTCCCGCCCCGGCGGCACCCAAGTCTCGCAAACGCGGCCTGGGTGGCCTGTTCGGTCGTAAAAGGAAAAACGAGCAGGACAGCATGAGTGATTGGCTGGGCGTCGAAGACGATTACGATGCCAAGAAGTCCGGTCGCGGTATCGGTTCGTGGGATAACTTCGAGGACGATAACGATGGCTGGAAGGGCGGCGCTACGTCTTCCGATGGCGCTTCTTCCGAAGATATGCTCTCGGCTGTCGCCTCTATGGGCGATGATGAGCTGCTCGGTCACGATATCTGGTTTGTGGCAACGGGCGCCTCGGATTGTGATGGCGCCGGCATGAAGGCCTTCTTGGCTTCGCATCGCGATAAACTCCGCGGCGTATTCTTCATCAATCTTGAATCCGTCGGCGCCGGTAGGCTTTCGGTGGTGACGGTCGAGGGCGAACAGCAGCTGCTCAAGGGCGATCGCCGCATCATGAACCTGGTCAGCAAGGTGTGCAAGTCGTTCCATGTCGATTGTGGCGCGCTCGAGATGCCCTATGCCAAGACCGATGCCTATGCCGCGCTCGAGGCGAGCCGCCGAGCCCTCACCATCGCCGGCGTGGACGGCACGCGTCTGGCTTGCGCTCGTACCGAGGACGACCTGCCCCACAATGTCAACCCGACGAACATTGCCACGGTATCCGAGGTCGTGACCGAGGTTATCCGCCGTTCGTAGACGGAGCTCTAAGGAGTCAACGTGTTTTCGTATATTAAGCGCCATTGGCCTGTCTACGTGATTTTGACCTTGATTGCCATTGCGTTAGGATTTGGGGCTGCCTACATCGTGGGTGCAAAGGGCTCGACCCCCGCCTCCGCAATCAGCGAAGAGGTGGAGCAAGAACAGAGTACGGGTGCCGATGGGATTCCTGAGTCCGAGCAGGCAATCGTTGATGGTGGATCTTCGTCTGCAGAGTAGATACGGCGATTTACATGATTGAAAGCGGGCGAGCCAGGGGACTGGCTCGCCCGCTTTTTCATCGCGCTAGCGCTTCTTTGGGGTCGACCTAAGGCGAGCGAACCATAGGGCTGCGGCA
>ENA-OQDS01000008-OQDS01000008.1-human-gut-metagenome-genome-assembly--contig:-NODE-8-length-13049-cov-1.076072_pt1 | contig 13049 bp, 12 predicted proteins | sample MGYA00242785_ERZ504615 | MGnify/ENA primary metagenome ERZ504615 (study PRJEB26092, sample SAMD00036331) | human gut metagenome | host: Homo sapiens | study: EMG produced TPA metagenomics assembly of the... | reverse complement strand
CATCGACAACCTGATCGCCCTCGTGATGCTCAGGTGCTCGGACCTGAAGCCGGCCCTGCCGGGGCGCGAGGCGTAGGGGCTACCCACACGAACTCACGAAGGCTCTCATTTCATCTATGGCCGAGCCCTGTATACCTTGTGGGATATAGACGTCTCAACCCTTCGTTCCATTGCGGATTAGGCGCCGAGATACAGCATAGCCGTATACCGTTCGCGGTTCTAGATAGTAAACCCCCTGCAAGCTGGCTACCTGCGGGTTTATATTGGTTTAGAGGGGGTGTAACTCCGTGAACGGTCTTTAATCCCGAATAAACTAGGTAAAAATTGCATACGGGTGAATGATGGTCTTGTCAACACGAGGCGTGATGTTCGAGCGCCTCATAGCAATAGTCGGCACGACCGGCGGAAAGGAATCGACATGGCGCTGCCTAAGGATTTCATCGACACCAACGACTTCACCAAAGAGCAGATCCTGGCTATCGAGGATCTTGGCCTGGCAATGAAGAAGGCCATCAAGGTTGACGGTTATTATCCGCACCTGCTCCGCAACCAGAGCCTTGGCATGATCTTCCAGCAGGTTTCCACCCGCACCCGTCTTTCCTTCGAGACCGCTATGACCGACCTCGGCGGCCATGCTCAGTTCTATGGCCCTGGCACCATCCAGCTCGGCGGTCACGAGTCCCTGGGCGACACCGCTCGCGTTATGGGCTCGCTGCTCGACATCATGATGGCTCGCGTTGACCGTCACAAGGACGTCGTCGGCCTCGCCGAGGGCTCCGCTGTGCCCGTCATCAATGGCATGTCCGAGTTCAACCATCCCACGCAGGAGATGGGCGACCTCATGACCATGCTCGAGAACCTCCCCGAGGGCAAGAAGATCGAGGACTGCACCCTGGCCTTCATCGGCGACGCCACCCAGGTCTGCGTCTCCCTCATGTTCATCGCCTCCAAGGTCGGCATGAAGTTTGTCCAGTTTGGACCCAAGGGCCACCAGATCCCCGACGGCGGCCTGCACGTTGGCACCGTTGAGGAGCGCGCCGAGTTCGGCAAGCAGATGATGGCCATCGCCGAGGAGAACTGCAAGGTCTCCGGCGGCTCCGTCGTCATCTCCGACGACATCGAGTGCATCAAGGGCGCCGACTTCATCTACACCGACGTGTGGTATGGCCTGTACGACGAGGAGGTCTCGGGCGAGAACTACATGGACGTGTTCTACCCCAAGTATCAGGTCACCATGGACATGATGAACTTCGCCGGCCCCAACTCCAAGTTCATGCACTGCCTGCCGGCCACTCGCAACGAGGAAGTCGTCGACGAGGTTATGGACGATCCCGAGCGCTCCCTGTGCTGGGTCGAGGCCGAGAACCGCAAGCACTCCATCCGTGCTCTCCTCGCTGCCCTGGGCAAGCGCACCCCGCTCAACGACGAGGGTGTCGAGTACTCCGCCAAGGCCGAGCTTCACGCCGCTCTCGAGGCTCTCGAGCAGCTCTAAGCCTTAAGCCTGCTAAACGCACGTTTGCGGGCGGCGGATGCTCGTCTCCTGTCGCCCGCTCACCGAGGCTCAGCAATTGCCTTAGTACCTTGGGCCTCGGATCTGTCCAAGACTGAGCGAAGGAGCTCATCATGAGCGACGGAAAGAAAAAGCTTTCCTTTTTGACGGTCATTTCGACCATCATCTGCGTCGTCTTCGTTTGCGAGGCCGCCGCTCCTGCTGCTGCCATTGGCAACCAGCAGTTCTTCTGGTGGATCTTCCTGATCCTGACCTTCCTGCTTCCTTATGGCATGGTTGTTGCCGAGCTCGGCACCACCTATGACGGCGAGGGCGGCATTTACGACTGGGTACGCGATGGCCTGGGCGACAAATGGGGGCGCCCGCATCTCGTATTACTACTGGGTCAACTACCCGCTGTGGATTGCCTCGCTGGCTACCATGTTCCCCGACATTTTGGGCATGGTCTTTGGCGTTGAGTTCAACTTGATCGCCAAGATGGGTATCGATCTTGCCTTTGTGTGGATCGTCTACCTCATGGGCCGCTCCAAGGCGGCCGACTCCGAGTGGGTCCTTAACGGTGGCGCCATCATCAAGGTCGCCGTCGCCGTTATCGTTGGCGCTTTGGGCATTTGGTATGCCATGGAGAACGGTTTTGCGAACGACATGTCCGCTGCCACCTTCCTGCCCGAGCTCACCAACACCAACGCTCTCGGTTACCTGTCGATCATCATCTTTAACTTCATGGGCTTCGAGGTCATCTGCACCATGACCGATGACATGGCCGATCCCGCTCGCGATATTCCCAAGGCTATCATCGTCGGTGGCCTGTCCATCGCCGTGATCTACCTGTTCGCTGGCTTTGGCATCGGCGCTGCTGTGCCGGCCGATTCCATCGACCCCGACTACGGCATGATTTATGCAGTCCAGACCATGGTGGGCGACTCCATGATCTTTAAGGTCATCTGCATTGCCTTCCTGATCACCCTGTTCGCCAACATGGCTGCTTGGTCCTTCGGCGTTAACTCCGTTGCTCGCTACGCTGCCGAGCACGGCAACATGCCCAAGGTCTTCGCCTCGATGATCTCTGATGACGACATGCCCAACGGTGCCAACCTGGTCAACGCCGTCGTTGCCTCCCTGGTGCTGTGCCTGCAGCTCGTTCCCATCGATGCCATCTCCAACGGCGTCTTCTGGATGCTCTTCGGCACCTCCGTCGTCTTCCTGCTGCTGACCTACATCCCGATGTTCCCGGCGTTCCTCAACCTTCGCAAGAACGACCCCGACCGCGAGCGCATCTTCACGTTCCCGTTTAAGGGTGCCATGATGAAGGTCATGCTGGCCATCCCTTGCATCGAGCTGATCCTGGCCATCGTTGCAACGCTGGTGCCGTTCTCTGCCGCTGAAATTGGCGACAAGCTCCCGATGATCGTTATCTTCATCGTGCTTCTGCTCATCGGCGAGGTTGTCCGCGTCGTCAGCGCTAAGGGCCGCGAGACCGAGTACAAGGGCCTCACTCCCGAGCTGGCAGCTCAGCGTCTCGCTGAGGAGGCCGCCGAGGCCGAGGAGAACTAGAGCACCCGGTTCTGGGGCTCCAACCCTCCTCGCGTACCAAAGTGCGCTTCGTCGGGCTTGTCGCTCGCAATCTTGGGCACTGTGCCTATTTGAGAGTAAAAACCGCTGTACTGTTGCTGTGAAAGAGAGGGTAGGTTGTCTATCCAAGTCATGATGCAGATGCTTGGCCAAGGATTCTTGGTCAGCTTGCAGCTGTTTGTGCTGACGTTGCTCGGGTCGATTCCGCTGGGAATCCCCGTGGCGTTTATGCGCATGAGCAAGGTCGCGCCGCTGCGTTGGATTGCGCGCATCTATATTTCGGTGATGCGCGGCACGCCGCTTATGCTGCAGATGTTTGCGATCTACTTTGCCCCGTACTACGTGTTTGGCATCTCGCTCACGCCCGATTCCAAGTGGACGGCGTGCGTTGTGGCGTTCATCATCAACTACGCCGGCTACTTTGCCGAGATCTATCGCTCGGGCCTGCAGTCGATTCCGCGTGGTCAATATGAGGCCGCCGAGGTGCTGGGCTACTCGCGTCTGCAGACATTTTTGTACATCGTGATGCCGCAAGTTGCCAAACGCATTTTGCCGGCGATGGGCAACGAGATCATCACGCTGGTCAAGGACACATCGCTGGCGTTTGCCATCGGCGTGGGGGAGATGTTCTCGACGGCCAAGGCGCTGGTTGCCTCGCAAGTGAGCATGGTGCCGTTTGCGATCGCGGCGCTGATTTACTGGGTCTTTAACTTTGTGGTCGAGATGCTGCTGGGCGCCGCCGAAAAGAAGCTGGACTATTATCATGACTAACTCAGTGATGAAAATCGAAAGCGCGCGTAAGGCGTTTGGCGGCAATGAGGTGCTCAAGGATATCTCACTCGAGGTAAAGCGCGGCGAGGTCGTGGCGATTATCGGGCCTTCGGGTGGCGGTAAGTCCACGCTGCTGCGGTGTGCCACGCTGCTCGAGACACTCGACGGAGGCTCGCTCTCGTTTGGTGACCTTGCCGTTGCGACGGATGCGGGTTCGGGCGCGGTCTATGCGAAGGGCGATGTGCCCAAGCGGACACGCTCGCGATTCGGCCTGGTGTTCCAAAATTACAATCTGTTTCCGCACTATACGGTGATGAAAAACATCACCGACGCTCCGGTTCGCGTACTCAAGCGTCCGCGCGAGCAGGCCGAAGCGCGTGCGCGTGAGTTGATCGCGCAGATGGGGCTTACGGGCAACGAGAACAAGGTGCCATGTGAGCTTTCGGGCGGTCAGCAACAGCGCGTGAGTATTGCCCGCGCCCTGGCGCTCGATCCGGAAATATTATTCTTTGACGAGCCGACCTCGGCACTCGATCCCGAGCTGACGGCCGAGGTGCTGCGTGTCATTAAAGACCTTGCCGCGCAGAATATGACGATGGTGATTGTGACCCACGCAATGCAGTTTGCGCGCGATGTTGCCGACCGCGTGGTCTTTATGGATGGCGGCCGCATTGTCGAGGAGGGGCCTGCCGAGCAGGTCATCGACCATCCGCGCGAGCAGCGCACGCGTGAGTTCTTGAGCCGTATCGAGGGGTAGGCTCAGGTATTTACTCAACTATTAATTGAGGCGAAGCCGCCGCAGGTCTTACGGTCTGTGGCGGCTTTTTGTTTGCATCGACGGAGTTCAATAATCGCCTCACAAGTTTGTCTCTTCCTCTCGCCGCCTGTATTCATACGTGCGCCGAAAGGTGTGCATGGACAGCCGCCCGTGAGGGTAGGGTGGTGGCATAGGACATTTGGAGGGTGAGTCGGCTCGGTTGCCGACCATGCTGCTCCCGGGATGGCACCGACCGCGAACTCTCCCCGTTGGCGTCGCGCATTGCGCGCGGCCCTGCAAGGAGGTCATCATGGGTGCTCCCAAGACCGGTAACGTAAGGAACGTGGTGCTCGTAGGCCAAGGCGGGGTGGGCAAGACTTCACTCGCCGAAGCCATGCTCCACCTTTCCGGCAAGACGCCCGCCTGGGCGGCCACGACGGCACCAAGCCCACGCTCGACTATGACCCCGAAGAGGTCAAGCGTTCGTTCTCCATCTCGACGACCATTGCGCCGATCGACTGGAAGGGCGCGCGCATCAACGTGCTCGATGCCCCGTGCTACCCCGATTTTATCGGCGACGCCTTTGCCGCGATGAGCGTTTGCGAGACGGCTCTGTTTGTGGTCGACGCCGAGGCCGGCCCGCAGCCTACGACGGTTAAGCTCTGGTATGCGGCGGAGGACCTGCGCCTAGCGCGTGCGGTGTTCGTGAACCGCCTGTCGCGCTCCGAGGCCAGCTTTACGACCACCATGGACCTGCTGCAGGAGCGCTTTGGCACGCGCCTGGGCGCCGTGACCCTTCCCTGGGGCGAGGGCGAGGACTTTGACGGCATCATCGACCTCGTGCGCATGAAGGCGCGCCATTGCAACGGCACCGAAGCCGTTGAGTCGGAGATTCCCGAGGAGTATCGTGCCCAGGCCGAGGAGGCCCATGACCATCTGTGCGAGCTGGTGGCCGAGGCTGACGACGAGCTGATGATGAAGTACTTGGAAGGCGAGGAGACGCTGACGCAGGAGGAGCTTGAAGGCCTACTGTCGAAGGCGATCGCCGAGCGCATCTTTGTGCCGGTCTTTGCGGGCGATTGCATTAAGGAGCAGGGCGTCAACTCACTGATGGACGACATCGCCACATACTTCCCAGCGCCGACCGACTATGGCGAGATGCCGCTCATCGACGGTGATTCGCTTAAGATCTCGAGCGACGATGACCGCCCGGTGGCGTTTGTGTTTAAGACCCTGGCCGATCCGCAGCAGGGTCGCATCAGCTTTATCAAGGTACTGACGGGCACGCTTGAGCCGGGCCTTGAGCTGGTCAACGCGCGTACCCGCAAGAGCGATCGTCTGGCTCACCTGTATGTGATGTGCGGCCGCGATATGACCGAGGTCGGTCACGCCTATGCCGGCGACATTATCGTGGCGCCCAAGTTGGCGGCAGAGACGGGTGACACGCTCTCCATTACCGGTAAGGTCGAGGCGGCGGCGTTTAAGTTCCCCAACTCGCAGTACCGCATTGCCATCGAGGCCGAGAACCGCGGCGACGAAGAGAAGCTCTATACGTTTATCGAGAAGGCGTGCAAGGCCGATCCGACCATGAGCATCGATCGCGACGAGGAGACCGGCCAGACTATCATCTCCGCCGTGGGTGAGGCGCAGGTTTCGGTGCTGCTCAATCGTCTGGAGGACCGCACCAAGGTTGCTGCCAAGAGTGTGCCGATCCGCATTCCGTATCGCGAGACCATTCGCCGCACGGCGAGTGCCCAGGGTCGCCACAAGAAGCAGACTGGCGGTGCCGGTCAGTATGGCGACTGCTGGCTGCGCGTTGAGCCGCTCATTGGGCCCGACGGCACGAGCGACGGCTACGAGTTTGTGGATGAGGTCGTGGGCGGCCGCATTCCGCGCTCGCTGATTCCCGCCGTGGACAAGGGCGTCCAGGAGACCATGAAGGACGGCATCATTGCCGGCTACCCGCTCACGGGCATTCGCGTGGCTGTGTACGACGGCTCGTATCACAGCGTCGACTCCAACGAGATGGCGTTCCGCGCGGCGGCTCGCATCGGCCTGCGCAAGGCGTGCGCCGACGCCGATCCGGTGGTGCTGGAGCCCATCGAGGAAATCACGGTGACGATCCCCGAGAGCTACGCCGCGCCGTGATGGGCGACATCTCGGCCTCGCGCGGTCGCGTGACGGGTATGGAGACCGATGAGCGCGGCGATACCGTGGTCATCGCCCAGGCGCCTCTCGCCGAGCTGACGGATTACTCGACGCGTCTGCGCTCTATCACGCGCGGCACGGGCGACTTTACCATGAATCTGCGGGCTATGAGCAGGTGCCTTATGACGTTCAGGCCAAGCTCGTGGAGCTGTACAACGCGGGAAGGTAGCAAGCCCGCGTGTAACGTCGCGCGACATAACCCCAATTTGGGTTGGGGGCGGGTGTGGCCCGCTCCGGACAAGTTCCGGAGCGGGCCTTTCTTCTGCGACGAGCCGTTTGTCTAACGCTGTATCATTCGGCGCGCGATGCGAGCCGGGCGCTCGGAGCTTGCCCACCTCCCCGGTGACAAAAGCGACGCAATCGGGGCACGCGGGTGACTCTTGGGCGTATGAGGGGCCCGGACGTGCACACCGCGGGTGACAAAGCGCCCGTTAAGCGGTTTACCCATACCTCCTAAACTAAAAGGCGTAGAGAAACGACAACAAACGAGAGGAGGCAGACATGGCACTGTTCGATTCGACACACACACTCGACGCCGTCGACGCCGCCGACCAGAACGCCGTCTTCGAGGCCCTCGCCGCGAAGGCCGTGGAACTGGGCGTCGCCGCCGATGCGTCCGCTATCGTCTCCGACCTTCATGAGCGCGAGGCCGAGGCTTCTACGGGCTTTGGCAACGGCGTGGCTGTCCCACATACCAAGAGCGCCAACGTCAGTACCCCCGCCATTCTCTTCGCGCGCCTGACCGCGCCCGTCGAGTGGCACGCGCTCGACGACGCTCCCGTCGACACGGTCATCAACATCCTTGTCCCCGAGAGTGGCAGCGACACCCATCTGCAGCTGCTCGCCAAACTGGCGCGTCGCCTCGTGCACAAGGATTTCGTCGACCATCTCAAGGGCGACTCCATCGAAGACGTGTGCGCCCTCATCCGGGGCGTCGTCGGATAGCAGGCAATGTTCAACCCCGTGTGAAAGGAAAGAGGGGAGAAGCATATGGCAAAGTCAATCGTGGCCGTCACCAATTGCCCGGCCGGCATTGCACACACCTACATGGTGGCCGAGGCGATCAAGACGAAGGGCACCGAGCTGGGTTATGAGGTTCACGTCGAGACCCAGGGTGCCAGCGGCGTCGAAAACAAGCTTACGCCCGAGCAGATCAAGGAGGCCGACTACGTCGTCCTCGCGCTCGGTCGCGGCATGAACGATGACGATCGTGTTCGCTTCGACGGCAAGAAGGTCGTTGAAGTGCCCGTTTCCGAGGCCCTCAAGCGCATCGACAGCCTTATGGGCAACCTTGAGAGTGAAGCCAAGGTCTTCCAGGCTTCCGCGGTCAAGCTTGGCGCCAAGCAGGAGAGCGTCACCACCGGCATCATGAGCTACCTCATGGCCGGCGTCTCCGCGGCCCTGCCGTTTGTCATCGGCGGCGGCGTGCTCATGGCCATCGGCTCCATCATGGCCCAGTTCGGCGCTCCCAACGTGGCCCCCGGCGACGGCCAGATGGCTTCGCTCGCCTGGGTGCTCAACACCATCGGCGGTCTGGGCTTCACGTTCATGATTCCGATGATGGGCGCCTTTATCGCCAACGCCATCGGCGATAAGCCCGCTATCATGCCCGCCTTCATCTGCAGCTACCTCGCCAACAGCACCGACTTGCTCGGCACCGAGGTCGGCGCTGGCTTCCTTGGCGCCTGCGTAATTGGCCTTGCAATCGGCTACTTCGTCAAGGCGATGAAAAAGATCAACCTGGGCAAGAGCTTCCAGTCCCTGCTTGGCTTCCTGATCATCCCGGTCGTGACGCTCTTTATCTTTGGCCTGGGCACGTACTATATCATCGGCCCGGCCATGTCCTGGCTTATGAACGCCTTCGTCGGCCTGTTGAGCTCCATCCCGAGCTCGATGAAGCTCGTTGCCGCCTTCCTGGTGGGCGCCATGCTCGCCTTCGACATGGGTGGCCCGGTTAACAAGGCCGCTTGGTTCTTCTCCTTCTCCCTGCTGGGCTCCGGCGTATACGACTGGTACGGCATTGTGGGCGTCGTGACGATCCTCCCGCCGATGGCCGCCGCCATCGCCACTTGGATCCGCCCGAAGCTCTTCACGCAGGCCGAGCGCGACTCCGCGATTCCCGCGCTCATCGTCGGCGCCACTGTCGCCACCGAGCCGGCCATCCCCTATGCCCTGGCTGCGCCTCTGCCCATGATCTCCGCGAACGTCATCGCTGGCGGCGTCGCCGGTGCTATCTCCATGGCCCTTGGCGTTCAGCGTATCGCTCCGGGCATCGGCATCTTCGATCCGTTCTTGGGCCTCATCTACCCAGCGACCAGCTACTACATCGCCGTCGCTGTGGGTCTGGTCCTGAACATCGCCCTCATCATCGTCTTCAAGTCCGCTTGGATGAAGAAGCGCGAGGCTCAGAACGCCTAAGTCTCGATAGAATAATTAGTCCTGCGGGGTCGCCGGTCTGTTCGGCGGCTCCGCAGGTTTCAATGAAAGGAATGGGGAAATGCGTTACGACTTCGATCGCGTCATCGACAGAATGGGTACCTACAGCACCCAATGGGACTATGCGGCCGACCGGTTTGGCAGCGCAGACGTGCTCCCCTTTTCCATCTCGGACACCGACTTCGCTGTGCCCGACGAGGTCATGGATGCCCTCCGCGCCCGCATGGAACACCCCATCTTTGGCTATACCCGCTGGAACCATAGTGACTACAAGGGTAGTGTTGCCGGCTGGTTTGCCAGGGACGGGGCGTCCCACGTGGACATGGACTGGGTCGTGTACAGCCCGAGCGTTATCTTCTCGGCCGCGACGGTCATTCGCCTGGTGAGCGAGCCGAATGACGCCGTGGTGACGCTCACTCCCATGTACGACGCCTTCTACGGCCTGATCGAGGGCAACAGGCGCGAGCTTGTGGCCGTTGCTCAGGCGAGCGCCATGGACGGCTACGGTCTCGATTGGGACGCCCTTGAGGTGGCGCTTGCCCGCCCCGAGGCAAAGGTTATGCTGCTCACCAACCCGCATAACCCCACAGGCAAGGTCTTCACGGCAGGCGAGCTTGCTCGTATTGTGGAGCTCTGCCATGCCAACGGGGTCTTTCTCATTTCGGATGACATCCATCGCGATATGATTCTGGGCGAAACTCCCTACACACCCGTGACGAACATCACGCGCGAGGGCGTGGCGCTGCTGTGTTCGGCCTCCAAGACGTTCAACACGCCCGGGCTCATCGGGTCCTATGCGCTCATCCCCGACGATGACCTGCGCGAACGCTTCCTGTTCGAGCTCAAGCAAAAAAACGCCCTGTCGAGCGTGAGTATCTTGGGGATGACTGCCCAGATGGCGGCGTATCGCTCGTGCTCCGAGTATGTGGACGAGCTTGTGGCCTATATTCGCGGCAACATGCAGGCGCTCAAGGATTTCCTTGCCGCCAATTTGCCCGAGATCCGCTTTGCGGTGCCGCAGGGGACCTATCTTGCCTGGATGGATGCCTCGGGCCTGGGGTTGGATGCGGCCGAGCTCCAGCGCCGGCTCGTTGAGGTGGGCCATGTGGGCATCATGTCGGGCGAGACGTACGGCGGTGCTGGGTACCTGCGCATGAATCTCGCCTGTTCGCACTCGAAGGTCGAAAGGGGGATGGAGCGGATGCTCGCCGGCATCCGCTCGTAGCGGCATGATCAGCAAGAGACAGAGACAGCTCCTGCGGGCGCTCGACGACGGTCCACGCTCCGGCGCCGAGCTCGCCGAGGCACTCGGCGTCTCCCGCCGTACCGTGGTGCGCGAAGTGGCGAGCGTGAGCGCGTGGCTCGAGTCCGTGGGTGCCGGCACCATCTCGAGCGATCCCAACTACCATCTGGTGGTCACGTCCGAGGACGCAATCGCCTCCGTCCTGTCGCGGGACCTCACCGATGAGGCACGTGTCCTCATGTGCGTGCTCTCCCGGCCGGGGATCTCGACGGTGCAGGTTTCGGGGGAGACTTATCTCTCGGTCCGCTCCGTGCGCGCAGCGATGGATGAGATCGACGTTCGGCTGCGCGGAGTCATTGCGCTCGAGGCGCGTGTGGGCTACGGGATCGATGCAGACTTTAGCGGCATGGGGCCGGCGGATCTCTTGGCGGCGCTCGCCATCGACAATACTGGTATTGCCGCCGAGCTCGAGCGCTCGTGCGGCTGGGACACCCTGATGCGCCTGATCGGCGAGCGGGGCGAGGAATATCGCCTACTCATGGAGCCGTATCTGTCACAGCGCCAGCTGAGGATGCAGACGCTTGCTGCCGTCTGGTGCAGCGCGTGGCTCGTGCCCGATGCCCCGGGTGGGGCAGATGCCGGCGCGCGTGCCGTCACCGAGTTCCAGCAGCGCAAGAAGGACCTGCTCTACCGCCTGGTCACGTGCCGTGCGGCCATCCTGGCGCGCATCGGCGAGGTGCTCGCCTCGCATGGCATCAAGTCGACGCGCGAGGACCTCGGTAGTCTTATCTTCGACCATGTGCTGCGCTGCGCTCTCTTTCCCACGCTCATGTCGGTGGAGATCCAAAAGCAGATGCGCGGGATCCGTATGGAGCATCCGTTCGAGTTCGATTTCGGTGCCGACCTCTCCGAGTGCCTGCGCGCGTTCGACGAGCGCCTGTTTGTAGAGCCTGACTTCCTCTCGCTCTACGTGCTGGCCTCGCTGGAGCACTTCACGCGCAGCCCCGTGAGTCTGCTTTTGGTTTGCGGGCGACCGTCCGTGGCGACTATCAACAAATCCCTGATCGAGCGCGGCACCGACGGCGTTGAGGTTGAGCTCGTGGACAGCGAGCCGCTCGCCCGGCGCGCGCTCAAAGATGGGTCGTTCGACCTGGTGGTGGGCGATGCCGCGGCAGTGCGAAACTTTAAGGCCGCACGTGAATGGGACCTCTCGTTTTCGGGCGTGCTCTCGGCCTACGAGGTCGACCGCATCCGCCAGATGGCGCTGCGTGTGCTCTACGAGCGCGATATCGCGAGCCTGCTGCCGCGCGCGAGCTATCTTGAGCTGCATGTTGGGGCCGGCGACTACCTCGATGAGCTGTCGCGCGCCCTCGGCGGGCTGGTGGCAGCGCATGCGATCTCGGCAGATGAGGCGGCCCTCATCATGGATCGCGAGCGTCAGGGTGACCGTCTGCAGCTGGGACATGTCGCGTTCCCGCATACCATCACGCCGGTCGCGGCCTCGACGTTTCGTCTGCTCGCCATCATGCCCGACGCGCCCCTGTGCGACGGCGACGAGCAGATCGACCTGGTGGTGGTGACGCTTGCGAGTCAGCGTCTGGCCGACAAGAGCAGCATGTTCAACTATCTGTTCTCCGTGCTGCACGATGCCGAGCGCGCCCACGTGCGCCTACCGCGCACCTATGAGGAGACCGTCGCGTTCTTAGGGCGCGACTTTGGCTATGCCGAGGAGAAGAGCGATGAGTGATGAGACGATGGAGGCGCGCGGGGTGTTTGCGGCCGTATGTGGCGTGGCGGGCGCTGCTGGATCGACAACGGGGACCGAGCTGACGCCGGCTGCGAGATTCGCGCCTATGTGGACAAGGTCTGGCCGAGCTTTCTTGATGATCTTGAGGCGCTCGTGGTCGTGCCGAGCGTGGTCGACGAGTCGCGCGCCGTGGCGGGCGCCCCGTGGGGCCTGGAATGTCATCGGGCGCTTTGCGTTGCGATGGATGTGGCGCGCCGCCAGGGGCTTTCGATCGTTGACTGCGACGGGTACGTCGCGTATGGCGAGCTTGCCGGTGAGACGCCCGAACAGGTGGCAACGATTGCCCATGTGGACGTGGTTCCAGCGGGTGAGGGCTGGACGGTCGAACCCTATGCTTTAACGCGTCGCGAGGGCGTGCTTATGGGCCGCGGCGTGCTCGATGACAAGGGCGCGGCGCTGGCCTCGATCTATGCTGCTGGTTTTTTTGGCGCGCCGCGTGCGCAACGGCTGGAAGCCGCAGCGGACGCTCCGCTGCATCTTGGGCGCCTCGGAGGAGGCGGGCATGATGGACGTGCGTCGCTACCTAACGGGTCACGAACCGCCGGCATTTTTGTTCACACCCGATGCCGAGTTTGCCGTCTGCTGCGGGGAGAAGGGCTGCGTCAACGCCGAGGTCGCTCACGCTGTCGACGGCGCCGGGGCGATCATCGAGCTTACGGGCGGCGTGGCGAGAAACGCGGTGCCCGCGCGCGCCGAAGCGATCGTGCGCATGGACACTTGTATGGATGGGCTACCTAGCGCCGAG
>ENA-OQDS01000007-OQDS01000007.1-human-gut-metagenome-genome-assembly--contig:-NODE-7-length-13149-cov-1.037552_pt1 | contig 13149 bp, 11 predicted proteins | sample MGYA00242785_ERZ504615 | MGnify/ENA primary metagenome ERZ504615 (study PRJEB26092, sample SAMD00036331) | human gut metagenome | host: Homo sapiens | study: EMG produced TPA metagenomics assembly of the... | reverse complement strand
GTCCCGATCATCCGGATCTGGTACAGTAATCTCCGGAAATGCTATATAAAAATGCTATATATATCTTATAAATTTACTATTATGAAAGAGGTATTGATCATCATGTGGATTGCAGATGGATGGAAAGAATATGAAGTTATTGATACATCAAAAGGAGAAAAGCTGGAGCGCTGGGGGGATTATCTTCTGGTTCGTCCGGACCCGCAGGTAATCTGGGATACTCCCCGCAAAAACCGTGGCTGGAAGCATATGAACGGACATTATCACAGAAGCAGCCGTGGCGGCGGTGAGTGGGAGTTCTTTGATCTGCCTCATCAGTGGGAGCTTCATTACAAGGACCTTACTTTTAATCTGAAGCCTTTCAGCTTCAAGCATACAGGACTTTTCCCGGAGCAGGCTGTGAACTGGGACTGGTTCGGTGAAAAGATCCGCAATGCGGGACGCCCGATCAAGGTCTTAAATCTTTTTGCCTATACCGGCGGCGCTACTCTGGCTGCAGCTGCTGCCGGCGCTTCCGTTACTCACGTGGACGCTTCCAAGGGTATGGTGAACTGGGCAAAAGAGAATGCTGCTGCTTCCGGACTTTCCGGTGCGCCGATCCGCTGGCTTGTGGATGACTGCGTGAAGTTCGTAGAGCGTGAGATCCGCAGAGGAAATCATTATGATGCGATCATTATGGACCCGCCTTCTTACGGCCGCGGACCTAAGGGCGAAATCTGGAAGATCGAGGATGCGATCCATCCGCTGATCAAGCTTTGTACGAAGATCCTCAGCGATGATCCGCTGTTTTTCCTGGTAAATTCCTATACTACAGGTCTTGCACCGGCTGTTCTGACTTATATGCTTGCTACGGAGCTGAAACCCTGGAAGGGTAATGTGGAGTCACAGGAGATCGGACTTCCTGTAACAGAAAGTGGTCTGGTTCTTCCCTGCGGAGCTTCCGGACGGTGGAGCTCCTCCCGGTAGGATAGGGCTGTTGTGGCATCCTTATTAGCTGGCACTTTTTTCGCTGTTGCGAACTACTGTGAGTTGGGGTTTTTCCTTTCGAGGGGACACTTTGGCGTGGGCAGGGTTGCGAGAAGGGGAAGCACTCGGAGTTAGCGAAGGCCGTCTCCCCTTCTCGCGCTCTTCCCCTCCTGGCCACGCCGCTGTGATGCGTTGTGGAACGTGTAAGTGCATCGGCTCAGTCCTGTATTCTGCTGTATCGGCAGTGACAGGCTGAGCCGATTATTGATTCGGCCATGTATTCTGCTGCACTGGCAGTAGCAGGCTAAGCCGATTATTGATTCTGTCTTGTATTCTGCTGCACTGGCAGTAGCAGGCTGAGCCGATTATTGCTTCGGCACTGTATTCTGCTGTACCGACAGTAGCAGGCTGAGCCGATTGTTGCTTCGGCACTGTTTATTGCTTCTTCACTGTTTATCGCTTCTGGCTGAATGGGAAAGTGGACTGCGTAGCGGGCTTGTTCTCTGGATTGTGGTGTATCGCTGTTATTCAGGAACAGGCTTCGCCAATATATTTACGTCAGCATAAATCGGCTCAACCTTCCACAGCCAACGTAGTAGAATCCATCGCCCCTCCAATATCTTCACATATTCCTACAACCTACAATAGCTGCGTGCCCGGAAAGGGGGAGCTCGAGGGGGAAAAGCGGGCTTCGCAACTTTGAGTGCTTTCCCCCTCGTACCTGCCCATGCCAAAATGGTCCCCCTGAAAGGGAAAGTACCTGCGTCTCAAGCATCCCCCGGAAAGGGCATCACCTGCGTCTCAAGCATCCCCCCGGAAAGGGCATCACCTGCGTTTCATGCATCCTCCCGGAAAGGGAAAACATCCTCCGGAAGGCGATCAGGCTTCGGTTTCATCGTGGAACTGCGGGATCGGAGTTACCGGGGGATAAGAATCCACCGGAGGTTCATCAAACTCTCCGGAAATATTCCGATAAGAAAACTGCCATACAGGTTTCTATATAAGGCACCAGCCAGATCAGTGCCAGATACAATGTAAATATGGAAAAAATGATCCACGGAACAAAACTTAAGAGCATTTTCATATATTCCCAGTAATGTCCCTTCATAAGCTTTGCACTGGCTTTCAGTGCCTGCACTCCTTTTATGTCCGAATTATCGGACAGGATGTAATAGCTCATGGTGAACGGCATAGCTGCCAGCAGGTTCAGCGCGAACCCGAGAAGTGTGAGCAGCATGTAAGTTACTGCCCAGTTCATCTGCTCCTCCGTTGTATTTCCCATATTGCTTGTAAAAGAAAACCACGCCAGTGGAAGTGATGTCACCAGATTGATCAATGCCAGCACAAAGGATGCCACGATCACATGATCCGGCTGATGGCTGAAAAAGTACAGAAGGTCTCCGAAAGAGTAGGCTTCCCTTCTGGAAATATTCAGATAGATCCGGTAAAGCCTGCGGAAAAAATACAGATCACCAGAGAAAGGACAAAGCTGAATACCTCTCCTCCAATGATCGCATACAGGGAATCTCCCGGAAAAAGTGCTGTGGAAATATAGCTTGAAACTGCGCTCATCGCCGCAACCGCAATACTCCCGATCACAGGGACCGTAAAATTACCGGCCAGAGTTTCCCCTGCCAGCTTCTTACAGCCCTTCAGATTTTTTCTCATAATTCTGTATCCCTTCGTTATAGAAGGCGGAGACTCATCCAAGCCTCCGCCCCGTCATTTTTTACTTCAGATATATCATATTCTCATATTTCACATCTGTTTAGTCTGCAAGATTAAACGCATCATGTACCGCATTCATGGCACGTACACCATCTTTCTCGTTAATGAGCACCGTCACACGGATCTCAGATGTTGCGATCATATTGATGTTCACACCCTCATTGTAAAGGCTCTCGAACATTTTTGCAGCAACACCCGGATTGCTCATCATACCTGCTCCTACAATAGAAAGCTTGGCAATGTTTTTCTCCGCATGAAGCTCAGAATAGGCGATGCGTGCCTGGTTAGCTTCCAGAACACCCATTGCATCGTCCAGATCATTTTTATCAACAGTAAAGGAAATGTCCTTGGTTCCGGCACGGCCGATAGACTGAAGGATCATATCCACATTGATATTTTTCTTTAGCCAGGGTATCAAAAAGCTTAAATGCCACTCCTGGTGAATCTTTAAGTCCGATCACAGCAATACGTACTGCATCTGTATCCAGAGCAACACCGCTGATCAGCATTCTCTCCACTGTTACTTCCTCCTTTACCACAGTTCCTTCGCTGTTGTTGAGACTGGAACGTACCACCAGCGGCACGCCGTATTTCTTTGCCATCTCCACAGAACGGTTATGAAGCACTCCCGCACCCAGAGTTGCCAGATCCAGCATTTCATCGTAAGTGATCTCCTTAAGCTTGCGGGCATTCGAAACCTTACGCGGGTCAGCGGTATAAACACCGTCCACATCGGTATAGATCTCACAGGCATCTGCATGAAGCGCTGCCGCAAGAGCTACGGCTGTGGTATCAGAACCGCCACGTCCAAGTGTGGTATAGTCATTATATTTATCAATGCCCTGGAAGCCTGTGACCACAACGATCCTGCGGTTATCCAGCTCTCTGCGGATACGTGCCGCATCGATCTTTTTCAGGCGTGCGCTGCTATGTGCACTTGTTGTGTGCATAGCTACCTGAAAGGCATTCAGAGAAACAGCCGGTACTCCCAGACTGTCCATAGCCATGGACATCAGTGCCACTGACATCTGCTCTCCGATGGTAAAAAGCATATCCATCTCACGTTTCGGAGGTTTGTCATTGATATCCTTTGCCATGGTGATCAGCTCATCGGTATACTTACCCATTGCAGAAAGCACGACCACCACGTCGTTTCCTTTTTTGTAATCTTCGATACATCTTCTGGCAACATTAAAGATACGCTCTTTGTTTGCCACAGAAGTACCGCCGAATTTTTTTACAATCAACATGTTCTTTTCTTCCCTTCGACATCAATCCTTTACACGGATCATTGCCAGTACTTTTCCGGTGAGCTTGCTGATCTTCTCATAATATTCAGCCTGCTTCATCACCGGTGTGATAAATCCGATTCGTCCGGAAGGTCATCCGGCTCGATGGTCTGTACATCACCAAAAGCTTTTTCCACTTCATCCATAGTAGTATCAGACACACGTACGAAGAAACGTCCCTCAACTTCATCCATATCCATAAGCTTCAAGGCATAGCTGCTCCAGTTTGTCATGATATTTCTGTGGAGATGCTTTGCTTCATCCACAACATCTGCAACTACTGCACTTGCAGTCGGAAGCTTACCTGCTCCGCTTCCGTAGAACATGGCATCTCCAAGAACATTTCCGTGCACAAATACTGCATTAAACACATCATTTACACTGTAAAGCGGGCTACTCTGGCCTACCAGGAACGGCGCTACCATTGCATAGAAAGAATCTCCGATCCTGCGGCTTGTGGCAAGAAGCTTGATAGTCATGCCAAGCTCTTTTGCATATTCCATATCTGCCGGTGTGATCTTTGTGATTCCTTCTGTATAAATATCCTCGTAATTCAGGAATTTTCCGTATGCAAGTGAAGAAAGGATGGCGATCTTACGGCATGCGTCAGCACCTCCTACGTCTGCAGTCGGATCTGCCTCTGCATAGCCCTTTGCCTGAGCTTCCTTCAGAACCGTATCAAAATCACAGTTCTCTGTGCTCATCTTGTAAAGCATGTAGTTGGTGGTTCCGTTAAGGATTCCTGTGATCTCATCGATCTCATCTGCTGTCAGCGAGGAATTCAATGCGCGGATGATCGGGATACCACCGCCGCAGCTTGCCTCAAAAAGGAAGTTGATATTTTTTTCTTTTGCGATCTCCATGAGCTCAGAACCATGCTTGGCTACCAGAGCCTTATTGGATGTGCTTACGCTCTTTCCTGCCTGAAGCGCTCTTTTTACAAAGGTATAAGCCGGCTCGATCCCGCCCATAACCTCAACAACAATATCTACCTCCGGATCGTTTACGATCACTTCATAATCATGAACCAGAACTTTCTCAACCGGATCTCCCGGAAAATCTCTTAAATCAAGAACGTACTTGATGTTAATCTCATCTCCAGCTCTCTTGTTAATGCTCTCATGATTGGTGTTGATGACTTCAACAACTCCGCTTCCTACTGTACCGTAGCCTAATACTGCTATGTTTATCATATGCTTACTCCCTGCCTAAAATTTTCAAATAGTGTATACCGTCTCTCTGCTCAATATTCTCCACCATAGCCTCTGCGTCACCTTCTCCCGGAAGGATGTCAACGCTCAGCGTCAGCGTTGCGACTCCGTTAATGGGAATACTCTGATGTATGGTCAGGATATTACCGTGAAAACGGGCAATCGTCTGCAGCACCATTGATAAAAGCCCCGGCTCATCGTCCATCTGAATGATAAAGGTGATGGTCTTTCCCTTGGTCTCCTCGTGGAAAGGAAAAATATCGTCCTTATATTTGTAAAAAGAACTGCGGCTGATCCCGGTCCTTTCAGCAGCTTCCTGAACAGTAGCCACCCGTTTGGATTCCAGCAGTCTCTTGGCCTCAACCACCTTGAGAAGTACCTCCGGCACTGCCCGTTCTCTTACTACATAGTATTTTTTCTTTTCAACCTGTTTCTGCATAGCAACCTCTCTAACTGCTGTTCGCATTGCGGCCAGCAGCCTCCTGTCCGTTTCATAAAGACAACTGTTTTTGTACAAGAGATATATTATCATAATAAAAGAAACTCCACAAGCGCTTTTTTGCCTGCGGAGTCCTTTTCTCTGTCTTTATGGGGTTCCGTGACAGTAATGTTATTCTTTCTTTTTCGCCAGCGCGATCCATTTCAGGTATGCATTGATAAAAATGTCAATACCACCGTCCAGAACTGCGTCAACATTACCGGTTTCTTCATTGGTTCTATGGTCTTTTTACCATGGTGTATGGCTGCAGGACATAGGAACGGATCTGGTTTCCCCAGCCGATATCTGTCACTTCGCCTCGAATGCCGGAAAGCTTCTCCTCGGCTTCCTGCTGTTTCAGCAGATACAGCTTGGCCTTCAGCATCTGCATAGCCTTGTCCTTATTCATGTGCTGAGAACGTTCATTCTGGCACTGTACCACGATTCCTGTTGGGAAATGGGTGATACGGATCGCAGAGGATGTCTTGTTGATATGCTGTCCACCGGCACCACTGCTTCGGTAGGTATCGATACGGATATCGTCGTCATTGATCTCTACGTCCAGATCCTTCTTGATATCCGGCATAACATCACAGGATACAAATGAAGTCTGTCTCTTTCCTGCTGCATTAAACGGAGAAATACGTACAAGACGGTGAACACCCTTCTCGGATTTCAGATAACCGTAGGCGTTCTCTCCGTTCACCTGGAAGGTTACGGATTTCACACCGGCCTCATCACCGTCAAGGTAATCCAGGACCTCCAGCGCAAAGCCCTTCTTCTCCGCCCATCTGCTGTACATACGATAAAGCATTCCGCACCAGTCGCAAGCCTCTGTTCCGCCGGCTCCTGCGTTCAGCTTGATGATGGCGTTCTCTCCGTCGTACTCTCCGGAAAGGAGTGTCTTCACACGGATGCTGTCAAAGCTTGCCTGGAACTCGTCCAGCATTTCCTGGATCTCAGGGACGATCTCAGGATCATTCTCCTCATATCCCATCTCGATCATGGTTTCCATATCTTCCATCTGTGTTTCCAGATTATGGTATGTCTCAATATCGTCCTTGAGACTCTTTAACTGTTTCATCTTCATCTGGGATGCTTCCGCATTATCCCAGAAATCAGGCGCTTCCATCTCGCGCTCTAATTCTTCGACCTTCTGCTCTTTGTTAGCGAGGTCAAAGTGAATCCCTCACTTCCACTAATGGCTCTGTGTATGTTGCAAGAATACTCTTGAACTGATCTAACTCAACCACAGCTTCACCTTCTTTCTATATATTGATACAGGATTTCCTGCCTGTCTTATACAATACCATATGGGCATGGAAATTACAACGAAAACGTGGTCAGGGCGTAAATATCCTCTCTCCTGTGCTTCAGAAGCGGCAGCTGCTCCCGGACTTTTTTTACCTCGTCCAGATCCAGTTCCACTATCTCCACGTCCGGCTTTTCTTCCATTTCCATGAGGACTTTTCCCCAGGGGTCTGCGGCAATGGAGTGACCCCAGGAATGATACCCGGCGTTCAGGTCTCTGGCTGGTGCAGCTCCGATGGTGTATACCTGGTTATCCACGGCTCTCTGGCGGAACATCAGCTCCCAGTGAAGGGGCCCTGTTGTCATGTTAAAAGCAGCCGGCACGATGATTACCTGGGCGCCTTCGTCCACCATCAGCCTGGCAAGCTCCGGAAAACGGAAGTCGTAGCAGATGCAAAGGCCCATCTTACCAAATTCTGTATCAAAAACCGTCACCTGGTCTCCCGGTGTCAGGGTATCGGATTCTTTAAAATACTGACCGCCTTTTACATCAATGTCAAAAAGATGCATCTTCCGGTGCTTACCGATCTGATGACCATTTCTGTCAAAAACATAGGAAGTGTTATAAATATTGCCGGCTTCATCTCTCTCCGGCATACTTCCGGCTACGAGATAAATTCCGTGTTCTGCCGCCAGCCTGGAGCATTTTTCCCAGGTATCTCCGCCCTCAATTTCGGCATATTCCGGAAAGTATTTATTTTCGTAGGGGCAGCAGAACATTTCGGGCAGGACTGCCAGATCGATCCCCTGAAGCTCCGGGCTGGCAAGAAGTTCTGCTGCCTGGGTGATATTGCGAAATTTATCAGTATATACATGTGTCTGGAGAATTGCAGTTTTTATAATTGCCATATTATCATATCCCTTCTCTTACAGCGAAAATTAAGTATCTGCCATATTGGCGCAGGATGACTTTCTCATATGCAGGGCGAGGGAATGAAGCGTATCGGTGGCTACGGCGATTGACGACAACGCAGCATATGAAAAATCAGACAAGTCTATATGACGGTTATTTAATATTCGCTGTACTCTGTTCCTGTGTAACAGAAATTCCAGAAAAAATAGCCCCACCGCATCATCCGGGTGAGACTATTTTTATCTTCCTTCTCAGATCTTGGCAGCCTTACGTCCGCAGCACTGTTTGTATTTCTTGCCGCTTCCGCATGGGCACGGATCATTCGGGTATACTTTATCTTCTTTTCGCTGAACCGGTTTCTTCGGGCCTGCGCTGTCATCTTTGTTTGTGCCGGTTACCTTAGCAACCTGCTCACGCTCGATCTTCTGCTCCACATGAACATGATACAGCATACGTACAGTGTCTTCCTGAATGGAGCTGATCATGCTGTTAAACATCTCGAATGCGTTCATCTTGTACTCAACAACCGGATCTCTCTGGCCGTATGCCATCAGACCGATACCCTGACGGAGCATTTCCATATCATCGATGTGATCCATCCATTTGCTGTCGATGCATTTCAGAAGGACAACTCGCTCAAGCTCACGAAGCTGTTCCGGTTCCGGGAACTCAGCCTCCTTCGCTTCATAAAGCTTCACAGCCTCTTCCTTCACAATATGCTTGATCTCATCTTTCTTATGGCCTTTTACCTTCTCTGCGGTCAGCGGGTGGATCGGGATGATCGGAGTGATCGCAGTGTTGAACTCATTAAGATCCCACTCAGAAGAATCCATGTCATCGGAGAAGCACATGTCTGTCATGCTGTCTACGATATCTGTGATCATCTTGTAGATGGCATCACGCATATTCTCACCGTCAAGTACCTGGCGGCGCTCCTCATAGATGATCTCTCTCTGCTCATTGTTAACCTGGTCATAGTCGAGAAGGTTTTTACGGATACCGAAGTTGTTGAACTCGATCTTCTCCTGGGCTTTCTCGATGGCATTGGAAAGCATCTTGTGCTCGATCTGCTCATTCTCCTCAACACCAAGGGATGTGAACACCTTCATCAGTCTCTCGGAACCAAACAGACGCATCAGGTCATCCTCAAGGGAAATGTAGAAACGGGATTCACCCGGATCTCCCTGTCGTCCGGAACGTCCACGGAGCTGGTTATCGATACGTCTTGACTCATGACGCTCGGTACCGATGATCTTCAGACCGCCGGCCTCTCTTGCCACATCGTCAAGCTTGATATCGGTACCACGGCCTGCCATGTTGGTCGCGATGGTAACGGCATCTGCCTGTCCTGCCTGAGCTACGATCTCAGCCTCAAGCTCATGGAACTTGGCATTCAATACATTGTGGGGGATTCCCTCTCTCTTCAGCATTCTGCTGAGAAGCTCGGAAGTCTCGATGGTGATCGTACCAACCAATACCGGCTGATGTTTTGCGTGAGCTTCCTTAACTGCCTCTACAACGGCGTTGAATTTCTCTTTCTTTGTCATGTAAACAGCATCGTCAAGGTCTTTACGCTGTACTACACGGTTGGTCGGGATCTCTACAACGTCCATGCCGTAGATATCACGGAACTCTTTTTCTTCGGTAAGGGCTGTACCTGTCATACCGCCTTTTTTGTCATATTTGTTGAAAAAGTTCTGGAAGGTAATGGTTGCGAGAGTCTTGCTCTCTCTCTTAACCTTCACATGCTCTTTCGCCTCGATCGCCTGATGAAGACCATCGGAGTAACGACGGCCCGGCATGATACGTCCGGTAAACTCATCAACGATCAGGATCTCGTCATCTTTTACAACATAATCCTGATCCTTGTGCATCAGATTATGTGCACGAAGTGCAAGGATGATGTTGTGCTGGATCTCCAGGTTTTCCGGATCTGCCAGGTTCTCGATATTAAAGAATTTCTCAACCTTCTTGATACCCTGCTCGGTAAGGTTGACGATCTTATCTTTCTCATTTACAACGAAGTCACCGGTCTCGATAACCTCCTCACCCATGATGGCTGCCATCTTGGTCATCTCATGGCTGGCCTCACCACGCTCCAGCTGCTGTGCAAGGATATCGCACACCTCATAAAGCTTGGTGGACTTGCCGCTCTGTCCGGAAATGATCAGAGGTGTACGTGCCTCATCGATCAGGACAGAGTCGATCTCATCGATGATACAGTAGTGAAGATCTCTCTGAACAAGCTGTTCTTTATAGATGACCATATTGTCACGAAGATAATCAAATCCAAGTTCGTTGTTTGTTACGTATGTGATGTCACATCCGTATGCCGCACGACGCTCTTCCGGCTTCATGTCGTTAAGTACCACGCCTACAGTCAGGCCAAGGAACTCGTGAACCTTACCCATCCACTCAGCATCTCGTTTTGCCAGGTAGTCGTTGACGGTTACGATGTGGACACCTTTTCCCTCAAGGGCATTCAGATATGCAGGAAGTGTGGAAACAAGAGTTTACCTTCACCTGTTTCATCTCGCGATACGGCCCTGGTGAAGGATGATACCACCGATGATCTGTACACGGTAATGCTCCATTCCAAGTACACGCTTGGCTGCCTCACGTACGGTGGCAAATGCCTCCGGAAGAAGATCATCCAGTGTTGCACCTTCTGCAAGACGTTTCTTATATTCTCTTGTCTTGTCTCGTAACTGCTCATCCGTAAGCTGCTGCATCTGAGACTGATAGCTCTCGGTTTTTTCAACCAGCGGCATGATACGTTTTACCTCACGCTGGCTGCGGGTTCCAAATACTTTTGAAAAAACATTCATGTTTCTGCTCCAATCATTTTATTCGAATAAGACTGCTGTCTCTGATCTGTCCAATTTTGGATCATTCCAGTTCTCTGTTGATATCCGTTATACTGGATCACATATGGTATATATTCTACCACTTTCCTGTTATAAAAACAATGAACAATTATTTAACAAATCATGTCAGGAACAACAGAAAATATCCCGCATAGGATCCTGTTTTCGAGGATCCCGCGGGATATTACAGATCTTATTTCCTTACTTTTGCATTTTTCACACTGCTCCAGGCACCGTAATATGTCTTTCCGCTCACTTTTTTGTATGCACGGATACGAACATAATAAGTGCTTCCCTTTTTCAAACCGGAAAGTGTTCGGGTCAGTGCACTGGTGGACACTGTTCTGGCCCCTCTCATGGACCTTGAGGCCGCATACTGGATCTGATAGCCGGAAGCGCCAGCTGCTTTTTTCCAGCGGACAGTCAGCTTCCCGGAAGCCTTGCTGGACGGTTTGTACTGCACCGGAGCTGTCAGACGGACGATCCGGCTGCCGTTTTTGTTATAAGCACTTAAAGCAGAGCCCTTGTATGCGCGGACTGTATAGGTATACATGGTTCCTGCTTTTACTGATCCGTCTGTATAGACCAGCGTATTGCTTCCGCTTACGGTAGCGATATTGACCCACTTGCTGCTGTTTCCGGCCCTTCGATAGATCTTGTAGCCGGAAGCATTTGCAGCTCTTTTCCATTTGAAGACGATGCCGGCAGGACTGTTGGAAGTGCCGGATAACCCGGGCGTGGTAAGCTTTACCGTTGTAAGGGACGCGGAACGGAACTGGTATACGGCTGACTGTACTTCATCAGTCTTTTTCCATTCAGCTTTCTGATAAACATACTTCTGGAAAAAGATATACATGTTATAAGTTGCGGCTTTGTTTATTCCTTTGGCAGATCCGATCCGCCATGTAGTATTCTTCCTGTTATCGGTTGGATTTGGTGAAGTACTCCAGTAAACCGGCACCCACTTCACATCTCCGGGCCCGGGATTTGTATTCGTAGTTCCCGCACCGGTCACGGTAAAATTATAATATTTATTCGGAGTAAATTTCAACGGAGAATCCAGCCCTCTGACGACACTTTCTCTGACATCCGGTATAGAAGGTGTATAGGTCGGTGTCGGCGTTACACCGTAATCCGGAGGTGCAGATGTAAGTGTAGGTTCAGGTGTCGATGTCACATTGTAAGCTGGACGAATCCCTCTGGAATTCAGTCTTAACTTTTTCAGTCCGCTAGTTCTGCCATCCGTGCCCAGTACCTTAAGATACAGATCAAATTCTTTCTCTATATCCAGATTCTTAAGATATATCACAAAGCTTCTGTTTGCGGTAACCACCACACGAGAGCTACCCATATCAAGCTTCGGAACAACAGATGTTCCGTCCTTTTTTCTCGCTACAGCTTTGTAGTAGCAGGCTCCGTTTGCATCAACTTTAAGTGTCACATTTACAGAACTGCGGCTTACCCATTTTTCTCCGGTCCATTTTACGTTTATTTTTGGCACCGGTGTTGGTGTCACTGTCAGTTCAGGATCCGCTGTCGGTGGCACTGTCGGTTCCGGACCCGCTGTCGGTGGCACTGTCAGCTCCGGAGCTGACGCTGACATAGCTTCTGCGTTTTTCTTCTTCCATACTGTCTCCTGCTTCTTCAGGTATCAGTTCTGTCAATAATACTTCCGGATCATCCTCACTGGAGATTTCTTCTGAAACTCCTTCCTCAGCTCCGCCGAAAGCATCCTCGCTGTTCTCCGCGTTTTCCACATCTTCCATGGTTGCATCGGAAGAGTTATCCACCATTTCCTCAGAAATATCCTCACTGTCTTCTGTAGGCTGCTCAGTATCTCCCACAGGCTCTGTAGTTCCTCTGCGGAAAACAGCTCCTGGCTGTCCGCAGTATTTTCTGTGATTTCTGCATCACCGCTGCCAAACTCTGCAGCCATACCGGTTGCCGGAAGCACCGTCACACAAAGCGCGGCACTTAAAAAAAAGTGCCAGAACTTTTTTCTTCATTTACCTTCCTCCTTTTCTCCGTGAGTTACATATTTGTTATGTCAAGGAGATATTCGCACTCCACACAGTATTATTTTTCAGAAAGTGGGGCTGACTGAAACTTGTACTGTACAGACTGTATCTTATCCGTAGACTGCCATTTGGAATCCTTGCAGGTATATTTGCGGAAGAAAACATACAGATTAAAAGTTCCCTCCTGGTCGATTCCTTCCTTGGAACCGATCTTCCAGGTGCTTCGGATCCGGTTGGAATTCGGATTCGCAGATGTGCTCCAGTAAACAGGCACCCACTTAATGTCTCCGTTTTCCGGATCCTCATTATCGGTACCGGCACCGATAACCTTAAAATCATAAAATGTATCCGGGTAGAATTCCAGAGGAGAATCCAGCCCCTCTACCGTACTGTCCTCTGCCTTTGGTTTGGATGCTTTATGTTTTTTC
>ENA-OQDS01000006-OQDS01000006.1-human-gut-metagenome-genome-assembly--contig:-NODE-6-length-13492-cov-1.068388_pt1 | contig 13492 bp, 16 predicted proteins | sample MGYA00242785_ERZ504615 | MGnify/ENA primary metagenome ERZ504615 (study PRJEB26092, sample SAMD00036331) | human gut metagenome | host: Homo sapiens | study: EMG produced TPA metagenomics assembly of the... | reverse complement strand
CCAGCTCTTCGGCACCGACGGCTGGTACGTGCTCGGTCAGGGTCGCGACGCCTATGACGCAGCTGTTGAGGCTGCGGGCGACAACGCCGACTCGGTCGACCCAGCACAGTACGGCCCCTATGTCCCCGGCATCACCACCGTGGTGCACGACGCCCTTGTGGCGGGTGGTACCGAGGACGGCGGTCTGGTCGATTCGCTGGTCTGTGACGGTATCGTCGGCGGCCTGGGCGCCATCTTCGGTTTCGTCCCGCAGATGTTCCTGCTCTTTGTGATGCTGTCTTTCCTGGAGGACTGCGGCTATATGGCCCGCGTCGCCTTCATTATGGACCGCGTGTTCCGCCGCTTTGGCCTGTCCGGCAAGTCCTTTATCCCCATGCTCGTGTCCTCGGGCTGCGGCGTCCCCGGCGTCATGGCTACCAAGACCATCGAGAACGAGAAGGACCGCCGTATGACGGTCATGACCACCACGTTTATTCCCTGTGGTGCCAAGCTGCCGATCATCGCCCTGCTCATGGGCTCCATCATCGGCGATTCTTCCACCACCGCCGCGTGGATCAGCCCGCTCTTCTACTTCCTGGGCGTCTTTGCCGTCATCGCCTCGGGCCTCATGCTCAAGAAGACCAAGCTCTTCGCCGGTCGCCGACGCCGTTCGTTATGGAGCTTCCCGCCTACCACTTCCCGGCGATCCGCTCTTGGGCGCTGCACGTGTGGGAGCGCTGCTGGGCCTTTATCAAGAAGGCCGGCACGGTCATCTTCGCCTCTACCGTCGTGGTTTGGTTCCTCTCCAACTTTGGTAGCTACAACGGTTCCTTTGGCTTCCTGCCTGCGATGGACGGCATCCCCGAGGAGTTTATGGACTACTCCGTGCTTGCCATGCTGGGCAACCTGGTTGCCTGGATCTTTGCCCCGCTCGGCTTTAGCACCTGGCAGGCAACTGCGCTGACTGTCTCTGGCCTTGTCGCTAAGGAGAACGTCGTCGCCACCGCCGGCTCGCTGCTGTCCGTCGCCGACGCCGCCGAGACTGACCCGAGCCTGTGGACCGCGTTCGCCGGCATGTTCCCGACCATGGGTGCTTGCGTTGCCTTTGGTGCCTTTAACCTGCTGTGCGCCCCCTGCTTCGCCGCCATGGGTACCATTCGCAACCAGATGGACTCCGGCAAGTGGACTGCGATCGCATCGGTTACGAGTGCGCCTTCGCTTGGGTGATCGGCCTGTTCATCAACCAGTTCTACAACCTGTTCGTTCTTGGACAGTTTGGTTTCTGGACGATTGTGGCCGTCGTGCTGCTGGTTGCGATGCTCTTCCAGATCTTCCGTCCCATGCCTAAGCACGCTTGGACCGATGAGGACGAGACCAACGCTGCTTCCGCCGCAGTTTCCGCTTAAGTCCGAATAAGGACGAGCCCCTTTCCACGAGCCCGGGTGTCCCAGCGACACTCGGGCTTTTTGGTGCAATGGGGGACAGATTGCTTTGCTCCAGAAGTAAGATGTGGCGTTTCCGCAGATAAAACCGACCAAAATAAACCTGTCCCTTTTTAGCAGGTAAGAATGGGGTAAAGTAAGCGGTGGTTAACTAGAGGAGGCTTGCTATGGCACCTATCGATATTGTTGTACTGGCTGTTATCGGTATTGCGTTTGTCGCGGTATGCGTGCGCATCTACCGCAAGGGCACTTGCGCCGACTGCGCTCAGGGTGGCGTTTGCACGGGGCATTGCTCCAAAAAAAAGACGTGCGCCGCGCTTAAGGGCGTGGACAAAATTGCCGAAGACTTGGGTCGCGGTATCAAGTAAGGCCCGACATCCAGGCGCCCTGCGAGCATTCGTTCGCGGGGCGCTTTGCACATTTGGGGGCGAGCGCGGCGAGTTGAAGAGTGATTTTGGGGTATCGCTAACTATGTGGTCAACGGCCCGCTCAAGGTCGTCAATGCCGTGGCAGGCGCCAAGCTCGCCGTCGAAGGCATGACCAGCTACCTGGGCCTCTAACCCATCCCACCCATCAGTTGCGGTGAAATACGGACTGTTTTGGCTGTCAAAGGCCTCATCTACTCCGTATTCCACCGCAACTTTTTTGTGGGGTGGGCTAGAGACGCTGCATGCGGTACCCGACACCCATGTGCGTCTGAATCATCTTGGGGTGAGAGGGGTCTGCCTCGATCTTCTTGCGCAGGGTGCGCATGAACACGCGCAGGCTCGCCAGATCGCTGTCCCAGCTCGTGCCCCATATCTCGCGGGTGATGAAGGTGTGTGTGAGCACCTTGTCGACGTTTTTCGCCAGAAGGACGAGCAATTTGTACTCGGTTGGGGTGAGCGAGAGCTCGCGTCCGTCTTTCGTCGCGTATCCCGCGGCGTAGTCGATATGCAGCGGACCGTTGTCGAACGTGCTCGCTTCTGTCGACTCGCTCGACGCCATCGAGGAGCGCCTCAAATTCGCACGGACGCGCGCGAGCAACTCATCCACAGAAAAGGGCTTGGTGAGGTAGTCGTCTGCCCCTGCGTCAAGTGCTGCAATCTTGTCGGAATCTTCGGAGCGCGCCGAAAATGACGATGAATGGGGACTGCCGACCAGCTTCGGATCTTCGTGATGACCTCGATACCGTCAATGTCGGGAAGGCCGAGGTCGAGCATGATGAGGCTGGGACCGTGCGACACCGCATCCATGATGGCGGCCTGGCCGTTGCAAACCTTGCTCACGACGTAGCCGTGGAGGTCAAGCGCGGTCGAAACGAGGTTTTGAACGGTCAGGTCATCTTCGACCAGGAGGATGCGTGGCTTAGCGGCATTATTCATGAATCTCGATCTCCTCGGCGGGCAGGGTAAAACGGAAGACGGCCCCATGGGGGTGGTTGTCGCGAACTTCGATGACGCCGCCATGTGCCTCCACGATGGAGCGGCAGAGCGACAGCCCAAGGCCGATGCTTCGACGCGAATCTACGGGCTGCGTATTGCTTGAGGTGAAGAAGCGCTCAAAGATATGAGGCTTGTCGCAGTCTGCCACACCCGGCCCATCGTCTGCGACGTCCACCACGACGAACGCACCCTCGCGACGTGCGCTGATGGTGACAGTCGAGTCCTCGGGTGTGTATTTGAAGGCGTTCATGATGAGATTCGTAAGCACCTGCATGATGAGATGGACGTCGATGCGTACCAGCAGGATGTCGTCAGTGTGCTCGATGGTGACGGCACGTCCATGCGATGCTTGGGCGACGTGGCTGAGGGCTGCCTCGATGACCTCGTCGATGAGCTCGGATGTGAAGTTGAGGCGAATGGTGCCGTCCTCGACGCGTGTGATGGCGAGGAGGTTCTCCACGGTATCGATAAGGCCAGAGGGAGTCGTCGTAGATGGCATCGGCAAGATCGCAGCGTTGTTCGAGACTGAGCTTCTCGTCGCTCTTCCGAAGGATTGCCGCAGATCCGGAGATAGCCGTGAGGGGTGTCCTCAAATCGTGGCCGATGGAGCGCAAAAGGTTGGCGCGCAGCTGCTCGTTTTTCGCCAAGACCGCAGCCTCTTCGCGCTCTTGCGCCGCCTGGTCGCTTTCGAGCGCCAAGGCGCATTCACCTACGATAGATAGGACGATCGAATGCTCGAAGGCTTCGATCTCGCGCCCCTCCAGGCGATGCCGATGACACCGAATACCTTGTCGCCGGTGCGAACCGCGAGGTAGAGACAGCGCGCCTCAGGCAGGGTTCGCGTGCTTGCGCCCGCGCGCTTGTTGTTGGTGTAGGTCCAGGTTGCAACGGCGCGCTCGTAGTCGGTGAACAGCGACGCGGATCGGTTTTCGGCGCCAGCGGACTCATAGAGCGTCTTGCCGAGCGTGCCGTGTTCGGCGGTGTAGAAGACCACGTCGTGTTTTAGCAGTTTGATGAGTTGGTTCATGGCGACGCGGGCGCACTCCTCCGCGCTATGGGCTTGCTGCAAGAGCTGGTTCGTTTCGAGGAGTACGCGCGTTTTGAATGCGTTCTCGGCGGAGGTACGGGCGTTGTCGGCGATGCGCGCAGTTAACTCGCCGGCGACCATAGCGGTAGCGAACATGATGCCGAACGTGACCAGATAGCTTCGGTCGTAGCTGGCGAGCGAAAACAGAGGCGTGACGAAGCAGAAGTTGTAAAGCACTACAGAGAGCACGCTCGATACGATCGTGCAGATACGCCCCGTCGTGGTGACGGCGGTCAGCAGGGCCGTGAAGATATAGAGGGATATGATGCTGGAATCGGCAAATCCCAGATGGCGGAAAGCCGTGCCAACAGCCGTGGCGACAAGAGAGAGGGCCAGCGTGCGAAGCACGTCTCGGCTGCTGGGCGGCTGCAGGGCGAGCGCACGGCGGCGTCCTTTGGGTCGGGAGGGCGGAGTCGACTGGTCTGGAATGATGTAAATGTCGAGGTTCGGGGGCGAACGTTATGAGCTGTTCTACGAGAGATTTGCGGCCGAAGAGGGCCTGACGGACGCTGCTGCGCTCGCCCGTGCGTCCCATGACGATCTTCGAAATACCCGACAGGCGCGCGAACTCGGAGATCTGAAACGCGATAATCGTCGCCATAGACGGTTTCCATATGTGCTCCGAGCTGCTCGGCTAGGGCGATATTGGCTGCAAGCTTGGCGCGCTCATCATCGCTCATGGCTTGCGTGCGCGGGCTCTCTACGAACAGGGCGACGAGCTCGCTGCGAAACGCTTTCGCCATGCGTGCGGCGGCACGGACGATGCGGGGATTGGTCGGCGCCGGGGAGACACAGACTAAGATACGCTCCCTGGTGTAGTAGTCACGGTTTCCCAGCACGCGTGCGGCGTCTGTGAGGTGGCCGGTGCGATCGGCGCAGCGGCGCAGCGCGATTTCTCGGAGTGCGGTGAGGTTCTCAACGGTAAAAAAATGCTGTTGTGCTCGGTCGGCTTGTGCGGGACGGTAGACGAGGCCGGCGCGAAGGCGCTCAAGTAGGTCTTCGGGCTCTATGTCGACGAGCTCGACCTGGTCGGCATCATCGAAGATATGGTCGGGGATTCGTTCGCTCACGACAACGCCGGTGATGGATGCAACCATGTCATTTAGGCTCTCGATATGCTGAACGTTCACGGTCGTATAGACGTCGATGCCCGCATGTAGAAGTTCCTCGACGTCTTGATAGCGTTTGTCGTGGCGAGACCCTGGCGCATTCGTATGGGCGAGCTCGTCGACAAGGATGAGCTGAGGGGCGCGCTCGATAGCCGCATCTAGATTGAACTCGCTGAGCGCAATGCCGTTGTGCTTGATGAGTTTACAGGGCACGTTCTCAAGCCCTTGTGCAAGATGGGCAGTTGCCGGACGTTCGTGCGGCTCGATGTATCCCGCGACGACGTCGACACCTCGCCGCTTGGCGGCGTGGGCGGCTTGAAGCATCGCATAGGTTTTGCCCGCGCCAGCAGCGTAGCCAAAGAAAATCTTGAGGTGTCCCCGGCTGGTTCGAGCGTCGTCGGCAACCTCGTTTTTCTCAATTGCCTTGAGGATGAGGTCTGGATTGACGCGAGTGTCCGATGCGTCGCGCTGCATAGCGTAGCCTTTCTGAAGCGTTGTCCATGCGTGCATACGCGGCGAGGACGCCACTGTATGCTCGCGAGGTCGAGTATAGGCGCACTGCAGCCGCAATAGTGCTTTCTACCTGCATCTTTACGGCATCTTAAGGTCGTGAGCGCCAGCCCTCACGCCTCTTTAATCCCTAGAAGCGTTTACTGTCCCCAGACGCTTGCGAGAGCAGGCGTCCGAGACATCGGACCGCGCGTGAAAGGGGCGGTAATGGACATCCTCATTCCCATTATCGGAGTCGTCTGCATTGGACTCTTTATCTATTACATCTACATTCTGATGAGGAGTGATTCGTAAACTATGGACGCTGCGATTCAGTACATCTTGTACTTTGCCGTGCTCGTCGTCCTGGCCGTTCCGCTCGGTCGATTCATGGCCCATACCATGGATGGTGAGCATACGTTCCTGTCGCCTGTGATTGCTCCTGTGGAGCGTGGCATCTATCGTCTGCTTCGCATCGACGCGGCAGAGCAGATGGGGGTGTAGGCGCTATCTGGCGAGCGTGCTGGTCTTTTCGGGGATCGGCCTCGTGGCTCTTGTGGCACTCCAGGCGCTTCAGTCCTTCTTGCCAGGCAATCCCCAGCACCTGCCGGGTGTGTCATGGGACCTGTCGTTCAATACGGCCGCTTCCTTCATAACCAACACCAATTGGCAATCCTATTCCGGTGAGACCACCCTGTCCTACTTTGTGCAGTTCATGGGCCTCACCGTGCAGAACTTCGTTTCCGCTGGCACCGGTATCGCGGTCATGTTCGCGCTGATCCGCGGCTTCCGTCAGGTCAAGGAGCAGGGTCTGGGTTCCTTCTGGGTCGACCTCACCCGCACCGTCCTGTATGTGCTCATCCCGCTGAACCTCGTGTTCGGCATCTGCCTGGCTGCCGGTGGCGTCATCTCCAACTTCCAGCCGGCTCAGAAGGCTGAGCTCGTAGAGCCCGTCGCTGTCCAGCCTAATGCAGACGGCGGCTGGAGCGTCATCGACGGCGCCCAGATCGAGGGCGACACGGTCAAGGTCGACGGCAAGGTTGTCGAGGGCGCGCGCGTGGTCACCGAGCAGTTCCTGCCCCAGGGTCCCGCGGCTCCTCAGGTTGCCATCAAGCAGTCCGGCACCAACGGCGGCGGCTTCTTCGGCGTGAACTCCGCCCATCCGTATGAGAACCCCAGTGCCTTCACCAACATCATCGAGATGACCAGCCTGCTGCTGATCCCGGCCGCCTGCTGCTTCACCTTCGGTATCGGCGTCAAGAACACCAAGCAGGGCAAGGCTATCTTTGCCGCCATGTTCATCCTGCTGGTGATCTTCACCGGCATCATCGCCGTTAACGAGCATATGGGTACCCCGCAGCTGGCCGATGGCGGAGCGGTCAATATCGAGATGACCGACGGCCAGGCCGGCGGCAACATGGAGGGCAAGGAGAGCCGTTTCGGTATCGCCTCCTCTTCCACCTGGTCCGCTTTCACGACGGCTGCTTCCAACGGCTCGGTCAACTCCATGCACGACTCCTACACCCCGCTCGGCGGGTTTGTCCAGATGCTCCAGATAGCGCTGGGCGAGGTCGTCTTTGGCGGCGTGGGCTGCGGCCTGTACGGCATGATCGGCTTCGCCATCCTCACGGTGTTTATCGCCGGCCTTATGGTCGGCCGCACACCCGAGTTCCTGGGCAAGAAGATTGAGCCGACCGAGATGCGCTGGGCGGTGGTTCTGTGTCTCGCCACTCCGTTCGCCATTCTGGTGAGCTCCGCTATCGCCTGCATGGTGTCCGGTCTTGTCGACCAACTCACCAACGGCGGGGCGCATGGCTTCTCCGAGGTCCTGTACGCCCTTACTTCGGCTGGCGGCAACAACGGCTCCTCATTCGCCGGCATGAACTGCAATATCCCGTGGATCAACGTGCTGCTGGGTATCGAGATGCTGTTCGCGCGGTTCCTGCCGATTGTGGGCACGCTCGCCATTGCGGGCTCGCTGGCCGGGAAGGGCAAGGTCGCCGAGAGCGCCGGCACGCTTTCCACCACCAATGCCATGTTCGTGTTCCTACTGGTATTCGTCGTTCTGCTGATTGGCGCCCTGAGCTTCTTCCCGGCGCTGGCGCTTGGTCCCGTTGCCGAATTCTTCCAGATGGTTGCGTAAAGGAGTCGCAGATTTATGGCTATGCAAAAAGACATGATGAGCCGCGCGGTGCGCGATTCATTTGCCAAGCTTGACCCCCGTGTCCAGGTCCAAAACCCGGTCATGTTCCTGGTGTGGCTGTCGGCCGCCATGACCTCCATTCTGGCCATCGCCTCTATTTTTGGGGTACAGGACGCCGGCGTCCCCACGTACTATGTGATCGCCATTGCCGTCATTCTCTGGCTGACCGACCTCTTTTCAAATTTTGCCGAGGCACTTGCCGAGGGCCGCGGTAAGGCGCAGGCAGACTCCCTGCGCGCGGCGAAAAAGGACGTCGAGGCCCATCGCATCGAGTCCGTCGAGGATAAGGACCGCTTCACGGTCGTTCCCGGTACCGAGCTCTCACGCGGGGATCTGGTGATCGTACGCGCCGGCGAGCAGATTCCCGGCGACGGCGACGTCATCGAGGGCGCTGCTTCCGTTGACGAGTCCGCCATCACCGGCGAGTCCGCCCCCGTAGTCCGCGAGGCCGGCGGCGACCGCTCTGCCGTTACCGGCGGTACCACGGTGCTGTCCGACTGGATCATCGTCAAGATTTCCAGTGAGCCCGGCCAGAGCTTCCTGGACAAGATGATCGCGATGGTCGAGGGTGCCGCGCGCAAGAAGACCCCTAACGAGATCGCTCTGGAGATCTTCCTGGTGGCCCTCTCCATCGTCTTTATCCTGGTCACGCTGGCCCTGTATTGTTACTCCTGCTTCTCGGTCGGTCTTAACGACATGGACAACCCCACGGCCGTGACCACGCTCGTGGCGCTGCTCGTGTGCCTGGCTCCCACTACCATCGGTGCCCTTCTTTCCGCCATCGGCATCGCCGGCATGAGCCGTCTGAACGAGGCCAACGTGCTGGCCATGTCCGGCCGCGCCATCGAGGCCGCCGGCGACGTCGACATTCTCATGCTCGATAAGACCGGTACCATCACCTTGGGCAACCGCCAGGCCGCTGAGTTCATTCCGGTCGACGGTGTCGATCCGGCAGAACTCGCCGATGCCGCGCAGCTGTCCTCTCTGGCGGATGAGACCCCCGAGGGCCGCTCCATCGTCGTGCTCGCCAAGGAGCAGTTTGGGCTGCGCGGCCGCACACTCGAGGATAAGGGCATGGAGTTCATCCCCTTCACTGCGGCGACCCGCATGTCCGGTGTGAACTACGCCGACAGCGAGATTCGCAAAGGTGCGGCCGATTCCGTTCGCGCTTATGTGGAGGCTGCCGGAGGAGTGTTCTCGAAGGAGTGCGACGAGGCCGTCGAACGCATTGCGAAGGTGGGCGGCACCCCGTTGGTCGTGGCAAAGGACCGACGTGTACTGGGTGTCGTCTACCTTAAGGACATCATCAAGTCCGGCGTGAAGGAGAAGTTCGCCGACCTGCGCCGCATGGGTATCAAGACCATCATGGTGACGGGTGATAACCCGCTCACGGCAGCCGCCATCGCCGCCGAGGCGGGCGTGGACGACTTCCTGGCCGAGGCCACCCCCGAGGGCAAGCTCGAGAAGATTCGCTCGTTCCAGCGCGAGGGTCACCTGGTCGCCATGACCGGCGACGGCACCAACGACGCACCGGCGCTGGCGCAGGCGGATGTTGCCGTGGCCATGAACACGGGAACCCAGGCTGCCAAGGAGGCCGGCAACATGGTCGACCTCGACTCCAGCCCCACCAAGCTCATCGAGGTCGTGCGCATCGGCAAGCAACTGCTCATGACCCGCGGCTCGCTCACGACCTTTTCTGTTGCCAACGACGTGGCGAAGTATTTCGCCATCATCCCGGCGCTGTTCTCTCCGATCTATCCGGGACTGGGCGCCCTCAACATCCTGGGCCTCACCAACCCGTTGACGGCCGTGCTGTCCGCCATTATCTACAACGCGCTGGTCATCGTCGCGCTGATTCCTGCCGCCCTGAAAGGCGTGAAGTACCGCGAGCTTTCGTCCGGCCAGCTGCTGACCCACAACCTGCTGGTGTGGGGTCTGGGCGGTATCGTGGCACCGTTCGTATTCATCAAGATTATCGACATGCTGCTGGCCTTGTTCGGCATTGGCATGATGTAGACGGAGGTTTGTATGTTCAAAGGTATCGCATCGCGCGCACTTGGCGTGTTCGCGCTGTTTACCATCGTCTGCGGCCTGGGATACACGCTCGTGGTGACCGGCGTCGCGCAGCTTGCGTTTCCGTACCAGGCGAACGGATCGCTCATTACGGTCGACGGCAAGGTTGTGGGTTCCGAGCTCATCGGCCAGAACTTCGATGACGAAGCCCACATGTGGGGTCGTATCCAGAACGTATCAATTGTCGAGGCGAAGACGGCGAGCTCATGGCGTATGGTGCCCCGTCCAACCTGTCCCCGGCGAGTGAGGAGTATCGGCAGCTGATAGATGCGCGCGTGAAGAAGATCCGCGCCGCCAACCCCGATGCCGATATGGACGCTGTGCCCGTCGACCTGGTGACGTGTTCGGGGTCCGGCCTCGACCCGGAGATCTCTCCGGATGCCGCCGAGTACCAGGTTCCGCGCCTTGCCAAGGCACGGCAAAAGTGAGGACGAGGTGCGCGACATCATCGCCGCGTGCACCAAGGGCCGTTTCCTCGGCGTGTTCGGCGAGCCCACGGTCAACGTGCTCAAGGTGAATCTTATGCTGGACGGCGCGCTGTAGGTGAGGGAGTGGCGGATGAGGGCATGACTGCCTACCTGGACCTCTAACTCCACCCCGCCCATCAGTTGCGGTGAAATACGGACTGTTTTGGCTGTCAAAGGCCTTATCTACTCCGTATTCCACCGCAACTTTTTTGTGGGCTGAGTAAAAGCCGGGGGGAGCGTGTACAGTCGGGTACAGCGCGGTTGCTGATACGATAAGTACGTTAGCAACTGCCGCCGAGCGGCTCAAACGAAAGGAACCCTGTATGGAGTCCTGTGCCTATCCGATGCTCTTTAGCCCGATCAAGGTCGGTACGACCGAGGTCAAGAACCGCGTCTTTATGCCGCCGGTATCTACCAACCTGGCCGATCACGGCTATGTGACCGACGACTTGGTCGATCATTACCGTGCTCGCGCCAAGGGCGGCGTGGGCCTCATCATTACCGAGGTCGTGACGGTCGAGCCACCTATACCTATCTGCCGGGTGACATGTGCTGCTACGACGATACGTTTATCCCCGGCTGGGAAAAGCTCGCCGCGGCCGTCCACGAGTATGGCTGCAAGATCATGCCGCAGCTCTTCCACCCCGCCTACATGGCCTTTAACATTCCGGGCACGCCGCGCCTGATCGCTCCGTCCTTTGTGGGCCCGTCCTATGCCCGCGAGGCGCCGCGTCCCATCACGGTCGATGAGATCCACGAGCTCACGCATCAGTTTGGCGACGCTGCCGTGCGTATGCAGAAGGCTGGCGTCGATGGCGTCGAGGTCCATGCGGCGCACGCCCATGGTATGCTCGGCGGCTTTTTGACTCCGCTCTACAACAAGCGCACCGACGAGTACGGCGGCTCGCTCGACGCCCGCATGCGCTTCCTGCTCGAGGTCATCGCCGAGATTCGCGAGCGCTGCGGCAAGGACTTTATCATCGACGTCCGCATTTCGGGCGACGAGTACACCGATGGCGGCCTGACCCTCAACGACATGATCTACGTCTCGCGTCGACTGGAGAAGGCTGGCGTCGACATGATCCACGTGTCGGGCGGCACTACCATCAAGCGCGGCTCCGCCATTCCCGCCGCCGGCACGCAGCAGGCTTCGCACGCTGCCTGTTCGCGCGAGATCAAGAAACACGTGAACATTCCCGTCGCCACGGTCGGACGCATCAATGAGGCCTGGATTGCCGAGGAGCTGATCGAGGACGGCGCCGCCGACATCTGCATGATGGGCCGCGCCAACCTGTGCGATGCCGAGTTCTGCAATAAGGCCGCTGCCGGCAACGCCGACGACATCCGCCCCTGCATCGGCTGCCTGCGCTGCCTGAACGGCATTATGTTTGGCAAGCGCATCTCCTGCACCGTCAATCCCGATGTTGAGCGCGACGAGGCCGGCTACGAGCCTGCCGCCGAGGCTAAGAACGTGCTGGTTGTGGGCGCTGGTCCTGCGGGCATGGAGGCAGCCTACATTGCTGCCAAGCGCGGCCACAACGTAGTGCTCGTGGATAAGCAGGACGAGCCGGGTGGCGAGATGCGCATCGCGGCCGTTCCGCCGGCAAAGCAGGAGCTCACCCGCGTGATCAAGTACCAGTATCGTCGTCTGGCCGAGGCGGGCGTGAAGTGCGTCTTTGGTACCGAGCTCTCGGCCGAGGACATTCAGCGCGACTACGCGGGCTACGAGGTTGTCCTGGCTTATGGCGCTGAGCCCATCGCCCCGGCCTTCATGCAGGGCTTTAAGCAGGTTATGACGGCTGACGACCTGCTGGGTGGCAAGGCTTTCCCGGGCAAGAAGATCGTCATCGTGGGCGGCGGCACCGTCGGTTGCGAGACAGCAGATTACCTGGCCCCGCTGGTCAACGACCTGTCGCCGGCCAATCGCGATGTCACCGTCATCGAGATGACCAAGACGCTCGCTGCCAACGAGGGCGGTGCCGGTCGCGCGGTGCTCATCACGCGCATGCTCTCCAAGGGCGTCCACGTGCTGACCGAGGCCAAGGTGACCGAGATCACCGAGGACACCATCAGCTACGAAAAGGACGGCGAGGTCCACACCATCACCGGTGCCGATACGCTGGTGCTGGCGATGGGCTACCGTCCCAATACCAAGTTGGCCGACGACCTTGCCGCTGCCGGCGTTGCCACCCACGTGCTGGGCGATGCCAACAAGTGTGGCAACATCCGCGATGCCATCGGCGATGGCTATAAGGTTGCCTGCGAGCTCTAGTTAATCCCTTGGTGCATGGGACCTGTCCCCGCGGCGTCAGTCGGTAGATAGTAAAAAGCGGCGGTCGTCCCGTACGTGGGACGACCGCGCTTGCGTTAACTGCAATGAGTTGTGCGATTAGAGGCCTAGGATCTCCTTGACCTTGGCGATGATGGCCTCGTCGGTTGCGTTGGCAAAGAAGTACTCCTGGAAGTGCTCGCCGGCAAGTGCGCCCTTCACCAGGTCCTGGTCGAGCTCGTCCAGGATGTCGACGAGCGGACGCATGGTCACAGCGCGGACGCCGTCGAGGATCTTCTTGTTGCGCTGCTCGGGCTCAACACGCTCGGCAGGATAGCCGTTGCCCGAACCAAAGCCAAAGAGCTTCTCGAAGGTGTACTCAAGGTTGAGCTCCTGGCCCCAGCCGTTCTTGAGGGCGAAGGGCATGGCGACGGCGTTGCCATCGTTGACCTGGGCAAAGGTGTAGGCGTCGAGCGGGTCGGCAACGTGGCCGCACAGCACGCCGGGGAAGGAGTTGCAGGCGAGCATGGCGCCCTCGCCGGTGCCGCAGCCGGTCACGACGTAGTCGGCAGCGCCGGAGTTGAGCAGCACGGCGGCCAGGATGCCGTTCTGCACATAGGTGAGGGGCTTGGATTCGGCGTCGGCATACATGCCATAGTTAAAGACGGTGTGGCCCAGTGGCTCGACAACTTCTTAAGGGCAGCTCGATCATAGGGTTCTTGGAGTTCTGAGAGTTCTCATTGATCAGAGCGATTTTCATTGCGAATTACCTTCCTATTTCTAACTTGCGGTGGAATAGTTCCTATTTATCCTGATAGATGGCCTATACGGGGGTGCGGACGATTTCTTGGACCGCGCCTAGGCGTATCCAAGCTTCCTGCGGTACTCCATCGGGCTCAGCCACTCGAGGGACTTCTTGATGCGCCCGTCCCGATAGTACACGAGGTAGG
>ENA-OQDS01000005-OQDS01000005.1-human-gut-metagenome-genome-assembly--contig:-NODE-5-length-14734-cov-1.070514_pt1 | contig 14734 bp, 21 predicted proteins | sample MGYA00242785_ERZ504615 | MGnify/ENA primary metagenome ERZ504615 (study PRJEB26092, sample SAMD00036331) | human gut metagenome | host: Homo sapiens | study: EMG produced TPA metagenomics assembly of the... | reverse complement strand
TCCCTTTTCTTCCTGACAGAAGCAAATTTCTTCAGTTCCTTTGACTGCTGCAGAAATTCCTCGCATGGGATCAGTGTGCTGCACACCACCAGCGAGCCGGGAACATTAGTTTTCCATTGACTTATTTCGATAATTTTTGCCGTAGGCCCGGGTGAGATAGCTGTCTGTGTTTCCCGGGACCATAAAGGATTCTCCTCCAAGCATTGCCTCCCCGGAATTTTCAAAAATATGCGCAGGAAAATAAAGATTCTGGTCAAAATATCGGAGTACATATGTTTTTGCGCCATCCTGCGGCTGCCGGAGCAGATCCCGGAATATGCTTCTTTGCCAGCCAGCCTCGTCCGCAAAGGGAAAGGACTCGCACCATCCAGATACATCCCAGCTCACGCCGGTTCCGCCACTTGCCTTTTTTTCCGTAGATCCTCTTCCATCCCTCTTCGCGCATACGGTTCCAGAGATATTTTCCCTTTGGACCATATTCACACTGCAGCGGAAGGATATTGATCCCCAGTCCCGGATGTTTGTATTTTCCATACTCGTCCAGCTTATAAAACAATGTATCTTTATCTGTATAACGCAGAAAAAATCCGGGGAAACGGCTGTTATTCTCCATAGATTCCAGAGCTCTGCGCAGCTCCGGTTCTTCGTCAAAGATGTTTTTAAACCGGGCCATATCACCGGTCTTCATATAAATATCATTGCTTGCCGGATTCATGGGAAAAGGGCGCTCCGTTACCGCACAGAGGGTAAGATACGGAGAAAGATAATATGTGATCTTATTTTTTCTGCATATGGTATCTATTTCTTTTAGAAGTTCCAGTACTTTCTGCTGTTCTCTGTTCAATACACTCTGCCTCGTTTCTGTTGATCTGTCATTACAGGATCCGCTTCAGAAGCTCCTGAAGCTCCTCCTGACTTTTATACTTATCCAGCCAGCTGTTCAGAAATTCTGTCACGTCTGCCTTCTTTGCGAAAAATCCGGTACGCCGGCTTCCATCGTAAAGATCCTCCAGGAAGATCCTGGAAAGCTCATTTTTTATATAGGGATGCGCTCATGATCCAATGCCAGGAAATAATTTTCGAAGCTTCCCGGGTACGCCCTGTTTCTTCCGGATATCTCCCAGAAGCTTGTATACCTCTCCCTGCCATTCCTTATGAACCAGAAAGCTGCGGATCTCCTCTGCCAGATATTCCATCTCGCCCTCTTCCTCACTGCACAGGATCCTGGTACGGCCCTCTGCCAGTGCTTTGGGATAGCCGAATCTCTGCCATGCACAGGTAAGTGCCTCTTTGTACACTGGCTCCTCAAGGGTTCCCTCCCTTGGAGAATTACCGGTGATCCCCAGTTCTTCAAATGCTCATCTCACCAGCTCTTCCAGCTCCCCTTTTGTACGGACGGAATATACCTCGCAAGATAAAGAGCGCCTCTGATCTCCTCATCCTCCGGCATCAGTCTGCTCCAAAATTCCATCAGAGAGAGTGCTTCTGATCTTCTCTGGCTTACAAGCAGATCCCGACAGTCTCGGATCGCCTGGGACTTCTGTTTTTTCAGGAATTTATCCAGTTCCAGCTGCACAATGCCGTTATTGGTGCATTCTCTGGCTTTCAGATACTCTGCCATTGCTTCGTTCCGGAGGCCCTTTTTCCAGAGAAGATCCCCCTTATATTTCATAAAATATCCATCCTGGGGAAATACTCTCAGGCAGTAAGACAGAAATTTCTCCGCTTCCGAAGCATTCTGCGGTCCTTCCAGGCGCTCCATCACAAACCGACATTTAAATTTCAGGAATCCCGGAGCATCCGGATATTTTCTGAGAAGATCATCCACGATCGCCTCTGCTTCCTGCATTTCTTTAAATTCATAGTGGCTGGCTGCTTTTCGGAAACGGCGGATATCCTCCACTGTCTGCTCCATTTCCGGAGTAAGATGATCCATTTTCTTGCGTACCTCGTACATACGGTATGCCTTGGAAACACGCTCCTGATAGATCAGTGTCAGCATGGCCGCCTGAAAAGCCTTATCCTCCAGCGGGATCAGGATCGGATGATAGAACGGACGGATCCCGTTAAATCCTCACGCCCGATAAACTCCATGCTGAGCTGTACACGGTAATACTCCTCAAAGATCTCACCAAGCACATCATATCTTCTCTCTTTCAGCAGGGTCTCCGCTGTTTTTTCGGATCTCATCAGCCGGGCAGACACATCCCGGGCTACAACACCGGCTTTGATCCTTCTTCGTCTGTCATCCTGTTTATGGTCTCCCTTTGCCATAAGAAGGCAGTAGAATTTGCGGAAAAGCATCTGTCTGCGGATACGTTTTTTGTCGATCCTTGGCGTATATTCATCCCGCACCTCCTGATAGCTGGCGCCCGGAACATCAACAGACTCATGAGATTCTCTTTCCCCATGAGGCGGTATATAGGACCATTCGTCCCCGTAATGCCAGATCAAATAATCGCTGGTCCTGTGAGGATCATAACCTTTTCGCCCTCGAAGTCCATATATTTTACAGGGAACATCATATTCTTGTCAAAAAGAAACGGGCAGCCTCCCCATCGCATGGCATAGCGGCTGCACTCCTCTTCTTTATAAGAAAACATGATCTTCTCCAATTTCTTTAAGGTTCTGTCCTTTCCGCAGAAGGTATAGCGGAAAAGCCAGTACAGATACCGCCAGGGAGAAATTTCCCATCTGACTCCCACGACCATGCTGATATTCAGAAGTTCCGTATAGATCATCATATGGTCCCGGTATTTCTCATACTCACGGTCATCATCCGGAATGGGATCCAGAGTCAGTACGTCAATGATCTCACCAGCCTTGTCGTCCCCTATGATCTGATGCTTGTGGATCGCACAGGTATCCGTACTTCCGTAGCGCGGAAAACCGTTGGTATAATTACGATCCACTTCTGCACAATAAACCGCCCGGTTCGGCGGCATCTCGTTCTGACATATTTCTACAAATTTATCCCAGTCACTTTTGGGCATGTAAATGTCCACATCATCGTCCCATGGGATAAAGCCTTCATTTCGAAGAACACCGATCAGAGTACCTCCGGCCATTACATATCTAAGATCATGCTTTTTGCAGATCGCATCAACCTCCCGGAAGAGCTGCAAAAGAAGCTTCTGTTTTTCTGTCATCTGTCAACCTCTTTGATTAATTATTTTCAAAAGCTCAGCCAGAGTTTCTGATTCTTCATAAAAAAAATCTCGTACATTCTGTCCGTCTGTCACGAATCATGATGACCAGCTCCTGAAGCAGATAGCGAAGACCATTTCCCTCAAAATTAAAGCTGTAGCGTTTCAGGAATTCCTGACCTTCTATTTTGGCTTCAAAATATCCGGTATTCCACCAGTCACCGGGTACGGTGATACGCCCCCTGGTTCCGATGATCGCAAGCTCGTTTTCCACATCCACCGTTGTTCCAATCTCAATGGTCGCCAGTGCCCGGAGATACTTCATCGTGATCATATCATAAATAAAGCAGCCGTCACTGCTTTTCACCGCATTGCTCTTCACCTCCAGGTAATCCTTACCGAGAAGCTTGATGCATGCACATAGCGCCTGGCTGACTGTTTCGCTGAAATTTTTTCCGCCCTCAAAATCAATCCTGAGAAATCGCGCATTTTACAGCTACCACATCTCCCACAAGCGCTCCATGTGTCAGCCAGACAAGCTGTGTAAACGCGCGCAGATAGACCATGGTAAGCTTCTCTACCAGAACAACCTGATGTGCCTTTGCCAGTGCAAACAGCTCTCTTATCTCTTCCGGTTCCAGAGCCATAGGCGTGTCACTGATCACATATTTATCACATTCCAGTGCCTTTCGGATATAATCTGCCCTGTTTTTCAGACCGGATCGGATATAAATGATATCCAATCCTTCCAGAAACTGCCCGTAATCTGTACCATAAGAGTCAAGTTCGTATCTGTCACAGAATTCTCTCGCAACAAAAAACGTCCTCGGAATACACACTTTCTACATGCAGTCCGCTGACATACTTGGACTCCATCACCATTTCGTTGTCCTCTGTATCATCCGTAACAATGCCCATGCTGTAGATCATACCCTCACTTCTGAGCTTGGTACTGGAAATATTTTTGGTACGTTCCAGATAAACGACCTCACAGTAATTCTTCAGATAATCAAATTTGCCACGCCAGTCCGAACCGACTACCAGAAGGTCGATATTGTATTTTGTAATGTCATTTAGCTTCTGCCCTGATATTCCTCTACAATGATCTCATCCGCAAAACCAGTCTTGCGGACATTTTCGATACGCTTCAGAAGGCTGTCCTGTACATTCAGCTTGCCGCGTTCGATATCATAGCTTTCACTGGTGACACCCACAACAAGATAATCCCCCAGCTCCCTGGCTCTTTTCAGAATATTGTAATGTCCCTGGTGGAACAGATCAAAGGTACCGTAAGTAATGACTTTTTTCATTATTAATTTAATCCTGCGCTTTCTCTTCTTTATTTTTCAAAAGCACTTCCATTTCCCCCTGCGGTTCTGTGATCTTTAATATATCATCCAGGTCCTGGAGCTGCTCAAATTCCTGTGGAGCTCCGGCATCATCCATGCCTTCCTCCATCTCAAGATCCTCATCTACAAAGAAATCCTCGCCACGGATTTCTTCCGTCTCTTCTGTCTCATGTTCCAGTACAGCCGCCACATCGTCCTTCACCTTACGTGCATCCTCCTCGTCCAGAGTTGCCGCAAGCTCCTCAATGGCTTTCTTTCTTTTCAGTATGATCTCATAACGGTCATCTTCATCATATTCATCCTCAAGTCCTTCATCCTGCACCTGCCTCTCACGTTTGAACAGAATAAATGTAAGCAGGTTTAGTACCCCTCCGTAGAGGAAAGATACCGGCTTGCTTCCAAGGATCAGCACAAGCACCCAGGATACTCCGAAAAGCACCCAGACATTCAGCATCTGCGGGATGCTGAGAAGAAGCAGGCCGTTGAGTACGATCATGATCGGATAATGGAAAAAATAAATCCCCATGGTATTTCTTCCAACAAAGGTAACCGGTAGCTTCACATCCGGGATCAATGCCAGAAACGTCAGCACCAGCACAAAAGATACCAGATACATCAGAAGGCGAATCAGCATTCCTGTGATATCATCCATTCCCGATAACTGATACGTATGATTCCCACGGAAAATATCTACCGGGATCTCATTGGCGATCATAAAATTCGGAACTGCATACAAAAGCAGGGCTGAAACCAGGAGCAGGATCCATTTACCCTTGAATTTACGGACCACGTCTGTGTAATCACTCTTCCACAGATAGCCTGCCACAAAAAACGGAAAAAATACAACAATCCTGGAGCTTGAAAGATAAGTCGTAAATTCCGGTCTTGTTCCTGCCCACAATGCAAAAATAATGCTCAGAGGCACGATAAAACGTATCTTGCCAAGTGCTTCGATAGTCAGCCTGTAGATAAACAGTGCCAACACATACCACATAACTGTTCCGGACGGACGGAGCAGCTCATAATCCATGCTTCTGCCGGTCCAGATATAAGCATACCAGGTCAGACTGTATCCAAGAATATAAGGGATCAGCAGATTCTTCACATTCTTCAGTACATCCTGTGGCTTCTTGGAAAGATATCCAGATATAAAAATAAAAGCAGGCATGTGAAAAAATGGTGATCCCATACCATACATAACGCACCACCATGTCCACCTTGACCAGCTGAAATGCGATCAGATGATTAAATACGACAAGAAAGATCAGTACTACTTTAATGTTATCGACCAGGTAAGAATACGGAACTCCCTGGCTATCCGTTCTCTGTTTCATTTGTTTCCACCTTGTAATATTTGATAAAAGTATGAATAAATAATAACATATATTTATGAATTTGGAAATAAAGAATTAATATATGTCAGAATTATTCACCTCTTCCAGAATTTTTCAACGGTATTTCCATATCCCGTGGAGCGCATAGGAAACAAAGAAAAACAGACTCTTCAGCGGACCATATCCCACATACCGATACACCTGATAAGTCATTGCCGCAGACTTCAGCTTATTTCTGGATTTTCCCCCTTCACTGAGCCGGTATTTCAGGTAAGGTCTGTTGATCCCTATTGCAAATCCTCCCTTTCTCAGGATCCGGAGCCAGGTAATGTAATCTTCATGGCTGTCATCATGCTCCATTGGAAACGCAAGTGCATCTTCTCTGCGCAGCAATACGGAAGAACAGTTGATGCTGTTATGCTTCAGAAGCTCCCTGTATGTGATCCGTTCCTTTACCGGAATATATTTGCCGGTAGTGCGCCCATCCGGCGTCATCAGTTCTCTTCCGGTGGAGCAGATCGCACAGCCGGTCTGTTCCATAACCTCTGTCTGGGCTTTCAGCTTGCCCTTTTCCCACCAGTCATCCGCATCCAGAAATGCGATATATTTTCCCCGGGCTTCCTTTACGCCCCGGTTTCTGGAACGGGCAGCACCCATATTCTGTTCATTTCTGATATAACGGATCTTTCCGCTGTCCATATATTTCATTACAGCAAGCTCTGTGCCGTCTGCAGAACAGTCATCAATGACCAGCACTTCTACCGGAACCTCCTGTCCCAGTGCTGATTCGATCGCTTTTCCAATATATCTTTCCCCGTTATATACGGGCATCACTACGGAAACCAACGGCTTTTCCATAAAAACAACCTCCGTCCTCTCTATCCACAAAATGCGCGTCAGGATGATCTGCCGCAGCCTGACACGCATTTCGTTTTCGTTACTTATTTTTTGTCTTCGGAATCCTTAAGAGCGTTCTTCTGATTATCATCCACGCCCTCGGAAACTTCTTTCTGGAAAAAGATCTTTACAGTCATAAACAGAAGCTTGATATCCAGAAGGAATGAATAATTTTCAATATAAAACAGATCCAGCTTCAGCTTATCATACGGTGTGGTGTTATATTTGCCATATACCTGAGCATAACCGGTCAGTCCGGCTTTTACCTTAAGACGATAGTGGAATTCCGGGATTTCCTGCTCATATTCCTGCATGATCACATCTCGTTCCGGACGTGGACCTACCAGAGACATATCACCCATAAACACGTTAAACAGCTGGGGAAGCTCATCCAGATGCAGGTTACGCAGAACATGTCCTACCGGTGTGATACGGGAATCGTGCTTGGACGCAAGACGTGCTCCGTTCTTCTCGGAATCCACACACATGCTTCGGAATTTCCGGATGCGGAATTCCTTTCCCTGATAGGTAAGACGATCCTGGAGATAAAATACCGGACCGCCGTCATAAGCCTTCACCGCAATGGCAATGATCAGCATGATGGGTGAGGATACGATGATCCCAAGTCCGGAAACAATGATATCCAGAACTCTCTTGGCTGCACGCTGCTCCATGGAAAGTCCCTGATTCCTGCACATCAGAAGCGGCGTATCAAACAGATGGATCCTGTCTGTTCCAAGCAGGATGATATCGGAAATCTTCGGGCTCATATAGCAACGGATGGAATGAGAAAAACAGTATTTCAGATACCTGTTTCGGATCTGGGACGGAAGATCCCAGATGATCACGCCTTCATAATCTTCCATCATGCATGGATCTTCTCTTCGCCCTCACGGATATGAACCTTACCGCTGATATCGTATTTATCCTTTCGAGTGTTCATCTTGTGGATCACATCACCGGGATCACGGTCTCCGTAGATCACCAGCAGCCTTCTGGCTCCGTACAGTCTGGAGTAAATATACCTGGAGCCCCAGATCCACAGTACCGTCACAACAAGCTGGACTCCGGTCATTTCGATCACCGGTCTGGCCAACATAAACCATCTGTTGATCAGTGTGATCTGAAAATACGTCACAACATTGGTACAGATCGTTGCCAGCGTCAATGAATAAAATACATCGATACGCTTCAGATAGCCTACCTTCAGACCTCCGTAAAGCTTGGCAAACATCAGATAGATCAGCGCATAGATCAGGATCATTACCCAGTTACCTTTCTCCAGAATGGCTTCAGGATCAGGTCACTGTAAAAATCATACCATACATAAGCAAAGATCGCTGCCTGTGCGATTACGATCAGACTTGCCAGACAAAATACCACAAATCTCTTATAATCTTCTCTTTTACTTCTATTCACAGATTTTTCTTCCTTCCTGAGGAGTAGATATTAACTTCATCATTATAGCCAATATATACTCTTACGTCCAGAGATTCCTCTGATTTTTCTCCTGATATTTTCCTGTCAGGATGTTTTTTTCCGTGACTATAGCAAAAATCCCCAGGAGCTTACCCGGGGATTTTTGGCTGTATATATTTATTTTTCTTTTTCAGTTTCCACGCCTTTTCGAATTATTCATTCACCAGGTTATACTCTTCGATGGATTTGTTGATGGAATCTGCCATGTTTTTCACAGCCGTATCCACATCCTCTTTTCCGTTGAGCATGCTCTCAATCTCGGATTCCACGGTAGCTCTTGCCTCCGGGAATACACTTAACAGAGCGCCTACATAGTCGGCGGAAGAATCATGAATCTGGTCGATCGCTGTCTGGAACTGCGGATATTTTGCAACATTATCCTTAAATACCTGCTCTTCCTGAGACTTTACAGTTACAGGGAAATATCCGGTCTGTGCGTTCCAGTAAGCCTGAGACTCCGGAGAGATCAGGAATTTTACGAACTCCCATGTTGCACGAAGCTTTTTCGGATCATTGTTGTTCAGTGCCCAAAGAGATGCACCTCCGATGGAAACACCGCCCTCGTCACTGGATTTGATCTTCGGGAAGTATGCAGTACCAACCTCAAATTTTCCGTTTACATCCTGAAGGATCTGTTTTAGGGAAGCTGTGGAGCCAAGAGTGATCGCAGATTTTCCTGCTGAGAAATCTGCCAGACCAGCATCGCCGCCTTTTCCTACGACCGGTGCGAAGCCCTTGTCGTTAAGATCCTTCCATGCTGTAAGGATATTCTTTGCAGCATCATTCTCGTCAAAAGCAACAGCTGTAGCAGCCTCTTTACGTCCGTTTTCCGTTGTTTGCATACTCAAGGCCCTGCTTTCCGATAAACTGCTCGAAGAACCATCCGTAGATTCCAAGAGACATTACCTCGCCTGCGCCGCCTTTGTCCAGAAGATCCTGTCCGATCTCACCGATGCCCTCCAGGCTGTCCGGAATTTCTGTGATGCCTGCTTTATCAAACATGTCCTTGTTGTAATACATGATCGGTGTGGAAGAGTTGAACGGCATGGAGTACAGCTCATTGTCGATGGTGTAGTATGCAGCCAGGTTCGGCTCGATCTCAGATACATCGTAGCTGTCTGCGTCGATCATCTGCTGCATAGGCACGATCCATCCGGAATCGATCATGAATCTTGTTCCGATTTCATATACCTGTACAAGATCCGCACCCATGTTTCCGATCTGTGCACTTTTCAGCTTGTTCAGGGAATCATCATATTCACCCTGATACTGAGCATCTACAGTAATTCCGTATTCATTCTCATCGTTGAATTTTTTTACCAGTGTATCGATTGCCTCACCATTGACACCACCCATGGAATGCCAGAAGGTAATGGTAGTTCCGTCTACATCGGAAGCATCTGCCATTTCCACTTTTTCATCTGTGCCGGCATCTGCGGCGAATACAGTTACTCCGGAAAGAGAACCGATAGTCATTGCTGTGGTAAGGAAAGCTGCGATGATTTTTTTCTTCATAACTTTTTTCTCCTCTTGAAAAATTTTCTCTTTTTTCATTTTTTTATATAAGATGAACTGCCCGTCTTACGACTTTGCAGTATCTTTTTGCAATATTTTCCCCTTACAGCAGGATGCTGCAGGGTTGCTGCCTGTTCCGATATCAGCCCTTGACTGCACCCGAGAACATTCCTCTAATCAGCTGTTTCTGTCCAACGATAAAAATGGAAATGGACGGAATGATGATCATAACAACGCCTGCGATCATCAGGGTGATGGACTGTGAATCCACACTATCCAGCATACTGATACCGATCTGAACGGTTCGCATATTGTTGGAGCCTGTTACAAGCAGCGGCCACATGTACATATTCCATGCGTTGATAAAGGTATACACTGCCATAGCGCCAATAGCGGATTTTGTCAGCGGAAGCAGGATCCTTACGATAAATTTCAGATTGCTGCAGCCGTCAAGCTTTGCCGATTCATACAGTGAGATCGGGAAAGTCATGTAAAACTGACGGAACAGGAAAATTCCCATTGCGGATGTAAGGTAAGGCACAATCAGTACCTGATAAGTATCCAGCATTCCCCAGCTTGATACCGTCAGGTAGTTGGAAATGATCGTTGCCTCTCCCGGAACCATCATGGTTGCCATCACAACCATGAAGAGAATACCTTTTCCTTTGAATTCCAGGAAAGAAAACGCAAAAGCAGCAAGAGAACAGGTAATGATCTGTCCGATGGTAATGCATCCCGCCATGATAAAGGAATTCAATATGAATCGGAGAAGTGGAACGGTGCGGAATGCATTGATAAAGTTGGAAAAGGTCGGATTCTTGGGAAAGAGATTCAACTCTGTAGTAAACAGTTCACTGGAAGGCATCAGTGCAATACTGATGGCATAAAGCAATGGAAGCAGGACCAGAACCGCAAACACAACATTTGCCGTAACACGGAATGCTGTTCTTGTCCTTCTCTTTGCAAGAGCCTTTGCATTCATAGCTTTTTTCAGCTCCAGAAGCTCCTCTTTTGACATATTTCCACTGCCGGGACTGCCATATTTCCATCTGGCTCATCAGTAATTCACTCCCTTCTTCTCAATACGGAACATGATCAGTGTGATGATCATGATGATCACAAACAGGATAACCGACTGGGCTGCTGCACTTCCGAAGCGGTAGTTAAAAAATGCATCCCTGTAAATGGAATAAACAATAACATTGGTAGACTCATTAGGACCACCCTCTGTCAGGATCTTGATCTGTCCAAAGGACTGAAAGGCCTGGATGATATTTACCACCAGTGTGTAAAACATGATCGGGGAAAGTCCCGGAAGCGTCAGGCTGAAAAAACTGCTGCACACTGCTGGCTCCATCCACAGAAGCTCTCTCATAAATGGTCTCATCAATATTCCCCGAGTCCTGCGGAAAAAATACAGAAAATTGATCCCGCTGTTCAGCCACGCAGTAAGAATGGCTACGCAGATCAGAGCCGTGTTCGGATCGTTCAGCCAGTTGATATCCAGGCCGGTAAGCTTATTCACAATACCTACTGCCGGGTGGAGCATGATCTGGAAGATCATTGCCGCAGAACTGGATGCAATAGCCATTGGCAGAGCATAGGATGTACTGAACACCCGGATTCCCGGAAACGCCTTGTTACAAAGCACTGCTGCGATCAGACCAAGAAGCATGCCGCCGACCACAACGATCAGCACAAAGATCAGCGTTACCTTCAGACTGTTGATAAAGGATGCTGACTGAAGCAGCTCTTTATAATTGCCCAGACCAACGTACAGCTTTGCCTGTCCCATCTTGTTAGTCTTGTAAAGACTTAAATAAATTGTTTTCACAAACGGATAAAACAGAAAAATTCCAAAAATAAGCATACAAGGCACCAGATATAAGTACGGTGTGATCTTGCTTTTGCTGTTATTTTCCATAACTATTTCTCCTCCTTGCATAATCAGATTCTATCTACAGGCTGATCTGCCTGCACTCAAGCTTTTTCGTGACATAAATTCATGACACAAAAATATTTTCTTCTGTCTCCGGATCAAACACATGGGCCTTCTCCATATCAAAATACAGAGAAACCTTCTCCCCTACCTGTGTCTGATTTTCCGGACTTAAGCGGACTGCCAGGGTTTTGCCCTGCTCATCAAAATAGAGGATCACTTCCGCTCCCAGCATCTCCCGGTTTACTACAGGCTCATCTACATCTACGCTTTCATTTTCAATACCAAGCTTTTTCGCCTCATCAAACTCGTAGATATCCTCCGGACGGATTCCGAGGATCACGTGTCTGCCGTTATATCTGTCTGCGATCTGTTTTCCTCTGGTTCCGTCCAGATAAACCTTTTTCACAGTTTTGGCATCATCCAGAAGAAGGGCCGTGCGATTATTTTCTTCTGCTTTTACTGTACACCGGAAAAAGTTCATGGACGGAGAACCAAGGAAGCCTGCTACGAAAAGATTTACCGGATTGTCATAAATACTCTGCGGCGCTCCCACCTGCTGGATCAAGCCATCCTTCATGACCACGATCTTAGTCCCAAGAGTCATGGCCTCTGTTTGGTCGTGCGTTACATAAATAATGGTGGTGTCCAGCTGTTTATGTAATTTCACAAGCTCCACACGCATCTGAGCACGAAGCTTTGCATCCAGATGGAAAGGGGCTCATCCATGAGAAAGGCTTTCGGCTTCCGGATAATTGCACTTCCAATGGCAACTCGCTGTTTCTGACCGCCGGAAAGAGCCGCCGGCCTCCGGTCAAGAAGCTGGTCGATCTCCAGGATCTTTGCCACCTCATGGACCTTTCTGTCGATCTCATCCTTCGGAAGCTTACGGATCTTCAGGGCGTATGCCATATTTCCATAAACTGTCATGTTCGGATATAAGGCATAGTTCTGGAACACCATGGACATTCCCCTCTCCTTCGGTTCCAGATAATTGGAAAGCTCACCGTCGATCCACAGCTCGCCGTCTGTAATCTCCTCCAAGCCTGCGATGATACGCAAAGTGGTGGATTTTCCACATCCGGACGGACCTACAAAGATCACAAACTCTTTATCATGTATATCAAGATTAAAATCCTTCACACCGTAATGCTCCGAATCAAATTGCTTACATACATTTCTAAGTGCAATTTCTGACATTACTTATCTCCTTTCTCTTCTCTCGCTCACATAGTTTGTAGTATAGGATTTTTTCGGCTGTTCAGATATCGTGGTTGAGATAAAGATTTGTGAATTGTATGTTAAATTGTTTCAGAAATTATATGCAATTCCGTTAAATTCTTTCTCCAGAGTAAAATACCCATCGCATTATGTTGCCACCTTCTTTCGCCGTCATCTCTGTCCTGCATCATATCTTCCAATTTTTATTACATTGATCACAACAGCTCTCTCCAATATGTCAGCAATATGGATATTTCCCGTCTCCTCGCATATCTGAATCAAATAAAAATAGAATATTCATATTTAATACTTGCCTCTCTTCCAGATAAATGACAACTTTCAGGCTTTTATGATCACTTGATTTGTGCATTTTTTTATGTTGTTTTAATTTTTTCTGTAAAATCTCAAATATATGCTTTGTTTTTGTCTAATTTTACCCTTGAAGTTTTGTATATAAGTCAAACAATACAAAATATTGTTCTTAAATTTTCTAACTTTTTGTTAGCCACCTCGTCCGAGAAGTGCTATAATAATCCCAATCAGAAAAGAAATGCAGAATTCGTGTTACTGCGAACAGCGCGAACAGCAACATTACCGGAATCCATGCATCAGGAGGAGGAATTTGACATGATCACATTGAAAGCAGAGAAAAGAAACCCGAATGTAAAAGCTAAAAAAATTAAGACGTGAGGGTTACGTCACAGGAATTCTTAGTGGAAAAGAAATGAAAGAGCCTGTAGCACTTCAGTTTAACGGTGCCGAGGCAGCCAAATTCATTAAAGCAAATAAAGAAGGTACACAGGTTTACCTGGACATCGAAGGCGAAAAAGTTGATGCCCTGGTAAAAAATATTGACTATAATCCAATTGAAAAAACAGCTGATGGCTCTGGATTTCCAGGCACTGGTAGCCGGTGAGAAGGTTTCCACAACAGTCGCTGTCAAACTGGAGCACACCGACATGGTTCAGGGTATCGTTGAGCAGGAAATGGAAGAGATCCACTACAAAGCAGATCCGGCCAACCTTCTTGACACCATCGTCATCGACTTCAACGGCTATCCTGCAGACGTCCGTGATATCCATGTAAAAGACCTCCCGATCCCGGAAGGTAAACACGTTCACTTCATTACACCTGAGGATGCAGTTGTTGTTCATATCGGTGAGTATGAGGCAGCTCCGGAAGAGGATGAGGACGCTGAAGCTGAGACAGAAGCATAATATATATAGTAATGATTCAGGGATTGCCGATTGGCAATCCCCTGGTTTTGTTTACATAATTCTAAGAATGTTATTTCATTTGTAATTTCTTTACCTCATCCAGCAGCAATCCGGAAAAATTAGAGATATCTTCCAGTGTAAATCTGCTGTCTTTGAGCATTTTCTGTGCGGTAAGCAGCGCCTGTTTCTGAAGCCCAATACTTTCATCCTCTGTACCCCCTGTGTTCTGCCTTCTGCTCTTGCATCATCACACATTTCCTGTACAGCCTGACACATATCAACACTCCTTAATAAATTTTTGTTAGCGATCTATAAACGCTCCGTCAAAAACTGCCCTACGGCGTATCGGCTTCGCCTTGTTTCTTAACCTCACTCTACTACTAAACGATTATATACAGATTTTATTATCACATTACTATATGTATCGGAAGCAAGGTTCTCTTTAATGTTCCTTATTTCCTTATGATAATCTCCTTTATCAATCCGATCTCTATAAATGACCTTCTTACATTGCAAATTGAATAGTCACTTTCGAAAATATTTCTTCACCATCTATATCAGTAATGATACCTTCTCCCAGCTCTTTGTGGATAAGATGTTGTCCCACCATAATTTCTTTTTGATTTATATTTCCAGA
>ENA-OQDS01000003-OQDS01000003.1-human-gut-metagenome-genome-assembly--contig:-NODE-3-length-15302-cov-1.061483_pt1 | contig 15302 bp, 16 predicted proteins | sample MGYA00242785_ERZ504615 | MGnify/ENA primary metagenome ERZ504615 (study PRJEB26092, sample SAMD00036331) | human gut metagenome | host: Homo sapiens | study: EMG produced TPA metagenomics assembly of the... | reverse complement strand
CTTTTTCACTGTACTGTCCAGGTTTTATTTTAACATAGACGATGCGGTATTTCTATCCTCTTGTTCCGACCATATCAGCTTCGATTCCTGTTTCATCTCATCCACAATTTTCTCCGCTGCATCCAGATCTCCCTTTGCTTCCAGCTCTGTTAATTCCAGACTCTTCTTTCCGGCCTCCTCACTCATATAATAAACCTCTGTTACCGTTTCCGGGATGCTATCATCTTCCGGTGATACTTCCTCTGTCTTTTTTGGAAAAATCCTGAAGCAGCATGTCATCGCCTTTCAGTTCCAGAGTTCCTGCATATGGCGCGTCAATGGCGTAGACGAACTCTGTTTTTCCATCTTCCGTGTACTGTACTTTCATTCGGTTGATGAGATTATTGGAAGAATACAATCTATTATTTTTTAGTACATTCCGCTATTTCCAGGGTCATGTATTTTTCGTTGAAATACCAGTGATTGTAGCCTGTGCCGCAGCGATGAGTGTCAGGATAACTGCCACTGCTGCTGTCAGCACTCTGCGTATTATTAATTTTCTCCGGATTTTTTTCAGTGCGGCTACGCTTCCGGTATTTGCATTACTTTCAGTATTTTCCGTCCCACCAGTTCCACATCCTGCTACAGAAGCTACAGATGATCTTATCCGGGCCTGCTCTTTTCCCTGCTCTTCTTTCATGATCTCCAACATTTTTCTGCATTCCTGACAGGTTCCCATATGTTCTTCCACCAGCGCCCGACTGTCTCGCTTAATATCCCATCTATATAAGATGGCATCAGATCCTGTATTACGTCACATGTAATCTTCATATTCCAGCTCCTCTCTGATCTTTACTCTTGCACGGTAATAAGTCACCCGCGCCCAGTTTTCACTTTTTCCAAAAAGCATTCCGATCTCACTAAACTTAAGCTCTCCGAATGTCCGCAGGGAAAAAACTTCTTTATACGGTTCCGAAAGGCCATGCAAAACTTTGTGGATCTCCATAGCCTGACTCCGCTGTGCCAGCTTTTCCTCCAGAAGCTCTCCGCCAGCGCTTTCTATTTTTTCCAGCTTCTCATCCCCGAGAAGTTGCTTCTTCTGTTTTTTCAGATGATCGTACAACGTATTCTTTGCAATCTGGCAAAGCCACACACGCACATCACAGTCACCCCGGAACTTGATCTATCTTTCCAGAGCTTTAAAAAATGTCTCCTGTGTCACTTCCTCAGCCAGCGATCCATCCTGTGAGATAGAACGGATATACCGATATACAATGTCAAAATATGTCCGGTAAAGTTCCTCTATGTTCATCGGTTTTTCTCTTTCCTCCCTTCTCACTTATAAGACGCACTGATCTCAAAAATGTTACAGAAAATTTTTCAAAATTTCGTCCGATATTTTTATTCCGGCGTTTCTTTTAGCACAAACGAAATGCCCGGTATAAAAATACCGGGCACAGCATTATCAGAATTTTCTTCTGACCTCCTCTTACACTCTGCTGCATACCTTCACATCGTTCCATGCTTTTCATAATATTTCTTTTTTTCCGCATACATAAGATCATCTGCTCTTCTCAGCATTGTCTCAAGCTCCGAAGAGCTTTCCTCCCAGACAACGCCAACAGAAACACTGATCCTTTTAGCAGCAATGCTGTCACAGATATCCCGAACCTTACTCCGAAAAATCTTCTCATCCATATCAAAACAGATGAGTACAAATTCATCGCCACCTACCCGGTAAGCATTTTCCGGCAGAATCGCAAGCATGGAACGCGCTGTATTTATGATCAGCCTGTCTCCGGCCTCATGTCCGTAAAGATCATTCACCCGTTTCAGACCATTGATATCAATATATGCTACGCCTGTTTTTATCACTGTTTTTTGCCTGCATGCCTTCCAAAACCTGAATATACCTGTTCCTGTTATACAAGGTCGTCAGCATATCACGGTAGCTCATGTACTGCAGACACGCCTTACGCTCCTTGGCTTTCAGGCTGTCCGTTAAAAAAGTACTGTATGGATGACAGCAGCGTATGATCCTCATAATGCAGTCTCGGATTATCTACCCGAGAAATCCTATGATCTTTCCGTCACTGTTTAAAGGAACGGCCAGCAGCCTGGTAATGTCCTGCATCTTCAGAGTCTCATAATACGGCTGCCCCTGCTCCTCCTCAATATCCGGAATATAATACAGGCCATTTTTCCGAAAGCTGTCCATCCAGATATCCAGCATTTCCATGGGAACCTCCTGAAGATTATCCTTCTCAGCAGTCACTCCGTTCATGGCATACTCATAGGTATTTGTACAGACATTCCTCTTTTCATCGATCTGAACAATATAACTGCGATCTCCGTCAAAATACCCACTGATAATACGCAGCAGATTGGAGATCGCCGCATCTTCATCTTCTCCTGATATCAACTCAGCAATGCATTTATTCAGTATCGTTGCGATCTCAAGTCTTTCCTTTATCTTGCCCTCTCTGCTTATCAGCTGATACATTTCCTGATTCAGCTCCGTCATCGTCACGATAAACATAATGATCATGGAAATACCAACAGAAAAATCGATCAGCGACATTCCATACCTGAATGCCTGCACAGCTGCCGCCACTGCCGGAAGTACAATGCATGACAGCATAGAGAACAGGAGCTTCCTGCTGACTCTCTTTTTGTACTGGAGCAGAAGCGTAAGATCAATGAGCAAGCCTGCTGCCGAAAGAAGAATTGACATAATATATAACGGTGCCCGATGATAACAATTATCCCCATCTATGTAATAATACCAGTGAGTAAACTGCGAGATCACCACAAAAGCAACCTCTGCGGCAGCAATAACATATCCGGCTTTTACTCTTTTTAATGTTCTCCGCTCCCTCTTCGAAAACAGATAAACACACACATAAATGTGAAAACACAGCAGACTACGTCACTTAAAAGGAATACGAGAAAACTCGAGATACGGACCATCACACTGCCCGGAACTCCGGGATATCCGCTGAAAATATGCGCCATGGCATCCATCAGCAATAACATGGAAGCAAAACTCTCCATCAGGATAAGATACCGACGCTTTTCCCTGTCATAATTACTGCTCAGAAATATACATATTGCAGCTATGGCACAAAATACACATCCCCATATAAGTATCGCTACCTGCAGTACTTTTTCATCCGGCATAAAAAACACTCCTCACATTCGTCACTTACAATAAGTATTACACTTTACCGTGTAAAAGTCAACCTTCCAAAAAAATCCCGGAGTATATTGTCATACTCCAGGATTTTGTCGTCAACCGGATAAAAGCAACCGCATTCGCTACATAATTCTACACCAGATAACTGCTTCGCAGTTGATTCAGTTAAAGCTCTTCCCCGCAGGATTCAATCACTTTTTTGTACCAGTAAAAAGAATCTTTGCGGATTCTGGAAAAGTCTCCGGTCCCGTCATCATTTTTATTTACATAGATAAGACCATAACGCTTCTTGAATTCTCCGGTGGAGGCACTGACAAGATCTGTACAGCCCCAACAGGTGTAGCCGATCAGATCTACTCCGTCATGGATTGCTTCCTTCATCTGCTCTATATGGCGGCGCATATATTCAATACGGTAATCATCGTGAATCTTTCCATCCTCTGTCAGCTGATCCACCGCCCCAAGACCATTTTCCACGATCATGATCGGAATCTGATAGCGGTCATAGATCTGGTTCAGAACATAGCGAAGACCAGTTGCATCGATCTGCCAGCCCCAGTCGGAAGCTTTCAGATATGGATTTTTCAGATTGTCACTTCCATTTCCGGCCGTTTTCTCTCCGTCCTTTGTCACGCTGACACAGCTACTGGAATAATAGCTGATGGTGAAAAAGTCCACCGTACCCTTCTTGAGGATCTCTTTATCCTCCTGAAGAACCTCCAGCTGGATTCCGTGCTCCTCAAAGTATCTCGCTGCAAATCCCGGATAATATCCTCTTACATGAACATCACCGGCAATGGAATTGTGGATCTGCCCAAACTGCTGTGCATATAAGATATCATCCGGATGGCAAGTATATGGATAACCATTGTGATAAGCAAGCATACAGCCAAGCATAAACTCCGGATCGATCTCATGAGCCATGGAAACTGCAAGTGCACTTGCTACCAGCTGGTGATGCATTGCCTGATAACGGCTCTGCTCACATACATCCTTCGGGTCCAGCATTCCTGCACAGAATACCGCACCAAAGTCCTGCGTCAGCATATTGATCTCATTAAAAGTCAGCCAGTATTTTACCTTACCTTTATATCTCTCAAATAAAACCTTTGCAAATCGAAGATAGAAATCGATCATCTTACGATTTTTCCATCCGCCATACTCCAGAGAAAGATGAAGGGGATTCTCATAATGAGAGATCGTTATCAGCGGCTCAATGTTATATTTTCTCAGTTCGTCGATCACATTGTCGTAGAACTTAAGGCCTTCCTCATTTGGAGTTTCCTCATCCCCATTTGGGAACACTCTGGACCAAGAAATAGAAAAACGATATACCTTAAATCCCATCTCTGCAAAAAGAGCAATATCCTCTTTCCAGTGATGATAAAAATCAGTCGCCTGGTGATTGGGATAAAATTCTTCCGGTAACGGTGCCGGCGGTGTAAGACGACGTTCCTTATCCACACTTCCTCCTGTCAGGATATCTGCAATGGACGGGCCTCTGCCATCCTCATCCCAACCGCCTTCATACTGGTTTGCAGCGGTTGCTCCGCCCCAGAGAAAGTTTTCCGGCATACGGTTATAATTTTTCATATTTTAATTTTCTCCTTTTTACAAACATCAGGCGGATCTGTTATCTCCGCCTGATGTTTCGTTGTTATTCTTATACAATAGTCAGGAATTTATCTCCTGCATTTACAGCTGCATCTTCTTTTTCCATGCATACTGCTTTGATATAATCAGAAATATTGGTCACAACAACCGGTGTGATCAGATCATATCCTTCTTTCTTAATGGCATCCATATCGAATTCCACAAGAAGCTTTCCTTTTTTTACCTTATCTCCATCAGAAACATGGGATTTAAAATATTTACCATTTAAATTTACAGTATCAAGTCCGATGTGGATCAGAATTTCTGCTCCACTTTCTGTCACAAACATGATTCCATGTTTGCTGTCCATGATATTTGCCACCGTACCATCTGCCGGTGCATAAACCTTTCCTTCTGATGGAACGATTGCTGCTCCGTCACCTAAAACCTTATCAGCAAAAGTTTTATCCGGAACATCGGAAAGTGCTTTTACAGTTCCTGCTACCGGTGCACAAAGCTCGATCTTCTCTACAAGCGGAGCGTTCTGCTGTGCCGGCTGTTTTTCTGTATCTGTGTTCTGTACTTCATCCTCTGTCTCAGCCTTTACATCCTCAAATCCGAAGATAAGCGTAAGAACAAAAGCAGCTACAAAAGATACCACGATCATAATGATTCCATAAAGCAGATTGCTTAATCCCTTCTCACCGATAAACGCCGGGATCGCCATGATACAATTCTGTGCAATGTAAAGAGAAACCTGAAGAAGTCCTCCTACGATACCACCGATTCCGGCTGCTATGGAAGCTGCTACAACCGGTCTTTTCAGTTTCAGTGTAACACCATACAGAGCAGGCTCTGTGATACCCATAAGAGCGGAGACACCGGCTGCACTCGCCAGCTGTTTCATGTTGCTGTCCTTGGATCTTACAGCTACTGCAAGAGAAGCTCCGGACTGTGCAAGGTTAGAGCATACCTGAGATACAAAGATCAGTGTATCGGTACCACCGGTTGCAATGGCATTCAGTCCGATTGGTGTCAGCGCATGGTGCATACCGGTCATAACGATGAACGGGAAGGTTGCTGCAAGGATACCTACAATAATGAAACCAAGTTTTACGGACAGGAAGTTGATGGCTACCGCAAGTCCGTTACCAATAATTGTTCCGAGCGGTCCAACTACGATCAGGGCGATCGGTGCACTGATCAGAATTACCAGTGTCGGGTTCAGGATCAGTTTTACCATTTTCGGTGTGATCTTATCAACCAGAATCTCAATATAATGTGTGATCCATACCATCAGGATAACCGGAATAACGGAATAAGAATAAGTTGCTTTTGTGATCGGCAGACCAAACAGTGTGATGGCCGCATCACCAGCTACCATAGTTACAAAGGTAGGGCTTAAGTAAACACCGGCAATAAACAGCGCCAGTGACTGGTTCACGCGGAAAACCTTGGCAGCATTTGCTGCGATCAGGAACGGCATGAAGTAGAAAGTAACATCTCCGATAAAACTGATCACCTGGTAGGTACTGCTTGTTTCTGATACCAGATGAAAAGTTGTCAGCAGAGTAAGTACAACTTTGATCATACCGGCTGCAGTCAGGGCAGGGATCATCGGGGTCATACATCCGGTGATGGCATCGATAACTTTTGAAACAACACTCTTTGAGCTGTCAGAGTTCGCTGCCGGTGCATCATCGGTAGGAACACCTTTGTCCTCCAATGCCTTGTAAACAGCGTTCACTTCATTTCCTGCGATAACCTGGAACTGATCTTCATGCCAGTTAACGCCGGAGATCTCAGAAAGCTTTAAGATCTCTTTCTCGTTGATCTTCGATCTGTCTTTCACATAGAAACGAAGCCTTGTCATGCAGTGGAACAGACGGGTGATATTCTCTTTTCCGCCCAGTGCTGCAATCAGTGTGTCTGCAGTTTTTGCATAGTCCTTTTTCATTTGGGGACCTCCTTTAATAATAAATATTGAAATTTATATTAAAGGTCTTGCCTGAAAAGATACGCACATGGCACGTATTTCAGTAACAATCCATTAACACCTAACTTTATAAAACAATTTCTTTTCACAGATTTTTCAAACGTTTATGGTCTTCTGTGATCTTCTGGATATGAATCGTCAGATACAGCATTTCGTCCTCAGTCATAGCGTATTTATATTCCTCTTCCATCATAAGATAGATCATTTTTACACAGCCGTAAGCTTCTCTGTACTGCTCCTTGATGATCTTGAAAAGCTCCTGATTCTCATCATAGTGAAGCTCTTTATGAAGGAATCTCTGGGCAAAATATTTCAGATGCGTGAGAAACCGCTGATAATACAGATTATCCTCCTGAAATTCCATATTGTCATAATACTTCTCCACGATGTCCAGGATCTGATGTACGATAATGGAAATCTGATAGCTGTCCGTCTTGCCGCCATCTTCCGCATTCACAAAATGCAATGCAAAAAATCCTGCTTCATCTGCAGAAAGATCTACCTCGAACATCTCATTTACCTTTTTCAGTAATTCCAAGCCGATCTCATATTCCTTATGATAAAGCTGCTTGATATCCAGAAGCAGCATATTCTGAAGGCGGATCCCGTTTTCAAGTCTGGAGATCGCACCCATGATATGGTCGCTAAGGGAAAAATAAATACTGTCATTTAATTTCATCCCCTCTTTTTCCTTCACTTCATTTACAAAAGCTTCCACAAAATCCAGATATTTTTCCGGAATAGCAGTCAGATAACCCTGTATCTCCTTGCTGATCTGGGCATTTTCCGCAGTAAAGATCTTCTCGATCCTGGACTCCTCCACTTGCTGTCCTTTCTTTTTCTGAAAGGCAATTCCGCAGCCCTTTACAATAACTTCATGTCCCTGTCCATCCCTGGACAGTATCAGATTATTATTCAAAATCTTATGGATAACCATAGTCCTGTTCCCCCCGCTGCCAAACAAATAAAAAAAGACCATTACAGTATATAGAAAACCTATTCCTATACTACTATAAGGTCTTGCCTGACGATAAATAAATATTTCAGTAACAATCCTTCTGATTCGTAACTATTTAATAACTGTACGTAATAGTATCAGAAAAAGTATATGTTGTCTATCTGGAATATTTAATAAAATATTTATAATATTTTTGTGAACTTTGACAAAATCCCCTGATGATCCTGCCATACGGATCAACGGGGGATTTTCTGTTCAGCTTTTTTATTCTTCAAATCTCTTTTCCCTTTGTCGCAACGGCATGTACAACAAACGGTACAAACAATGTAATAAACGCCGCATATCCAAGGTATGCATATCCCTTCTTAACAACTGTCATCAGACCAAACTGTGCGATGGCAAATGCCAGGAATGTAAAGATTGCTGTAAAAACTGCATTTCTTCCAAGGTGTCCCTGCGCTTTTTTTGCCGGGCTGTCCATACGACGCTCCACTGCATTTACGCAGCGGGTCACAATACCGGAGATCATATTTACTGCTGTGGAAATAGCTCCAAGGATGATCAGCAGAGAAATGATCGGTGTCAGAATTCCGGCGCCTACACCGTTCTGGACCAGTACCAGCATCGGTACCGATGCAGATGCCAGTTCACTTACATATGCAATGGCAAGAAGTCCGAGGATGGAAAGCTCCATTGCACAGAAGTTGCATACAAACATCCAGATCGCTGCTTTGTTGATCTGTTTTTCGTCCGTTACATCCTCCATGTGCTGGTACATAACAGAAACAGATGCCAGCTGGAAGAAGAAATAAAGGACTGCTGAATAGAGAGCCGGTCCAAAGGCTCCGCTCTCGGAGGAAAGTACAGTCATTTCTCCGGAGGACATAGTATGGATGGAAGCTGTGATATCTCCCCACTGTGCAATGATATTCGGAACAAGTACCAGTACAAGACCGATGATGATCAGCACACTTAATGTAGAAGCACATTTTCTTACGACATTGGTTCCGAAAAGCGCGATCACAAAGATAAATGCTGCAATGATCAGTGTACAGAGCCAGTATGGGATCCCGAACAGTGTCTGCAGTGTGGAACCGCCGGTTGCAAAGGCTGCTGCTGATGCAGTTCCGATCATGATCAGGTAACAGATCTCATAGAGATTGGACATAACCGGTTTCGTTTTTCCGTAAAGACTGTCGGAAAAGCTTCTGTAATCGTAGGTTTTGTGTTTATAAGCATAGCGCATTCCATACCAGAAAAACAGTGCATACAATCCCTGTGTCACTGCCGGCAGGATCAGACACCAGATACCGTAGTTGATAAAGTACTGATAAATCTGCGCTCCTGATGCGAATCCGCCTCCGAACTGTGTGGTAAATGCGACGAACGCAAGTCCCATAGCCAGAGGCATTTTACTTTGTAATGATTTATTCTGACTCATCTCTCTTTCCCCCATTTTTTATTTATTATATTCGATGACTTTTCCCGGATTCAGGATCAGTTTATCATCGAAAGCCAGCTTGATGGCTTTATAAAGAGCGATCATTCTCGGGCCAGCAAACTCTTCCAGGAATTCCAGACGTCCGTTTCCGATACCATGCTCACCGGAAAGCTGGCCGCCCAGTTCTTTGGACAGTGCATACAGCTCTACCAGGCTTGCGTGGGTGGCTTCTTTCCACTCCTGGTCGCTCATTTCCGGTCCACGGAGCATCTCTGTATGGATGTTACCGTCTCCGCAGTGTCCGCAAGGCTCTACACGGATTCCGTGTGCGCTTGCAATCTTTTTGGCTGCTTTTACATACTCTGCGATCCTTGCTCGTGGAACAACTACGTCACACTCTTCCTGTGCGACAGAATCGGCTTTCATTCCTTCCAGGATTCCGCCTCGGACACTCCATACAGCACCTGCACGCTCCGGCGTTCCTGCGATACAGCAGTCCAGAGCTCCGTTTGCCAGAGCTGCTTCCGCTGCTGCCTCTACTGCGCTGTCAAGTTCCTGCTTACTGGAAGCATCATACATAACGATCAGCACTGCTTCTCCCTGTTTTACCGGGAACATTTTGTTCAGATTGCGTTCTACGATATCGATCAGTTCTCTTTCCAGAAACTCGATGGCTGTTGGCACAAACGGCAGCTCCAGAACCTTCGGAACCATGTCTGCACATTCCTCAAGACTCCTGAACGGCATTACAAAGGGTACAGGTACAGGTCGGTGCGGGAAGAAGCTTCAGCGTTACCTGAGTCAGAATACATAAAGTTCCCTCCGAGCCGATCACCAGATCTTTTACATCATATCCCGTTGTGTTCTTCACAACGTTGGATGAAAAATTCATGATGGAACCATCCGGCATAACTGCCTCGATACAGCGGACAAAATCCCTGGTCAGTCCATATCGTACCGCCTTCATACCACCGGCATTTGTGATAACATTACCGCCGATGGAAGCTGTTTTTTCGCCCGGATCCGGCGGATAAAAAAGTCCTCCTGCTGCAGCGGCTGCCTGGATATCAATGAGCAGTGCTCCCGGCTCCGCTGTGATGGTCTGATTCTTTCTGTCGATCGGAAAGATCTTGTTCATGCGCATCACAGAAAGCATGATCCCACCATATTTACAGGTTGCTCCGCCTGCAAGTCCGGTTCCTGCGCCACGGCATACCACCGGGATATTTTCTTTATATGCGTAAGCCATGATGGCTGAGATCTCTTCTTTATTTAAAACCTCCACATAAAGCTCCGGAGGAAAAACTCCGTACTCCGGCATCTCATCACGATAATATTCTTTTGCGATCTCATCGCCGACCCATACACGATCTGAAGCAGTCACAGAACGGATGTAGTCAAAATCTTCTGAAGTCATTTTTTTATAGGGATATGCCATGACTTAATCCTCCTTCCGATTCTTTATCAGCTCTGTCAGCTCCGGTACAACCTGATACAGATCATCCACGATGCAGTAATCTGCAACATTAAAGATCTGTGCCTCCGGATCATTGTTGATCGCTACGATACAGTCAGATCCTGTCATGCAGGAAGTAAACTGGATGGCACCGGATACGCCGCAGGTGATGATCAGCTTCGGACGGACAGTTCTTCCGGAAAGTCCGATCTGATGTGCAACATCTCCGAATCCGTTTTCTACCATAGGACGGGTGAAGGCAAGCTGTCCGCCAAGGGCATCTGCCAGTTCCCGGCACATTTCCACATCCTTTTCATTTCGGACACCACGGCCTGCTACTACCAGAACATCCTCTTCCTCAAGGCTCTTTACCTTATCAATGATCCTGGATGACAGAATCTTGATCCTGGAATCTGCCATTTTTTCATTTACCGGACATACAACCACCTGACCATGCGGATTTTTTACTTTTTCTGCCTTGTCCATAACCTTATAACGGACCGTGGCAAACTGTGGTCTTGATTTGGTGATGCCGATCTGAGCCATGATATTTCCGCCGAAAGCCGGTCTGATCTGGATCATATCGGTGTTGGAACGGATATCCAATGTAGTACAGTCTGCAGTCAGTCCCGTATGGAATCTGGTGGAAAGCCTCGGCGCAAGGGAACGTCCCAACGCAGTAGCTCCGATCAGCACAGAGCTTGGCTTGTTTGCTGCGATACAGTCTGCAACTGCATCTGTGTAACAATCTGCGCGGAAGCCTTCAAAGCCTTCATGCTCATATACGTACACATTGTCTACGCCATATGGAAGAAGCTTTTCCGCATTTTCTTTTGTTCCTTTTCCTCCGACGATCACACAGTTAACCTGATAACCGACTTTGACCGCCATCTTTCTCGCTTCTCCAATCAACTCAAAGGTAACCGGATGGATCTCTCCTCTCTCCTGCTCCACATAGATAAGAAAGTTTTTCCATTTATCCTTGTCAAAGGATTTTGCCTTCTGCTCAAACCGGATGGCTTTCTCCGGGCAGTTACGAACGCAAAGCCCACACATACGACAGGCATCGCCTACAACAATTCCATTTCCCTCTATGGTGAGGGCCCCAAAAGGACATTTCTCCACGCATACTCCGCAGAGTACGCATTTGTTTATATCAAATTTTAAAAATTCCATGTTCCGCTTCCCCCTATATGATCTTCTTTCCGGTCAGGAGAGCCACAAGCTTGTCTGCCTTTTCCTTTGCAGTTCCTTCCAGATAAACCTGTTTTTCACTTTCCTCCGGCGCAAACATTTTTTCCACAGAGGTGGGGGAACCGATCAGTCCGTAACGGCTCAGATCCTGATCCGGCATATCTTCAAAGCTTAAGATCCGTACCGGACGGTCTGCAGTTGCCTTCTTTAATAAATAGGATGGCAGACGTGGCACGCAGGTATCCTTGTCAATGGTTAAAAGACATGGATACGGGATCTCAGAAACCTGAGAAACACTGACAAGATCCTGACGGACCTGAATGCTTTTTTCATTGACGTCCATGATCTCAGCTACCCATGCAGCATGTGGGATGGTCAGATGCTCTGCAATGGCCGGACCAACCTGGGCTGTGTCACCATCTGTGGTCTGTCTTCCGCAGATGATCAGATCTGCACCGCCGATCACCTGGATTCCCTGTGCTAACGCATAAGAGGTTGCCAGAACATCCGCTCCCGCAAATTTTCGGTCTGAAAGGATTACGCCCTCATCAGCACCCATGGTATAAGCATCCCGGATCATCTCTTCCGCCTGAGGCGGTCCCATAGTAAGAACGGTTACAGTTCCGCCTGTTTTTTCCCGGATCGCAAGGGCTGTTTCCAGTGCAAACAGATCATATGGATTAGTCCTTGTCTCACCGGACATTCGTTTCATGGCACCGGTTTCCGGATCGATATCAACCTTGGAAGTTGCCGGTACCTGCTTCATACATACAACGATCTTCATTTTCTATCTTCTTTCCTGTATTTTCACTTTTATTTTTTGCTTTAAAACGTTAAACATCTGTATAAGTATAGCATTAACGTGGTGTAAAGTCGAGAGGGTTTTGGTGATTTTCACAAAAAAATATATAATTCGAGCAATTTTGTGGGCGGATATAGCTAAATCCAGCGGATTTTGGGCCATAAAACATTGAAATATCTGAAATGGGTGTTTATTTGCGCTCAATAATGAGATGCTTATATATAAAAAAAGTCTGAATTCCATCTTACGTTTCTTTTACGTAAGCTGAAGTTCAGACTTTTTTTCGGTTTTATTTTTCTATTAACATAAGCATCCCGCTTATCAGGCTGTTTTCTTTGTCAGAAAAGATACAAATCTCACATGACGATCCAGCTCATCCCCTATTAATCCGATCACTTTTCCCATAGTAAAAGCCGCAAGGATCGATACCGATCCCCAAGTCCGTCCAGATGACCAAAGATAATGCCTGTCATAAGTCCGGTTACTGCAAGACAGGTAACATCAAAGCTGACCTTAATTTGGGAATATTTGAATTTCGTGATATCCGAAAGTTCTCTCGGAAACAGATCGGTTGGGATGATCGGCAGACCGCACCGGTTGGAAAGAGCAATTCCAAAACAGATCAGAAGATAGCTGATCACAAAATAAAAGCACTCTGAATCCCATTGCCGTCGGCAGTATATTGATCTCCGATTCATAGAGATCCAGCATCTCGCTGAATGCAAATCCCACAACAAAACTGAACAAATATGGTACCACAAATTTTTTTCCGCATGATCATCAGTGATAAGATCAGAAGTCCCTGAAAAATATACGTCCAGGTTCCAAGTGTAACATGTGGAAATACTTCCGAAAAAGCATAAGGCACACTTGATATCGCTGAAATGCCCGACCCGGAATAAAGCATAAGCACTACTCCCAGGCTGTTGATCAGGATCACGATTACCAGCGCCAGTTCTCCTCTGATCACCGGTAATTTTCTGTTACTTTGTAAATGACTGTCCTCCGCTGCTCCAGACATTTTAAAAAAGCCTCCATTTCTTTATGTGAAATTATTTGATTATTTTTCTCATATAATTTAAGACTTTTTTTCAGGAAAGTCAATGAGCCGGCAACAAATGCGGATAAAATATCTACATTCGCCACCGGCTCATATATATTTTGCATAAAAATATTTTTTATTTCTTCATGATAAAATTCCATGTATACAGGATCGTGATCGGAATAGGAATATCCGGTATTTACATTTTCATATTTTGTACATTCCACATTATCTGAAATAATAAATCCGTCCAGCGTCACGGTATACGTCTCACCGGGTACATATTCCATATCTGCGTTGCGGGCACTGTTCCAGAGATCTTTTTTTTCATCTTCGGACAGCTGATCCAGACAAAAGGAAAAATGCTCCGGGAGTTCTGACCGCGGAAATGGGTAGGCCCAGGATTCAGGTTCTGCTTCCTCTGAATCGTCAGTATCTGCCTGCGTATCGCTGCTTTCGTTGGCTTCATCTGATTCTTTCGATTCTGCAGATTGCGTATCCGCAGCCTTCAGATCATGGTTGAAATCCCCACCGCAGATCACATAATTCCCAGCCTCATACTCTTTCTGCATATCTTCACTGAGCATCCGGATCTGGCCTTCCCGGATAGCATCGCTGTTTCCGTAAGCAGACATATGCAGTTCAAAGATCACCAGTTCTTTTCCGTTATCCACCGGCACCCTTGATCGTTTCCTTTACACTGTCCTTGCTTTTCGCCCAGGAGGATTTTTCGCCATCCATAAAGAAGCTGAAATCCGGGGTGTAGGCACCAAAACCGATATTATATGTAAGTGCGGAGTATTTTTCCCCGGTTGTAATGGCATCACCTAATGATGTGTTGTCTGAAATTGTCTCAACCTGCAGTTCCTGGTTGTCCTCGATGCGGTGGTAGCTGGCATAAAGATAGATAATGTACACCGCCAGGATCAGCACGATCGCAAGAATGATAATGCCGATCACTTTCAGGATTTTTCTTTGCTTTTGTGTTCATGGTTCACCTGCTTTCTTTATATCTGTTAATAACTCTTTTAACATATTTTTCCAATAAGCGGATAAAATCATCCGCATTCGCTGCTTGCTCATAACCGAATAACTTTTCCGCAGTTATATAAAAAATATGTACGCCTAAGCCATTGCTTATATTTCTTCACAATTGTAGCAGTAACCCTTCCTAGTTCGGTTAATTTCCCAGATTTCTATAATTGTAACATGGTTGCATAGCCGGTGCATCAGAAAAAACAAAAAGCCCCGAAATTTTTATAATCTCGAGACTTTTTGCAATCCTGACGCACATCCTCACGCCCGTACATCCTTCTTCTTCAAGATCCACCCGGCCAGTACAAACAACACCATCAGCCACAAAACACAGCTCAGAACAAACAGTCCATAACCGCCGCTTAGCACATCCTCTTTTTTATTCGCATTCATCCCAGCCTGCATCAGACAATACGGCCAGGCCAGTGCAAAACCTTTCGATCCTGCAAACATGCCGGTAACACCTCCCACCAATCCCAGAAAGATCGGCACTGCGAAGCTTCGGATCATCATAGCAAGAACCAACTGTGCAGCAATAACAGCCAGCGCTCCCACAGCTCCTCTCAGAAGAAAAAATGGCAGTCTCATTGATGGCCAGCTGACAGATGTG
>ENA-OQDS01000002-OQDS01000002.1-human-gut-metagenome-genome-assembly--contig:-NODE-2-length-16655-cov-1.018514_pt1 | contig 16655 bp, 20 predicted proteins | sample MGYA00242785_ERZ504615 | MGnify/ENA primary metagenome ERZ504615 (study PRJEB26092, sample SAMD00036331) | human gut metagenome | host: Homo sapiens | study: EMG produced TPA metagenomics assembly of the... | reverse complement strand
CGTGGGCCACAATGCGGGCCACGGCGTCGCCGGTCATGCTGCCGAACCGGCGGGTACTGTGAACGCCATTGGCGTGTTGGCGGCCTATCTGGCCGCATGCGGTATCTGCAGCGCAGCCGAACGGGAGTTCCTTGGCTTTTGCAAACGGGCCCTTGGTGCATGGGACGGCTCCGGCCTGGGAATCGATGTCGCTGACGAGCTGTTCGGCGGCCTCACGTGTATCGGCGGAACTGTACGCACCCAGGCAGGGCGTTTTGTGCTCACACTCGATGTGCGCCTTCCGGGTGCGGCCGATGTGGAGCGGGTGAGCCGTCGCATCGAGGGTGTGGCGCGCGAGTGCGGCTGCGAGGTGCGTATCACCCATACGAGGGAGCCGTTCACCATGGACCCCCAATCGCCCGAGGTCATGGTGCTCCGCCGTGCCTACGAGGAGTTCGCGGGCGGCCGCGGTACCGTTTGCCATCGGCGGGGGCACGTATGCACATCATTTTCCTCGCGCCGTGGGGTTCGGTCCGCTCGACCGAACCGAGCCTCTGCCCGATTGGGTCGGTCCCGAGCATGGTCCCAATGAGGGCATTTGGGAGCACCAGCTCAAGCGCGCGCTCGCCATCTACATCCGTAGTCTTGAATCCCTCCTCAACTCTAAAGTGGGGACAGACTCCGAATTTGACTAATGGTGCAGAGCGAGTGGCATAATCTCAAAAAGGGGTCTGTCCTTACTTCGGGATTAGTTGCCGTTGGCCTGGTTGCGGCCGGTGGCGTAGTCGATCTGCACATGCGGTTGCAGGTTGTAGCAGTACACGTGGAAGCACAACGTCTTGCCGTGATCCTCGACCGACTGCGCCTCGAGGCGGACACCGCGGCAGACGAGTTCCTCTTCGTTATACATGGGCGTGACGCGGTAGAGCACGTGGTTGCCCGTGTCGCGGATATAGCCGAGGATTTGCTCCTCAAACGGCAACATGCCCGTCTCGTTGAGATAGCGCGTGCCGGTCAGGAGATTTTTGCGGTTGGCGTTTTCGCTGCAGAGCGACCAAGCGATAAGGTGGCAGCGGTTATAGAGGCTCTGGCCCGGAACAAAGTCGTAGCGCTGCTGGTGCCAACCGGCGGGGTGGATACGTGAGATATCGCCGCGCTTGCCTTTGCCGAGCGATTCGAGTCCTATGCAGGCGAGTGCTTTGCGGGTACGGCCCTGGCTGTCGAGCTTTGAGAACTTCTTAAAGCATCCTTCTTCGGTGGCCCGCTCGTATTCATCGAGCGTGAACGACGGTGTGCCGAGCGGGTGCGTGCCATCGGCGCGAAGGGCAACGTAGGGGTTGCCGGCGTAGTCGGGAATGCTGGTGAGGTATACGCCGCGCGCGCGGTCGAGATCGGGGTTTTCGACTTCGTCGATGGGGGTGGTGGAGCTATCTGCGGAAGTGTCGTCGCCGGTGCCGGTTGTGGTGGATTCGGAGCCATCACCAGAGTCCCGGCTGTTTTGGGAACCCGTGGAGCTTGCCGTTCCCGATTCGAGGCGGGCGACCAGGTCCGCCTCGTCGTCGGTGCGGCTGGGGCTCTCGTTTTGCTTCTCGGCCAGGGCCGCCGCCTGCTCATCGCTTTGCGGCGACAGCAGCTTGGGCGCCCCGTCGAGCGATCCTGTGAACAGCGCAAACCCAAGCACCACGGCGGTGCCGATGGAAAGTACTTGCTTGTAGGCGGACTTGCGCGACATGGGGGCTCCTGGATGGACGACTGGGAATCTACCAGTCTAGCAGGTGTCGCCGCAGGCCGTTTTGCCGAACAGATTCTTAAGATTGGGAGATGCGCTATCGATCCATTTGCCCCAGATGGAACTGCGACGGTTGAGGCATGCGGGCTATTCGGCGTTTCCCCAGATAAAACCTGCCAAAACAAACCTGTCCCTTATTGACAGGCTACAAGTTCATGTTGCCGTGGATGTAGGGGGTGACTTCGGGGGAGATGTGGCCGCAGCCCAACTCGCGCAGCGCGGACTCGATAGCGGCAGGCAGCGGGGTCTTGCCCTTGTCGTCGACGGCGGTACCGCCGAGGGCAGCAATCTTTGCGACATCTGCCGGCGCGGCCTCGATATGCATGCAGCCGCCGACGAGGCGTGTGCGGACCTGTGCCAGGTCAAGATCGTGCAGGTAATCCTCGCAGGCGCGGATTAAATCAACCTTCTCGCGCGTAAGCTCCTCGCCCGTGGGGATGCGCGTGGCCAAGCAGGCGCCTGCCGGCAGGTTCCAGACGGGGTAGCCCCATGCACGCAGCAGCTCGCGCTCCTCGTCCTTGGTAAAGCCGACCTCCATAAGGGGTGAGCGCACGCCGAGCTCTTCTGCCGCACGCATGCCGGGGCGGTAGTCACCGCGATCGCCTGCATTGCTGCCATCGATGACGGTGGGAAAGCCTAGCGACTTGGCGTGGTTGACGATAGCGGTAAAGCCGGCGCGCTTGCAGTGGTAGCAGCGGTCGGCATCGTTGCAGGCTACCTGGGGGAGCTGCAGCTGATCGACCGAAAGATTGAGCACGGGGAGCATAAAATGCGGACCCTCATCGGTTTGTCCGTCAACGGACCGCTCAAACGAAGCCTGCTCGGGTGTGCCGATGAGCGGCGTGGTGAGATGGACGAGGAGGGTATTGGTAGGCATGATGCGGGCGCATACGGCGGCCAAAAAGCTGCTGTCAACGCCGCCGGAAAACCCGATGGCGACGCGCCCGTATGCCAAAAGCAGCTGTTCGAGCGCCGATAGCTTGTCTTGAAGCTCCTCTGCGGGTGCCGTGGTGTCTAAAATCATGAAACGATCCTTATCGTTGAGTACTCGATCGAAAACTATAATCCTAATGCGTTACTTGCCATAAGACTTCTATCTATGTAACGAAAGTGCAATATGGTATATACGTTATATACAAGTTGCCAAATGCGGTAGAGTTGCGGACAATGCGACAGCGAGAGTCGATGGGGGACCGATATGATCAAGGCTGTTATTTTTGACATGGACGGAACGCTGGTCGACACCGAGCGTCTGGGGATTAAGGCCTGGAAGGCAGGCGCCGCTGAGCTGGGGCTCGCGATTGATGAAGCGCTGATCCATCAGTTTATCGGCCGCACGCTGCCCGATGTTATGGACATCCTTGATAAGCATTACGGCAGCCATGAAACCACCGAGGCGATCTATCGTCGTCACAAGGAGATTCGCGACGAGATGGTCAAGACCGAACTGGAGCTTAAGGCCGGCGCCGCCGAGTGCCTCGACGAGCTGCTGACCGCGGGCTATCACGTGGTCTTGCGACGTCGTCGCGCCATGTTACCGCCGAGCGCAACCTTAAGACGGTCGGCCTCTTTGATAAGTTTGAGACGGTGACCTGCGGCGAGGACGTCGTACACGGCAAGCCCGATCCCGAGATGTACCTGCTCGCCTGCGACGCGCGGGCTTTGCGCCCGAGGAGTGTGCCGTGGTCGAGGACTCTCGCAACGGCTGCGTCTCGGGCATCACGGCCGGCTGCCACGTCTTTGCCGTTCCCGATATCGTGCCGCTGCCGCAGGACGTGGTGGATGGCTGCGAGGCTGTGCTCGATACGCTGTTCGATCTGCCGGCCGCGGTCAAGGCTGTGCGCTAGCGTTCGCACGTGAGTCGCCATATCCCGCACCCGATCCCGCGGGACGGTGACGGTAACGGCGCCTGCGTGGAGGCGCTGACGCAGTCAGCCCCTCTTATCACGCCAAGATTGCTGTTTTGGCCGATAAGAGGGGCATTGTGCTTTAAGCGACTGGGGCTGCGGCCTTGGTAAGGAGCTGGCGGAGGGTTATGACGCTACAAGTTACTCCAGGAGCCAGTCGATCACGTTGCGCTTGCGGACTCCTTCGTAGTTCGCGTCCGCAAACAGCGTGTCGAGCGTAAGAAGCGTCTTGGGGTAGTTGTCTCGGACCTTCTTAAAGGGGGCCAACTCTCGATTGAGGGTAGTTTCGTCGAGCGTTGTGGCTGAAACTTGAAAATAGGCTGTCTCGTCTGACTTTAGGGCAACAAAATCGATTTCCCCGCCGTCGATATCGCCCACGTAGACGTCGTATCCACGGCGTAGGAGCTCGAGATAAACAACATTTTCGAGGATATGACCGATATCGCTGCTTTGGGTTTTGACGAGAGCGCCTCTAAGTCCAAGATCAACGGCGTAGTATTTGCCGTTTGTTGAAAGAAGCTGCCGACCGCGCACGTTATAGCGCGGAGCAAAGTACAGCACAAGGCTGTCTGTTAAGCCTTTGAGGTACTTGGCTACGGTTTTCTGGTCGGTTTTGTTGCCGTTGGACGAGAGCGTGTCGGAGATTTTTTTAATCGAGATCCGGTTTCCAATGCTATGGAGTAGGAACTTGGTGATATCGCGCAGGGTCGGGACGTCCGAGACCTTCAGGCGTTCGATAACGTCGCGTATGACGATGGTATCGTAGAGGCTCATAAGATAATCGCGCGCCTGAGGTCCTTGAATGCCCGTCTCGGCGATAAAGGGAAAAGAGCCCCGGGTGATGTACTCGTCAAACAACTGCGCGGGAGCCTTTCCGTCATTGGTTTTTGCCGAGCAAAACTCCTTAAAGGATAGGGGCAGCATCTTGAGCTCTACGTAGCGACCGGAGAGCAAAGTTGCCAGTTCGCTCGAGAGCAGATAGGCGTTGGAACCGGTTATGTAGAGGTCGACATTGTCCTTGATAAAAAGACTGTCGACGGCTTTTTCGAAATGCTCGACGTGCTGTATCTCGTCCAGAAAAACGTAGTTCATCTTATCGGGGACGAGTCTGGCGGAAATGTAGTCGTAGAGTGCTCTATACGACGTAAGCGACTCGAACTCCAGGTCTTCAAAGTTGAGGGATATAACCTGGCCGCCTGTGATTCCATGATCGCGCAGGTAGCTGCGGTAGATTTCAAATAGCTTTGATTTGCCGGACCTTCGCACGCCCGAAACGACCTTGATGACGTGCGAGTCTTTCCACGAAATGAGCCAGTCGAGGTACTGTTTGCGATCAATCAGATTCATGAAACCCCTTTCTTGGCGAGAAAAAACTGGAGCAAAATCAATACTTATAGGAAATATCTAAAAATATGGAATTGAGTCTATTCTAACAAAAAAGTTAATGAAAAATGGATTACATTCCATAAATATCCGTAGCTGCAGGTCCGGCTAAACGGGGAGGCACATGGGGCCAGTAAAAAACGCCGCAGCGGGCCTGTTTCCGTTGCGGCGTTTTTTGTTACAAGTAGGCGCCCAGGTTGATGTCGGTTATTGGGGCCGCGGATGGGCCCGTCGGGTGCTGCTCGGCCTTTTGGGTGCTCACACGCTCGAGCAAGAAGGGGCGCACGAGCTCCTGACGGTTAATGTCCTCGGTGGCCGTGACCGTGGTGACGGTGCGCGCGGCGGAGCCGATGCGGACTCGTTTGGTCTTGGCGGCAGGTTTATCCTCGATTTGTTCCATGAGCAGCTGCACGCCCTTGCGGCCGATCTCGTAGCCCGGTGGTGCTACCGTGGTGAGGGGGACCGATCCGCTCCAGGCAAGCGGGTTGCCGTCGCAGCCGGCGACAAGAATCTGGTCGGGGACGGAAATGCCCTTGTCGGTTAGTGCCGCGATGATGCCCGAGGCCAATACGTCGGTCAGGCCGATGACAAAATCGGGACGCTCGTCGGTGGGGCGTTTGGCAATCTGAGCGCCGATGCTGTAGCCGTCGGCTGCTGTGTTCCACTCTCCGGCGTCAATGACCTCAATTTTGATATCGGGATGCAGGGCGAGGGCCTTGTGAATGCCAAGGACGCGCAAGGTGAGCTGCATAAATGCCGCTCTGCCCACAACGGTGATATGGCGTGCGCCGCGGGCGATGGCGAGCTCGGCGATAATACGCCCCTGTGCCTCGTTGTCGGCGGCCACGTAGTAACCGGGCTCGGAGCAATGGACGTCCAGATGGACGATCGGCACGGGCATCTTGGTCATAGCGGGGTGCCAGTCGGGGGACGCCATGGGCTGAACCATGACGCCGGACATCTGCGTGCCCATAAAGTAGCGCAGGTAATGGTCCTGGAGAATGCCGTCGTTATCGGCGTTGGCGATGAGCAGATCGTAACCGTGCTTGCGGGCCTCGTTATGGGCGCCGCTGGCAATTTGGAGCGAGAAGCCGTGATCGAGACGGGGGAGGACCAGGCCAAAGGACTTGGTGGCACCGCCCGCGAGCTGACGGGCACTTTGGTTGGGCAGGTAGCCAAGGCGATTGATGGTCTCGTTGATGAGCTTGAGGGTCTCGGGGCGCAGCTTTTCGGGATGGTTGAGCGCGTTGGAAACCGTGCCCAACGAAACCCCGGCCTCGCGCGCGACGTCGCTGATTTTTACCTTTGCCATAGCGGCCCCTTTGATGCGTTTCAAGTACAAGCCAGATTGTAGCATCCCAAACCTACCAAAAAGGGACAGGTTTATTTTGGCAGGTTTATCTGGGGAAACGCCGTTGCCAGCGCGACCACCACGAAGGGGGCAGACACCTTTGTGGTGGTTTGAGCTGCCTGGGCCTTCAATTGTCTCGATCTGTAACACCTGGACGGCAAAACCGGCTCTACCTGTTACAGATCGAGACATAGTGCAGGGGCCGAACTGTAATGTCTCGATCTGTAACACTAAGCCGGCTTCCGGAGCCCCAGATGTTACAGATCGAGATCTTTCGCTGGGACAGAGCGCCGCCCCGGTCCAAACCACCACAAAGGTCCTGTCCCCATTGTGGCGGTTTGGACCGGCTGGGCATGTGTGCATCGGGTGGTATCTAAGTTGAGATACCACTTCTGGTATATCAGCTTGCGCTTGCGTGAGTACAATACTCGAACGTTATACGTCTCAGCGCCCCCTGTGCGTGGACGTCTTGCAGTCACGCGAACGAAGGGATTTATCCTATGTGCGGAATCGTCGGCTACACCGGCTCTGATATTGCAAAGAACATCCTGGTCACGGGCCTCAAGCGTATGGAGTATCGCGGCTATGACTCCTCGGGCGTCGCGCTCGAGGTGGGCGAGGGCGCCGCGGCGCACCTCGACGTCATCCGCCGCGTGGGCAAGGTCGCGGGCCTGGAGAGCGAGCTTTCCAACATCGACAGTGACGCTACCTGCGGTATCGGCCACACCCGTTGGGCCACCCACGGCAAGCCCTCCGTCGTTAACGCCCATCCCCACACCAGCTGCGACGGTCGTATCGCCATCGTCCACAACGGCATCATCGAGAACTTCGCCGAGCTGCGCGAAGAGCTGGAGGGCCGCGGCCATCACTTTAAGAGCGAGACCGATACCGAGGTCTTCGCGCATCTGATCGAAGAGGCTTATGCCGAGACGCACGACCTGATGGCCTCCGTGCGCGAGGCGTGCACCCACGTGGTCGGTGCCTATGGTCTGGCCGCCGTGTGCGCTGACGAGCCCGGCGTGATCGCCGTGGCCCGCAAGGATTCCCCGATCGTGGTCGGCGCGGGCGAGACCGGCGCCTATGTCGCCTCCGATGTCATCGCGCTCATCGACGCCACCCGCGATGTCGTGGTGCTCGAGGACGGTCAGTTTGCCAAGCTCACGCCCGCAGGCGTCGAGTACACCGATGAGGCCGGCAACGTTATCGAGCCCAAGGTCACCCACATCGACTGGGACCTGGACATGGCAGAAAAGGGCGGTTATCCCGACTTTATGCTCAAGGAAATCCACGAGCAGCCGCGCGTCGTGCGCGACACACTAGTCGGTCGTATGACGCCGGCCGGCGAGCTCGACATCGACGAGCTGGGCCTTTCGCTCGAGGAGCTCAACGACATCGACCGCGTCTACGTGATCGCTTGCGGAACCAGCTATCACGCCGGCCTCATTGCCAAGAATCTCATTGAGGGCTGGGCTCGCATCCCGACCGAGGTGGAGGCGGCCAGCGAGTTCCGTTACCGCAATCCCATCATTACGCCGACGACGCTTGTCGTTGCCGTGTCCCAGTCGGGCGAGACGGCCGATACCCTTGCCGCCATTCGCGACGCGCGCATCAAGGGTGCCAAGGTCTTCGGCATCACCAACGTGGTGGGCAGCCCGTGGCGCGTGAGAGCGACGGCGTCATCTACACCAAGGCCAACAAGGAGATCGCGGTCGCCTCGACCAAGAGCTTCATCGGCCAGGTCGTGAGCCTTACGCTTTTGGCCCTGCTGCTAGCGCAGGTCAAGTACCGCCTGACCACCAAGCAGGCGCGCATGCTGTTCCGCGAGCTTTCCGATACGGCCGAGCAGATCCAGTGGATTTTGGATACCCAGACCGAGGCCGTGCATGAGGCCGCCCTGCTGTGCAAGGACGCGCAGTCCGCACTGTTCGTGGGTCGCGGCATGGGTGCCGCTATTTCCTACGAGGGCGCGCTCAAGCTCAAAGAGGTCAGCTACCTGCACGCCGAGGCCTACGCCGCCGGCGAGATGAAGCACGGCCCCATCGCGCTGATCGACCCGGGCTTCCCTGTCATCGCTGTGGCCACCAAGAGTGCCACCTACGACAAGACCGTGTCGAACCTCATGGAGTGCAAGGCGCGCGGTGCCAAGGTCATCGTCGTTGCCACCGAGGGCGACGAGGAGATCAACAAGATCGCCGACTGCATCATCCGTGTGCCAGCAGTCCGCGACGTGTTCAGTCCCATTACGGCGAGCGTTCCGCTGCAGCTGCTCGCCCGCGAGGTCGCCATCCTGCGCGGCTGCGACGTCGACCAGCCTCGAAACCTCGCCAAGAGCGTGACCGTGGAATAACTAATATTCCGCCGTCCTAACGACCAAGGCCCGGCTCCGCATCAAGACGGAGCCGGGCCTTTTCTGCATTTGCCCAGATAAAACCTGCCAAAAATAAACCTGTCCCTTTTTGGCAGGTTAGCGAAGCTTGCTGGTCTCGAAGTACTCGGGGAATTGGTCCAGAACTTCGGTTTGGTTGCGGAACATCATGTGCAGGTGCTTGCTGACCAAAAAGCTCGCTTCGATGGGGTCGCGACCGGCGATAGCGCGGCGAATCTGCTTGTGCTCGTTCACGATGTCCTGATTGTCGAGAACCTGCGTGGCGGCGCGCAGCCAGCGGAAGCGCTCCAGGTCGGCATTGGTCTCTTCGAGCCACGACCAAACGGTGCTGCGACATGCGATGCTAAAAATCATGTGATGCATGAGGTTGTCGCTCAAAAAGAAGCCGATGCGATCCTCTTCGGCCATGGCCTTTTCCTGCAGCACGATGGCGCGGTCGAGCTGCTCGATGCCGGCCGACGTGGCTCGCGCACAGCACTCCACAATCACCTGCTTTTCCAGATGTTCGCGGATGTAGCAGGCACTCTCGGCAAGGGTGAGGTTGATGGGCGAGACATAGGTGCCGCTCTGGGGCACGGTGCGCACCAGGCCTTCCTGCGCCAAGCGAACCAAAGCCTCGCGCACGGGCGTGCGCCCCATATCCAGGTCGTCGCAAAGTTGCTTGACGCCCAGCTTTTCGCCCGGCTTGTAGTCCAGGTAGACGATTTTGCGTCGAATGGTGTGGTAGGACTGGTCCTGTAGGCTCGTTTCCTGCTCGCCGACGTGCATCGATTCTTCCATAGCGCCTCGCAACTGTTCTATCAAACTCATATGTCAGTTGTTAATTATGCCGCGAATCAGCTCTCCGCGGTGGGTAATTCGGCTGTTGCCTGAGAACTATTGCGGCATCTTAGTCTGTGTTTGCGCAAGGCTGCGCTCAATGTTGCCGTATCATAAGCCGTCGCAAACGTAAAATAGAAAGAAGGAATCCCATATGCAACTGGCAAATATCGTACGCGAGCGCTGGAAAGGCGTCTTGTTCTGCCTGATCATCGCCATTCCCGCGACGTTGCTCGGCAAACAGATTGAGGTGGTCGGTGGGCCGGTATTTGCCATCCTCTTTGGCATGGTCCTGGCGCTCGTCTTTCCCAAGAATCGTCACGAACAGCTCGCCGCCGGCGTCACCTATACGTCCAAAAAAGTCTTGCAGTACGCGGTTATCCTGCTTGGCTTTGGCATGAACCTCTCCCAGATTCTGTCCAAGGGCGCCAGTCGCTGCCGATTATCGTGGCGACAATCTCGACCTCGCTTGTCATCGCCTTTGTGCTCTGCCGCGTTATGAACGTGCCGGTAAGATCGCGACGCTTGTGGTGTGGGTTCGTCGATTTGCGGCGGTTCTGCTATCGCCGCGACCGCACCCGTCATCGATGCCGACGATCGCGAGATTGCCCAAGCCATTTCGGTCATCTTCCTGTTTAACGTTATCGCGGCGCTCGTGTTTCCGACGCTCGGCGGCATGCTCGGGCTGACCAACGAGGGCTTTGGCCTGTTTGCCGGCACCGCCATCAACGACACCTCGTCGGTAACGGCTGCGGCGAGCGCCTGGGATAGCATGCATCCCGGCGCCAATGTGCTCGAAAGCGCCACAGTGGTTAAGCTCACCAGGACGCTGGCCATTATTCCCATTACATTGGCTCTCGCATGCTGGCAGATGCATCTGGCGCGCAAGGCCGGCGGCGACGCCAAAAGCACGTTCTCGCTTAAAACGTGCGTTTCCCATGTTTGTGTTGTTCTTTGTGCTGGCGAGCGTGATCACCACGGTGCTTCAGCTTCCTGCGTCCATTACGGCGCCCATCAAGGAGCTGTCGAAGTTCTTTATCGTGATGGCCATGGCGGCTATTGGCTTTAATACCGATATCGTCGAGCTGGTCAAAAAGGGCGGCAAACCCATCGCGTTGGGCTTTTGCTGCTGGATTGGCATTGCATGCATGAGTTTGGGAATGCAGCACGTGCTGGGAATCTGGTAGAGAAGTAGCTGATTTGCGTGTTGCGTGCTGGCGAGCGCATACCTGCGGTGGAGCGATAGGAGCTCTTGCGGGTATGGCTTGTCCGCAGGTTGATAGGTCCCGAAGAGCTCTTATCGCCCCGCCAGGATGGCGATGCGGGGCAATTCATATACTCGCAGGACGGCGACTTTTGCCCTATAGTGTTTGGTGAGTAATATCGTTCAATTTTGAAACATTCGGTCGTGCGACCGTCGGCGGTTGCACGTCGCCGCGGACAGGGGCAAATCATGGATAGCGATGCCAAGCTGCAGATTCTGATTGAGGCATTGTCCGCAGCCGGAGTATCGGCGCTGGCAGTCGACGAGCGCGGTGGCGTTGTGATCTCGACTATGAGTGACGCGGCACTCGAGCAGGATATCGCCGCTTTTGTTTCCGAGCGTCTCGCTCGCGTGGGCGATGGGGCGCGCCTGGTGATGGGCCACGAGGGCGTGCGGTTGAGCTTGACGGTGCGCCCGACGGCCAAGGAGCGCGGAGCGCTTTGGGTGGTCGTGGCGCATGAGGTGCGCGCCGCTGCGACGCATGCGGGCATCGAGTGGCTCAATGCCGACGAAGTCGAGGCTCGCTACGCGTCGAGCACGTACGGCATCGTCGAAGATGCGGCGGCGGTCGCTGCCCCCGTACGTGGGAGCTATGCGCGTGGGGTGCCCCTTATGCTCGAGGGCGAGCTGGGCGCGGGGCAGGATCAGATTGCAAAACGCCTGTACCTGGATGGACCCTATGCCGATCAGCCCTTTGTGTCCGTTGCGCTCGATGAGCTTACGGATCGCGGCTGGCGCCATCTGCTCAAAAGTTCCGAATCGCCGCTATTCCAAACGGGGCTGACACTTTGCATGGGCGGCTGGCATGCTGTTGGCCCCCAACGTCTGCGCGAGCTCGTGTCCGCAATGATCGACACGGTGCTCGCAACTCGTTGCCATGTGGTGTTGACGGCAAACGATATGCCGGGCGGCGGCGAAAGCGATCAGGCTGCTTTTGTAACCGAGCGTCTGGCCTGTGCAGTGAGTGTGGCGCCGGCGATTGCCGAGCAGGGCGGCGCGTCGGAAAAGGTTGCGCGCTATCTGGGGTATCTGGCAGATATGTTTAAGACGGGTGCCCCCCATGTTGTCCGCCGCCGCGGCAGAGACGCTCGATGCGTACCGTTGGCCCCGCAATTACCTGCAGCTGCGTGAAGTCTCTGAACGACTCTATATATTAGTGGGGGCGGGTACGGTGGAGCGTGCCGTGGCGAAAGAGGTGCTTGCCCAGGAGGACGTTATCAAGACCGCGACCTTTGGCGCCCCGGCGCTCGAAAGCGATTTGTACATCTTGCGTCCCCTGGCCGATACCGAGCGCGATGTCGCACGGTTGGTCCTGCAGCACCTTCACGGCAACAGGACACGTGCGGCAGAGGTGCTCGGTATAAGCCGCACGACTTTATGGCGCCTGCTGAAGGACAACGACCGCTGAGCGAGGCGCCGTGACCGCGTGCGGCGCGTGTGATACAGTCCAAAGAAGCATTGTTTCGATTGTGTTACGGCGTGCGGGGGGAGTATGGCGGAGACTTCAAAAAACGAACCGAACAAAGCGAAGTGCGGCGCCGGTCGGCCGGCGTACAACTTCGCGGACGTGGGGCAAAAGCGCCTCGGGGTTCGACGGCTCGTTCAAGCGCACAAAATATGGCTATCCTTCGGCAAGCGCTCGCTTGGCCATGCAGGCCGAGTCCTCGTTGTGGGGACGAAGGCGCGTGGTGGGCTCAAAGCTCAAGCACGATGGAACGCTTGGCTACATCAGCCGCGGTGCTGCCCGCCGTAGCGGCCTCAATCCTGCAGGCTGGCATCGTTACGTGCCGATCGTGGTCGTTGCCGCGATAATCGTCATCGCGCTCGCGGCGCTCGGATATGCCGGCGACGGCGCGAGTCTGGGCGCGATTTTCAAATCGCCTGAACTTGCGCATGCTGGCACGGAGCTTGTTGAAGGCGCACAAGACCAGACGGGTGTGGCGCCCCAGCGCGGTATGGTCGCAGCTGCTGCCACCATTGCCGATGCTCAAAAGGACGAGGACGAACAAGGCGACGGCGCCAAAACGACTCACACGAACGAAACGACGACAACTCCATCGGCAAGATAAGTTGCGAGTGGGGCAGCAAATATGGGACGGGGCCTTTCAGCGGGTCCGCCGTTCGTTAGAACGGCGGAACATACACCACGTTGTCGCGGCGAGGCTTGGCCTTGGGGAGTGCGTCCTCGGCGTAGCCCAGAATGCAGTTGCCAACACCGCGCAGGCTTCCGTCGGCGGGCAGGCCCCAGCTGGCCAGCAGCTCCAGGCCCTCGGGCGAATCGAAAACCTCGTGGGCGCGATGAATCCAGCACGAATCAACACCCAGCGCATAGGCAGCATTGAGCAGGTTGCCCATGGCAAGCGAACCGTCTTCCAGATGCGTGGGCACGCTGCGGTCGACTAGTACCACCACAACGGTTTTGGCACCGTAGAAGGGATCGCCGTTGCTGCCCATGACTTGCGCATTGAGTTGCGAGAGACGCTCGACGGTCGCGGGGTCGGTGACGGCGACGAACGTGACCGGCTGACGCCCCATGCCGCTCGGCGCGTACTGGCCTGCCTCGATAATGCGTGCGAGCTTTTCTGCCTCGACGGGGCGATCGCTGTAGTTGCGGCAGCTACGGCGATGGATGAGCGCTTCGATGGTCTCCATGGGTTCTCCTAGCGATGACGTTGCAGATGCTCCGTTCTTACCCGTCGTGCCGTAGCCGTAATCGCGCAGAGGGCCCAAACAGCAATAGCCACCAATCGGAAAAGTCGGCTTGCATAAAACTGCGGCAAGAATGTGAGAAACTGATGAGATGGTTAAACGTTTTATCCCGTCTACCCTGCGGTTTTTTACCACTTGCCTAAAACAGGGGACGCATATCAATTGATAAAGGTTTTACTAAAGGGGTACCAACGTTAATCAATGCGCTGTGGTGGCGCTGGGCCAGGAGGTAACTATCATGTTCCAGGCTGGAGATGTCGTCGAGACTGACTTCGAAGGATTTCTGAAGCTGCTGCGTTCCAAGACGCGCGCTTTCGTGTCGATCAACGATCACGAGTACTACATCACGCACACCGATGGCTATTGGCGTGTTCAGGATTGCGAGACCCTCAACGATAAGGGCCACTTTACTGATTGCTCCGAGCTGGTCAACACGGTCTGCGAGGTCGTCGAGCTACCTTGGATCTGCGGCAAGAGCCTGCACGACAGCTTTGCGGGCGCAACGGTCTACGAGGCCGTCGCTGCCTAACGGGCAAATACATCGCTATTCTCGCGTGACCGCCGGCGCCGCCCCCGCGCCGGCGGTCTTTTTTGTCGATATGCTTATGTAGAGCCGACCATAAACAACGAGCGTATTGACGATAGTCAAAACTCGGACTAATGTAGAGATATAAATTGGTCAAAACTCGGACTATCGAATGGTGGGAGAGATGAATAGTGCAGTTAGCCTGGTCGATTTCGACCGGATGCTTAACGGGCTTGACCGTATCTATTCGGAGTTCGCGCGTACCTGCGGTCTTTCGGACTGCGCCTACTGGATGCTCGTCGACACGAGTGCAGCGGGCGGAAGCGTTGCCGTGAGTCGGCTGACGAGTGAATGGTTCTACAGCAAACAGACCATCAATTCGGCGATCAAGACGCTTAGGGCGCGAGGGCTTGCGACGTTGGAGTTTGCCGAGGGCAGTCGTAAGAACAAGGTTGTGCGATTGACCGAAGAAGGCGTGCGGTTTGCCAAGCGCTACGCGTTACCGGCGCAAAAAGCCGAGCAACAGGCATTCGAAGCGCTCGAGCCGTGGGAACAGCGCGAGATCATGCGCCTGGTCGGTAAATTCTCCCATGTTCTGAACGAAGAGTGCGAGGCATTTAAACGGCAAGTGGCCGCCGAGAACGAGGCTGACGATAAGGGCGAGGGGGACACATGCGACTCTTAATGAGGTTTATGAGGCCGTACCGCGGTCTGATTGCGGTGACGCTGTTTGCGGTGCTGATAGATAACGTCGGTACGCTGTTGGTTCCCACGATGCTGGCGAACATGGTCAACACCGGTATTACCACGGGCGATGTCGACTATATTTTACGTAACGGCCTGTACATGCTTATCGCGACCGGCATGGCCAGCGGCGGCACGGTGCTGGGCTGCTATCTTTCGGCGCGCCTGGCCGCCAACGTGGCCTGCGATATCCGCAATGCCGTGTACGACAAGTCGCTCGAGCTGTCCGCCAGCGACTTTGAGCGCTTTGGCACGGGTTCGATGATCACACGCTCGCTCAACGACATCAACGTGATTCAGCAAGCTGTCCTTCAGACGATTCAGCTGGTGTTGCCGGTGCCATTCTTGGCCGTGGCAGGCATCATTTTTGCTTGGTTCATCGATCCCGCCATGGGCACGCTGCTGGGCGTGGTGGTTGCGATCGTGCTGGTGGCGGCGGTCTTTACGGTGGCTAACGCCGCGCCGATTTTTTATGCGCCTGCAGAGCTTTATCGACCGCATGAACGTGGTGCTGCGCGAGAACATCGTGGGCGTGCGCGTCATCCGCGCATTTAACAAGGAGCGCCACGAGGAGCAGCGCCTGGACGAGGTGTTTAGCGATTACGCGGCCAACGCCATCAAGGTCAACCACCTGTTTGTGGGCCTCGACAGCTCCAGCTTCTTTTTGATGAACATCGCCGAGGTGGCGGTGCTGTGGGTGGGCGGCAACCGCGTGGGCGTCCACGCCATGCAAATCGGCAGCATTTCGGCCGTGTTGGAATACGCGATCCTGATTCTTTTCTTTGTGATGATGGCGCAGATGGTGATTCTGACGCTTCCGCGCGCCGCGGCGTGCCTCAACCGTGCGCAGCAGGTGCTCGAAATCGAGCCGAGCATCGTGGACGGCAAGGCTACGCTGGGCGACGGGGCGCCTGAGTCCGCAGACGGAGCCGACGCGGTCGCCGTGTTCGATCATATGTCGTTTCGTTTTGACGACGCCGACGAGGACACGCTGTGCAATCTGAGCTTTACCTGTCGCCGCGGTCAGACGACCGCGATCGTCGGCTCGACGGGCTCGGGCAAATCGACGGTGGCCAAGCTCCTGCTGCGCTTCCACGATGCCACCAAGGGCGCCATTCGCCTAGACGGCGTCGACCTGCGCGAGCTTTCGCAAGGCGAGATACGCGGGCGCATTGCCTATGTGCCGCAAAAGGCATGGCTGTTCTCGGGCACCGTGGCAAGCAATCTGCGCTTTGGCAATGAAGACGCAACTGAGGCCGACATGCTTCATGCGCTCCAGGTTGCCAGAGCACCTTTGTGCTCGATCAGCCGCAGGGGCTCGATACGCCGGTATCCCAGGGCGGCACGAACTTTTCGGGCGGTCAGCGCCAGCGTTTGGCAATCGCCCGTGCGCTCATGAAGCATGCCGATCTGTATATCTTCGATGACAGTTTTTCGGCCCTGGACTTTAAGACCGATGCGGCACTGCGCCATGCGCTGCAGGACGAGACGCGCGATGCCGCGGTGCTCATCATCGCCCAGCGCATCTCGACGATCTTGCACGCCGACCAGATCGTCGTGCTCAAGGACGGCGAGGTTGTGGGCTTGGGCACGCATGGCGAGCTTATGGAAACCTGCGAGGTGTACCGCGCCATCGCGGAATCGCAGATGAAGGGAGGTGAGTAGCATGACCGAGGAGCTCAGGAAGCAGGCCAGCGTTGATGACGCCGTTGCCGCGGGACTGGTTGAGGAAACGGCTGCCGTAGCACCCGAGCTGGACGAGGCCGCCAAGGCTGCAGCCGAGCGCGAGGCTCGCCGC
>ENA-OQDS01000001-OQDS01000001.1-human-gut-metagenome-genome-assembly--contig:-NODE-1-length-18537-cov-1.015046_pt1 | contig 18537 bp, 21 predicted proteins | sample MGYA00242785_ERZ504615 | MGnify/ENA primary metagenome ERZ504615 (study PRJEB26092, sample SAMD00036331) | human gut metagenome | host: Homo sapiens | study: EMG produced TPA metagenomics assembly of the... | reverse complement strand
CAAGGAGATCCGGGGAGTGTCCACAGACAGTGAGACAACAGAATCCCGGCTGATCGCACTTGCGGCCTGGATGAAGGAGACCTATGGCTCCACCATGATCCAGGCACTGAAAACAGTTCTGCCTGTAAAAGACAAGGTCCGTGCAAAAGAGAAAAGACTGATCCTTTTTACAGGGAAAAAGGAAGAGGGACAGGCACTTCTTGGCAAGCTGGAGGGCAGCCGCTTTAAAGCACGTGAGCGGTTCCTTCGGGCAATCCTGGAGGCCGGGAGCCTGGATTATACCTATGCCTCCAAAGAGCTTGGAGCCGGCATTTCCGTTCTTGATTTTTTTGAGAAAAAAGGTCTGATAACTATTGAAAGTCAGGAAATGTATCGCATTCCCGAGGGGCTCGGCCTGGTGAAGGAGAACATGGAACTGAGTCTGAACCAGGAACAGCTTTTGGCGGCAGAGCAGATTTTTCGGGAATGGCAGGAGCCGGACCCAAGGCCTGCACTTCTTTTCGGAGTGACCGGAAGCGGAAAGACCCAGGTTTATATGCGTCTGATCCAGAAGGTACTGGAGGAGGGAAAACAGGCGATCGTGCTGATCCCTGAGATCGCGCTTACTTATCAGACAGTCAGGCGCTTTTATGCCATGTTCGGAGATAAGGTTTCGGTTCTGAACTCCAGACTTTCCCAGGGAGAACGTTATGATCAGTTCAAAAGAGCAAAACGTGGTGAGATCCAGGTGATGGTAGGACCCAGATCCGCACTGTTCACACCGTTTTCAGATCTGGGACTGATCGTTATCGACGAAGAGCATGAACCCACCTACAAAAGTGAGAATACGCCAAGGTACCATGCACGTGAGACTGCCATTGAGAGGGCACGAATGGAACATGCCCGTGTGGTCATGGGATCAGCCACTCCGTCATTGGAAGCCTACAGTCATGCCTGTGACGGAGAATATCTTCTGGTAAAGTTAAATGCACGTTATGAGGAAAGACCGCTTCCACAGGTATCGATCGTGGATCTTCGGGAAGAATTAAAGAAAGGGAACCGCTCGGTGCTGAGTCTGGAGCTGAAGAGGGATCTGGAGCAGGTCCTTGAAAGAAGAGAACAGGCCATGCTGTTTCTGAACCGGAGAGGATATGCGGGCTTTGTTTCCTGCAGAGCCTGCGGTCACGTTATGAAATGTCCCCACTGTGATGTATCTCTAAGTGAACACAATGGCAATCGTCTGATCTGTCATTACTGCGGCTATGAGACTGTGAAACCGGAAATCTGTCCGTCCTGTGGTTCACCGCACATTGGTGGATTTAAGGCAGGAACCCAGCAGATCGAGAAGGTCATTGAAAAAGAATTCCCGAAAGCCAGGGTACTTCGAATGGATTTTGATACCACAAGGACCAAGGACAGCTATGAGAAGATCCTGGCTTCTTTTGCAAAGCATGAGGCAGATATTCTGGTGGGGACCCAGATGATCGTCAAGGGACATGATTTTCCGAATGTGACTCTGGTAGGAGTGATTGCAGCAGATCTTTCGCTGAATATGGATGACTATCACTGCGGGGAGCGTACATTCCAGCTTCTGACTCAGGCAGTTGGACGTTCCGGCAGAGGGAATCGGCCGGGGCAGGCGGTGATCCAGACATATCAGCCGGAGCATTACAGTATCCAGGCTGCGGCTATTCAGGATTATAAGAAATTTTATAAAGAAGAAATGGGGTATCGGATGCTTCTGGACTATCCGCCGGCAGCCATATGATGACTGTTTTTGGCGCCTGCCAGGATGAAGAACTTCTGAAAAATGCCATGTATTATATAGAAGTTTTTATCCGCAGGGTAAGTCCGAAGGAAGAGCTTCACATGATCGGCCTGCAGCTGCATCGGTAGGTAAGGTAAAGGATGTTTATCGTCAGGTGATCCATCTGAAGCACAGGGATATCTGCTTTCTCACAGCAGTCAGAGAGAAGCTGGAGAAATATATAGAGATAAATTCCGGATTCCGGAAAATATACATTCAATTTGATATGAATTAAAGGAGAAGAAAAATGGCACTTAGAACAATCCGTGTACAGGGGGATTCTGTACTGACAAAAAAAATCCCGGACAGTAGACAAAAATGACACCGAGGATCGGGGAACTGATCACAGATATGCTGGATACCATGTATGATGCAATGGGTGTTGGCCTCGCTGCACCACAGGTAGGAATCCTGAAACGTATCGTTGTCATCGATGTAGGTGAGGGCCCGATCGTGCTGATCAATCCGGAGATCCTTGAGACAAGCGGCGAGCAGACCGGTGACGAGGGATGCCTGAGCGTTCCGGGAATGGCAGGACAGGTAACACGTCCGAACTATGTGAAGGTAAAAGCACTTGATGTAAATATGAACGAACAGATCTACGAGGGAGAGGGCCTTCTGGCAAGAGCGTTCTGTCATGAGATTGACCATCTGGATGGAAAAATGTATACAGAACTTGTGGAGGGAGAACTTCACAAGGTAACTTATGATGAAGAAGACTAAAGGCGGGATACTATGAAGATTATTTATATGGGAACTCCGGACTTTGCGGTGGCGCCTCTTGCAGCACTGGCAGAGAACGGATATGAAGTGGAGGCTGTGATCACACAGCCGGACAAACCGAAGGGCAGAGGCAAAACTCTGATGCCTACTCCTGTAAAAGAAGAAGCACTGAAACACGGGATCCCGGTACTGCAGCCGGTGAAGGTAAGAGATCCTGAATTTGTGGAAGAACTGAAAAATCTTGCACCGGACATCATCATTGTTGCGGCATTCGGGCAGATCATTCCAAAGAGCATCCTGGATATGCCGAGATTCGGATGTATCAATATCCATGCGTCTCTGCTTCCTAAATATCGTGGAGCTGCACCGATCCAGCAGGCGGTGATCGACGGTGAAAAAGAATCCGGCGTTACTATTATGCAGATGGGAACCGGTCTGGATACCGGTGATATGATTTCCAGGATCGTGGTTCCGCTTGCCAAAGATGAGACAGGAGGAAGCTTGTTTGATAAGCTCGCACAGGCAGGTGCAGAGCTTCTGGTACAGACTTTACCGTCCATTTTTGACGGAACTGCAACCCGCGAGAAACAGCCGGAGGAGAGTCCAACACCATATGCTGCCATGATCTCCAAAAAAATGGGGCTTCTGGATTTCAGCAAAAATGCGGAAGAACTGGAGCGTCTGGTAAGAGGCCTTGATCCATGGCCAAGCGCTTTTACCTTTATCAATGGAAAAACATTGAAGGTCTGGAAGAGCTCTGTTCTGGAAAAACAGGCACAGGAAGCACCGGGAACTGTGATAGCCGCTGACAAAGGAGGAATCCAGGTAGCATGCGGCCAGAAGGTACTCGTGCTCCATGAAGTGCAGCTGGAAGGCAAAAAAACGCATGGAAGCGGATGCGTTCCTTCGGGGATATCAGTTGAAACCAGGAGACATGTTCAGAGATTCCAGGGAGTGATGAGTTATGTACGGATATGGTTATTACGGATGGGGAATGGACCCCACGATTCTTTTGCTCGTGATCGGAATGCTTCTTTCTCTTGCGGCATCCGCGAAGCTGCGCAGTACCTTTGCAGTCTATAAAAAGGTCCGGAGTCATTCAGGTATCACCGGTGCGGAAGCTGCACAGAGGATCCTGAGAGCGGCTGGGATCACAGACGTACAGGTGGTTCCGATCCGCGGAAGTCTTACGGATCACTATGATCCGAGAACGAAAACGGTTTCCCTTTCAGAAGATATTTATGGAAGAAATTCTCTGGCGGCTGTGGGGGTGGCAGCACATGAATGTGGCCATGCGATCCAGGATGCGATCAATTATGCACCACTGAATATCCGTTCAGCCATTGTACCTGCCGCAAATATTGGTTCCCAGCTTTCATGGCCGCTGTTTATCGCAGGACTGATCTTTTCCATTGATCCGCTGGTAACTCTGGGAATTGTTTTGTTTTCACTGGCAGTACTGTTTCAGCTGGTGACACTTCCGGTTGAGATCAATGCGTCTTCCAGAGCGCTTAAAATGCTGGAAAGTACAGGTATCTTAGGTGCAGATGAAAAAAAGGGTGCAAGAAAAGTACTTACAGCGGCAGCGCTTACCTATGTAGCAGCTCTGGCGGCATCTATTCTGCAGCTTCTGAGACTGATTATCCTTGCAGGAGGTAGAGATCGTGATTAGCAGCGGAGTAAATACCAGAGAACTGATCCTTGAGATCCTGTTACAGATCGAGGAGGAGGGTGAGCACAGCCATATTGCGATCCGGAATGCGCTTTCCAAATATCAGTTTTCTTCCGAAACAGGAACGTAGCTTTATTACAAGAGTATGTGAGGGAACCCTGGAATACAGGATCTATATTGATTATGTCATCGATTCTTTTTCCAAGGTTTCTGTAAACAAGATGAAACCGCAGATCCGTGAGATCCTGAGAAGTGCGGTATATCAGCTGAAATTTATGGACAGTGTTCCGGACAGTGCAGTATGCAATGAAGCGGTAAAGCTGGCACAGCGAAAAGGCTTTTATAATCTAAAGCCCTTTGTCAACGGGGTGCTCCGTACGATCGCAAGAGAGATCGGTGATCTGGAGCTTCCTTCCAGGGAAGAAAACGAAGTCCGTTATCTTTCTGTGAAATATTCCATGCCGGAATATCTGGTAGAAAAATGGAAAGCAGCCTACGGAGTGAAGACTACGGAGAAGATCCTGGAGGATTTTCTGACAGAAAGACCGATCACAGTACGGTGCCGTACTCATAAGGCGTCTCTGAGAGAGATCGTCACCAGTTTGAAGTCTCAGGGAGTGACAGTAGAACAGGCTCCTTATCTTCCCTATGCACTGAAGATTTCCGATTACAATCATATTTTGACACTTGAGACCTTCCTTCAGGGAAAGATCCTGGTGCAGGATGTAAGCTCTATGCTTGTAGCGGAAGCTGCAAGTCCGAAAAAAGGTGACCATATCATCGACATGTGCGCTGCACCAGGTGGAAAAAGCATCCATGCGGCAGACAAAATGGGGGATTACGGAAATGTGGATGCCAGAGATGTAAGTCAGTATAAGGCAGATCTTATCAAAGAAAACATCCACAGGACCGGAGTGATCAATGTGGAAGCCAGAGTTCAGGATGCAACGGTATATGATCCGGATTCCGAACAGGCTGCGGATATTGTGATCGCGGATGTACCGTGCTCCGGTTATGGAGTTATCGGCAAGAAACCGGAAATCAAATACCGGGCAACTCCGCAGAAACAGGAAGAGATCGTAATGCTCCAGAGAATGATCCTGGATAAGGCTGCAAAGTATGTGAAACCGGATGGAACGCTGATCTTCAGCACATGTACCATTGCCCGGGAAGAAAACGAAGAAAATGTATTATGGTTTTTAAAGAATTATCCGTACCGGCTAGAAAGCCTGGATCCGTATATTCCGGAGGAGCTGCACTGTAAATCCACGAAGCTTGGCTATCTGCAGCTTCTGCCGGGAATACATAAGACAGATGGATTCTTTATTGCCAGATTCAGAAGGAAATAACAGAAAATGACAGATGTAAAATCCATGACCATGGAGGAATTGAAGGAATTCATGACAAAGATCGGTGAAAAGCCTTTCCGGGCGAAACAGATCTATGCATGGCTTCACCAGCAGCTGGTTACCTCCTGGGATGAAATGACAAATCTTTCCAAAAGCCTCAGGGAAAAGCTTTCGGCTTATCCGATCACAGCACTGACCCAGGCAGATGTAAGGATCTCAAAAATTGACGGAACCAGAAAATATCTGTTCCAGCTGGAAGATGGAAATGTGATCGAGAGTGTTCTCATGCGGTATCACCACGGAAATTCTGTGTGCATTTCTTCTCAGGTGGGCTGCCGTATGGGATGCAGATTCTGTGCATCTACCATCGGAGGACTGACCAGATGCCTGAAACCGTCCGAGATGCTGGATCAGATTTACCGTATCCAGGCAGATACCGGTGAACGTGTGGCCAATGTAGTTGTGATGGGAACCGGTGAGCCGATGGATAATTATGACAATCTTGTCCGTTTTGTCCGGATCCTTACCGACGAAAACGGTCTTGGGATCAGTCAGAGAAATGTGACGGTTTCTACCTGTGGGATCGTGCCGAAGATGTATGATCTGGCTGAAGAAAAGCTTCAGATCACTCTGGCACTTTCCCTTCATGCTCCAAATGATGAAAAACGACAGGAACTGATGCCGATCGCGAATAAGTATTCCATGGATGAGGTTCTGGATGCCTGCAGAAATTATTTTGACAAAACAGGCCGAAGGATCACCTTTGAGTACAGTCTTGTAGCTGGCGTCAACGACAGTGAAGAAGATGCGAGACAGCTGGCAGGCCGTATAAAAGGCATCAATTGCCATGTAAATCTGATTCCGGTCAATCCCATCAAGGAACGCTCCTATGTGAGGTCTACTCGACAGGCTGTGGAGAATTTCAAAATAAAACTTGAAAAATACGGAATTAATGTTACTATTAGAAGGGAAATGGGCAGCGATATCGACGGTGCCTGTGGACAGCTAAGAAAAAGTTACATGGAAAAAACAGAAAGCGAGAAGTGACATGAGGATATACTCAGCTACTGATGTAGGGCAGAAGCGGAAGATGAATCAGGATTACGTGTTTGCATCTGAAGGTCCGGTTGGAAATCTGCCTAATCTTTTCACAGTCGCGGACGGAATGGGCGGACATAACGCCGGTGACTATGCATCCTCACATGCAGTACGGATCCTTGTGGATGAAATCCGTGAAGATGCGGATTACAATCCTGTGAAGGTTATTCGTCATGCGATTGAAGCTGCGAATACGGAGATCAGAAACCGTGCGCAGGAAGACGAAAACCTCCGGGGCATGGGAACCACTATGGTGGTGGCGACTATTGTAGATCAGTATGCCTATGTAGCCAATGTGGGTGACAGCCGTTTATATGTGATCCAGGACGGGATCCGCCAGGTCACCAGAGATCATTCCCTGGTACAGGAAATGGTGAGAATGGGCGAGATCAGCGAAGCGGAAGCACGGAATCATCCGGATAAGAACATCATTACAAGGGCACTTGGCGCAGAGAAAACGGTGGATGTGGATTTCTTTGATCTGAAACTTGAAAAAGGATGTACGATCCTGATGTGTTCAGACGGTCTCAGCAATATGGTTGAAGATGAGAAGATCCAGGAGATCATATCCGATCCGGAAGCAGATATTGATCAGAAGGGCAGTGCGCTCCTTCGGGAAGCAAATCAGAATGGTGGTAAGGATAATATTGCAGTCGTACTGGTAGAGCCATTCACGAATGAGGTGGAAGCATGTTGAAGACGGGAATGATCATAGCCGAGCGCTATGAGATCGTAGGAAAAATCGGAACTGGCGGAATGGCAGATGTCTATAAGGCTATGGACCATAAGCTGAACCGTTTTGTTGCCGTGAAGGTCCTGAAACCGGAGTTTCGGGAAGACACCACGTTTATAAAGAAATTCAGAAGTGAGGCCCAGGCGGCAGCTGGTCTTACACATCCGAATATCGTCAATGTATTTGACGTAGGAGATGACGGCGGTGTTTATTACATTGTTATGGAACTGATCGAGGGTATCACTCTGAAGGAATACATCTCCAAGAAGGGAAAGCTTTCCATTAAAGAGGCTACAAGTATCGCAATCCAGGTTTCTATGGGTCTGGAGGCGGCACACAGCCATGGTATCGTTCACAGAGATGTGAAACCTCAGAATATCATTATTTCCACAGATGGTAAAGTAAAGGTGACAGACTTTGGAATTGCCAGAGCTGCATCTTCCAATACGATCAGCTCCAATGTAATGGGATCTGTACATTACAGCTCACCTGAGCAGGTGAGAGGCGGATACAGCGATGAGAAGAGCGATATCTATTCTCTTGGAATCACACTGTATGAGATGGTCACAGGAAGAGTTCCTTTTGACGGAGATACCACTGTGGCGATCGCTATCAAGCATCTGCAGGAAGAGATGGTCCCGCCAAGTGTGTATACACCGGACCTTCCGTACAGTCTGGAGCAGATCATTCTGAAATGTACACAGAAAAGTGTAGATCGTCGTTACAGCCGTATGGAGGATGTGATCGCAGACCTGAAGCATTCTCTGATCGATCCCCAGGTGATTTGTAAGGCTTACTACAGTTGACAACGATGCCAAGACGGTTGTGATCTCAGAAGAAGAGCTTGGTGAGATCAAACATACACCGAAGCAGATCACAAAACCGGAGATCACCGCACTTGAGGAAGAAAAATACGACGATAACGATTACGATGATGCAGAGGAAGAATACAGACCGAGATCCGAGCATAGATCCGGAAAGAAAAAGAAGCATCATGGTTCCGGAAGAGGCCTGACGATTGCGGCACTGATCGGAGGTGCAGTCCTTCTGATCGTTCTTGTGGTAGTGCTTGGACGTGCCGCAGGACTGTTTGGAACCGGCAGCAGCGGAGCTGCAGACAGCAGCAAGGCAGAAGCGAAGCAGGAATCAGCAGCTGACGGTCTGGCAACTGTTCCTGATCTTGTAGGCAAGACAGAGGAAGAGGCTAAAACACTTGCAAACGATGCACATCTGGGTGTCCAGATGGCCGGTGAGGAGGCATCCGATCAGGAAAAAGGCAGGATCTCCCGTCAGGAGACAGCTGCGGGAACACAGGTTGAAGCCAATACAACTGTGAAATACTGGGTAAGCACCGGAACAGCACAGGTTACGATCCCAGATCTGGATGGACGTACAGGAATCGATGCACAGCAGACTCTGGAAGATCTTGGACTTCAGGTAAATGTCCAGAAAGAATACAGCGACACAGATGACAACGGATATGCACTGGTAGATCCGGGATATGTTTACAATGTCGAGCCGGCAGCAGGTACTTCTGTGCAGGCAGGCTCTTCTGTAACACTGACAGTCAGTCGAGGGGTTGATTATGGCGATAATGCTGAGGTTCCGAGTGTTGTAGGAATGACCAAGGATGATGCGCTTACTACTTTAGGTAAATTTATTGATATCCAGATAACAGAACAGCAGAGTACAGAAGCTGCAGGTACAGTTATCGCACAGGATCCGGAAGCCTATGCGGCAGCAGACCCGGATCAGCCGATCAGCATTACCATCAGCTCCGGTGACAAGGCTCCATCCACAGACAGCGCAGCATCTGCAGATAGTACAGCATCTACAGACAGTACAGCATCTACAGACAGCACAGCATCTGCGGACAGCACAGTATCCACAACTACATCTACAGCAGATGTCAATGCAAACACAGGCTGGAAATGTACACAGACACTGGATACTCCGTCCGGCTACAATGGAGGCGCGATCCGTCTGGAATTGATCCAGGACGTAAACGGTGAGCCTAAGGCATCCACCATCATTGATGGACAGAATATCAGCTTCCCGTATCAGCTTGATATCTCAGGTGCTGAGGGCGTTACCTCAGGAACCATCTATCTCTATGAAGAGGTAGACGGGGATTATCAGCAGCTTGGAACCTACACGGTTACATTCAAGAAAGCTGAGTGATCATGCAGGGAAAGATAATCAAAAGGTATTGCCGGATTCTACTACGTATATGCAGAAGACGGTAATACATATGAATGCAGAGCCAAGGGAATTTTCCGTAAGGATAAATTCAAGCCTCTGGTAGGTGACAATGTGGACATTACAGTTCTGGATGAAAAGGAACTGGAGGGAAGTGTGACGGAGATCCACAAGCGGAAGAATTCTCTGATCCGTCCGGCTGTGGCCAATGTAGATCAGGCACTGGTGATATTTGCCATGGATAATCCGAAGCCGAACTTCATGCTTCTGGATCGTTTCCTCATTATGATGGAGAGGGAAGGTGTTCCGGCAGTCATCTGTTTTTAACAAAAAAAGATCTGGCAACAACGGAAGAACTGGAATTTCTCTATGAAACATACCAGAGCTGCGGCTATCAGGTGATCCTGTCAAGTGCCCTGAAGGGAGAAGGACTCGACGAGATCGAAGAAGTGCTTCAGGGCAGGACAACTGTGGTTGCCGGCCCATCCGGCGTGGGAAAATCTTCTCTTACAAATTCCCTCCAGGAAGAAGTGGAGATGGAAACCGGTGAGATCAGCCGTAAGCTGAAACGGGGAAAACATACCACGCGCCATGCACAGATCATACCGGTGGCACAGGATACATTCCTTGTGGATACACCGGGATTTTCCTCCTTATATATTGAAAATATGGAGGAGCAGGAACTGAAGGATTACTTTCCGGAGTTCCGAAGATATGAAGGACAGTGCCGCTTTCAGGGGTGTCGTCACATACATGAACCGGGCTGCGCTGTTAAGGAAGCCCTTGAGAACAATGAGATCAGCAGACTCCGATATGAAGATTATCTGGAGCTGCACCAGGAATTAAAAGAGAAAAGGAGATACTGAGTCATGGAATACCGATTGTGCCCGTCGATCTTATCAGCAGATTTTAACAGACTGGGAGAACAGATCAAAATTCTGGAAAAGGAAGGCGTTGAATATCTGCATATTGATGTTATGGATGGAGATTTTGTTCCCAGCATTTCTTTTGGAATGCCGGTGATCAAATCGATCCGGAAAGAATCCAACATGTTTTTCGACGTACATTTGATGGTAACAGAACCGGAAAGATATATCCGCGATTTTGTAGAATGCGGAGCAGATTCCATTACTGTACATGCGGAGGCATGTGAGGATCTGGAGCGTACACTGGAGCAGATCAGGGCAGCAGGGGTAAAGGCGGCAGTTTCGATCAAGCCATCCACACCGGTAAATGACATCAGCCATCTTCTTGAAGATGTGGATATGGTGCTGATAATGACTGTTCAGCCAGGATTTGGCGGACAGAAATACATGGACGAATGCACGGAAAAGATCCAGGAGCTTCGTGAGCTTATTGATGAAGAAGAGCTGGATGTTGATATCCAGGTAGATGGTGGTATCAATGATGATACACTGGAGACGGTTATGCGTGCCGGTGCAAACCTCATGGTCGCAGGTTCCTGGGTATTTAAGGGCGATGTGGCAGCCAATGTAAGACACATTACAGAAAAAATCCACAATATCAAAAAAGAGCTGGACTGAAAATGATCGATACAATAATAATCAGCGGGGGCAATATCCAGAATGGTTTTGCCCTCGATTTTTTAAAAAAAAGAATAGAAGAAAGCCGAGGAGAGAAAATCACTCTTGTTGCTGCAGATAAGGGGATGGAATGGTTTATGAAAACCGGGAATTTATTCCGGATCTTGCAATTGGGGATTTTGACAGTCTTTCCGAAGAAGGCCAAAAATATATGGAAAGCCTGAAGGGACCGGAGATCATCAGGCTGAAGCCGGAGAAGGATGATTCGGATACACAGTCTGCGGTAAACCAGATGATCCGCAAGGGTGCAAAGGATATCCTGATCCTGGGAGCTACCGGCACAAGGCTGGATCATGTGCTGGCGAATCTGGGACTGCTTTCCATGGTAAGGAACAGGGCGTTCGTATTGCGATCGCAGATCAGTGGAATTATATCACACTTGCAGAAAGCGGAACCATACTGCACAGAGAGGAGCAGTTTGGAAAATATGTTTCATTCTTTACTGTGGGAGGTGATGTGACAGGCCTCACTCTGAGGGGATTTAAGTATCCGCTGAACGGATATCATCTGACAGTAGAAGACAGTGGACTGACCGTCAGCAATGAGATTTCGGAAGAAACCGCAGAGATCCTGTATGAAAGCGGGCAGCTTCTGATGATCATGTCCAGGGACTGACAGTAACAATAAATGCCTCACAGTTGCGATTTCAGGCTGTGTATGGTAATATGGGACAGGGATGGCCTGAAAAACGGAAAGGCCTGTTTAAAGAGTATCTGAAAAATACTGTAAATAAATATATCGAAAGGACGTATATAGAGAGATGAAATTAGGAATCGTAGGTCTTCCTAACGTAGGAAAAAGTACATTATTCAATTCACTGACAAAAGCCGGAGCAGAATCCGCAAACTATCCGTTCTGTACTATCGACCCCAATGTGGGTGTTGTAACCGTTCCGGATGAGAGACTGAATCTTCTCGGAGATTTTTATAAATCAAAAAAAGTAACACCGGCAGTGATCGAATTCGTCGATATTGCAGGTCTTGTAAAAGGCGCATCTAAGGGGAGAGGGACTTGGAAACCAGTTCCTTGCAAATATCCGTGAGGTAGATGCTATCGTTCACGTGGTACGCTGCTTTGAGGATTCCAATGTTGTTCATGTAGATGGAAGCATTGATCCGCTCCGCGATATCGAGACTATTAATCTGGAGCTTGTTTTCTCTGATCTTGAGATCCTCGAGAGAAGAATTGCCAAGGTTACCAAGACTGCACGTATGGATAAGGAAGCTGCCAAAGAGCTTGCATTCCTTGAAAAAGTAAAGGCGCATCTGGAAGAGGGACAGCTTGCCATTACTCTGGAAACAGAGAACGAAGATGAGGATGCATGGCTTGCAACCTATAATCTTCTTACTGCAAAACCGGTGATCTATGCGGCTAACGTTGCAGAGGATGATATCGCAGATGATGGGGCGAACAATCAGTATGTACAGGCAGTACGTGAATACGCTGCCAAACAGAACAGCGAGGTATTTGTGATCTGTGCGCAGATCGAGGAGGAGATCTCCGAACTGGATGAGGATGAGAGAAAGATGTTCCTTGAGGATCTGGGACTGACAGAATCCGGCCTGGAGAAGCTGGTGCGCGCAAGCTATCACCTTCTTGGCCTTATGAGCTTCCTGACAGCAGGAGAGGATGAGACAAGAGCATGGACCATCAAGATCGGAACCAAGGCACCGCAGGCAGCAGGTAAGATCCACACAGACTTTGAACGTGGATTTATCAAAGCAGAGGTTGTGAATTATCAGGATCTTCTGGATTGCGGTTCCTATGCAGGTGCCAGAGAGAAGGGCCTTGTACGTATGGAAGGAAAAGAGTACGTTGTACAGGACGGAGATGTGATCTTATTCAGATTTAACGTGTGATCACCAACGTTTGTGAAATACCGGCTGTAAGCTGAAAAATTATAACAGGTGATTTTATGGATATGTCAATTTGGTTTCCAGGATTAAATCTGGTTTTGGATCATGTGCCGAGATCCTTTGAGATCTTTGGCTTTGAGATCACTATCTATGGCGTCTTGATCGCGATAGGAATGCTTCTGGGAATCTTTTTTGTGGTACTGGAAGCCAGAAGAAATCATGAAGATCCGGATGCATATCTGGATCTGGCCATCATAACGCTGCTTTCCGGTGTGGCAGGGGCAAGGCTGCTTTATGCGGCTTTTTCCTGGAGCCTTTATAAAAATGATCCGGGACAGCTTCTGAATATACGGTCCGGAGGACTTATGTTTTATGGCGGACTTCTGGGCGGTGTGCTGGGTGGTGCGGTCTACTGCAGGATCCGAAAGAAATCCTTCTGGCAGATGGCAGATCTTGCCTGCATGGGACTTCTGATCGGGCAGATAATAGGAAAGTGGGGAAGCTTTTTTAACAGAGAATCTTTCGGGGAATATGCAGACAACATTTTTTCCATGCAGCTGCCGCTGACTGCGGTACGGGCAGGAGAGGTCACCACGGCTATGCGTGAAAAGCTTCAAACCGTGGACGGTGGTACCTGGATTTTGGTACAGCCCTTGTTTTTCTATGAAAGTCTCTGGTGTCTGCTTGTGCTTTTGATGCTTGTGATGCTGCTTCGCAAAAAAATATTTCAGGGAGAGATCTTTCTGAGATATCTGGCAGGCTATGGTCTTGGAAGAGCAGTGATCCAGTGGTTCCGCACAGATAAAATACTGTTTCCGGGAACCGGCGTGGATGTTTCACTGGTGATCTCGGTAATACTTTTTGTTCTTTGCACCGTGGTAGTTGCAGTGAAACGCGTGATGTCCAGAAAGCGGGCAAAAGTACGGATGAGAAGGATCGAGAAAGATCAGCAGGCAGAGAAAGAAGCGGAACAGCAACGGGAAAATGCAGCAGAGAATCTGGAAACAGAGACTGTACAGGGAGAAAAAAATGGATCAGAACGAGACACAGAAGAAAGAGGAAGCTCTTCGGAAAGCGTCACTTTTGCAGCAGCTGCAGGAGGAACGGAAGAAGCTGGACAGCCAGATCAGGAGCAGGAGCGATCTTCTGAAGAATCTGGAGGCCAGCCAAAGAGTTGACCGTATTCTGGAATTATATTACGGAAACTGAGATCAAACAGATATAGGATACAGATGCTTTTGTCTGATGGATCAGAATATAGGATAGGATACCGGCATTTGGCTGATAAGAGCATCAGAAAACTGCCCTGCAGGAAAACGTCTTCTACGACGTTTCCGGCAGGGCAGTTTTTGTGCTGTGTAGTAGGAATATATCAGTACATCTTTCGGAAATCCAGAGGAGTTGTGCCTGTGACTTTACGGAACATGGCGATAAAGTGGCTGGCATCGGAAAATCCGGAAGCACCGGCAACATCCTGGATCTTCATATCCGGTCTGGAAAGCAGAAGCTCACGTGCGCGGCTGATGCGGTACATGGTAACGTACTCGTAAACCGAGCAGCCCATAAAACGGCGGAACAGACGGGAAAGATACTGCGGAGAGACAAAAACGCTCCGGCTCAGCTGCGCTGCAGTGATATCCTGCTGATAACCGGTTTCGATTTCTTTTATTACCGGGATCACATATCTCTGGTAGAGAGGATTATCCTGTATCTTCGGAGAAGCTGCACAGTCTGTAAAATTCATAAGAAAATTATAGCAGTCGGAAGAAAGAGATTTCATATCCGGTGTGGGCTGATGATATTTACGCAAGGTAGAAGAAATCATTTTCCGGATACTGGCTCCTTGTTCCTTTTCGATAAGGATCACTTCCTGGTTGTCTGTCATGGAAGGAATGCTGCCTGCCAGTGTTCCTGTGAAGGTGGCAAACATCGTGGTCCAGGAAGTAGACTCCCTGTGATAGGAATGAGGGACACCGGGGGCGATGAGGATGCCCTCGTTGGCTCCGAGAGTATAAAATTTTCCACGGACTTCAATGCGTCCGGTACCCTTTTCAGTCTGGAGGTAATGATAATACGGATATCCGTCCGGACGGAAGATATTAACCTGATTCCAGTGGTTCCCAAGAGATTCAAACATGAAGGGAGCACTGACCGGAGTGTTTCTGAAATAGATCGACATGATATTCACCTGTTTCTAAATGTTATATATTTTGGCGAAACATATTATACCATAATCCGGTGGATTATACTATAATGATCATAGCATAAAAAACGAAGGATCCGGCAGAAAAAACAGAATCTGCCGGGCAGGAGGAAAAAAGTGAAAAAATTTGAATCAATTCTCTGTTAAAAGATCCCCGGTATTTCAGCGACGGAAGAATGGATGCCCACTCAGATCATACATATTATCGCTGTGAGGAAGAGAGAGAAGATGGGAAAACTTCTTTCCGTCACAGTCTGAATGGTCTCTGGAAGTTCCATTATGCACGGAATTATGCATCTGCTATCCCAGGCTTTGAGGAAGAAGCATATTCCTGTAAGGACTGGGAGGACATTTATGTGCCGGCACATATCCAGATGGAAGGATATGATGCACCGCAGTATGCCAATGTCCAGTATCCGTGGGAAGGCCATGAAGAACTTCATCCGGGACAGATCCCGGAACGTTTTAACCCGGTGGCAAGCTATGTGAGATATTTCCATGTGCCGGAGAGCATGAAAGGAAAAAGAGTATTTGTCTCATTCCAGGGAGCAGAGAGCGGACTGGCTCTGTGGCTCAATGGAAAATTTGTGGGATACAGTGAAGATTCTTTTACTCCGTCAGAATTCGAGCTTACGGAATATCTGAAGGACGGCGAGAACAAGCTGGCGGCACAGGTGTTCAAATGGACAGCCAGCAGCTGGTGCGAGGATCAGGATTTTTACCGTTTTTCCGGAATTTACAGAGATGTTTATCTGTTTACGGTACCGGATGTCCATGTATATGATCTCAGGATCCGTGCCATTCCGGATGAAACTCTCAAAAAAGCCGAGCTTGAGATCGTGACCAGTACCTGGGGAAAAGGAAAAATGAAGCTTACACTTTCCAGAAAGGGAGAGATCCTTTTGCAGGAGGAAAGATCTCTGAACGGAGAGGATACCTGTACCTGGGAGATTCAGGATCCCCTTCTCTGGAGTGCAGAAGAGCCGAATCTCTATGATCTGGAGCTGGAGATCAGTGATGAAAGCGGAAAGCTCCAGGAGATTATCCCGGAGAAAGTCGGTTTCCGCCGTTTTGAAATGAAGGATGGTATCATGACCCTTAACGGAAAACGTATCGTATTCAAGGGTGTGAACCGCCATGAGTTCAGCTCTGTCACAGGAAGACATGTGTCCCGGGAGGAACTGCTCAAAGACATCGTGACCATGAAACAGAACAACATCAATGCGATCCGTACCTGTCATTATCCGGATGCATCTCCGATCTACCGTCTCTGTGATGAATATGGTATTTACATGATCGCAGAAAACAATCTGGAATCTCACGGAACCTGGGATATAGCAGAATTTACCGGAGATCACACGGATATCGTTCCGCACAACAAACCGGAATGGCTGGGCATGATGCTGGACCGTGTAAATTCCATGTATCAGCGTGACAAGAACCACCCGGCGATCCTGATCTGGTCCTGTGGAAATGAATCCTTTGGTGGAAAAGATATCTTTGAGATGTCTGAGTTCTACCACAAGAATGATCCTACAAGACTGGTACATTATGAGGGGGTTTTCCATGACCGCAGCTACAATGCCACCAGTGACATGGAAAGCCAGATGTATCCTTCCGTAAAAGCAATCCGGGAGTTCCTTGCAAAGGATGACAGCAAGCCGTTTATTTGCTGTGAGTATACCCATGCAATGGGAAATTCCTGCGGTGCAATGCATAAATATACAGATCTTACAGATACAGAACCGAAATATCAGGGTGGCTTTATCTGGGATTACATTGATCAGTCTATTTACAAAAAAGACCGTTACGGTAAAGAATTCCAGGCATACGGCGGAGACTTCGGTGAACGTCCTACAGATTATAATTTCAGTGGAAACGGTATCGCATACGGCGGAGACAGAGATGCTTCACCAAAGATGCAGGAGGTAAAATTCAACTACCAGAATATCACTGCGCAGGTAAGTGAGGATTCTGTTAAGATCATCAATAAAAATCTTTTTGTAAATACGGACACATTCCGATGTGAAGTGACTCTTGCAAAGAACGGTCATGTTCTCCGCACAGAGACACTGGATACAGCGGTGGAGCCTTTAAGCCAACAGACCTACAGACTTCCATTTGGAAAACAGCAGCGTCCGGGCGAATATACGGTAACCGTAGCCTTCCTTCTCAGAGAAAAAAACACTTTGGGCAGAGGCAGGACATGAGGTTGCTTTCGGCCAGTATGTTTATCAGGTGGAAGGATCACCGAAAGCTCCTGCGTGTGGCGTGGAGCTTGTGAGAAGCTTCATAACATCGGTGTCCGTGGGGAAAATTTCGAAGTGCTGTTCTCCGTTCTCAATGGTGGTCTGGTTTCGTATAAATATGCAGGAAGAGAAATGATCGAAGCGATTCCGAAGCCCAACTTCTGGAGAGCACCTACAGATAATGATTGCGGAAGTCTGATGCAGATGCGCTATGCACAGTGGAAGATCGCCAGCATGTACGCAAGTCATAAGGATTACCGAAAAGGCATGTATGGTCCGGCCAATGCTCCGGAGACAACGGTTCACGAAAACAGCGTGGAGGTTGCTTTTACCTACATCCTGCCAACTACGCCTGCCAGTGAATGCCGTCTTGCCTATGAGGTAACCGGAGATGGAAGAGTAAAGACAACGCTGACCTATGATCCTGTAAAAGAGCTGGGCGATATGCCGGAGTTCGGAGTACTCTTTAAATTCAATGCGGATTATGATCATGTTCAGTGGTACGGCCTGGGACCGGCAGAGACTTATGCAGACCGGAAGCATGGTGCAAAGCTCGGCATTTATGAGAATCTCGTGACAGACAATATGGCACGCTATCTTGTGCCGCAGGAATGCGGAAACAAAGAGGAAGTACGCTGGGCAAAGATCACAGACAGAAAGGGTAGAGGAATGCTCTTTGAGATGGATAAAGAAAACGGCCCGATGATGTTCTCTGCCCTGCCCATACACACCTCATGAGATGGAAAATGCAATGCATCCATATGAGCTGCCCCAGATTCATTATACAGTAGTGCGCGTAGCAAAAGGCCAGATGGGAATTGCCGGAGACGACAGCTGGGGAGCTCCGGTTCATCCGGAATATCACATTGATGTGACAAAGCCGTTAACACTGCGGTTCGGTTTCCGTGGAATATAGAAAGAAAGGAGAGAGCGGGCATGGAATGAGATCTGTGTCCGCGAAGAGGCATATGAAGTTTGTGAAAGGAATGGATCTGTCCACACTGCTCGAACTGGAGCGGTGTGGTGCAAAGTATTACGATAACGGGGAGGAGCGGGATCTCCTTG